>Ga0208849_1000260_pt1 | contig 51108 bp, 43 predicted proteins | sample NGESurdeep072012_10_FD_184470 | JGI IMG/M metagenome (GOLD analysis project Ga0208849, IMG submission 184470) | Arctic peat soil microbial communities from Barrow, Alaska - NGEE Surface sample 53-3 deep-072012 (SPAdes) | ecosystem: Environmental > Terrestrial > Soil > Wetlands > Peat ... | reverse complement strand
CTGCTCGATCCAGTGCTGACCAACACACAACTCCGCCGCGGACTTCGCTCCCTCGTTCATCAGCCAAGTTCACAGCCCCGCTAGCGGCACTGCAAAGTGCCTGCCTTGAGGCCGTACCCTCCTCTACAACATCGGCTGAAACTTGTGGGTAATTGAAAGGGCGCAAGCCTGGGGTTAGGACGCGGTCCGTGACCGCCAGCCCGCGAAGTGGGCGAAAGAATCGACCAACCCTGCAGGGAGACACGACGAAGGGTACGGGCTTCAGCCCGTACATAAGCTGAGCAAAATGATTTGGGCTTCAGCCACTGAGGGAAATATTTTTCAGACTGACCCACAACCCTGCACCTCAACGCGAATCGCGCCCCGCTTGTTATCATCAAATCAACGTCGGGTGCCCCCGGTCCCAAAATTGGAACCGGGGAATGCGCCGCAATCATTTCTTATTCTTATGACTCCCGCCTCCCAAGCCGCTGCGCCTTCTAACCTCGCCGTCAATTCCGCGCCGCACAAAATCCATGCACCCGCCCCCGGCGCAACCGCCGCGCTCATCCACGACCTGCGCGAGCTCTTCAAAGTCAAAGTCGTTAGCCTCGTCGTCGTCACCGGTTGGGGCGGCTTCTACCTGGGATCAATGCAGTCCGGCATCTCCACCCTCCAGCGCGGCCTGCTCGACACGCTTCTCGGCATCGGCCTCATCTCCGCTGGCGCAGGCGCTCTTAATGAAGCTCTTGAGCGCTCTACGGACGCGCGCATGAAGCGCACTGCAGATCGCCCGCTCGCATCCGGCCGCTGGCCGCTCTACCTGGGAATTCTCGGTGGCCTGGGCGCTACCGCACTCGGCGCGGTGTGGCTCATGCTCTTTACCAACCTGCTCACCGTCGCGCTCGCGCTGCTCACCGTCTTTGTTTACGTCGCCATTTACACGCCGCTCAAGCGCGTCACTTCCATGGCCACCTTCATCGGCGCATTTCCCGGCGCTATGGGCCCCCTGCTCGGCTGGACCGCCGCCCGCGGCCGCATCGAGTGGCCTGGCGTCGCGCTCTTCGCCATCCTCTTCGTCTGGCAGTTCCCCCACTTCATGTCGATTGCGTGGCTCTACCGCGACGACTACGCCCGCGCCGGCATACGCATGTTGCCCGTTGTGCAACCGGATGGCCGGTCCACCGTCGTCGAAGCCCTCTTCTACGCCGTGCTCATGATTCCCGTTTCGCTCGCACCATGGCGTCTCGGTCTAACCGGCCCTGTCTACGCCTACGTCGCCGTTCCGCTGGGACTTGTCTACCTCGCCTACACCATCCGCTTCGCCGGCGTCCTCCACGCAAAATCCGAAGACGAAAGTCGCAAGCTGGCCCGCGATCTGCTCAAAGTCAGCGTCCTCTATCTGCCACTGCTCTTCACGGCACTCATGCTCTGCGCCCGCGCAAAAGGCTGAGTTTTTGACTGCATGCCTAAGCACGAAGAATGGGTGCCCCGGGTCCCTCGCATTCGGGGACCTGGGATACCAAGAACCATTACCTCGCGACCCGACCTGCAAGAGCAATGGTTCGCGCGAAAGATTAAGGAAGTCTTGAACGAACCGCCGTTTTAAAAGGGCAAGACTTTAGTCGTGCCAATAAGGGCCGAATGAATAAGGGGCTTTACAGGCTGCGGAAAAACTTCAAATGGAAGACGAAAGAGCGAAATTTTGGGGGATGCAAAACCATCGACTAACCCTCGCGGATCGTTCCAGGGTCATCCTGGCGCGATTCATTTTTCGCGCTTTTTGAGAAATCGAGTTTTTCCGCAGCCTGTTCAGCCCCTGAGGGAATTCAACTCCTCTGCGAAAGACCGAATCGCATGACCACCACCGCCCCAACCCCCGCCTCCCGCTCCGGCACCGCCCCGGCCATCGCCGCCATCCTCTTCATCAGCGCCGCCTCCTCGCTCTTCCTCTTCTGGCTTATCTATATACATCCCGCCGCGGCCACCAGCGCGCAATACGCATTCCTCCCAGCAATGGACGCCGTCTTCAATGGCCTCGCCGCCATATCGCTCCTCATCGGCTTCACATTCATCCGCGCGCGCAAGATCAAGCAGCACCGCGCCTCCATGATCACCGCCTTTGTCTTCTCCACTCTGTTTCTTATCGGCTACATCGCTCATCACTACCTGCACGGGGACATTTACTATCCGCCCAATGCCGACCATCGCACGTTTTATCTCTGCCTGCTCGCCAGCCACATCATTCTCGCCGTCGTCGCATTGCCCCTGATCCTGGTCACGTTTTTCTTCTCGCTCTCAGGCCGCATCCCGCAGCACCGCCGCATCGCCCGCTGGACCTTCCCCATCTGGCTCTACGTCTCCGTCACAGGCGTCATCACCTACGTCATGCTCCGCCTCGCGCTCGGAAGCTAGCCCAGGCTGTAACTCATACGAATGAGCAAGGACTGTACAGGCTGCGGAAAAAATCAATGGCTTGAAAGGGCACGGCTTTAGCCGTGCCGTAAGTGCCGCAAATTGAATGCGGCTTTAGCCGCTGAGGGATGGTTTTCTTCTCCCCAGCGACTTTTTCCGCAGCCTGTTTAGCCACTTAGGGATGGTTTTCCTCCCCCATCGACTTTTTTCGCAGCCTGTTCAGCCCCGGGGCAACTTCGGAAGGGGCGAATCCAAATCATCGGGAATCGCATGTTGCTTCACCGCAGCTCAGCCCGCGTAGCGGGCAAAAGACGGTAGCCCCAGGCGCAAGCCTGGTGAAAACACGCACACCTCCGCGCCGCCAGCCCGCATAGCGGGCGTAAGAACCCCGCCGTTCCATTACCATTGAACTGACCCCGATGCAAGCAAACCCGCCGACAAACGCAACCACCCAACCCGACGACGGCACGCGCCAACTCCTCCGATGGGGTGCCTCCATGGTCGGCACCGGCATTCTGTGCGTCCTTCTGCTCGTCACCGTCCTCGGCGGCTACTCCCGCCTGGGAGCCAGCACAAACACCGGATGGTTCGCCCTCATCGTCGCTCTCACCTGTATTCCCTTCGGCCTCCTGCTCCTCGCCCTCGGCGTTGCCAAATGGCTAAAGAACCGCCGCGACTCCCGCAGCCGCCCCTGATCCCATCTTCAATTTGCTTCGGAAATTCGCTCCCTGAGCGATAATCAGCTCAGCGCAATCATGACCGTTTGCCCAGTCGCTCTTCGATTGCGCCGATCAAGCCATCGGTCTTTTGCCGGAAAGGCAATTTGAAAATCTCCCCAACTCACCGCCGCCTCCGGATGCATCGCCAAACTCTGCGCCTCGTCTCATCCCTCACTCTCGCTCTCTCGCTCGCAATCATCGCGCCGCGATCAAATGGACAATTGCTTTCGGCCGATCCGCCATCACCGCCCTCGCAATCGCTTCCAACCGCCCAATCTCCTCAACCCACGCCACCCGCCCTCGACTCCGACCACGACGGCATAAGCGACGACCTCGAGCAAGCATTGCTCGTGCAATTTGCCCCAAAATTTCTCATCGGCGCGCATGACTGCTCCAACATTCCCGCAGAGTTCCAGCCCGGCGACTCCACGCCGCTCGTGAAATCTGAAAACGGAACCATCTACGGTCAGGTCTTTCCCGCAACCGACCCCATCGACGGCGCTCCTGCCGCGGAAATTCACTACTACCATCTTTGGCGCGTCGACTGCGGTCCTCACGGCCATCTTCTCGACACCGAGCACGTCTCCGTCCTCGTCCACGCAGACCCTGCTCCCGCCTCCAACTCTGAACCCGGTTCCAGCCCCGATCTCAGCTCGGCCAAATGGAAAGCCCTCTACTGGTATGCCGCCGCCCACGAGAACACCGTTTGCGATGTCAGCCAGATCGCCCGCGCGTCCACTCTTCACGCCGAGAACTCCGGCCCGACCGTCTGGATCTCGACCGGCAAGCATGCGTCCTATCTCAATCAAGCGCTCTGCGAAAAAGGCTGCGGCGCCGATCGCTGCGAGAACATGACTGCCCTCGCTCCTGCAAAGCTCGTCAACCTCGGCGAGCCGGGTCACCCCATGAATGGCTCTGTGTTCATCGCCTCATCCGCGTGGCCGCTCAACGCGAAAATGTCCGAGACAAATTTTCCCGCACCGGTTCTGACGCGGTTCAACGAACTTCCTAGCTCCGACATTGCGTGGTTCAACGCAGGCAAACATCCCAAGCAGGGAATCATCGCCATCAGCAGCACGACGGGCCGCGACGCGCTGGGAGGACTCGACACCGCCGCCGATGCAACCGACAGCTCTCTCTCAATCGCCCACGACTCCACCGGCAACGCGCTCCATAAGAGCTATCACCACACCACCCACGCGCTCGGCACGTCCGCGCGACACGTCGGCAAAGCCCTCGGCCTGGAGAAGAAACAGGCTGACAAAAATTCCGACAAGCAGCCAGTCAAACAAGCCGACAGCCAACCCGACAATCAGCCTGCCCCAACCAATCCACCGCCCGACGAAAAAACCCCACCCGCCGCCACAAAAAATCCTTAGCTCCCACACTCGACCTCAGCCCGAATCCCGATTCAGTCCCACTCGCTCCTGAAGATATTCCTTCCAACTCTCCGGGAGCGCTGCCACCCGCGAAGCCCGCTCCACCACCGCCACTTCAGCACTGCTATAACTTTTCTTGGTATACAAGCGAACAATCTCTGAAATCGGCACGCCGTTCGGATCGCGGCTCAAAACCTTCATCTCATCACCGGCGCCTACCTCGCCTTCGCGAGTAACAGCAACGTAGAATCCCGTGCGGCCGCTCGCCAAAAATCGCCTGACCATATCGTCGGATTCAAATCGTATCCCAAGCTTGTAACAAGGCATACGAGGCTGGGTCACCACAACTTCCGCCGAGCCGACAGAAAACTTGTCGCCAAGATGCACCGAATCTTCCGATGCGCCAACCACCGTGAGGTTCTCCCCAAACACGCCCATCGGCAGCTCCCGATCAGGCAACTCTCTCTTCCAATAGTCGTAGTGTTCCAGCGGGTAGCAATACACCGCCTTATATTCCCCGCCGTGAACCGTCAGGTCAGCCTGGCTGTCGCCCTCCAGGTTCAGCTTGCGCAAAGCAACGCGTCCGTCCACCGGCTCCTTGTAGATTCCGGTAGACACGCTGCTCCCGTGCCACGTCACCTCTCGCGGAAGCCCGGCATTCACTGAAATCACTCTCATCTCGCCATCGTAATCGACGGTCGTGCCCGCAAGACTCCTTTAGCACAAAGCAATGGGTGCCCCAAACGCGCCCCTGTGTCCTCGCGGGCGCAAACCACGACAAGCGAGGAAATTAAATCAACAAGATTTTTTAATATCTTCGGGCACGGGTTTTCGCCCGTAAGTCGTTTGGAATCGATTGGAGGTGCACCAAATTAGGTTCAAATTAGTTTCAAAACAGCCGAAAAATTCGGTTGATTTTCTCCTAAATATTCGCCGCCCGGTTGCGGCTTTCCGCTCTCGATCTCGATCCCTGCGCAACGCCCATGCCCAACCTCGCCCCTCGTGGCAGATCAAATTCTTCCCAGAACCACTCGCGAGCTTTACAATCCTCGTGGTAAGCAATCCCAAAATGAAGACTCCGAATTGAACGGTCGGTTTGTTCAGCGCAAGGGAATGCACGTGGACCCTGAAACCGCTTGACTCAGACCGTTCTAGTCCGGATCAGCATGCGCAAGCATGCTCGAGAAGAAATTAGAGAGAAGAGGATCGTATGGCATTCTGCCCAAAATGTGGCACCCAGTTAGCAGGCAATGAGCAATTCTGCGCACACTGCGGGAACGACGTGAGCGCGACGGCCGCACCCGCTGCGTCCGCCCCCGTTGCACCTGTCCAAGCCGCGCCTGTCGCGTATGCGCCCGCCCAATATGCGCCCGCTCAGGCCGCGCCGTCCGCGATGCCCTATCCGCAGTACTATCCCGCGCCGGGACAAATCCCCATTATGGCCGCTCCGCCTGACGTGCCCAAGCACCACGGCGCCGCGTGGTGGGTCGTCATCATCGGCGGTATACTCTTCGGGCTTTGGTATATCGGCACGCACGATCAGCAAAGCCAGCAAGCGCCAACGCCGCCCCCAGGGGGCGCACCGCCGGCAACAGGACCCAACGCCGCGATACTCGCGCAGCAGACTTACACCACGAATTGGAACGTGGTCAATGGAGATCTCCATCTCTCCAACCAGCAATGGGTGAACAACTCGCAGACGACCATACAGTCCGCCGATCTGGAGTGCGACCAGTATGACCAGACCGGCGCCGATTTGGCACAAAAGCACGTCCAGCTAACTGACCAGACAGGTGGAGCGATTAAACCGGGAACTACGGAATCATTCGGCGACGTCGATCTGGGAACGGCAGTAACGGGCCTGACCAAAGTCAATTGTGGAATTGTGGGAGTAACACCGGCAGCGTAATAAGCTCGCGCAAAGTCGTCTACTGACTCGCTGATTTGCTAACCGGCTAACTTGCTGAGTTGCGGTCTTGGTGGCTGCTTTTCTGTCTTCGTGCTCCCTATTGGCTATTCCCTGCCTTTCCGTTCCCTGCTTTTAACAACGCAGCGCCCCACACGGAGTCGTCACCGACTCTCGAGTGGGGCACTGTGCTGTCCCAGGTTTCTAAATCGAGATCTCCCCCCCGAGCGACCCCGACCCTCCACCTTGGTCTCTTGGAACTGCCAAACCTCGACAGGCCTTTTGACCTTTGCCTCACGAAATCGGTTTTCCTTCCACCTGCCCGTGAAGCATCGGGACAACCGTCAGGCATTCTCCCGCCGATTCTGCAATTCTTTTGCAGTCCTTCTTGCAGTTTTTCTCGCAACACATTTGTAATGCATTCCAACAGACGCCGCATGACGAGATTTTGTCGCAACATCGGCGCAGTTTGTTTAGAAAATCTGCGCGACAGATTTAGAGCGACAACATTTCGCAACGACGCCTTCGCACTAAGCTGACCTTTCTTAACGACGAAGGCCGGCGGTAACGCCTGAACTTCCAAGCGTCACTCACCGGCCATCACTCGCCGCCGTTACAAGTTGTCAGTTACTCGCCTTTCTGCTGGTTTTCGTCCGGATGCAGAACCAGGTAGCTCTCGCCGCCGTTGGCCCAGACCAGAAGCAGGACGTCTTTTCCCGCCGGCTCTGAATGAAGCTGGTTCACAAAGCTGTCCGCATCCTCCACCGGATGACGATCAACTCCGAGAATCACATCGCCCGCGGTCAGCCCCGCATCTTCAGCCGCGCTGCCCGGGCGCACCGTTTGAATCACCGCGCCCTTCACGCGATCGGGCACGTTGAATTGCTGCCGCAGATCGGGAGTCAGGTTAGCCACGGCAAGTCCAAGCCTGCCTTTCTGTTCCACGCCCTGACCGTCGTTGCTGGCTGCTTCGCTCGAGCCTTTATGGAACTCGCCCACGGTCACGTGCAGCGTTTGCGGCTTGCCGTCGCGCAGAATTCCCAGCTCGATTGCTGTGCCCGGCGTCATCTCGCTCACCGCGACCTGCAACATGCCGCCGTTCGGGATCTTCTTGCCGTCGATCTCGCGCAACACGTCGCCGCTCGCAAGACCCGCGTGGCTTGCCGGCGAGTCCGGCGTCACTTGACTTACGATCGCGCCTGCCGCATCAGGCAAATTAAAGAACCCTGCGTTTTCCGGCGTCACATCGTTCATGCTGATCCCGAGGTACCCGTGGTGCACGCTGCCGTTCTTGATGATCTCCTGCGCCGAAGACTGGGCAATCTGCGATGGAATCGCGAATCCCGCGCCCGCAAACGATCCGCTGCCCGAGATGATGAATGTGTTGATGCCGATCACTTCGCCGTACGCATTCACCAGCGGTCCGCCGGAGTTGCCGGGATTGATAGCCGCGTCAGTTTGGATGAACGCGCCCGGCTTGCGCGGATCGTCCCTGTAAGGATTGGGGCGATCGAGGCCGCTGATAATGCCGCGCGTGACTGTAAACGGAAAGTTGCCAAACGGATTGCCGAACGCCAGCACGGTCTCGCCTGGTTTTACTTTCGTCGAATCTCCCCACGGCACGCTGGTTAGATCGTGCGCGTCGATTTTTATCACCGCCAGGTCATTGAGTTTGTCCTCGCCGATCAGCTTCGCGGTAAAGATCCGCCGGTCATTTAGTGTGACCCGTATCTGCGTCGCGCCGTTGACCACGTGGTCATTGGTTACGATGTAGCCGTCGGGTGTGAGAATCACTCCGCTCCCCACTCCATGTTCAAACTGGGGCTGCGGCTTCATCTGCTTGCCGCCGGGACCGAAGAAGAACTGCCGAAAGCCCGGGGGCAGATCCTGAGGATTGACGCCGCCAAAGTTATTGCCGCCAGCTTCGGAGTTTTGATCGTCCGCTGAGACACGCGAAGTGACTGCGACGTTGACCACCGCAGGCGTGACCCGCGACGCCACGGCTTCCACCGCGTTGTCGAGTGAGATGAGCGACGAAACGCTGTTTTCATTTAGCGGCCCAGCGGCCGCGTGCGCTCTGCCGTAATCGAACATAAATGCTGCGGCGAACAAAATCGTTGCCAAGATTCCCGCAGGAACCGCGAGCTTCCTCACTTTTGCTACTAATGAATTAGTTGTCATAGACATTGCTTCGTCTCCATTGGTGTTGGGTTGCATGATTAGAGTTGGAAAAACAACCAGCCGCCATAAGAAGCGGTTGGCCGATGGGAAGGTGTACCTGTTGTTGGCGCTGCGTTCGCGCCTCTTACTGAGCTTGCCGGATAGGCGTTTGCCGGATAAAAGACCAGAATCATTCGCGTGAAGGTGATCTGCGCGCTTCGTGTTGCGTCAGGCTGGCTGGCCGCAGCGTCATTTTGCTCACTCGCATCCGTTTCATAGTCGGTGACTGTTCTCGAATTTGGCGAAGAAGTCTGCACCGCTTCCCATGTTGTGAGAACCACAAATTCCTGAGCCTGCCCGTCAGTCATTGCCGAAATTGGTGCTACGGCCTTCACCGGCACCTCGCGTGGCGCGGCCGCAGTGTCCGTCTCCGCCCGCTCCGCTACTCCCGCCGACATCTCATCACCACGAATTGACCGAACAGCAACAGACGCCATCGCATCATTGCGGCTCACGGACGAAACCGCCTTGGTCTTTATCGCCCTGGTCTCAATCTCATCCACACGCTGGCTAGGATGAAAAACTGCGTCGGTGGCCCTGATGCCCTCCATTTCGCTCGGAGGAGCGAGCGCTGCAACCTGCGGGTCCGCCTCCGGCGCGGCCACGAACGCCACCAACTGCGGGCTGCGTGAAAGTTCCAGCGCTCCAACGACCAAACCGAATCCCGCTACGCCGACCAGTGCGGCCGCCGCCAGCGGATTCAGCGCCTGCTTGCGCCGCAGAATGCTGTGTACCCGGTGAACCAGCTCCGGCCGCCGTGTAAACGCACCCAAAGACAGCGCATGAGCGCGCCGCAGCAATTCCCGTTGTTGCAGTCCGCGCTCGGCCAGCGTTGTAAGGCAGGACGCGTAGGCGCGAGGAGCCTGCGTGCGCCGAACCACTCCCTCATCACACGCCATCTCGCGCTCGCGGCAAAGGCGCCGCTCCATCCATGCCAGCGCGGGGTTGAGAGGGAAAAGCACCAGCGAAAGTTTCTGCAGCAGATTCGTCCAGTCGTCGCGCCGCCGCAGATGCTCGGTCTCATGCAGAACCACTTGTTCGAGCTCGCCTGGAGTCAGCCGCGAAAAAAGCCATTCCGGAATAAGAATGCGCGGCGCAAGGAATCCGATCACACTCGGGCAGTCAAGATCGCGCGTCGTGCAGATCTCAATACGCCGCGCATCGCAACTTGCGGCCAGCATTTCGCCGACCCTCGAGTTGATCTCGACGCCAATCTCGACCGGAGTCGCAGCCTTCCACAATCTCCGAAGGCGGAGCGTGTGGAACGCCAGTTCGCCCGCGCGGAATGCCGAGGCAGCCACCCATACGGCCGCTAGGATGAATGCCCAGTGAATATCGAGGTGCAACCACGGTTTCGTCGCCGCTTCGGAAATCGCCATTGCTGCGCTCGCTCCGCCTGAATGCCCGAAGAACGAATGCCCGATCAACGGCAGAAAAGGCAACCCAGCCACCATCGCAAATCCTGCGGCCCACAAAGCAAACCGACACGCCGCGGAGACGCGTGGCGCCAACCGCAGGCAGAGAGCCAGGGAAACTGCAACTGCTGTGCCCTGCCACAAATCCGCCACTGCTGTCGGCGCAGCGGCTTGCGCAAATGCGGGAAACGCCGCGCTGCCCCAGGCAGCTAACGCTTTGAAGATCGCATCGACAATGTGCGTCAGCGGCATTCTGATCTCCCGCTCCTCTTACCCGCATTCTCCTGGTCGGGTGTCGGATTGTCGATCGCTTCCTTATCGACCGACGCGCTGCGAATCGCATCGCGTAGCCGGGCCAGTTCCTCAGCCGAAATCCCCTCGTCGTCCAACAGGCTCAACACCAGCTTCTCGCGCGAATTGCCGAAAAAGCGGTGCAGCACATTCCGTACCTCTGAACTGCTCGCTTCATTTTCTTGAACGCAGGGCCAGTAGACGAAAGCCCGCCCTTCCTGGCGATGTTCGACGTAGCCCTTCTGTTCCAGAATCCGGATCGTAGTCAGCACGGAATTGTAGGCGAGCTGTTCCCCTTCCGGCAGCGCATCCACCATGTCGGTAACGGCCGATTCGCCGCGCCGCCAGAGGATCTTCATCAGCCTCAGCTCAGCTTCGGTCAGCGTGTTGGATTTTCTTGGCGGCATTCTAACTTGTTGATCCCAATAGGTAAATCAATAAGATCTTGCCCTCTGACATTTATGTAGACGAACAACTAAAGGATTAGTTACCAAAATTTCAAGGAAATTTCAACCCTCCCCTCCGCAGAAACGGCTGGCGGCCAAAACCGCCGCCAAAAACGCCAACCCTGTGCTACGATCCCTGCAAGCGTTCACGGATTCGTTTTTTGCGCGCAAATTCAGAAGCCTGGGCCGCCGATTTCTACCGGTGGAAACGTCCCCAAGCGCCTTCACGGCAGACCGGCGCAAAGGGGCTGCGTCAACTGCGCATAGGGGCCGCGCACCGGGAGCACAGAGGCTGATATGAACAACCAGCTCAGGCCGATGGCCCTAGGCGAAATCCTTGACCGCACCGCCGAACTCTATCGCGGTCATTTCTTGCTCTTCGCTGGAATCTCGTCCATCTTCGCCGGAACCATGCTCGCGGTTCAGCTTCTTTACGTACGTTCGCTCGTCCTGCTCGGCTATCCGAACATGATGGGGCATTTCCAGTGGGGCACTGCCTCAGGCGCTGTATTGGAAGCACTCGCGATTCTGATGCTGGCCGGGCTCTCGATCGCGGCCAACAATCGGGCTGTGGCCTGGGTGTATCTGGACAAATCCGCGTCGATTCGCGCCGCCGCGAAAAGCGTCTTGCCCCGCCTGCGCACTTACCTGTGGCTCATGACCATCACAGGTTTCCGAGCCTGGGCGCCGTTTGCCGCTCTGTATGTTGCCTTCATTGCCGTCGCGTTTACGGTCCTTCCTCACGACTTCATGACCAACCCAACGGCGATACAGGGTGTGGTTCAGCACAACCCCGGAGCGATCATGGCCGCGGGCCTCGGAATGCTCGTTCTTTCGCCGTTTTTTATATTGGCTCTGGTGTATGGCACTTGGATGTCGCTGCGCTATTCGCTGGCGGTGCCTGCGTGCGTGGTTGAAGAATTACCGGCCACAGGCGCAATCAAACGTAGCATCCAGCTGAGCCAGGGCTCGCGCGGCCACATCTTCGTTCTTGGCCTTCTTGTGTATGCGGTTCGAATGTTGCTGGGAATCCTGTTTGGCTTTCCCTTGATCGCCCTCGCTGTGAAGCACCCGGGCCACCCGCTGCCTGAGGGCTGGTTGATGTTCCAACAGGTTGGCGTTTTCGTATCGAGCTCTTTGATTGGCCCCATTTATTCCATCGGCCTTACTCTTTTCTATTACGACCAGCGCATTCGCAAGGAAGGCTTTGATATCGAGTGGATGATGCATGCCGCGGGGCTTTCCCCACAGCCTGAATTAGCGGAGCCGCGGAACTCCTGAGCATGCGAGTACACCCATGAGCGAAGCCTTCCGGCCCGCAACACTCGGCGAAATCCTCGATCGCACAGCGCAACTCTATCGCCGCAACTTCTGGCTATTTGTTGGCGTGGCGGCTTTGCCCATCGGCGTGATTGTCGGAGTGAGCGCCCTGGTGGGGGCGATCTGGAAACCTTTCTTCAGCTCGATCACAGTCAACAATTTTGAAAGAACTGGGGCTTTGGCCGTCCTGATTGGGGCGATGGTCCTTGTCGCGCTGCCGGTCTACATCGCAGCTGCTGTTTTCTCCCACGCGGGACTCACTGGAGCCACAGCTAATGCGCATCGCGGCGAAGGATTCACAATTCGGAGCGCGCTTGAGGCGGTCAAACCGAGGTTCTGGCGCTATCTCTGGTTCATGATCCTGCAGGGCATCGTAATCGGGCTGATTCCGATGACAACTGCGGTGGTGGTCATTACCGTCCTGCTCTATCTGGCTCCTGGAGCTGGCACAGCGGGCGGTTTGGCTCTCGGCTTTGTCGCTTTTCTTGTGGGTGCAGCAGCTTTTGTGATCGTCGTCTGGCTCGCGCTGGGATACTCCCTCGGTCTTCCCGTATGCGTCGTGGAGCAAAAGCCCGCATGGGAGTCACTACAGCGTGCCCGGAAGTTGAGCCAAGGAACGCGCTGGCGCATTCTGGTCATGTACCTGCTGGTTATCGCGCTGTACTTTGCTGTATCGATGATCTCTGCGATTCCTTTTATGATCGTCATTTTCATCGTCACGGCTCACGGCGGCGGTGCGCCGCAATCTTCCACTGCTTTCACCGCCGCAGAAATCGTGCGCTTCGTCATGGATTTCGTGCTTCAGGCGCTCATTGCTCCCGTCTCTGCGATTGCCCTCGTCCTTTTTTACTACGATCAGCGCGTCCGCAAAGAAGGCTTCGACATCGAGTGGATGATGCAGCAGGCGGGACTCGCGCAGCCTGTATCCGCGGCGCCACTCATTGAAGGCGCGGGCATTTCCGGTCCGATTGGCCCTCCTGATACCCCTCCTGATACCGTGGAAGAACCATGAAATTGGGGTGGCCGCTTTCAAGTTCGTGCCATGCCGCCGCTCGCGCTTTCGCGGCTTTCACTGTGCTCGCCCTCGTGCTTTCCGAGCCCATTGCCGGGCGCTCGCAAGAACTTCCTTCCGACGCAGGCTGGCGCGATTTGAGCCTGGAGCAGTATCAGCAACAGCTCCAGAATCTCGACTCCATTGTTGCTGCCTGCCAAAAGCAGCGTTCTGGGGCCAGCGTAGCGCAGACAAGTTTCCCCGCCTGCGATCCGGCGCAGGTTGGTCCCGACGACCACGTGCAATGGCCCTCCGGAGCGACCTCCCAAGCGCGTGATATCCGTTACGACTGGCTGCGCTCTGTGCTGGCGCGCGCTGCGAAGAAATCCGATGCCGCTGAGAAGAGTATCTTCGCCGCAATCCCCGGCGCCAACAACAAACCTCCATCCGTGGATGATTTGCTCTCTGCCGCTCGTCAACGTCTGCACGATGACGCAGCGCAGGCAGGCAAACCGCTTGCGCCCAGCCCCGATTACAGCAGCGAGCGAGCCTCCATGAAGTCCATCCTCGCGCAAAGCGCCTACAAAACAGTCGCCTCACAGTCGGCCTTGGCCAGATTTCGCGAGTGGCTCGGCAACCACCTAGACAAGCTCTTTTCCGGCCTGATTCGCTTTGGCTCGCACGCCCCGTGGATCGCATGGCTGTTGCGCATTCTTTTGCTCTTCGCCATTTGCACCGCGCTGGTCTGGTTTCTTCTTCGCATCGAGCGGCGCTCGCGCATCCGCCTCATTCCCGATGTTGAGCCCGCCCCCGGAGCGCCCTCGGCACGTGAATGGCAGTTGTGGCTCCGCGACGCGCAGGCAATGGCAGCCAGGGGTCTGTGGCGCGAAGCGATTCACTTCGTCTATTGGGCGTCGATTGCGCGCCTTGAATCAAAGCGCCTGTGGCCGGCGGACCGTGCACGCACTCCACGCGAGTATCTCGCGCTGCTCGCGGCAACCGATCCGCGCAAGCCGAATTTAAAGGCGCTCACGAGGAGCTTTGAACGCACCTGGTACGGTGGCCGCACGGCTCAGGCCTCGGACTTCAATGCCGCACTGGAGCAAGCTGCTGCGTTGGGGGTCGCTGCAGAATGAAACTGCTCGTCTCATTTATCGTCAGGAACTACGACTGGCTGATCTTGACCATCGGCGCTATCTCTCTGGCGTCGATCATCAAGCGCTGGATTCGGCGCCGAAGATCATCTCAGAGCCAAGCGAAAAGCCAGAATGGAATGAAGCTGTTCCCCTCACTCGACGCGAAGGACCGCAGGCTGCTCATCGGCTGTCTGGTCGCGGTTCTCGTGCTCGCATTTGTGACTGCATTCCTTTCGCGCAACCAAAATAACGATGACAGCCCCGTGCCCAGTTCCTATCTCACCGGCAAACACGGCGCGCGCGCCGCGTATGAATTGCTTGCCGCAAGCGGCTATACAGTGGAGCGGTGGGAACAGCCGCTAAGCGATTTGGCGCAACGCGCCGACGCTCAGACCGTCGTCATCCTCGCCGAGCCCGATCCGGAGGATATCGCGGAGGAGGATCTCAAGGCTGTGCGCGACATCGTAGCCAACGGCGGCCGCGTCCTCGTAACTGGCTGGGCGGGTGGCCGCCTTGTGCCGGATGGCGATGCTCAGCCTCCGACGCAGTTTGAGGTAGCCTGCAAACTCACGCCGCAGGGCCTCGACTCGTTGGCCGGCTCCGGCGAAGTGTGGATGGTTCCCGAAGCTGGATGGGGCTTCGACCGGCCGCTCGATCGCGTGCAATACAACTGCCAGGGCGCGCCGGCGGTCGTCGAATACTCTCACGGCAAAGGCGAGATTGTTTGGTGGGCAAGCTCTTCTCCTCTCGAGAACGGCTCCATTGGCCGTGCAAATAATCTGAATCTCTTTCTGAACGCGCTCGGCTCACGTGAAGATCACCACGTCTATTGGGACGAATCGCTGCACGGCGAGACGCGCACCGAATGGTTCTACGCAAATGGACCCGCGATGTGGATGCTGCGTGCCGGTCTGCTTGCGATTGCACTGCTCATTCTTTTCAGCTTCAGCCGCAGGCGCGGGCCTGTGCGCGACTTGCCTGCTCCTGTGCGCGCCACTCCCGTCGAATTCCTTGAGGCGCTCGGTTCGCTCTACGCCGAAGCCAATGCCTCATCAACAGCGGTCGAGCTCGCCTATGAGCGCTTCCGCCGCAGGATGGGCGACCTTTGCGGGCTGAAAGGGGCGAAAATGAACGCGGAAGAGTTGGCCGCCGCATTACGCCGCCGCTTTCCGCAGGCCGCGCCCGAGCTCGAAAAAGTTCTGGCCGACTGCGAAGAAGCCGTGACCAACGACAAGCTGCCGCCAAAAAGCGCGTTGGCGTTGGTGCAGGCGCTCAGCCGGCACAGTGAGCTGCTCATCGCCGTGTCGCGCGCAGGCCCGTCACGACAGTGAGAATTAAATCCGCGCAGAATCGGGTCGCGCGTCCGACAAATTCAAACAGGATCAACAAGACCAACAAGATCAACGAAGCTGAAAGCAAGGAGACCGGAATGACTGAGGAAACGAATCAGGAACAGAGCTCGCAACCGCCGAACGCAACATTGCCGGCGACGCAACAGTTGCTCGCCGCATCGAGGGCAGAGCTGGGACGCGTCATCGCCGGGCAGAGCGAAGTGATCGGCGAAGTTCTTGTCGCTGTGTTGACGCAGGGCCACGCATTGCTTGAAGGCGTTCCCGGTATCGCCAAAACGCTCATCGTGAAATCAATCGGCCGCCTGCTTGGCCTCGGCTTCCAGCGCGTGCAGGGCACGCCGGACCTGATGCCCGCCGATATTCTCGGCACCACAGTCTTTCGTCCCGGCACCGACACGTTTGCATTCTACGCCGGCCCGGTCTTCACCGACCTGCTCCTCGTCGATGAAATCAATCGCATGCCGCCGCGCACGCAGGCGGCGCTGCTCGAATGTATGGAGGAGCGGCAGGTGACGAGCGACGGCGTGCAGCGTCCGCTTCCGCCCTGGTTCACCGTCTTCGCCACGGAAAATCCCATCGACTTTGAAGGCACTTATCCATTGCCCGAAGCGCAGCTCGACCGCTTTCTGCTCAAAATTAAAGTGAGCTACCCGGCTCCGGACGACGAACGGCAGATGCTCGAGCGGCATCACGGCAGCAGCAGCACAAACCTGCTCGAAGACGCGAAAATTCAGCCACTCTCTGCCCAGCTTCTCGCCGCCGCGCGCGATGAGATTCGCGCCATCCGTGTTGAGAGCGACCTCTACGGCTACATTCTCGATCTCGTCCGTCGCACGCGCGAGTGGCCCATGCTTGCGCTCGGCGCAAGCCCACGCGCCGCCATCTGCCTGCTACGCGTGGCGCAGACTTTTGCGGCCTTTGAAGACCGCGACTACATCATTCCCGACGACGTGAAGCGTGCCGTTCTTCCTGTCCTCCGCCATCGTATTCTTCTCAAGCCAGAGGCAGAACTGGAGGGCTTCGATGCCGATCGCGTAATCAACGACGTCGTCGCCGCGGTTGCGGTGCCGCGCGGATGATTTCTTCATCCCTCCATCCCGAGCCGATTCGTGCCGCTTGCCGGCCGCGCGGCCGCTTGGCGTTTGGACTCACGCAACGCACAATCTGGCTGCTTGCCGCAGGCCTTTTGTGCACGCTGCCGGGATTTTTTAGGACTACCTGGGGATACGGAATGCTCGCCTGGGATGCGCTGGTGCTGCTCGCGACCGTTCTTGACGGGCTGCGTTTGCCAGCCGCGAAACAAATCTCAATCGAGCGCTCGTGGAGCAACGCGCCTGCGCTCGATAGCCAAACCGAAATTCAGCTTGCCGTTGAGCACAGCGCGGAGACAGTTCTTGAGTGCCACTTGGTAGACGACTTGCCTGACGCATTAGTGGCCGCGCCAGCCACCCACGATCTGCGTGTCTTTCCCCGTATTCGCGCCACGCTGAGCTACAAAATCGAGCCACGCGATCGCGGCGACGTCCGCGCGGGAGCGGTTTTTATTCGGTACGGCTCTCCTCTCGGGCTAGTGGAGCGATGGGCCATGGCGCCGCTTGAGCAGCCGGTCCGTGTCTATCCGGCGCTGCGCCAGGGCGAAGATCAGGAAATCTTTCTCGCCCGTGGGCGCCAAATCGATCTCCAGCTTCGTCGCGCGCGCGAGCGCGGCCTGGGCCGCGACTTCGAGAGCCTTCGCGAATATCTTGAGGGCGATGACCTGCGCGACGTCTGCTGGACCGCCACTGCGCGCCGCGGTCAGTTGGTCACGCGCCGCTACCAGACTGAGCGCAGTCAGGCAGTCTGGATCGTCCTCGACGCAGGAAGGCTGCTGCGCGGCAGAATTCTCGAGAACGCCGGGGATCAGCAGCGCCGCGGCCACTCCAAGCTCGACTACGCCTGCTCCACCGCCGTAGCGCTTGCGCAGCTCGCGCTGTTTTCCGGCGATCGCGTCGGCCTGCTCGTCTACGGCCAACAGATACAACAGCGCGTCCTTCCCGGCCGCGGCCACGCGCACCTGCGGCAGATCGTCGAAGCTCTCGCGCAGGCGCGCGCTGAAACGAGCGAGGCCGATCACCTTCGCGCCACGGCCACGCTGAATCGCTGGCAACCGCGCCGCGCCTTGATTCTTTGGATTACCGATCTGGCGGAAACCGCCATGCGCCCCGAAGTCATCGACGGCGCCATGCAGTTGCTCCCTCGCCATGTTCTTTTATTTGTCGCCATGGCCCAACCCGATGTCGCCGCCATCGCCAATGCGCGCCCCCGCAACGTTGAAGAAATGTTCCGCGCCTCTGCCGCGCAGGAGCTGACAACCCGCCGCGAACTTCTTCTGGCGCGCCTCCGCGACCATGGCGCCCTCACCCTCGATCTCGATCCGGCGCAGGTTACCTCCGCTGTGCTGAATCAATATCTGAGGGTGAAAGAGCGCGCAATGGTATAGACCAGGACGGCCCGATTATCGCGCAATTTCATTTGCCGGCCTTACCGGCCGAAACAACCACACCAAAAGCAGCGTAAACAGCAATCCGCCCACAGTAAATTTGAGCCAGACAGCCGCGTTCGACGGCGAAAAAAATCCTTCGAGCGTGCCTGCGATCACGAGCAGCGGAATGATTCCCGAGACGAGCTTCGTCGCCTCCACGCCGGCCAGCGCGATGGAGTCGCGGCGGCGATAGATCCCCGGAAACAGCACTCCTTGCGCGAGGCGTAGCCCTGCGCCGCCGGCAAAAATGATCGATGGCAGCTCCAGCGAGCCGTGCGGAGCCACAAAGCTCCACAGGTCAACCGACATGCCGTGTTGCGCGCATGCCACGCCGATGACCCCGAGCAGCAGCCCATTAAAAAACATCGAGTAGACCGTTCCGAGGCCAAAGATGATGCCGCCAGCAAATGCGACAAAGCAGACGCTCAGATTGTTGGTCATGATCGCGCTTGAAGCCACCGGCTCAATACCGACAATCGAATGAGTCCACATCTCATGGTGCTCGATGGTCTCGACCATCGCCGGCCCCAACATATGGCGCATGAACTGCGGGCGCGCCAGTGTCAGCACCGACCCCAGTAGTGCCCCGCCCAGAGTCATTACCAGAGCCAAAAGTACATAGCGGATCTGCCGCTGCACGATAAGCGGGTACTCATCGCGCAGGAAATAGAAAATCTTCAGGAAGCCTTTGCGCCGGCTCGAATAAATGATATGGTGGGCGCGAGCCAATAACTGGTTGACGTGCTCGGCATAAGCCCGCGCGGTAGAGTCCTGGCGCAGTGTGGACACATCGCTCGCCACCTGCCGGTAAAGCAGCGCGGTCTCGCGCAGTTCGGCGCGTGAAAGCCGCCGTACTCCGCCTGCGCTTGCCTCGCCCAGCAGCGCGGCCAAACGGTCCCAGTATGGGCGGCGCTTCGCAAGCCACTGATTGGAGAGAATAGTCGCCATGGAGCCGGTTGGAGATCAGCTTAACATCGACACCCCGGAGCTCGTGGATATCGAGATGCCGCTCGCCGGCATCGGCAGCCGCTTCATCGCCATGCTCATCGACTATCTCATTTGGGGATTCGCATTTTTCATTTTCTTTCTGCTGGCCCTGGTCGCTATTCCGGCGATGACCATCGCCGGTCGCGTTTCGGCAAACTGGACGATCGGTATCGCTCTCCTGATTGTCTTTGTGATGCACTGGGGATATTTTGCGCTCTTCGAGGCATTCAACAACGGGCGCACGCCGGGCAAGCGGTTGGCGAAGATTCGCGTCATTCATCAATCCGGCCGCGGCATCAATTTTGTTGAATCGTTGGCCCGCAACCTCGTTCGGTATGTCGATGCTTTACCAAGTTTCTACGCAGTCGGAATCGTCGTAATCTTTCTGAGCCGGCGAAATCAGCGGCTCGGCGACATGGTTGCCGGAACGCTGGTCGTCCACGATCGCGAAGTCGATTCGCCGTACTGGGGCGAGAGCGCATCGCGCACCTTTACTGCGTCTGCACTGATCGCGAACTCGCCGATCACTCAGGCCGGGTCTTCATGGACAGGCCGAGATTCGCGCGGTGGCCCGCAGGCTGATTCATGGGATCGCCCGCCCCATCTGCGCGTCGTGCTGCCCGCGCCCGCGCTGGCCAGGCTTTCCGGTTCCGACCTCGAAGTGCTGGAAGGCTTCTTTGGGCGACGCCTTGACATGGACCTCGCAACTCGCGCCGCCCTGGCCAGCCGCATCGCCTCGGCTCTCTGCGCCAAATCAGGCCTCGCCATTCCGCAGGACACGAGCGTGGAGACTTTTCTTGAGGCCGTCGCGCATCAGTTTCGCGAGCAGGCGCGGATGAGCTGACGTGCGGCCGCAGCGTCGGCATATACCTCATAAAACTGTAAATCGCATCACTGCAGGACACCGAACTCGAGCGATATATTAAGATTCTGTCTGGACAACAGCAGCTACCGCGCGGTTCCCTGCGAGGACCGAAGCGATTTTTCCAAGAACAGCCCGGACCTGCCGCATACTCGCTGCGCCGGATCTGGGACACAAGGAGAGCAAGAACATGGCTAAGAGCGTCAACAAAGTTTTCCTTCTAGGCAACGTGGGCAAGGACCCTGAGATTCGCTCCACCCCCAGCGGCACCATGGTGGCCAACTTCACGCTCGCCACCAGCGACCGCACTCAGGACCCGCAGGGCAACTGGCAGGACCGCACCGAGTGGCACAACCTGGTCGCCTTCAAACGCACCGCCGAAATCGTCCGCGATTATGTAAAAAAAGGCTCCAAGCTGTTTATCGAGGGCAAGATTCAGACGCGTAGTTGGGAAGATAAAGAAACCAAGGCCAAGCGCTACCGCACCGAAATTATCGTCAATGATCTCTCGCTGCTTTCTGGGCGCGACGATTCCTCAGGTGGGGGAGCGGGCGGATACAGCCGTTCGTCGAGCACTTCGAGTGCGGCGGTCAACGAGGACCAGCGCGTGCCCGCGGCGCAGGACGACTTCGCCCAGTCCGCCGAAATCTCCGACGACGATATTCCGTTCTAAGAGCGAGCATCAGGGAGCCGAGGTAGGGAACAGGAGGACCAGAAAAAGCCGCCGCCGGAAACTTCTCGCGACATGGGAAGCAAATTCCTCGGCTCACGATCGGTTCTCTATTCCCTATTGGCTACTGGCTTTTCCCTGCCTCTCCCAGCGGATCGTTGTCCCGATCCGTCACCTCGGCGATTGCAGCTAATCGCTCCGCTATTTCATCAGTCCAGCAATTCTCCGGCGCACGCCAACTCCAGTTTCCAGCAGGCACCGCAGGTGTATTCATGCGCGCCTCTGATCCCAACTCCAATAAATCCTGCACGGGAACGATAGCCATCTCTGCCACGCTCGCCTCAGCGGCACGGATCAGCGGCCATGCCGGTCGGTCGCCCACCGGTCCCACCAGAGCCTCAACGGCCGCGCGTTCCGCTTTGCCCGCGGTGTTCCACCATCCCTGTGTCGTGTCGTTGTCGTGCGTGCCGGTGTAGGCCACAGTGTGCCACGTGAAATGCTGTGGCAGGTGGGCGTGCGCGCCCTTGTCGCTGAATCCGAACTGCAACACTTTCATGCCCGGCATTTCCATCTCCAGCCGCAGTGAGTCAACCTCCGGCGTAATCAGGCCCAGGTCCTCGGCCACCAGCGGCAGCGGACCGAGCGCCGCTTCAAGCGCGCGAAACATCTCCAGCCCCGGCGCCTTCACCCACTCGCCCTTGATCGCGGTTTCTTCTTCGGCGGGAATCGCCCAATAAGCCTCGAATCCGCGAAAGTGGTCGAGGCGCACAATGTCGTAGAGTTCCACGGCGCGGCGAATGCGGTCCACCCACCAGCCAAATCGAATTCCGCTTGCGTTGGGCGCAGCCAGCACGTCCCAGCGATAAAGCGGATTTCCCCAGCGCTGCCCAGTCGGTGAAAAATAATCCGGCGGCACGCCGGCAATGCGAATGGGCTTCAGGTCGTCGTCAAGCTCGAAGATTCCTGGATGAACCCATACGTCGGCTGAATCCATATTCACAAAGATGGCTACGTCGCCCAAAATCCGAATTCCATTCTCCTCGGCTGCGTCTCGCAATCGCTCCCATTGCCGCTCGAAAGCGAATTGCACCACTCGTTCGATGGCCACCGCGCGTCCGTGCTCCGCTTCAGCCTGCGCCAGTGCTTGTGGATCGCGCCGCCGCAGCGGTTCCGGCCACTCGGTCCACGCACCAGTTTGATGCACACGGCGCAGCACGGCGTAGAGTGCGTAGTCGTTGAGCCATGCCGCCTCATCGAGGCAGAAATCCTCAAAATCAGCCCAATCGTCTTCAAGTTCCGGCGAGCTCGGTCCGCGATCGAGAAAATTTCCCGCCGCCTCCTCAAGCAGCGGCAGTTTCCGCCGCTCAACTTCATCAAAGTCGACCGCTCCGGAGCGACCCGCCAGCCCCGCAATTCGCGCGCCATCAATCCAGCCCCAGTCGGCGAGAAACTCCAGGCTGATGAGCGATGGATTTCCGGCGAATGCAGACGACCCCGCATACGGCGAGTTGCCATATCCGGTTGGGCATAAGGGCAAAACTTGCCATACATGCTGTTTGGCGCGAGCCAGAAAGCCGACGAACTCGTGCGCCGCCGGGCCCAGATCGCCGATACCGCCATAAGACGGCAGCGAACTTACGTGCAGCAAAACTCCGCTGGATCGCTGAAACTCCATGAAGCCGATATTACCGGATCAATCGCTGTATGCCGGAAGCAAGTCAGATTTGAGACACTGTTGGGCGTGCATCCGAACAGATTTGTCCCGCTACTCAAGCGTTAAGGGAGCCCTTCGTTGAAGACGTGTCCGTCGCCTGTTTATCTATGCGCTTCCACCTTAGTCTCCATCCTCGCCGTCTTTACTCCGCGGATTTCTGCGGCCGCGCCGCAGCAGCCCTTCACGCTCGCCTCCGGCTGGCAATTGCAGGACGTAGCCAAGGTGCCGCAAGCCGCCGCTCAGGTCTCGTCCGCAAGTTTCGACGCCGCCGGATGGTACGCGGCCACGGTTCCGGGCACCATCCTCACATCTCTCGTCAATGATCACGTCTATCCTGAGCCGCTCTACGGCGAGAACGAACGCCCCGAGATCATTCCCGAAAGCCTGGTCCACACCTCGTATTGGTACCGGACTGTCGTTCGCATTCCCAGCGCCTACGCGAATCGCCACATCTGGCTCAACTTCGACGGCATCAACTACTCCGCCGAAATCTGGGTGAATGGCGTGCAAGTGGGCACAATGCGCGGCGCGTTTATTCGCGGCATCTTCGACATCACCGCGCAGGTCAAACCCGGCCAGCTCGCCGTAGTCGCCGTGCTCGTCACTCCCGAGCCCCATCCCGGCGTGCCGCACGAGCACACACTTCGCAATGGCGTCGGCCAGAACGGCGGCATTACGGCTCTCGATGGGCCCACATTTCTTTCAACCCTCGGCTGGGACTGGCTCGACGCGGTGCGTGATCGCGACACCGGCATCTGGCAAAAAGTTTTTCTCTCTGCCACCGGTTCCGTGGTCGTAGAAGACCCGCTCGTCACCACCGATCTTCCACTTCCCAAAACCGATTCGTCCGACGTCACCGTCGAAACAACTGTCGAAAACGTCAGCGACGAACCGGTCGCGGGTGAAGTTCGTGGCACAATCGAAAACATTATCCTCTCGCGACAGGTGACCCTCGCGCCCCATACAACGCAGCAAATCACCTTCAACGCAACCAACACGCCGGCCCTGCACATCGAGCATCCGCGACTCTGGTGGCCCAATGGCTATGGCGCGCAGCCGATGTACAAACTTCATCTCGAATTCAGAACCGGCCAAACCATCTCCGACGCGCGGGATGTCAACTTCGGCATCCGCAAGATCAGCTACTCTGTTCCCGGCACCGACACGCTCACAATCTCTGTCAACGGCGTGACCATTTTCATTCGAGGCGGCGATTGGGGCCTTGACGAAGCCCTGAAGCGCATTCCTCGCGAGCGGCTCGACGCCGAGATCCACCTGCACAAGCTCGCCAACCTCAATCTGATTCGCAACTGGGTCGGCCAGAGCACCGACGAGGATTTTTACGAGCTGTGCGACAAGTACGGCCTGCTGGTGTGGGACGAATTCTTTCAGCCGAATCCGCTAGACGGCCCCGACCCCACCGACATTTCAACCTATGTTGCGAATGTGCGCGACAAAGTTCTGCGCTATCGCAACCATCCTTCGATTATTTTATGGTGCGCGCGCAACGAGGGCGATCCGCCGCCCGAAATCGATGCCGCTCTGCGCACGTTGTTAGCCGAGGTCGATCCCGGACGGATCTACTGGCCGAACTCGACCGATGGGCCGGGCGTGCGCTCGCACGGACCGTATTATTGGCGCGTGCCGCGCGAGTTCTACAACGTCTACGACGATTACTTCAAAACCGAAACCGGCAGCGCCTCCATCCCAACGCTTGAGTCCATCCGCGGCATGATGCCCGAGAAAGACTGGGAGACGATCGACGACGATTGGGCTGCACACGACCTAGCGAAAGGCAACCAGCACGGCGATCTGTACCCGCTCATCCTCGCCGGCCGTTACGGCAAGATTGCCAACCTCGCTGACTTTGTACGCAAGGCACAGATGATGAATTACGAAGCCTTTCGCGCCATGTATGAGGGCCGTAACGCGCTCCTCTTCCATCCCACCACGGCCGTCATCACTTGGATGAGCAATCCCGCGCAGCCCAGCTTTGTTTGGCAGATTTACCACTACGATCTTGAGCCAATGTCGTCGTACTTCGCCGTCATGCACGCGTCAGAGCTGGTCCACATTCAGTTCAACGAAGCCACGGGCAATGTGCAGGTCATCAACAACAAGCCCGAATCCGTAGCAGGCCTGCGCGCCCACGTCGCGGTCTACAACCTCGACGGCTCGCTCGCCTGGGAGCACGAAACCAAGCTCGATGCCGCTCCCGATGCTGCTACCGATCTGGGCCCAATCGATATTCCGGCGACCATTTCGGCCGTCCATTTCATCAAGCTTGACCTGCGCGACGCCACTGGAAAACTGCTCTCGACCAATTTCTATTGGCGCGCCCTACCCGCCAATCCTGACGATCTCACCGCGCTCAATCAACTGCCGATGGTCAAGCTGACCGCAACCGTCGTACCGCTCAAGGGAAAATCTGTCGCAGGAAAAATTGTAGGCCGCCGGCTTCTGCAAGTCACGCTGCATAACCCGACACAGAGCATCGCCTTAATGGCGCATATTCAGCTTCGGCGCAAGTCCGGCCAGCGCGTCTTGCCCGTCTTCTATAGCGACAATTACGTCTCGCTGGTTCCCGGCGCATCGAAGACCATCGACATCGATGCCGCCGATCGCGACTTTCATGGCGAGAGCGCACTGATCGTCGTCGACGGATGGAACGTGACCGTCGCGCCGGCATCGTTTCCAGCCGCATCGATCAAGCCAAACCTCGACGCTCAAACCGATCGCTGGCCAGCGACTGGACTGCCGTTCGCCACGGCCGGCCTGCGCTGACAGCCGCTGCGCACACAAAAAGGCCCGCAACCATAAGGTCTGCGGGCCTTCCGTGTCTTAATTCAACTCGCGTTTAACTGCCCGGCTACTGGCCTGGCAGTTGCGGGCTCTGTGGCTTCGCGTTGATCACGACCAGCTTGCGTTTCTTGTAGTCGTTAAACACGCTGCTCACGAACACGCTGAAGGCCTCATTGCGGCGCTGGTCCAGAAGTTGATCCCGCATCTGGTCCAAATTCTTCGCAATCTCGTCAGCGCTCGGCTCCTGCTTGTCGTCGATCTTCACCACCACGCCGGTGCGGCCTGCGTCGATCGGCCCGCTGATTGCACCCACGTTCATGTCGAAAAGCTGCGGCGCCACCTGGCCTACTTCGCCAAAATCCGGCACCTGTCCGCTTTCTCCCACCAGGTCGCTCGTCTTCACAGTCGCGCCCACGGCCTTGGCCGCCTTGGCCAGATCGTTCGTTGCCTTCGCCTGATCGGCGAGCGCCTTCGTCTTCTGGCTCAACAGAACAGGCAGCTGCTCCTGGCGGTAGTCGTCAAGCACGTGGCTCTTCCAGTCGGCAAATGCCGGAGCATGTGCGGGCACGATGCCGGTCACCTGGAAGACCGCATATCCTTCGCCTGTCGGCGCCGATTGCGGCGGATCGCCCTGCTTCGCCGAGAAGGCCTTGGCCAGAATCTGCGCGCCGTCGGGCAACGCGGCAATCACGCCATCGTGCGCCACCGGATCCGTCGTGACCATGTCGAGGTGATGCGCCGCGGCCGTCTTGTCCAGGCCGTTCTTGATCGCCCCGCTTGTCAGTAGCTGCGCATAGTTGTCCTCTGCGGCCGCCTGAGCCTGGCGCGTCAGCGTCGCAAGAATGTTCGCCTGCACTTCATTCAACGCCTGCGTATGCGCGGCCTGCCGCTCTTCCACCTGCACAATGTGGTAGCCGAAGTTGGATTTCACAATGTCAATCTCGCCAACTTTCTGCGTGAAGATCGCATTGTCGAACGCCGGCACCATCTTGCCGCGCTGCGCAAAGCCCAATTCGCCCCCGGTGTCCTTGCTGCCCGGATCGTCCGAATATTTCTTGGCCAGATCGGTCCAGCTTCCGCCGGCTTGGAGCTGCTTCAGAACCGTCTCCGCCTTGGCTTTTGCCGCCGCATCGGTCGCGGCATTGCCGTTGGGCGGTACCGCGATCAAAATATGACGCGACTTGGCCTGTTCCGGAACCGAATAGTCAGCAGCGTGGTCGTTGTAATACTGCTGCACCGCCTGCTGGCTCGGCGGCTGAACGCCGCCTGGAATCTGGCTCTCGTTGAATGCGAAGTAGGTAATCTTGCGCTCTTCAGGCACCGCCTGCGCATAGCGCGCCGCGTTCGTCTTGAAAAACGCTTCGAGTTCGCTGTCTGAAGGATTGATCGCCTTGGCGATATCATCGACCGAGATCACCGCATAATCGAATTTGATTTTGATGTTTGCCTTGCGGTAGGTGTCGCGCACTTCCTGGTCGCTCACCGTCACACCGCCGGTGATCAGCGCCTGCAGCCGCCGAATCGTAATCTCATCCTTGATCTCGCTCTCGAAATCCGTCACCGACTCGTTCAGCCGGTCATTAATCAGCTGCTTGTAAGCATCTTCTCCGATAAATTTGCCGCCGGGGTAGAGAACTTCGCCCGAGGGTCCGCTGCTCAGATTCTTGCGCACGTCTTCGTCGGTCGCGTAGATCCCCAGCTTGTGAGCCTCCTCGATAAGCACTTGCTCCTGCACTAGTTGCTGGCCCACCTGCTGCTCAAACATCTGCACGATCGTTGGGTTGTTGGCGTATTCCGGATTGCGTTGCCGCAACTGGTTCTCGGTGATCTGCTCTACGTGCGCCTGCGTAATGCTATCGCCGGAAGAAAGCAGCCGGCTATACCAGTGCGGATAGACGACGGCGTACGTGTCGGGCGACGAAGAGCCCACGCCACCGAGGCCGGGAATCAGGTACAACACCATGGTGATTGATGCTGCGCCGATGATGACGACGATCAGCGCTTTGACCATGCGATTATCTGTCTGCAGGAAACGAATCATGGGTGGGCTTAAACCTTCAACTCTCTGAGCGCGTGCAAGCTGAACCGGCGGGCGGCAGCACGGAATCTACTGCCTTTGCTGCGGAGCTGCGAATGCGCAATTCTTGATCGATGCAACTCTGCCATTATAGACGACGGCTTGGCCCGGACTTCACGAAGCAGACGCGCGCCTTGCAGGCGCCTCGTGCGCATTTCACCGCCACGCCAAAATGCAAAATGGGGCAAGCGCAATACGGGCTAGACGTAAAACGAGCATCCGCCACAGCGGATGCTCGCACTTGATCCCTGATCACTGAACCCTGACCGCTGTTTTCACCGCCAATAGTACGATCCGCCGACAATGTAATACGGCCGGTAGTAGACCGGAGGATAACCGTACGGGTAAGGAGGGTAACCATACCCGGCGTTGTAGCCGTAGGGTCCGCGCCGGTAGAGGCTCGGGCCGCCGGGATATAGCCCCTGAGCCAATCGCGCCGCTTCCTGCGGGCCCACTGGATTTACTGTGACCGGCGCATCGATGTGGAACGTGACCAGCGCTTCCGCGGGAATCCAAACTCGCGGTCCGCCCGAAGCAGCCGAAGCCGCTGTACCACCGGCCGCGCCGATCCCCGCGCCGATGGCGCAGCCTGGGCCACGCCCTATCGCGCAGCCGATGATCGCACCAATCAGAGCGCCGCCCACCGCGTTGCCCGCCGTCTGGCCGGCTTTATTCGGACCCTTCACTCTGAACTGATTCGTATTCAGCGGGTACCTTTGTCCGCCCAGATCAAGTGAAGTCAGCGTGAGCGCGAGCACTGAGCTTCCTGCCAATTTACCGGAGCCGGCATTCTTCACTTCCGTCACCACTCCGTGGACCGTGGCTCCGCGCGGAATAGCGAGTACGCCGCCAACGGCCACATCCTGAATCACTGTGAACTGTAGCGGCTCGCCGTCCTCGGCCCGTTTGCTATCCACCGGTTCGTCGGTCCGCACCTGCAGCAGCGTCCCCGGTTGAATGGTTACAGGGCCTCTGGCAGGCCGGTACGCAGGCCCCTGAGGCGCCTGCTGAGAGTACTGCGGATACTGCGAATCCTGCGGATTCTGGTACTGCGGCCTCGCCGGAGGATAGCCGCCCTGTTGCGGATAACCACCTTGCTGCGGATAACCGCCCTGCTGTGGGTAGCCATTTTGCTGCGGATAACCACCTTGCTGTGGATAGCCATTTTGTTGCGGATAATCGCCCTGCTGCGGGTAGCTGCCTTGCTGCGGATAACCACTTTGCTGTGGGTTGCTCGGCTGTTGCGGGTAAGGCTGCGGGTTATTCGCTGCGGCTGGATCCTGCTGCGGATTCGCGTCCGGTGCAGGCCCCGGCGGCGGCAAATTCGCCATTTGCTGTTGCGCCTGCGACTGGTCTGGATCAGGCATTTCGTCGTCGCTCGGCGCCGGTTGCTGGTTTTGCGCATCCGCACCCGGATCGCCGATCTGCAGGTTGTCGTGCACCTTCGTCACGCCGTCCACATGCGCGGCGATCGACTCAGCCAGCTGCTTGGACGCATCGCTCGAAACTGTTCCCGAGAGCGTTACTTCGCTCTGAATCGTGGCTGCGGTAATCAAATCATTCTTCAGCGCCGCCGAACCGTCCAGCGCATGCACCACGTCCATCTCAATCTGACCATCCGTGCGCGGTCCCTGTTGTGCCGCTGGCTGACCTTGGGGCTGAGCCGGCGCGCCCGCGTCCTGTGCCGGCGCAACCACGGCGCACAGCACGGCTAACGCCATCCACGCCATGAACTGCGCAACCACGAGCTGTATGCTCACCTTCTTTATCAAGCTTCGATTCCTCAAGGTAGGATTTTTCAGGGTACGATTCATTTTCATTTCTCCTGTGTCTGCCCTGTCACTCCCCGCGGTTCCAACTCACGCCCGGTGAACGGATTTCCCGAACGCGCTTCATCGCTCAAACCGTTAGACGAGCTTCGGCCAAGCCTGTTAACCGGTTAAACCCTGGCTCCGCGAAAAAGTTTCCTGGATTGACTGCGCGGACCTGTATCGATGCGAACCTACTCCAGCGCCGCGCTAATCGCTGTGCTCAGAGCCTTTAGCCCCGCGGCCACGTCAGCCCCAAGATGCACCCGCAGCGCCCGCCGCCCGCGCGACTCCAGCACCGCCAGATCGCCGGCTGCCTCGGCATCGATCACCACGCCAAAGCTGTACTTCTGGCCCGGAATATCCATGTCGTAACCGTGCGCAGCGGTGATCTGCAGAAAGACTCCCGTATTGGGGCCACCTTTGTAATCCTGCCCCGTGGAATGCAAAAAGCGCGGTCCAAAACCCAGGCACGTGGCCACGCGCTTTTTGTCGCGCACTTTGTGCCGGAAGTCCTGAATGGCCGCCTCGTACTCGTCAAACATGGGAATGAATGCCAACGTCGCAAAGTAGTCGCCTGCGCCAAGTTGATCCAGATGCGCGCGAAGAATTCCTGCCAGCGTTGGGTTCGGCGTAGCGCCCTTCAGCTTGGCGGCGTATGCATCGGTCGCGTAGAGCGCAAACGGCGTTCCCGCGTCATCCTTCCCCGTCAGGAACGGCGTGCGCTCGGGCAGCTTACCACTTTTCTCGTATTCGCTGGTCAGCTTGCGCGTCTCTATCTTTGCCGCTTCCACATCCGGCTGGTTGAAGGGATTGATGCCGATCACCGAACCTGCCACTGCGGTCGCAATCTCCCATGCGAAAAACTGCCCGAAAATTTCATAGAGATCAGCAATCTCGAAATACGCCACAGGATTTCCGGCGGCCTCGAGAGCCGCAACTTTGGCATCCTGACTCGCATCGGCAGTGCCTTTCAGCCGCACATACGCAAACACCCGGTCCTTGCCGTAGACCTCGGGCGCTCCAATCGCCTCGCGGTCCACTGGCGTAATTCCCTTCCCTTGCTTGCCCGTCGACTCGGCAATCAGTTGCTCCAGCCATGCGCCCAGGTCGGCGATCTCCGGCGAAGTAAAGAAGGTGATCTTGTCGCGGCCCGCGTTCGCCGCCGTGCCCAGCAACAGGCCAAGCTGCACGCCGGGATTGTCAGCCACCGGCAGCTTCGCGGCCGCCACTGCTTTTGCCGCCTCAGCCAACAGCGTTTCCGCGTTCAGGCCCATTATGGTCGCCGCCACCACGCCAAAATTTGAAAGCGCCGAGTAGCGGCCGCCTATCTGCGGATCGCCATAGTAAATGCGACGGAAGCTGTCCACCTTCGCCACCTGCTCCATCTTCGAGCCGGGGTCGGTAATCGCCATAAAGCGGCTGCCCGCCGCCTCGGCCCCCACCGCTCGACGTACCTCGTCGAAGAAAAACTGCTTCAGGACATTTGGCTCCAGCGTCGTGCCCGACTTGCTGGCGACGATGACCAGCGTCTCCGCCAGATTCACTCCGTCGCAGGCAGCCTTCACCTCCACAGGATCTGTGGAGTCGACGATATGCAGTTCAGGAAAGCCCGCCTTCGGGCCGAAAGTCTTCGCCAGCACCTCCGGGCACAGGCTCGATCCGCCCATCCCCAGCAGCAGAACCGACCGGAACTTCGCGCTCTCCACGTCCCCGCCCAGTTCCGCAAACGACATCAGGTCCTTCTGCTGCCGTTCGACAATGTCGATCCAGCCCATCCACTGCTCCTCGCCGTCGCGAGTCCACAGGGACGGGTCTTTTGTCCAGAAGCGCTCAACCTTCTTGTTGTCTTGCCAGTCGGCGGCGGCCGCGTCTACGGAGCCGCGAAGATCGGAGGGAACTGCGAGTCGGAAGCTCATATCACCTTAGATTCTCAATCAACCAATGGAGTGGTTGCAAAGCTGAAGATTGTGCAAAAGTTTGGCTCCGCGCCCCTCCGAATCTTGAGCTTTCCATCCCAAGTGTCGTTATCAGGCGCGCCCCGCCGGCCAGTTTGGAGTGATTCGAATCAGGTCAAGATTTCCGCCAGCCCCGCTCGCATCTTCCAGCACAAACTCCCGCGAAGCTGCCGGAACGGCCACAATCCCGCTCGCAGGCAGATCGACCGGCTCAAATCCCGCGCCTGTCAGCCGGCCGCCGCCCGCAGCGGCAAACAGATACGCCAGCCCTCTGTTTCCGCTCGCGCCACGCAAGCTTTCGCTCGTCAGATTGCCCTTCACAGGAATTCGCTCAATGCGAAAATACTCCACATCGATCAGCAATGTGCGATCCCCAAGCTCAACCGGAGCAACCTCGCCGGCGCGCGTGGTGAGCTTCGTCGCCTCAAGAGATTTTTCAATGTGCAGCTCGCGAGGCCGCCCGTAGTCGTACATCCTGTAAGTCACATCGGCGTTCTGTTGCGTCTCCAGCAGTATCGATCCCGGCCAGATCGAGTGAACCGTCCCCGCATCGACGTAAATTAAATCTCCAGCCGCCACAGGAACCATATTCAGCCTGTCTTCGAGCTTCCCGGCGTCAATGCCTTCCTGGATTTCGGCGAGCGTTGTCCCAGGCTTGACCCCAACAGCAACCTCCGCTCCCGGCTCGGCCGCAAGCGCGTACCAGCACTCCGTCTTGCCGCGCGGTTCCCCGTACTTCCGCGCCATCTTATCGTCGGGATGCACCTGCACGCTCAGCTTTTCTTTGGCAAAAATGGTCTTGATCAGCAACGGCGAATCTGCCGCACGCTCGTCGGCCGGCGGCGCACCGTTGCCGAGCAGGGCCGCACGTTCTTCGCTGAACAACGCGCCCAGCTTCTTCCCGGCGTGGGGCCCGGTCGCAACTTTGCAATCGTCGCCCGTCAACCAGACTTCGCCGATCGGGTCGCCCTCGGCCACGCGGTCATACCATGGCCGCAGATCGCGAAATCCCCAAACCCGTGCCGTAAAAACCGGCTCGATGCGAAACGGCGCGATTTGTATCTCGAAATCACCCATTCAATTGCGCCCGCCTGCTGCAAACTCACTCTAGCAGACATATCGGCCGGCTTCCGCGACCATTTAGCTGCACTCCTCTTACTGAAGCAAATTCCCTTCGCGAGCCAACGGCGCAAGAGCTATGCTCTCTCCATGCCGAACTCCGCGATCTTCCACTCTCTGATCTTCAACGACATGTTCCAAATGCAGCTTCCGCTCCTGGAGAAGCTGCTTCGTCCCGCCATCGTCTACCTGGCGCTGGTGGTGCTGCTGCGCATCTTTGGCAAACGCGAATTGGCGCAGCTTAACCCGTTCGATCTGGTCGTTCTGCTCTCCCTCTCAAACACCGTGCAGAACGCCATTATCGGCAACGACAACTCCGTCTCCGGCGGAATCATCGGAGCCGTCTCATTGCTGGCAGTCAACTGGCTGGTGGTGCGTGCGCTCTTCTCATCTCCGCGCCTCACGCGCATGTTCGAGGGCCGCTCATCGGTCTTGATCGTCAACGGCCAGATTGACCACAAGGCAGTGAAGCGCGAGTCGCTCACCAAGGAGGAACTCATCGATGTAATTCACAAGCAGGGATTCGGCTCCGTCCATAACGTGCAGCGCTGCGAGTTGGAGCCGAACGGCACATTCTATGTGGAGCCTTACGAGCCCTCCGCCGCCGACAAGCAGCATTCCGAGCTGCTGGCGCGCCTTGACGCGCTGCAAAGCCAGATTGCCGCCCTCCGCCCGCAGCCGGCGGGGGATTGATCTGGGATTGCGACGGCCGCGACGCCTATCGCAGAAACTCGATAGCGATCTCTGTCTTCGCACGTGTCCACGCTTTGTCCGTGGTCCAGGCGACTGCCTTGCGCGTCGAGGCCAGGGCGAGACATGCCCGGTCGCCGAGGGAGAACTCAGGGTAGGTGAGCGAGTAGTGGGCCGCGATCTCGGCTTCCTTCTTGCCAAACGAGACAAGTTCGACACCGCCAAGAAGCGCGTCAAGCTCTTGCGGCGTCACAGATGGGTTGTCCCGGTGTAGGCGGGTCAGGATCTCGCACCAATTTACGGCGCTGATCGAGACCCGACAATCGTCGCCCGATTCAATGGCCGCCAGCAGGGCAGCCACGTGAGGCCCGCCTCGCTCGCTCAAAATGAGGGCAAGAACTGCCGAAGAATCCAGGACGATACTACCGGCGAGATTCACGGGCAGCTTCCTCACGCCGTTCAGCGAGAAACTCGCTGAGAATTCCCTTCAGGCTGCCGCGGTGCTTCAAGATGCCGGAGCGAATGCTTTCGAGGGCCATCCTCCGGCTGAGAATCCGGATTTCGCCGCCATCGCTGATCACTGTGAGTCTCTCGCCAGGCTCCAAGCCGAATTCCCTGCGAATCGCCACCGGGAGCACGATTCTGCCACTATCTCCTAAAACTACCGTTTCTGTCATAATCTGCCACCCCGTTAACATTATGGCATAAGCTTCATGTTATGCCTCCTCCTTTCTTATCTTCCATTTTTGTCAAAGAATGACGGGATTACGCGACTGGCTTTGCCGGAGCATGAATGGCGCCGCAGGCGCGTCCGCCTGCACGGCCATTCCTACTCCCACTCAATCGTTCCCGGCGGCTTCGAAGTAATGTCGTAGACCACGCGGTTGATCCCGCGTACTTCGTTCACAATGCGGTTGGAGATCTTCTTCAGCAGCTCGTACGACAGCGGCGTCCAGTCCGCGGTCATGCCATCTTCCGAGTGCACAGCGCGAATGGCGCATGTGAACGCATAAGTCCGCTGGTCACCCATCACGCCCACGCTCATCACCGGCAGCAGCACGGCAAAACTCTGCCAGATCTTTGTGTAGAGTCCCGCCGCCTTGATCTCGGCCACCACGATCTCGTCGGCCTCCTGCAGAATAGCCACGCGCTCCGGCGTCACCTCGCCCAGAATGCGCACCGCCAGTCCCGGCCCCGGAAATGGCTGCCGGCTGATCAACTCCTCCGGCATGCCCAGGTCGCGCCCGATGCGCCGGACCTCATCTTTGAAAAGATCGCGCAGCGGTTCAATCAGTTTGAGCTTCATCCGCTCCGGCAGCCCACCCACGTTATGGTGGCTCTTGATGGTCTGGCTCGGCCCCTTCACGCTCGACGATTCGATCACGTCGGGATAAAGCGTACCCTGTACCAGCCACTCCACTCCGCCCGTCTCCTTCGCGATGCGATTGGCTTCGTCCTCAAAGACCGCAATAAACTCCGCCCCAATGCGCTTGCGCTTCACCTCGGGATCGGTCACTCCAGCCAGCCGCTCCAGAAAGCGCGCGCTCGCGTTCACCCCCACGATATTCAACCCCAGCTTGCCCCGCAGGTTTGCCAGGACGCTCGTGAACTCGTTCTTGCGCAACACTCCGTTGTTCACAAAAATGCAGGTCAGCCGATCGCCGATGGCTTTGTGAACCAGCACCGCCGCCACTGACGAATCTACGCCGCCTGACAGCCCGCAGATCACGTGCCCGTCGCCAACTTTCTCGCGAATGGTCTCGACGGTGCTCTCAATAAAGTGCGCCGCCGTCCAGTCGCCGCGCGCCCCGCAAATGGCCAGGAAATTCCGGATAATTTGTGAGCCCAGTGGCGTGTGATGCACTTCGGGATGGAACTGCACCGCCCAGATGCCGAGCTCCTCGTTGGCAATTCCTGCCAGTGCGTTTTCGGTGACGGCGATTCGGCGAAATCCCTCAGGCAGCTCCGCCACTTCATCTCCATGGCTCATCCAGGCCTGAATCGTTGTGGGCAAGCCCGCAAACAGCAGCGTGGACAGGTCTTCGAGAGTCACCTCGGCATGGCCATACTCTCGCTTCGGCGCGGAGAGCACCTTGCCGCCCAGGTGATGCACGATGTAATGTAGCCCGTAACAGACGCCGAGCACCGGCATGCTCAGTTCCAGAATCGCCGGGTCCGCCGGCGGCGCGTCCGCGTCATATACCGACGACGGGCCGCCCGAAAGAATCAACCCGATAGGCTTGAGTGCCCGAATCTCTTCAAGAGGCGCCGTGCACGGCAGAACCACCGAGAACACATTTTGTTCGCGGATGCGTCGCGCGATCAGCTGCGTATACTGCGACCCGAAATCGAGGATGACAATTGTCTGGGTGTCCACGCTCCAGTTTGGCAGGGGCCGGTGCGGGATGTAAAGAACTGGTGCGCTGATTTTCTTCTGGCGGCTATTTGTAGTGGTACCGCGCCTGTAGAAAGTCAATCCGGTCGGGAGTGACGCGATATACGAGCCGGTGCTCCTGCGTGATTCTCCGGCTCCAGCAACCGGCATATTCATGTCGAAGCGGTTCGGGCTTGCCGATGCCGGCAAAAGGATCGGCGAGGATAGCCTCGACAAGTTCGAGCGTTTTCAGCGCCGACTTTCTGTAATTCTTGATCCACCAGACAAGGTCCTCGCGGAACTTTGGCAAGAAGTCGACCACCCACTCTGTTCTGCTGCTCATCGTCTGGGGCTATCTCCGGCCGTTTGACGCCGCATCAAGGCCGAGTTCGCGCCGCAACTCTTTCAACGCAGCCGCAGCCGGCTTTCCCTGAACCTTCTTTTTATCGTTTCTCTTGGATTCCGCAAGCGCCTCGCGCAGCCGCTTTGCATTCGCGGGCGAACGCAGAAGGTACGCCGTCTCTTCCAATCCTGCAAGCTCATCGGCAGCGATGATCGCCACGTCGCGCGCGCCGCGTCGCTTCACAACCACGACCTCGCAATCATCGACAACGCGGTCGAGAAACATCGCCAGATTTTCCCTAAGCGCGGTGTAAGTCGTTTCGATGCCCATCATGAAATCCCTCAAATTAAACCGTACAGCTTTTCTGTACGTTAGTCAATCCTGCCCGCGTTGCCCCTACGGCAGCTTCGCCGCCGCTGCCACCGGGTCCCAATGGTCCGCGCCTGCAAGAAACAACCCCGGCCTGAACTGCGCCGCCTGCCGCGCCGTCAGTTGATGCGACCACGTCGCGCGCGCCGACACATTCGCTCCCGGTCCGCTATCGTGATATTCCGCGTAATAGGCCAACGGCGTGCCAGGCGTTTTTCCCCACGCATTCCACCCCTCCGGAACGACATCGGCAGGTAGTTCTGTATCGATATACACCACGCGCGAGTAAGGCCGCCACGGCCGACCCAGACTGATCGTGTCGCGCCTTGCCGCATCGCGGCTCCCTGTGTCGCGGCTGCTCGTATCCCGCGCCGGAGCCGACGTTTCAGACGCCGCGCCCGATCCTGAGCCCGATCCGTCGGCCGCCTCGATCCCGCTCGTCACTTTGCTGTCGAGGATCACGTAGCCCGTGGTCTGCTCAGGCGAAGTGCGCGACTGCGCGGTCAAATACCCTGGCCCGTTCGCATGAATCTCCGAATGATCGAAGACAGCCGCCGCGTTGCCGAAGATGAAGTCGACCCCGCCCTCAATATAAGAGTCGACATAATACTGCCGTCCATAATCCGCGAAGAGCGTGTCCTGATGGCCGAGAAACCGGCAGTGCTTGAAAACCGCCTTGTCCGCGCGCACCACCGCCGCAACCGCCTGTCCCGTATTTCCGGCCGTGTTTTCAAACGTGATGTTGTCGGCCTCAAATCCCGTCCCGTTGATCTCCACCGTCTCGGTAAAAAACGTCCCTCCGGCCTGCTGCGCATTCAGGCTGTTCGTAATCACCACGTCCGCCGGCGTCTTCCCCATGCCCACAAGCGTGATGTTCGTATGATTCTGCGTAACAATCACCCGCTCGTGATACACGCCCGGCGCAATCTCGATAAACACCCGGCCCGGCTTGCCATTCCGCCCAACTCCCGCGAAGGGATGGTGATCCATCGCCATCTGGATCGTCGGAAACTCGGTGGTGCCTTCGATTCCGGTTTTCACGTCTGGCGACACGCGAACATGCACGTCTAGCCCGTGCGCCAGAGGCTCGAGACAGCAAAGGCCCGCCAGGCTAAACCCGGACAGAATCGAACAAACAATCAGCAATTGGCTCCGCATATTTCTTTGCATTCCGAAGCTATTTTTGCACGCTCGCCCCAACGTCTCACCCCGCCTTTTTCGTTGACTTTTCCCGCCCGCCCACGTCCAAAACCCGACCGCTCGCAAAAAACTGATGGTCAGGCTGTAAGTTTTGCGGCGAGTCGTTCGCAATTTCCCGTTGCAACCCGAATTCAAAGTATTTACCAGTCAGAGGTGGAAACTAGGCACAACCGGCCCTCGCCTTTTACAATTCATCAGGGACTCCATCCCAACCCAGCTTTGCTCGGGAACGATGAAACTTGGCGGCTCATACCTGACCAGGATGAAGGATTAGCATGAAGTTAATGAAATTCGGCAAGGCGCTTACGATGGGCGCACTTTCGGCGGCCGTCGTTTTTGGCGTGACGTCTTGCGTTGAGAGTTATACGGTTGGCTTCTTGTATGTGACCGGCACCGTCACCGTCTCGACGGGCAGTAACGGCATCATTTCAGGCTACAAAATCGACCACAATACGGGCCGGCTTACACCCATCAACACCCTGCCTGTTGCCTCAGGTGGCTCCAACCCTGTGCGCGCAATTTTGACCCTCGGCAGCCGGTTCCTTTATGTCCTGAATCGCGGCGTAACGGCCTCGGGCAGCGCGGACTGCTACGGCACCGGCGCCAATGCCTGTCTCAACTCCAACATTGAACAATTCGCAGTTGGCGGCAATGGCGTCCTCACCCCTCAGGAGACCTTCTTTACTCAGGGCATCAACCCTTTCCGCATGTTTGCCGACGCCTCGGGCAATTTTCTATATGTTCTGGACCATGACGCGCCAGACGACGTCGCCCCTTCCAGTACCGACAACTGTGCGCTCGCCCTGGGCAAATCAGTGACTACCTGCGGTGACATCACAGCCTTCAAGATCGACCAGAACACAGGTCGGCTGTCGCTCGTGGTCAATGCGCAGGTCACGGCCACCACCAGTGGCCAGCCGATCACCTATTTCCCGGTGCCGGCTAATCCGGTCGATTTCGTACTTGGCGGCGGCGGCATTATCCTCACCCTCGGCAGCACATCCGGCGCAACCTCTTTCCCCTATACGGGGGGCAGCTTCGTCTTTCCGTACACCTATTCCAGCGCCACGGGACAGTTGTCGTTGAGCCAAAACACCATTCAGCCCCTGACAATTCAGCAGGGAACGGCCATCGTGAATGCCAACGGCGTCATCTACGTGCTGGATAACGAGCCCGTCACCATCGCCGCTGGCGCGGCTTTCCCCGCAGGCACGTACTCCAGCCAGATTCTTCCCTTTTCACTGGGCGCCGGCGGCGCGCTTGGCGCGGAGCCGAGCGGCCCGATTCCCGATGGTACCAATCTTTCCAACCCCATATACGTCCTGGTCGAGAGCAAGGGCCAATACGTTTATGTGGCCAATCAGGGGAATAACGTCATCGGGCCGAATCCGAACAGTGGCATCGCCGGGTACCATATCACCACTGCGCCCGCCTTCCAGTTAAGTTTCATCGCCGAAGAACCCTCCGGCTCCGGATCGGGTCCGCAGTGCATCGTCGAGGACCCCTCCGACCAATTCATCTACGAAGCTGATCAATACGATTCCACGGTGACGGGAAGGCTGCTTGATCCGAACACCGGCGACCTGAACGATTTGCGCGTGCTCGAAGATTACAAGCTTCAGGGGCCGGCGTCATGGTGTCTGGTTGACGGGCGCACAAGTTAGTGCCGCGCCAGCCAGCCGAAAGCAGGCGCCACTTCACTGGCCGAACCTGTTGGCCGGTTCGGTTGCTTCCGCAGTCTCGGCAAATTGAAGGTCTGTCGGCAGACCTTGGCAGAATACTGACGCCGCTGCTTGCTTTTGGCATCGGAGTTCGATTCGCCGGCACTCGTTTTTTTGACCGGCATTTTTGGGAAGGCCTGCCTGTAGGCCGTGTGAATGAAAGATGCGCATGAAGTTTAATAAATCGAGCCAGCTATTGCTGGTCGGCGCGGCAAGCCTGCTGGCAGCTTCGCTGGTTACTGCCTGTTCCCAGTTGACGCAGACCCTGACCGTCGACTTCGTTTATGTCGCCAGCGCCAAAGCAGCTGGCGCCGACAACTACGGCGAGATCAATGTCTTCGAGGTTAATTCTGAGTCAGGCCGCATGCGCCAGATCCCAACTTCGCCGTTCCCGTCACAAGGGCGCAATCCAGTAGCCGAGGCCGTCTCCGTCGATTACGGCAGTCTCTTCGTCGTCAACCGGGACGACAACACCATCGTGCAATTCGGCATCGGTACCGACGGCAAGCTCTATCCCTATAACACCGTAAACACTCCGGGAATCTTTCCTCTCGCCATCGCAGTTAACAAGTCGAATCTCTTCATCGTCGATCTTTACCAGCCGCTCCCTCTCTGCTCCGATGCTGAACCCTGCTCCGGCTCGATTGGCGTATTTCCGCTCGCTGCGGGCACCAGTTCAACACCCGTCGCCATTGGAACGCCGGTTACCAACCCTGCCGTGAGCGCGCAATACTGGCCCTTGACGCTCACTGGCGCCAACGCATCAAACGTTATCGTGCCAACCGCCGTCAACGTGCTCGCTTCGGGCGCTTACGTCTACGTCACCGCCTACGATTCTTCAGTCACGCCCACCGTCGGCTACATCTTTGGATTCTCCGTCGGCTCAACCGGCGCGCTCACGGCACTTCCCGGCTCTCCTTTTGCGGCAGGCGTCAAGCCTTCCGCCATCGCCAGCAACGCCACAAGCGCCAATGTGTATTTAACCGACTTCTCGAGCGGTAATGTGCGCGGCTACGCGGTCGGGCCTACCGGCGCTCTCGCTGCGCTCGGCGGCAGCCCCTTCCCCGCGGGCAATCAGCCCTCCGCCATCGTCGTCGATTCGGCGTATGCATTCGCCTACGTCGCCAACTCACAGGACAGCAACGTCACCGCCTATTCAATCTCGTCCGGCGGCGTGCTTTCAAGCGTTGGCACTTATGCCACCGGCCTCCAGCCAGTCGCCATTGGAATCGATCCCTCAACGGAACATTTCCTCTACACCGTCAACTTCCTCGACGATAGCGTTTCCGGCTTTGATTTGAGCAACACCGCCGGAACACTGCTCCAGTCGCAGGATTCTCCCTTTCAGTGCAACGACAATCCCACGTCCGTGGCTGCCATACCGCACAACGGCACGGGAGGCGGCATCAAGCCGTGAGGGCCAGTATTCGCTCCAATCCGGCGACGGAGTTGGTGGCAAATCCCCGTACTCACCTTTTACAATGACCACGGGGGCAACTTTAACGAGGTTTCTTGGGGCTTCTACTTACGGGCCCATGACGAAGGAAGCGCATGAAGTTCAGTAAATTGAGCCAGCTTTTTCTGGTCTCTGCAATTGGCCTGATCCTGGCTACCCTTTTCACCGCCTGCGATCTGGTCACCATTGACTATGTTTTCGTGGCCTGCTCCGCGGGCAGCTCGCCAGGCAGCGACGGGCAAATCTACGCCTACGCCGTCGACGCCCAATCGGGCGCACTGCGCACCTCTTCTTCGCCCGTTGACTCAGGCGGTTCTGGCCCCATTGCCCTCGCCACCACCTCCGACTATTACAACCTCTACGTCGCCAACCAGGGAAACAACTCCGTAGTTCACTTCTCCCTCTCTTTCCACGGCATCCTCACCAAGAAAGACTCCATCACCCTGGCCAGTGCCCCCACGTCCATCGCCGTGAACTCCGCCGGTACGTATTTGTACGTGGTTTCAGGAACTTCTTCGGCCACTCTCACTGAATATGCTCTCAGCACAGGCGCCATCGGCTCCGCGATTGCCACGCTGCCACTTACCGTTCCCGGATTTGCCAGCGACACCATTTTGCCGACGGGCGTTGCGGTGCTGGCCAACAACAATGCCGTCTACGTCACCGCTTACGACAAGTCGGCCTACAATCCTGGCGGTTCCACCACCAGCAACGCCAATCCCGGCTGGCTCTTTGGTTATGCCGTTGCCTCGGGCGGCGCTTTGACGCCGGTTTCAGGCAGCCCCTACCAGGCCGGAGTCAAGCCCTCTGCCTTGACTGCAGATCCCGTCAGCAGATTCATCTACGTCACTGACTTCGCTTCTAACCAACTGATCGGCTATGCCGTGCTCTCGACCGATACGCTGCAGTTCATGGTCAACGGCCCCTTCAGAACCGGCAATCAGCCGAGTTCCATCGCCATCGATCCGCGCGGCCTCTTTATCTACCTCAGTAACTCGCTCGATGAGAATGTCGAGGCCTATTCCATCTCCCTGCCCACCGGCACACCCTCCCAGGATGTCAGCCTCGTAGGCGGAGCAACCACCACCGATACTGATCCCGTGTCGATCGTCGTCGATCCCGGGCTTGGCCGCTATGTTTACACCGCCAACTATCTGGGCAACTCCGTCTCCGGCTTCAAGCTCAATCCCAGTGACGGAACCATCGAGCCCACCCAGGCAACTCCCTATCCCACTGGCGCGAATCCGAGAGCCTTGATCGCAGTTCCGCACGGCAACCACGCATTGTCAACTCCCCAGTAACTGCCTTTTGTAGCGAGGCTCGCCATCCGGCGACTTCGACCTTCCGGATAAAGAAAAGCCCTGCCCTCGAAGGCTGGGCTTTCTGCTCGTTGTAAGACCGCGACCAACCCCTCGTCAAAAAAGCCGAGAGCCGTCCCGCCAATGAGTCCTGTTCCCTGTTCCCTGTTCCCTGTTCCCTGTTCCCTGTTCCCTGTTCCCTGTTCCCTATTCCCTGTTCCCTGTTCCCTATTCCCTGTTCCCTGTTCCCTGTTCTTTCACTACCGTCGTCGCGTGCAGCCACTCGCGCAGCTTCCGCTGCGCCGGCTTCTCAATTAAATACAGCGCGAAGATCGAAAGCGCAATCAACAGGACGTAGCTGATCCACGGATCGAAGCGAATTAACCCTGTCGCTTCCAGAACGTGCGAGCCGTGAATCATATTCCACAAGTTGAAGTGCAGCAGGTACAGGCAGTAGCTTGCCTCGCCCACAAACACCAGTGGGCGTACTCCCAGCGCGCGGGCCAGAGGATTTTCGCCAGCCAGTCCAAGCACGATGCAGCCGAACAGTGGCATAAGCAATCCATCGTGCATGATCGGATAAGGCATCCGCGAGCCCAGGTTCAGCAACGCGTAGATTCCGCTGAACCCAAAGATTCCGAGCCACAGGCGCAGGCGCGCTGTGCGTTCAATCATCCGATGCAAGTCGGCAAGCATCACGCCGAAAACAAAGCCGAAGACATGCGTGTAGGGCGTGTACTTCAGCGCCGACAGCCACGCTCCGTAACTCCATCGATCCGGGTGTGCAATGCCGTCAGGGCTGAACGCCATGTAGAGCGCGCCGGGCACGAGTCCCAGCGCCCACACGCCGGCCATCTTCATCAAGTGCGGCGCCATCCGCTGCGGGCGCTTCCACTTCGCCACCCAGGGAAAAATCATGTAGTATGCCGCTTCGGCAGACATCGTCCACGCCGGCGTATTCAGGAACGTCGCTACCGCGGGAACAAAGCCCTGCAGCAGCAGCGGCGTCAGCACCACGCCGGTCCAGAACATCGCCTTCGTGTGTACGTGGTACTCGGCGCCTAGCAGGTTCAGGCTCAGAAGCAGGCTGAGAAAGTAAATGGGGTAAATGCGCGTGAATCGCGCTTCCCAGAAGCGTTTTCGGTCCAGTTCTCCATTGCGCGCGCGCTCGGCGTAGTTATATGCCAGCACAAATCCCGACAGCAGTATGAAGTAGCTGACCGAGATAAACCCGGCATTGACCACAGGCGCCAGAAACCCGAACCGCTTTGGATCGGAGAAGTGAAAAAGAACAATGTTGATGGCCGCGAAGCAGCGCAAGCCTGTCAGAGCTTTCAGCGGCGCTGGCTTGCGAGTATCCACGTGCAGTTAGACGTCTCCCATCGAAATGCGAGGTCCCAGTGTGAGCTTTCAGCTCTCAGCGCCGGGTCTGAGTTTCGACTCGCTCTTCGCCATCGCGAAACTGTTTTTTCATTGATATCGGAATCGGGATAACACAGCAGCCATCAGTAGCAGCAAGAAAAACTGATCACTGACAACTGCTCACTGACCACTGGCTTTTCACGCCGTCACCAGCGATCCGACCTTCTCGCCCAGCACCACCCGTCGAATGTTTCCCGGATGATTCATGTTGAAGACAATCATGGGAAGGTTGTTGTCCTTGCACATGCTCACAGCGGTCAGGTCCATCACTTTCAAGCCCTGCTGCAAGATCTGCATGTAAGTGACCTGGTCGTACTTCACGGCGTCCTTCACCAGCACCGGGTCGGCGTTGTAGACGCCCTCCACCTTTGTGCCTTTCAGCAGCACATCGGCCTTGATCTCCATGGCGCGAAGGCTGGCAGCGGTGTCGGTTGAAAAGAACGGATTTCCCGTGCCCGCCGAGAAGATCACTACGCGCCCCTTTTCGAGATGGCGCACTGCGCGCCGCCGGATATACGGCTCCGCTATCTGGTTCATGAACACAGCCGACATTACCCGGCACTGCACCCCGCGTTGCTCCAGGGCGTCCTGCAAGGCGATTGCGTTGATCACCGTGGAGAGCATGCCCATGTTATCGGCGCTCACCCGGTCCATCTCTTTAGCCTGCTCCTCTACGCCGCGGAAAAAGTTCCCTCCGCCCACCACAATGCCGATTTCCACGCCCAATGCGTGTACATCCGCAATCTCGCCGGTTATTTCGGACACCTTGTCGGCATCCAATCCAAATCCGCGCTCGCCCGCCAGCGCCTCTCCCGAAAGTTTCAGCACAATCCGCTTGTACATATCGTTTCGAGTATCGCATATGCATGCCTATTCCGCCCCCAAACGACCCCCACGCCTCATGCCAGCGGACGACCCCATTCAATCCGCCTGAGAAGGTCCGTTCCCTCTGATCCCTATTCCCTATTCCCTATTCCCTATTCCCTATTCCCTGTTCCCTGTTCTCTGTTCTCTGTTCTCTGCAAATTGATACACTCGACTTGCAATGAATCTCAGCCAACTTGAGCAGCAGATCACGCAGCATTTTGCGGCCGGCCAGGCCGCCGCAAAAGATTCCGCAGCCATGACAGCCTTCCTCGCGCTGCGTTCGGCGCTCGAGGCGGGCACAGTCCGTGCTGCCGAGCCCGACGCCGCCTCGCCCACCGGCTGGCGTGTGAACGCCTGGGTCAAGCAGGGAATCCTGCTCGGCTTTCGCATCGGCGCACTCGAAGAGATGCCTTCCGCAAATCTCTCTCTTCCCGGCCTGACCTACCCCGGCCTCTCTTTCCCCGGCCTCTCATTTGTCGACAAGAACACCTTCCCTGCCCGCCGCTTCGCCGCTGGCGACGGCGTGCGCGTAGTTCCCGGCGGGTCATCGGTTCGCGCCGGGGCATACTTGGCCCGCGGCGTCGTCTGCATGCCGCCCATGTACATCAACGTCGGAGCCTACGTCGACGAAGGCACACTCGTCGACTCGCACGCCCTGGTCGGCTCCTGCGCGCAGATCGGCAAGCGCGTTCACTTAAGCGCGGCGGCCCAGGTCGGCGGCGTCCTCGAGCCCGTCAACGCCAGCCCGGTCGTTATCGAGGATGATGTGCTCGTTGGCGGAAACTGCGGCGTCTACGAAGGCACTATCGTCCGGCGAGGCGCAGTGCTCGCCGCCGGCACCATCCTCACCCGCGGAACCCCGCTCTTCGATCTGGTGAACGGCACAGTGCTTCGCGCTTCCGCCGATCTTCCACTCATCGTTCCCGCGAACGCCGTCGTCGTGCCCGGCTCGCGCACCGTCACCAAAGGCAAAGGCCATCCCCAAAGCGAAGCCTGGGGCCTCAGCCTTTACGCCCCCGTCATCGTCAAATACCGCGACGATAAAACTGACCTGAGCGCCACCCTCGAGGATCTTTTGCGATAAAAAGACCTTTCCATCAACAAAGCCCATTCACAACTGCGCGGCGAGCAGTCAACGGACCGCCGCCTGCCGCGTCTAAACCCCTGGAAAGTGTCTAGCCAAAAGGATTTATGAAGATCCGCTCTTCGCTTTACTTCGCCCTGTCGCTCGTCGCCCTATCCTGCCTGCGCGATCCCGACGCCGCGCAGCAGCCTTCCTCGACTCAACCGCCCCCGCAATCGACGACCAACATCAAAGTCCAGGCGCGCGAAGTCCTGCTCCCCGTCACCGTCATTGACAAGCACGGCGCGCTCGTCACCAACCTCACCGCCAAAGACTTCACCCTGACCGAAGACGGGCGTCCCGAGGTCATCAAGAGCTTCACCACCCAGAGCAACCTGCCCTTCCGCCTCGGCCTGCTCGTTGATACCAGCCGCAGCGTATACTCAGCGATCGACAGCGAGCGCAAGGCCTCTGAAAAATTCGTCGACCTCATGCTCCCTGCTGATCCTAAAGTCGCTGTTCGCGGCGACGAAGCTTTCCTCATCCACTTTGACAGCGAGGTGGAGTTGCTTGAGGACTTCACCAACTCCCGCGAAAAGCTGGATCACGAGATCGATGCCATGACGCCGACCGCTCGGGAGCACAACACCCAGGGCCCCGAGACCAGCGGCGATGACCGCGGATCAGGTAACCATGGCGACGGAACACAGCTCTACGATGCCATCTATTTGTCTTCAGACCAGCTGATGAAACCCAAGGACGGCCGAAAGGCGCTTGTCATCTTCTCTGACGGTGTCGACCGCGGCAGCAAGGAGACCCTCAACGACGCCATCGATTCCGCTGACCGCGCCGGCGTTCAGATCTTCACCATCTACTTCAAAGGCGAAGAGGAACACGGCAACAACGGTTTTCCCGGTCACCACGGCGGCGGAGGCGGCTATCCCGGAGGCGGCTATCCCGGTGGTGGAGGCTACCCCGGCGGTGGAGGCGGTTGGCCCGGCGGCGGTGGTGGCGGCGGCCGGCACCCTGGCGGCACAAACGCGCCCCAGCTCGACGGCAGAAAAATCATGCAGGAGATCGCCTCGCGCACCGGCGGTCAATTCTTTGAGGCCAAAAAGAAGGACTCGCTCGACGAGATCTACGGCCTCATCGCCGGAGCCCTTCGCCAGCAGTACCTGCTCACATACACCCCAGACAAGGTCGACACCGACGGCGACTTCCACAAGATCGTCCTCAAGTCCAGCAACGCCGACCTGAGGGTGATAACCCGCGAAGGCTACTACGCGGCGACCGGCAACCAGACCGCCGGCAACGAATAATTCCCGACAGCACCGCGCAATAAAAAAGACCGCAATAAAGAAGCGCCGCACTCCACCGTTGTCAGGGTGGAATGCGGCCTTTTTTCTAAGTCCTGTCCAGCCTTTTTTTCTAAGTCCCGTGCAGTTCGATCTGCGCGACCTGGATTAGTGTCTTTTCTCGCGATCGCCGTGAGCCTCGCCCCCACCTCCACCGCCATGCGGTTGCGCCGCCGGGCGGTTTTCGGGCATGGTCCGCGGCTGATGCGTTTGCGGCGTGTGCGTTTGTGGCGCAGGGCGATCCTCAGGCGCTGGGCGATTCTCATGTGTCGGCTGCGTCTCATGCGTTTGCGGCGCAGGGCGATCCTCAGGCGCAGGGTGATTCACCGTAGGCTCTGAGCGATTCCCCGTATTTGAATGCGACGCGTTGTAAGTCTTGTCGCTCGGAGCGCCATGATTGCCCCCGCCCTGATTGCCCGATCCGCTTGGCCGCGGCGTCTCATTCCTGTTGCTCGGCTCGTACATCGGATTCGTTCCGCTCTTGTCCTCCCGCTGAGCGTTGTGGTTTCCCTGTTTCGGATTCGACGGGCGATAGTTGTTGCCCCCAGCAGCCGGACCGTGCCCTCCGCCGGTCATTGGCCTGTCTGTCGCCGCATTCGCTGGGTGTCCGCCGTTATGGCTGGCGTAGTTGTTCACATTGGTCCGCGCCGCAGTATCATGTTGCGTCTGGTACGACGTTGGAGCTATGTGCCTCTCGTGCGAGTATTGGTTCTCCTGCGCCGTCGGCGGATGATTAATTCCGCCCGGCCCGCCGCTGAAAGCCACGTGTCTGTCGTTTGCGACGGTGTCGCGTTGCACGATGGTCCTGTCCACATACGTGTTGTGAATGACTGTCGTATTCACATGCATCACAGCCGTGTTATACCGGAACGATCCGCCGGCCCACATGCCGCCGACAAATCCGATGCCCATGTAGCCGAAGCCGTAGTTCACGCCGCCGTAGTATCCCACGTGCGGACCCCAGTACCCTCCGTGCCACACGTACGATCCGCTGCCCCATCCCCAATATCCTGGCGTCCACAGCGCGCCCTCGTAAGGCGCCGGAACCCACGTCCCCGGAACCCAGTAATAGCCGTCATCGCCATAGGCCCAGAAACCCGGCGTCCACATCCAGCCATCTTGCGGGCAGGGCGGCTGCTCATAAACCGGCAGCACCGGCGGAGCAAATCCTACGCTGATAAAAACCGCCGCGCTTGAAGCTGCGGGGATCAAACAAACAAGCAGAGCGAGCAAAATGACCCGCATAAATCTGAAGTTTCGCATGGGGAGGATCCTCCGATGATCTTGAATGGATCTGGCACTCGATTCGAGAGCCAATCCAGTCTATGCTCGTAGGAACCCATCCGGCATCCAGAAGTTGCCCGGCAGGGCCACGTTTTCCACAATAACTGCTTTAATCCCTATAACTAAGGCCTCCCGGCCGCGGCCCGCCGCATCGCACCGGCGTCCCGCGAACCCCCTCCCGAACCCCCTCCCGAACCCCCTCCCGAACTCCCTCCCGAACCGATGATAGACTCAGCCCATGTCGCGCGGTGTTTTCATCACCCTCGAGGGCCTCGACGGCTCCGGAAAGACCACCCAGATCAAGCGGCTGGCGGCATGGCTCACCCGTCGCGGGCACGAGGCCGTCCTGCTCCGTCAACCTGGTGGCACCACTATCGGCGATCGCATTCGCGAGATCCTGCTCGACTCCCGCTCGCGGGGCCTCGACCCCATGACCGAGATGGCTCTCATGTTCGCCGATCGCGCGCAGGCCATCGCCGAAATCATCCAGCCTGCCCTCGATGCCGGCAAGGTCGTCGTCTGCGACCGCTTTACTGACTCGACAGAAGCCTACCAGGGCGGTGGCCGCCAACTCGGCTCCAAAGGTGTGCTCGATCTCCATCGCCTCATCTGCCGCGGCCTTCAGCCCGACCTCACCCTCCTGCTCCTCCCCGGCTTCAAATCGTCGCTCGCCCGCGCGCGCCGCCGCAATGACCGCGTGGAATCCGAAACCGGCCGCAACGAAAACCGCTTTGAAACCGAGAAGGATGCTTTCTTTCGACGCGTCTGGGAAAAATACCGCGAGATCGCCGCCCGCGAACCCGACCGCGTCGTTCTCATCGAAGGTGACCTCACCATCGACGAGGTCCACGAGCAAATCGTCGAATCCGTCTCCGAGCGCATCGTCTCCTCAGGTCAAAAAAGCTAAATCGTCGCGGATGGCGTGCCGGAGGATTTACAATTTCTCCAACCGAAAGCTCCGGCAAATTCCAACTCCCAGCGAGGCTCCGCTTGACACGCATCTTGTTCCATAATTCGATCCAGATCTCATCCGCTCTCTTTCTCGCCGCCACTTTCACCACCGTCCCACTCCTCCACGCCAGCGACGCCGCCCGGGTCAAAGGCGAGATCGGCAATCTTCGCTCGCTTTCTGAGCAGAAGCGCCCTGAGGCGACCATTCAAATCGCCAAGGAAATCGACGCGCTTCCGCCCGGAAAAGAAAAGGTCGGGTTCGCTGACCAGGTCTCCAATCTGGTTACCGAAGGCGACCAGGGTCATGACGCTCTCCAGGCTGTCGCCGACACGCTTTCAAAAGCCCTCGCCGAAACCCCGATGCCCGCTAAAGGCAAACTGCCGCCCATGCCCTACATGGACCTGGCGCGGCTCGCGCGCTACGAGCAGGTCAACGTCACGCTCAACGATCCGCTCTATCAAAAGGCCCTTGACACCCTCGCCTCCAATGACGCCGATGTCGCCAAGGCCGACTTCACGCTCAAGGATCTGAACCACAGACCTTGGACGCTCTCCCAATTGCGCGGCAAAATTGTGATGGTGAATTTTTGGGCCACTTGGTGCCCGCCCTGCCGCGTAGAGATGCCGATTCTTGACGCCATCTATACGCACTACCAGAACGAGGGATTGGTAGTCCTCTCCATCACCGACGAGACCCCGCTCACGGTCGTGCCATTTCTCACGGGGAAAGGCTACAACCCGCCTGTCCTCATCGATAGCAATGACGCAGTGCACAAACAATTCCACGTCACCGGAATTCCCAAGACGTTTGTCTTCGATCGCGAAGGCAAGCTCGTCGGCGAGACCATCGATCAGGCCACGCAAAAGCAATTCTTTGCGCTGCTCGGCCGTACCGGCCTCAAACCGGAGTAATTTATCCCACGATCCTCTTGAAGATTGCCTGGAGCACAACCGCTTCATTGTGCTCCGTATCCTTGGCTCGGTAAACCAAGGTGATCGCGGACTGCTTTCGAGCAGCCTGCACGATGTCGGCAATCGTCTTTCGCACTTCAGGGTTCTTCAATTCCGCTTTGTAGCGCTCGCAGAATTCGAGCCACAAAGTTCGGGGCGAAGCCACTGACTCAATAAATTTCCCTTTTGCGTGGCTGACTCCGTCAAAAGAAACCGGCATCCAATCCTGCGGGGTGCTGTGAGATGGCAGAGTCGATCAAATGGGTTCTGTCGATGACCGTGCTCTTTGTCGCGGCCTGGATCGTAATCGGTTGTCATGGCACAAGGCTGCCCGAACAAGTTCCGCAGGCTAAAGTCGAACCCGCGCCGCCCACCCCCCTCGCGGAGAAGAAGGATGAGCTCGGAGCGCCATCCTGGAATCCAGCATGGGACCAGACGATTGAACAATCGCTGCCGCCGGAGATGCTGTCGAACAGCGAAGCGCGAGCGGTCAAACCTTTCTGCCCGCGGTTCCGGGAAATGAGCGAAGAAAACCGGAGGGTTTTCTGGGCGTACGTTTTCCAGGCGCTGGCCGGTGCAGAAGCAGGTCTCAAGCCGACAACCGACGTGCGCCATACGGAATCCGAGGTCGCCGTGAAGGACTCCGTGACGAACAGAATGGTGCGTAGCGAAGGCCTGTTGCAACTCACCTACGAGGATTCCGACCGCTATGGTTGCGCTTTCGATTGGAACAGGGACAAGCAATTGCCCGAGAAGGATCCACGGAAAACCATCCTGCAGCCGGAAAACAATCTGAAGTGCGGCATCAGGATAATGAGCAACCAGCTCATCGACAGACACAAGCCGCTGGCGACTGGATCGAGCTATTGGTCGACGCTGCGTCCCGGAACGGTGAGTTACAGAGTTTTCGTCAAGCAGATGGCGAATGTTCCATCGGCGTGCCGTGTCCCAGCGCCCGTCACTCATGTGAGGAAGCCGGCCGATCAGGCAAAGAGACCGATCGATCGTGCAACGAAGTCCAGCTCAGGCACAAGCCAGTAATCTCTTGCGGGTAAGAGCGACTAATCTCTTGCAGGCACGAGTGAGAAATCTCCGCACCGCCTGCAATTCGCCCACGCGATAGCGCAGCAAGACCCTTGGGAAACCGCCCTGTTTTCGAGAAACCCAGCCAGTCTTTCAAGAAGAAAAGTACGGGGCGAAGCCACGATAAAACCCCGCCTCAAAACCTGATCGACCATCCAGTCAGATTCCCAACCAGCGCGCTCAAGAATCGCTTCTCACAAGCCGACATCTCGAGAGTAATCGGCCTCGGTGAGTGGGTTGGCGATGATGCGTCCTCTGAAAAGGAATCCGAACAAGTGGGAAGTCCCAGTCATCGCCGATGAGACCGAAGAAGGTCACGGGAGGCGCTGGCTGTCGGGTCACAGACATCTGTAGAGGAACTTTGCAAACAACTCGTCTGGCGCATAGAGACGGTGCATGGAGACAGCGCCGAAAGGCCACTTGCTGCCAGCAGGGGCGCCAGGCGGGCGGCGCTTACTGGTTCTTCCAGCCGGTCTCGACGATCTGTACGCCCCTGCTTCGGCTGACTAAATTACTTTCCGTTTTCTTCTTTTGATCTTGCGCAGCCTGGAGCGCTGCGGCACTGATACCGGTATGGCAAATCGCGGAATTCTT
>Ga0208849_1000259_pt1 | contig 51161 bp, 43 predicted proteins | sample NGESurdeep072012_10_FD_184470 | JGI IMG/M metagenome (GOLD analysis project Ga0208849, IMG submission 184470) | Arctic peat soil microbial communities from Barrow, Alaska - NGEE Surface sample 53-3 deep-072012 (SPAdes) | ecosystem: Environmental > Terrestrial > Soil > Wetlands > Peat ... | reverse complement strand
AACGACATCCTCGAAAAGGTCACCCGCGCTCAATCCGCAATCAATAAAAGACGATCTGCATGAGACGCTACACTAGCATGACGCTTTATCAGCCCACTCCCAAGGCACGGAGATCTCGGTCAAAAAGCGTGTGAGGGGTTCGACGTGTGCACAGTCCGGGATATCTATAGCGACGAGACGCGGCGGTAACGTCTCAACAAAAACTCCAAAACCTTTAAGCTTTTCAAGCAACGAAACGCCCTGCGGTTCGCTCAGCGTATATTCCTTTGGTCTCACCCTAATAGTCGCGTGATTGGAATGAGCGATCGTCTCCGAAAAGCACAGCACCTCATCATTATTATCCGTTTCAACTCGAACGATATCGTCTACGGAGATATCGTAAATGAAATATGGGACGCTTTTGATAACGTACAGGTCTGCACCACTCTTCTCCGCCCACAGGTTTTCGTACCCGATAACGGAATCGAAAAATCTGATCTTCTCCAATCGCGCTTCCGGCATTTGCCTATTCTCCGATCCGGTTATACAGCGACAGGCAGCCAGTCGTCTTAGTTTTTCCAGTGGGAGAAAACCAAGGAAGCCTTATGGGCCTTATCAGGATTATTTTCTCTCATTCTTTGAACTCCTCTGGCGTCTTCGTTCCCTCTTACGCCTCCGGCGCACAAATTGCTGACAATTCGACGGTCGAACGCCCGCTGAGAAACTTCCGTCAACCCTGCCCGGAATCGTTATGATGATTGGCACCATGTCCCGCCTATTTCGAATGGGCGCAGCCTGCCTGGCTTTGGCTTGCGCAATATGGCCTGCCGTCGCCAGTGGAACCACAGCCAAGTCTCAGCCGGCCAAGCCGGAGCCTCCGCAGGATACTGGTTTCCTGAACAGGCGCATCGTCCTCCAGGGCATTACCTATCGTTTTCAGGTTTACCTGCCAGAGGATTGGCGTCGCGACGACGGAAAAAAATGGCCTATCATTCTCTTCCTGCACGGCCGAGGCGAGCGCGGATCAGAAGGAATGTGGCAGACCCAGATCGGCATCGCCGAAGCCGTGCGCAACCATCCCGACCGCTGGCCGTTTGTGATCGTGATGCCGCAGTGCCCGCAGACTGCTCACTGGACCGATCCCGACATGCTCGAGCTGGCAATCGCCTCGCTCTATCAGGAGTCGACAGAATTTCACGGCGACCCTTCGCGCACTTATCTCACCGGGCTTTCACTGGGCGGCTATGGCGCCTGGGAGCTGGCACGCCTGCATCCCCATCGCTGGGCCGCCATTGCTATTGCCGCCTCGGGCGTCTTTTGGAGCTACGAGCCGGATCGCTGGCAGTTGGCCTCCACTCTGCCCGCCGAGTACGCTCGCGCAGTTGGCCGCACACCCGTCTGGCTCTTTCACGGCAGCCTTGATCCCATAGTGTTGCCTCGGCAAAGCGAACTGATGTACGACGCCTTCAGAACTTCAGGCGGCGACATTCGCCTCTGGATCTATCAGGGCCTCAAGCACGATTGCTGGACGCGCGCCTACGACGAGCCGGAGTTGCCCCACTGGCTCCTGGTCCATCACATTCCCCTCGCGCCTGAGGTTCTGGCGGAACGCATCGTAATTCCTCTGCTCCCGCCCACCATCAGGCTTTCATCGGCGCAGCTCGACAGCGTGACCGGCGAGTACCGGGAACCCAACGGCCACGCCATTGAAACCATCATCCGCCAAGGCGATCAGCTCTTTGAAAAAAGTCCAACCGGAGACATGGTTGGTCTGGAAGCGGAGTCAGCCGACACTTTCTTCCGCCCTGTCGATCCCACCGGCGCCCATAACGTCCAATTGACTTTTGAATACGACGCGGGCGGGCAAGTCACCGGCTATCTCCTTCAGGACAACCGCCACCAGGAGCACTGGGTGAAGCTGGCACCTGCCAGCAAGTGAGACAAGTAAGTGAGAATTGCTGGAGCCTGTTTCAAAAACCGGCTTTGTAACAAGCTGTCATCCCAGCGTTCACATAGAGCGTCAGCTGGAGCATGTTTCAAGAATCAGCTTTGTAACAAGGGCACGGCTTTAGCCGGGCCGAAAAACACGACAAAAATATGGGGCTTTAACCCCTGAGTCATGAATACTCCGGGCTGCTTCAAGCAGTTTCGCTCCTTCAATACGGGAATTTCATGGGCCCGCCGCCCGCGCCCCGATGGAACCTCACGCGGGTTTCATGCGTAGTATTCTCACAGGCGACAAGATACTCGCAGTCGGCGGGGCGAGGAGGCAACATGTTTTGCAGCGGATGTGGCCGCATTTTGGAACAGAGCCAGGTAGTTTGCCCGCAATGCAACCGGCCCGTGGCGCCGCATTTGCCGCCCGTGCCCGGTTTTGAGTTTGTATTGGCAGGCTACGCCAGCAAGATCAGAGTGCTCGGTATCCTGTGGCTGGTCTATGCCGGAGTCAGTTTGATCTTCGGTGCCGTGGGACTGACAATCTTTCACTCCTTCTTCTCGGCAGGTGGCGCGCCATGGATGCACGGTCACGGACCTCAAATGTGGTTCTTCCCGGAGCTTCTGCGCTTTGCCTGGGTGTTCCTGGTTGGCAGGGCGATTCTGGCGGCCGTGGCCGGCTGGGGTCTGCTTGAACGCACGCAGTGGGGCCGGATCGTCGCCATCGTTGCGTCGATTCTGAACTTCTTTCATTTCTTCCCCTTCGGGTTGGCCCTCGGCATCGCCACGCTCATCATCCTTGTCGGAGCGCGCAATTGGTCGCTTTACGAGGAGATGTGAAGGTAAGCGACTGACCGGCTGAAACCCCGAAATCTTTGGTTCCCCTTGAGAAACCTCTGTTCGCCGTTCGTTGCCCGCCGTTCACTCTCGGCTGTCTTACAATCAATTCGTGACCTTCCCTGCCAACCGGATGCGGCGTATGCGAAAGAGCAAGCCGTTGCGCGCGCTGGTGCGGGAAACTGCGCTCTCGCCGGGCGACCTCATCTATCCCCTATTCATCTGCTCCGGCAAAAGCGTGCGCAACCCAGTCGCCTCCATGCCCGGCGTATTCAATCTGTCGGTGGACGAAGCAGTGCGCGAAGCCGAGGAGGCCGCGCGCCTCGGGTTGGGCGGATTACTGCTTTTCGGCCTGCCCGAGACAAAAGACGAGCAAGGCACCGGCGCCTGGAATGAAAACGGCATCGTGCAGCAGTCGCTGCGCGCGCTCAAGCAGTCAGAAGCCTCAAAAAAGCTGGTCCTAATCGCCGACGTTTGCTTGTGCGAGTACACCAGCCACGGCCATTGCGGCGTAGTCGTCAAATCGGGCGACGGCCCCAATGCGAATTTCGAAGTCGCCAACGATCCCACGCTCGAGTTGCTGGCGCGCACCGCCGTAAGCCAGGCCAAAGCAGGCGCAGACGTTGTCGCGCCAAGCGACATGATGGACGGCCGCGTGGCCGCCATCCGTCTAGCGCTCGACGAAGCGGCCTTCTCTGAAACGCCCATCCTGAGTTACGCATCAAAATTCGCGTCCGCGTTCTACGGGCCCTTCCGCGAGGCAGCCGATTCCGCACCGCAATTCGGCGATCGCAAAACCTACCAGATGGACGGCGCCAACCTCCGCGAAGCCCTGCGCGAGATCGATCTCGACATCGAAGAGGGCGCGGACATGATTCTGATGAAGCCCGCCATGCCTTATCTTGACGTCGTGAGAGCTGCCCGCGAGCGCGTGGACGTGCCCATTGGCGCATACCAGGTTTCTGGCGAGTATTCCATGCTGCAAGCTGCGTTCGAAAAAGGCTGGCTTGATCGCGATCGCGCCATCATCGAGTCTCTGCTCGGCATTCGCCGCGCCGGTGCCGACTTCATCGTCACCTACTTCGCCAAAGAAGCCGCCAAGCTACTCGCCTAAACTCTCGCCCCTTCAATGAACCAGCGGGAAAGGAATGGCACTGCCATGAAGATTCTGTTCGCGACATCTACGCTCGCCTTGCTCTGCGCGACCGCGAACGCCCAATCGGCTCCACAGGTGATTCATCTTTGGGAAAACGGTGCGCCCGGCTTTGAGAACCGCAAAGACATTCCCGAGCAGGCGCAGGACTACTGGGTGCGAAACGTAAACGATCCCTCCATCACCGTTTTCCTGCCCCCCAAAGAAAAGGCAAACGGTACGGCAGTCATCATCGCTCCCGGCGGCGGCTTTCGCGAACTGGTCTTCAACGCAGAGGGCGTGCAGGCCGCGCAGTTCCTCAACAGCATTGGCGTAACAGCGTTCGCGCTGAAATACCGCCTGCCCGGCGAGCCAAACTCGCCCTACACAAAGGAAAATGTCCGCCAGGATGCGTATCGCGCCATGCGGCTCGTCCGCAGCCACGCGAAAGAATGGAACATCGACCCGCATCGCGTGGGTATTCTCGGCTTTTCCGCCGGAGGCGAAGTTGCCTCGATGATCGCCTACGCGCCCGGCGCCGGCGATCCCGCAGCGCCAGACCCAATCGATCAGCTGAATGGCAAACCGGATTTTCAAATGCTCGTCTATCCCGGCGGCGGCGTACCCGATATCGTTCCGCCCGATGGCCCGCCGGCCTTTCTGCTGGTCGCCAATGACGATCAGTACGGCTGCGAAAAGGTCACTCTCCAACTCTACGAGAAGCTCCATGCCGCAGGCGTTCCCGTCGAAGCAATTTTTCTGCCTCAGGGAAAACACGCGTTTAATATGGGCGACCGCTCCAAGCTCGTGACCGTCAACACCTGGCCGCAACGCATGGCGGATTGGATGAAGGACAGCGGGTACCTGACACCCGCCGCGACATCCCCAACTTCGCCTTCGCCATAAAACGCGTTGCGGGAGTCTTGCACTTAACGTGTATCGACAAATTCCTTTCATCCCCTCGCGCCTGATATGCTCTCGTTCACAATTCGCTTTGTATCCTCGCCGCACTGTGCTTTCCCACCAGGAATCCTGAGCAAGATTCCATTCATACGCAAACAACTCGAAGCCTATTTCGAATTTGCCAGTCGGGAAACCAACTGGCGCACGGAGATTCTCGCCGGCGTCACGACGTTCCTGACCTTGGCCTACATCGTGCTGGTCAATCCAGCCATCCTGGCCGTCACCGGCCTGCTTTTTCTGTTGGCCATCGTCGCCTCGCCGTTCATCGGAATCGTTCCTCCGGCAGCCACAGCGCCGGCTCTCATCCTGGTGGGCTCGCTAATGCTGGCCGCCATTACTGAGATTCACTGGCACGATCCGCTCGTCGCCGTCCCCGCGTTTCTCACGCTCATCCTCATTCCCTTCACTTACTCCATCGCCAACCGCCTCGGCTTCAGCATCATCGCCTGGGCCGTTCTGCATCTCTTCGCGGGCAAAGCTCGCCTCCAGGATTGGCTGCTCTACCTCCTCGCCGCGCTTTTCCTCGCCCGCTTCATCTACCTCGGCGCGAGTTAGAGCCGGCTGCTCGGCGCGAGTTAGCATCGAATAAGATGTAGATCGGTCTTTGCGAGGCGTCGCTATGCTCATTGTCCATTTAATCGAATGGTTCTTCGGCGGAGTCTTCCTGGCTAACGCAGTGCCCCACATCGGGAACGGCGTCTCCGGCCGCCCGTTCCAATCGCCGTTCGCCAAACCGCCCGGTAAAGGCCTCTCGTCGTCAATGGTGAACGTGCTTTGGGGCTTCTTCAATCTCGTAGTTGCTTACGTTTTGCTGGTTTGGCTGGGACACTTCAATATCCACTACTGGTGGCAGGTAGTTACGGCCTTTGCCGGTGCGCTCGCCATCTCCGTCATGCATGCTCGCCACTTCGGCCGCTTCCACGGCGGCCGCTTGCAAAGCGGATTGCCGGGCTGACCACGTCCATCTCACTATGCGCATCTCCGCCATCTTCCGCACATTCGCAGCCGCCATTCTTGTCGCGGCCGCATCGCTCGCCTTCGCGGCCGATGGTTATCGCGTCGTCCACTCCTACCCGCACGATCCGCAGGCCTACACGCAGGGCGTTCTCTATGAGGATGGCTATCTTTATGAGAGCACTGGCCTCAATGGGCGCTCCTCGTTACGCATGGTCGACCTTGAAACTGGACGCGTTCTGCAAAAAGTAGACGTGCCCTCGCAGTACTTCGCCGAAGGGCTTGCTCCCTGGGGCAGCACGCTCATTCAACTCACATGGCAATCGCATATTGCCTTCGTCTATGACCGCTTCAGCTTCCGCCTGCTGCATACTTTCACCTACAACGGAGAAGGCTGGGGCCTTACGCAGGACGGCAAGAATCTGATCTTGAGCGACGGCACCTCAACCCTCCGCTTCTTCGATCCCGGCACATTCCGCGAGGTCCGCCACATCGTGGTCAAAGACCATGGCTCCCAGATCACCCAGTTGAACGAATTGGAGTACGTACACGGAGAAATCTACGCTAACGTCTGGCACACTGACCGCATCGCCCGCATCTCGCCCGCTTCAGGCAAAGTACTCGGCTGGATCGACCTGACGGGCCTGCTGGCGCCGGGCCAGGTCACCGATCCGGAGGCAGTGCTCAATGGCATCGCTTATGACTCCACGCATGACCGGCTTTTCGTCACCGGCAAACTCTGGCCCAAGCTTTTTGAAATCAAAATCGTCCCTGAGAGCGCAAAACTCGTTCCCGCAAATCACGCGGAGTGACAAATCGGAACCGGGCGTCAACCGGCTCGCCGCAAAAGCCACCAAGCCGTTTGCCACTGCGCGGGCTGCGATTAGGCGGTTGATTGATCGCAACCGAAAACCCGACCAGCAAGATCTCTCATATCGCCGGGTTCAACGAAGTCACGCGCGCCACGGCCTTCGTCAGCCGCGCCTCGTGTGGCCGCGCGCCCTTCCGCTCAGACTTCGTGTAGATATGCTCGATGGCCTCGACCAGGTAGGCTCCCGGAAGAAAGACCGAACCAGTTCCAACTCCATCGCCGGGCAGCAGCAGCACATCGCCTTCGCGGGGCAGCGAGTGCAGTGTCTCCAGCGGCACCAGGTTGATGCAGGTGCCATCCCCGGCGATGAATTCCAGGCAGTTAGCGCTGCGCAGAGTTCCTTCGAGCGCGCGTCGTGCCTCCTTCCGCGCTCGGATCGATTCAAAATATGTGCCTGCCACGATAGGCAGCCCGATCATGAATCCGATAACACTGCTGTACTGCGCAATAAGGTTCATCCAATGATGCGGCATGCGGTCGATTGCCTCCATGCCAAGGTTAACAAGTTGTCGCTACTGCCCAACAGACCCGTTGTGGTGAACCCGACCGCCTCGAAAAAAGCGGTGGTGCACCATGCTGAGACCGAGCAGGAAAACGAGGGCAACAAAGAGAGCGATGAATGCGACCTTCACAACCTGAAACAGGGGTGTTTTCCGCTCGGAAGGATGTGATGAATTCGCGGCCTTTGCCATTCGAGTTGCCTCTGCCGAGACTCAGACGTGGTTTTCGAGACAAAGCGAAATGACTTCTCGCACGCGTTTCATGAGCGTATCGAGGCTTTTGGCCTGCGTGTGGCAGCCGCGAAGACTCGGAACGGTCGCAACCAGATAACCTTCTTCATCTCGCTCGATCAATACCGTGAATTTCCTGTTTGCCTTCACCTGAAGCCTCTCGGAACCACTTTAACATGATTGCAATTCGTCGACCGGGTTGCATGAAGCAGCGGTCTGCGTTCAGCCGCGCGCCGTCAATCGCAGATTCTCCCACAACCGCAGCGTAGGCCCGGCTTGATTGATGGTGTAGAAGTGCAGTCCAGGCGCGCCCCCTTCGAGAAGCGTCTTGCACAGCCGCGTCACCACGCTCAGCCCGAAGTCGTGCAGCGCGGGCTTGTCGTCCTGAAGCTCTTCCAGCCGCAACCGCACCCAGCGCGGCATATCCGCGCCGCACCCCGAGCAGAATCGCATTGCATTGGCGTAGCCGGTAATGGGCATAATGCCGGGCACAACAGAAATTTTGATCCCCGCCTTCTCGCATCGCTCCATGAAGTCAAAGTACGCGTGGGCGTTATAGAAGAGCTGGGTCAGCGCGGCATCCGCGCCTGCCTCAACCTTGCGCCGGAAGTGCTCAAAATCCTCGCTTGGACTGGCGGCCTGCGGGTGCATCTCGGGATACGCGGCAACTTCAATCCTGAAGCCATCGCCGTGCTCCTTGCGAATAAAGCTCACCAGCTCGCTGGCGTAGTGAAACTCGCCCGGCGCCGCGGCGCTCATCGCCGTCGCGGGTAGGTCGCCGCGCAGCGCCACAATCCTCTTGACCCCAGCCTCGCGGTAGCGCTGGAGCTGCGCCGCAACATGAACGCGAGTAGAGCCTACGCAAGTCAGGTGCGGCGCGGCCTCCACGCCGGTCTGCTTCACCACGGCCAGGATCGTCTCGTATGTCCCGCCCTGATCCGACCCGCCCGCCCCATGCGTAACGGAAAAATAATTGGGCCGCACCGCCGCCAGTTGCGCGATCGTCGCAGGCAGCTTGGCATGCGCCTCCGGCGTCCGCGGAGGAAACAACTCGAATGAAAATGAATATCGGGCGGTCATAAATTTGCGCGCAAGAGAAAAAGGGACCCTTGCAGCGATTCGGCTGGCCTGGTCCCTTGTTCCCTCGGTCCCTTGTTCCCTGCCTTTTAGTACCTGTAGCTCTCAGTCTTGTACGGCCCTTCCACCGGCACGCCGATGTAGTCGGCCTGCTTCTTCGTCAGCGTAGTCAGCTTCACGCCAATCTTCTCCAGGTGCAGCCGCGCCACTTCCTCGTCCAGCTTCTTCGGCAGCACGTAGACGTCCACCTTGTAGCTGTCCCGGTTCTTCCACAGATCAAGCTGTGCCAGCGTCTGGTTAGCGAAGCTGTTCGACATCACAAAGCTCGGATGGCCCGTCGCGCAACCCAGATTCACCAGCCGTCCCTCGGCCAGCACAAAGATCGAGTGCCCGTCGGGGAACGTGTACTTGTCCACCTGAGGCTTGATGTTCGTCTTCACCACGCCCTTCGCCTCATTCAGCCGGTCGATCTGGATTTCGTTGTCGAAGTGACCAATGTTGCAGACAATCGCCTGGTCCTTCATCTTTTCCATGTGCTCAAGCGTAATGATGTCCGTGTTTCCCGTGCAGGAGACATAAATGTCGCCGCGACCCAGCGTGTCTTCAACCGGCGCAACTTCGAAACCTTCCATCGCCGCCTGTAGCGCATTGATCGGATCGATCTCGGTGACCACCACGCGCGCGCCCATTCCGCGCAGCGAATGGCTCGATCCCTTGCCTACATCGCCGTATCCGCAGATCACCGCGACCTTGCCCGCAACCATCACGTCCGTCGCGCGCTTGATGCCGTCAGCCAATGACTCGCGGCAGCCGTAGAGATTGTCGAACTTGCTTTTTGTAACTGAATCGTTGACGTTGATGGCCGGAACCAGCAGCTTGCCCTGCTCCATCATCTTGTAAAGCCTATGCACTCCGGTGGTCGTCTCTTCAGACACGCCGCGCCAATCCTTCACCAGGTTGTGCCAGTGCTGCTTGTCCTCTGCGAAAACCTTCTTCAGCAGGTCCTTGATCACCTGCTCCTCGTGGTTGCCTGAGGGGCTATCGACCCAGTGATCGCCATTCTCCAGTTCATAGCCCTTGTGAATCAGCAGTGTCGCGTCGCCGCCATCATCGACGATCAGCTCCGGCCCTTTGCCGCCCTTGTGCGTGAGCGCGCGGTAAGTGCAGTCCCAATAATCTTCGAGACTCTCGCCCTTCCACGCGAAAACCGGAACGCCCGCCGCCGCAATCGCCGCCGCCGCGTGATCCTGCGTGGAGAAAATGTTGCAGCTCGCCCAGCGCACTTCGGCGCCCAGGCTAACCAGCGTCTCAATCAGTACAGCCGTCTGAATGGTCATGTGCAGCGACCCGGTCACGCGCACGCCCTTGAGCGGCTTTTCTGCCGCATACTTGTTGCGGATCGCCATCAACCCCGGCATCTCCTGCTCAGCAATTTCGATTTCCTTGCGGCCCCATTCAGCCAGGCCCAGGTCAGCCACTTTGTATTCGTTCTCGAGCTTGCCGATTTTCGTTCCTTCGAGGGTTGCGGTTGCCATTCAGATCTCCTTTTATCGTCGTATCGTGATATGTTGATATGTAACAGAATTCTCCCATGCCGTCAATCATCAAAACGTTAAAGGTGGTAGCCGATCCCAATCGGCTGCGCATCTTATTGCTTTTAAAGGGTGAAGAACTATCTGTGGCCGAGCTTCAGGAGATTCTGGCCATGGGCCAAAGCACCATCTCCACCCATCTTTCCCAGCTCAAGCAGGCGGAATTGGTCGAAGACCGGCGCACAGGTAAGAGCAATTTCTATCGCCTCGCAGCGGCCAATGATTCCCGCCCCGATTCTGTGTTGCTTCGTCTTCTATCCCAAGCCGAAACAGAGATTCCCGAGGCCGCGCACGACCAGAACGCCATGCGCCGCGTTCTGCGCAAGCGCAAGGACAAGATGCGCGCATTCTTTGACAGCGTGGCCGGTCGCCTCGGCAAAGATTACGTTCCCGGCAAATCGTGGAAGAGCCTGGCCGAAGCTCTTCTTCGTTTGCTGCCGCCGCTTGTTGTTGCCGATCTGGGCGCGGGCGAAGGCGCCTCCGCGTTGCTGCTTGCGCAGCGCGCAAAAAAAGTCATCGCCGTTGACAGCTCCGCCAGAATGATCGAGGTATGCCGCGAACAGGCTCTGCGTCATGGCGTAAAGAACATCGACTACCGCCTCGGCGACATGGAAGAAATTCCCATCGGCGACGGCGAAGTCGATCTGGTTTTCTTCTCGCAGTCACTCCACCACGCGCTGCACCCCGAGCTTGCGCTGGCCGAAGCCGCGCGAATTCTCGTCCCCGGCGGCCGCATCGTGATTCTCGATCTCGTTCGTCACCGCTTCGAGCAGGCGCGCGAGCTTTACGCCGACGAGTGGCTCGGCTTTAGTGAATCAGACCTCGAATCCATGCTGCAAAGTGCGGGCTTCATCAACGTCGAAGCCACGGTCGTCGACAAGGAGCCGGAGACGCCGCAGTTTCAAACCCTGCTGGCCACCGGCGACAAGAAGAAGTAAGCTCCCTGACCATTCCCCGGCGTCCGATCTGCGGCACGCACCGCTCCCGCAATCCTCCCCATCGTCACTTATGATCCCCAATTTGAAACTCAGTCGATCCGTCCAACGTCATTTGCAAACGGGGGTGTGCCGCAGGCCGGATTCTTCTCTTTCTGTCTGACGGGAAGTGGTATCATCGGGGTCAATCAGCGGAGTAGCCGCGACAACAGCCTAAAAGCAAGTATCTTGTTGTTCCGCAGCTATCCAAAGATTCAGGTCCCCCCCATAGAAAATTGGAGGTACGGAATGAGTCAGGTACTCAGGTTTTTTGGGCCGATGCGAAGTCCCGTCACCATGCGGACAATAGTCGTTGTCCTCTGCGCAGCCTTGACGTTGGGTGCGGCCGCCTTTGGCCAGCACTCGAAAGGAGCCGGATCGGGGCCCAGCACTCCCACGCCGCCGGAAGGGAACGCCAGTTCCGCGAATCCTGAAGGATTCGCCATCGAGTCGGAGATGCTGACCTACACGGCGATGGATTCCGAAGCCATCGCACTCACCTGCGGCATTGGACGAAACGTTGGCGCCGCGGACGCTAACTGCACACCGCAGGCAATCAATGGTCCGCCGGTCGGCATCGTGGTCGTCGCGGCCGATTCCAGCGCGCTCTCCGAGTTCCAGCTCTGGCGCACCGACATCTCCACCATGGACATGCTCACGGTGCGCGCCGGCCACTACTGCGCGCAAGGCCCGGGAGAAAGAGGGGCGGCGGCCAAAACAACCCTGAGCGGCACGATCATGTCAATGTTTCCCGAGAGCCAGGTTGCCGAATATGCAGCCTCGCTGCTGAGCGCAACCGCGGAGACAAAGCCGCTGGAAGGCAACATTCTCGATCGCACCCTGCTGAACGATGTAGCAGGGCATTTGAGGGCGCTTGGGGTCGATGTCGTCATACCGGATAACTACATGCCGAATTCGCTTTCGACAATCGACGTCATACACTCCCCGTTTCTTTCAAAATACGCGGCGCTCATCAGGGCACGCGGTTGCGTCGCTCCAAACCCGTCGGAGAGCAGTGAAGCGCCCGCCGCGGAGCCGGGCAAACCAGGAGCCGGAGAAACAGACACGCACGCTGCAGCAGATAAGCACGCAATTGCGACTACGATCGACGTTTTTCTGAAATCGTTGACTGAGCCCGATGTTTTTGATTTGCCCAAGCCACAGGGCGGGGCCGAACCTGCATCGCAAGCGCCGGTGATCTCGCATCTCAATGCCGTGCTCAGGGCCGATGGCCTTGCCCAGGAGCTTGACTCGGCTTCGCCCGACGCTCGCTCCGGAGCGAACGGCATCTGGTATGTGCTCTCGCTCACGGCGCTGGAATCCGGCGGCACACTGCTCAAGTCTGGAAATGCCATCACCGGAACAAAGACCAGCTACAGCGGCGGTGCCGTGGGAACTTATTCGCTGTTCCATCTGAACGGGAATGTGGCGTGCTCCGGTGTGTTCTTCAATTACCAGCCGCCTACGCTGACCAGCAAGATTCCTGACTTGCTCAAGACTCCTGGAGCGGCGGGAGGAAAAGTGGTCGGCGGCTGCCGCTAAGATCGATTGTGATTCTTTAGCCATCGGTCGAACAAACCAAATTGAGTGAATGGGGCGGGCATCGAACCCGCCTCTTTCTTTTTGGCCTACGTCGATCAACCAATCGCAGGGGATCGCATCCGTATAAGCTCAGGCCCGCTCAGCTTTCAGCAACTGCCGCTTGCCGTCGATTCTGCTTTGAGCAGCTGCCGGTTGCGCTCCACACCCCAGCGGTAGCCGGTGAGCGAGCCGTCGGCCGGGTGCCCCAGGTCCCGCTTTTGGGACCTGGGATATCACCGACCTCTATCCAGCACGAAAAACTGACCCACCGCCGAATGCCGGGTGAAGGCCGTATTGGATCGAAATGCGCTGACCGCCGGTGCGAACCTGATTTTGTTCACGCTCGCTCAGCTTTCAGCAATTGTCGCTTGCGCTCCACGCCCCAGCGGTAGCCGGTGAGCGAGCCGTCGGCGCCAACCACGCGATGGCACGGCACCAGCAGTGCAACCCGATTCGTCGCGCAGGCCCGAGCCACGGCGCGCGTTGCTTTTGCATCGCCCAGCTCCCGCGCCAATTGCGAGTAGCTCCGCGTTTCTCCGCGCGGAATCTGTCGCAGCGCCTGCCAAACGCGCAGTTGAAAGACCGTCCCGCGCAAATCAAGTGCGCTGGCCCGAATCCGTTCCGCGCCAGGAGCGTCTTGCCCGCCTGCGTGACCGGCCAGATCATTTCCCTCGCGCACGCTCTCCAGCGCCGAATCCACCAAGCGCGAAAGCGACGGATCGCGGCGCAGCGTAGCCGCGGGGAATTCGTCACGCAAACTCGCCTCCGCCTCAGCCGACGTGGAACCTAGCGATAACCAGCACAGCCCGCGTTCCGTAGCTCCCACAACCACCCATCCAAAAGGCGATCGAGCCGTCGTAAACGCGACCTGCTCGCCTTTACCGCCTTGCGCAAACCGCGCCGGCGTCATGCCCAATTGATTTCCTTCGTAGGCGCGGCTCGATGAGCCAAACCCAGCTGTATAGATGGCATCGGTCACGCTTTCACCCTGCTTCAACGCGCCGCGTAGTTTACCTGCCCGCATCGCCCGCTGGTATTGCAACGGGCTCACGCCCATCTCGCGCTTGAACAGCCGCTGCACGGTGAAGGGACTGAGTCCTGCGACGCGGCCAAGTTCTTTAAGCTGCACGGCGCGGTCAAGATTTTTCTCAATATGCGCGCGAATCTTGTCCAAAGGTCCGCCCCACGCAGTAGTGCAACGTTTGCAAGGGCGAAAACCTGCCGCCTGCGCTTCCACGACCGACCTGAAGAAGCGAACATTCTTGCGCAGCGGCCTGCGGCTGGCGCAACCCGAACGGCAAAAGACGCCCGTCGTCGTAACGCCGTAGACGAAGCGCGCCTTCGAGTCGCGTGCGACGAGCTGCTTCCACGCAACGTCGGGATCGAGCGTCGAAGCCGGGACCATAAGTGAGTTCCTCAATGGAGTCATTGCCACAACGTCGCCACCGGTCAAAGTGCCGCCGGCCAAATCTTCGTGGAGATTAAAGGCTGCGACTTGCGAATTGCTATTCATGAACTTCATCGTCGCCGATCGGCGCCGCCACCGCACTCCGATTCTTGCGCGCAATTCACTTTCCCGGCTACACCCTGTTTTCGCCCCCAACGCCTTTAAGAAATTCCTCCGCCCTCGCCAAATCTTCTTCCGTATCCACGCCAATCGTGTCCCTCGGCGCATCCGCCACATAGATCGCAATGCCGTTTTCGAGCAGACGCAGCTGCTCCAGGCGCTCCAGTTTTTCCAACGGCGAAGGCGGCAGCGCCGCAAACCGCTCCAGTGCGGCCTTGCGAAACGCATAAATTCCGAGATGCTTGCGATATCCGGTGAACCCAATCCCGTCGCGATCAAATGGGACCGTCGCCCGCGAGAAGTAGAGCGCTCGTCCGTCCAGCGCCGTCACCACTTTCACCGCATTGGGATTGGTGAACTCTTCGGGAGGGCAGCGAACCGCAAGCGTAGAAACCGCAACCTCAGGATGGGCAAAGAAATCGAGCAGCGGCGGAAAAAAATCGGGCGTGAGCGTTGGCTCGTCGCCCTGAATGTTGACGTAAATATCGGCGTCGATCTGGCGGGCAACTTCCCTCACCCGATCCGACCCGCTGGGGCAGTCGGGCGACGTCATCACAAAAGGAATCGCAAAGGCACGACACGCTTTGGCGACTTCCTCCGCATCGGTAGCCACTACAACCGGATACATCAGGCCACTGGCCTGCGCCGCGAGCCACACCCATTCCACCATGGGCCGCCCGGCAATCGGGCGCAGCACCTTGTACGGCAGGCGCGTTGAACCCAGCCGCGCGGGAATCACCGCGGCAATGCGGAGCGAACTCATGCAGAAGAGTGTAAATGCAGGGACCGAGGGACCAAGGGAACAAGGGACCGAGAAGGCATGGAAAAGGGAATGGCGCGCCTCGTTTGACCTGCCATTCTCGTCCCCCGTATCATCGAATCTGGCGTTGCTGTGCGTCGTTCTTCAGCCAACGCTCCCTCCCGGCGGAGTAGCTCAGATGGTTAGAGCGTGGGATTCATAACCCCAAGGTCGGCAGTTCGATCCTGCCCTCCGCCACCAGATTCATATTCAATCCCCGCAGCGGCTCAATCCCTCGGCGCATTCGTCCCCGCAACAGCTCTTTCCTCATCTCAAGTCTCATCGATGCTGCATGTTACAATTTGCCCACATCGTATCCCATGCAAGTCGTATCCCATGGTTAATCATTCCTCGCAGGCCGAAGCCGTACTCGAAGTCATCGCCCCTGACGGCTCGCGAGAGAATGTCGCCCTGACTCATGGGCCTTTCAACATTGGGCGCGGCGGCGTGGACGACAACACATTGCAGCTTTCCGATGGGCGCATCTCTCGCAATTGCGCGACGATTACGGCCGAAGGCCCCGGCTTCCGTTTGCAGGACCGCGGCAACCGCTATGGCGTCTTCGTAAATGGCGCCAAGGTCGATCGCCACATGTTGCGCGACGGCGACGCGGTCACCTTCGGCGTCGAAGACAGTTATCGAATCGTCTTCCATGCCGCATCGGCTCCGGCCCCGTCCACGCGACATGATTCGGCAGTGGCCAACCTGCTCACGCGCATCGGTTCCATCTCCGACTTCGCGGGCACGACGGGCGCAGGCGGATTGAACAAGCTCAATCTGCTGCTTGAAGCTACATCGCTTCTCCACTCGCAGCTTCCTCTTGATGCCGTGCTGGGCACGATGCTCGATCATGCCATCTCTGTCACGCACGCCGATCGCGGGCTGCTCATCGAGCCTGATTCGACCGGCGCGCTGCGTGTTCACCAGGCCCGTAGCAATAAAGCTGAGAACCTGCCGCCGGAAACGCTCAATCCCAGCCAGACCGCGATCAACCAGGCCATCGCCAAGCAGGCCGCCGTGATTACCGAAGATCTCAATCTGGCCGGCCTGGATTTGAAGGCTGCCGAGAGCATCGTGGTTCAAGGTCTGCGCGCGGTGGTCGCTGTCCCGCTCTATGCCTCGTCGCGCTCCACCGCCGACACGGGCGCCGAAAATGAGCGCGGCCAATTGCTGGGCGTGCTCTACCTTGACTCGCGCCGCATCGCCGCGTTTTCCGCGCTCGATCGCCAGATTCTCGATGCGCTCGCCGTGCAGGCCGCCAGCATTATGGACAACGCGCGCCTGGTAGAGCGCGAACGTGAGCGCCAGCGGCTGGAGCAGGAGTTGTCGATTGCGCGCACCATCCAGCAGGCGCTTTTGCCTCAGAACCTCAACGACTGTCCGCACTTGGCCGTGACCGGCGTCAACTATCCCTGCCATGAGGTGGGCGGCGACTATTACGACGTGGTTCCCATGAGCGAGGATCGGACGGCGATTCTAATAGCCGACGTCAGCGGCAAAGGCCTGGGCGCGGCGCTGCTCACAACCATGCTCCAGGGCGCGTTGTCGGGACTGACCATGGGCGCCGATCCCGTGAAAGTCTTCAATCACATCAATCGCTTCCTTTGCCGCCACGCGGAAGTCGGTCGCTACGCCACCATGTTTATCGGAATGGTCGGCGCGGACGGCACGCTCGAATACATCAAGGCAGGGCATCCCTCGCCGCTGCTACTGCGAAAAGGTCAGGTGAGCGAGCTCTACACCGAGGGATCATTCCCCGTTGGCCTCATTCCCGAGGCGGAATACACCTCGGTCCGGCTCCAGCTTGAGCCGGAAGACACGCTCGTTCTCTTCAGCGATGGCGTTACGGAAGCCGAGGATCCCAAGCATGACCTCTTTGAGGTCGCCGGGTTAACCAATCTCATGACCGGCCGCGATCCCGAATCGATTGAAGATTTGCAGCAGGCCATCCTCGACGGAGTCCGCGACTTTACCAAAGGCGAGCATCAGTCCGACGACCTCACGCTGCTGGTTGTCCGCTATCGCAGAGCGGCCTAGCCCCGCCGGCCCAAACCCGCTGGTGCTGACCGGATTCGGCGGTTGAGGTTCTCACCGCCGAATCTGCTGAAGACTGCCGTCCCGGATTGGTACAATCCTCACCATGGGCGACCCCAAAGTCATTGGAAGGTATGAGATTGTCGAGGAATTGGGCCGCGGGGCAATGGGAAGCGTTTTCAAGGCCCGCGACCCTGCCGTCGGCCGTATCGTCGCCCTCAAAACCATCCATACCACCGCGCTCGAAGGCGCTCAAAGCGAAGAGTACAGAACGCGTTTTTACCGCGAGGCGCGCGCGTCTGGCGCGTTGGCGCATCCCGGAATCGTGCCTGTCTTCGACGTGGGCGACGATGCCGGGGTGCCGTACCTGGTCATGGAGTTTGTCGACGGCAGAAACCTTGCCGACGTCATCAAGAAGGGCGAGCGGTACACGCTCGATCGCGTATGCGAGATCGTTCAACAAGTCGCCGAAGCTCTCGGCTACGCGCACCGGCAAGGCGTCATTCACCGCGACATCAAGCCCGCCAACATTCTGATGACTTCAAAAGCTGTTTACGGCAGCGAGCGGCCGCGCATCACTGACTTTGGCATTGCCAAGCTGGCGTCCAGCGACATCACCACCACCGGGCAGTTGCTCGGCACGCCTTCGTTCATGCCGCCCGAGCAGTTCACCGGTTCGCCCATTGACGGACGTGCCGACCTTTTTTCACTGGGTGTGATTCTTTACTCTCTGGCCACCGGCGAGCAGCCATTTCCCGGCGAGACTATGACCGCCGTCTCCTACAAGGTCGTCTACACTGAGCCGATTCCGCCGGCAAAACTCAACCCCGCGATTCCGGCTCGTTTTGAAGCGCTCATTCTTAAGTCCCTCGCTAAGAGTCCCGCGGATCGCTTTCAGACCGGCGAAGAGATGGCCCAGGAACTGGCTGCCATGCGCATGGGCTCCGGAACCACAATATCGCCATCGGCTAATTTTGCGCCTCCTCCGGCAAACTCTGACGTCACTCTCGGTCCCGGCCCCGCGGGCGCAGGCGCATTCTTTCCTCCTGCTCAGGCCGTCACAGTCGATCGGAGCGGCTCCAGGCCGGGTCGGGCGCCGGCGGCAAAAAAGCCTTCAAAACCATTTGAATCGCTCTTCGGGATTGGGTTGCTTTCCGTTGCCTGCCTGGCGGCCGTGATTGTCGGCGGCTGGTTCTGGCTCGCGCATCGTAAGCCGCCCGCGCCGCCGCCGCATCAGGTGGTCACGGTTCCTGTTCCAGGGCCGCAGCAGAATCCTCCGCAAGCTCAGCCTTTCGGCCCCACTACGCCTGTTCCCGCAACCGGTCCGGGTGCCACGCCAACCAAGCCCGTTCCTGGCTCAGCGCCGGGCGCATCCCCTGCCGGCTCGCCAAAGTCGACTAAACCATCCGCGGGCAAGCCCGCTTCTGCCAAAACAACTCCGGCGCCGCCGCAGCCAGTGGCCGTAATCACGCCACCACCGGCTCCCGCTGCCACCAACCCCACTCCGGCAAAAACCCAGCCGACGGCACCCTCGGCCCCAGCAGCATTCGATCCCCGGAAGGCCGACCCAAACAAAAACGGCAGGTTGAAGATTGACGTCGGCAAATTCCCCAAGGGCCTTCCCTTCACCATATCGATGAACAACAGGCCTTATGTACACTTCATCACCGGCGATGGCAGCAACCTCGACAATTTTTATGCTCCTCCCGGAATGCAGCAGTTCCAGGTCTCATTCAAGAGCGGGGGTCAGGAGTGGGATTCCAAGCCCGTGAGCAGCGATTTCAAGGCTAAAAAGACCAAAACCCTCAAGGTTCAGCTGTTGGATAAAGGCTCGGCGGAGTCGAAAATCACCCTGCCAGTCAGCAAGGACGCGGTGCTCTCGATCTCCTTCTCCGTCACCCTTAGCGATCTCTTCTGATCTTTTGTGTTTGTAACAGCACTGTCATAATCCGCCGGTACCATCGGGCGTGCCGTGATGCCGGATCGAGCACATGAGCCGTTAGTGAAGAAAACAGAGTCTGTCGTGGCTACCAAGACATCGCACTGCCCGGATTGGAGATCGATGGAGTCCAGAACTAAAACCGCTCTAACTTGGACAAGTTGCGGGTATGTTTGTCTTCTTCTCTTGATGGTGTGCCTAGATGTCGGGCACCTGATCTCCCTGAGACAAATGGCGATTGGCGTTGGCATCTCCTCGGTATTAACCTGGGTTCTCGCGATGATAATTTTCGAGAGGGGCCGCGGATCAAGGGTTGTTGGCAACGATGATAATTTTCTTGGGCGGCCCACTACAGGTAACTCTGTTTCCAGGGCTATCCACCGCTACGAAATCGCACTAGCACTCTTAACCGTGATTTTCATTTATGAGATGTGGCAAGACAGCGACTATCCGGTTTGGGTAAATCTCGTTCGGGGGCTGATAGGGATCGGTGGGATACTCGCCCTACTGCGTGTAATTCAGGTGAAGAAAGCCAAGCTGAAAAATTGAATTGGCTGTGCCGGGGATCAACCGGATTAGACGTTGAATAGTGCGAATAACTATAATCCGGAGATCTTCCTACGACGCTCGCGGGCGGCCCACGTCCGCACGGAGCTGATTCATTGACAGTTGCTGTTGCCCCGAGCCCCGCTTTTGGGACCCTGGAGCTACAACCGGTAACATCCGATCTTTCACTGCTCTTATCAGGGTGTGTAGTTGCCAAATACCCCAAGGGTTGCTCCACTACTAGTTAACGCCGGAACTGACAAAGAAAGCGTAGCAGCGAGGCACCATTTCCTAGAATCCCGAATATCTACCGAAAGAAAACGGCAATGCAAATGCAACTCTCCACGCAGGATATGGACGGCGGCATCACCGGAGTGGAACTGGATGGGCGCATGGACATCGTCGGCGCCACGGCCATCGACCTCAAAATGAATCTGATCGCGGGCAGCGCGAAGAAACTTCTGATCGACTTGCAAAAGGTGACGGTCCTCGGTTCCATGGGTTTGCGGTCCATTGTGCTTCCAGGGCGCGCGGTGCTTAGCAAGGGCGGAAAAATCGTCATCTTCGCGCCAACAGAAATGGTGGCATCGGTTCTCAAGGCCAGCAACATCGATTCGGTTCTGCCCATTCACCACGATTTGGCTGCGGCTACGGCTGCGCTGCAATGAACGCAACTATTCTCCTGACGGAGACCATGCACACAGAAGGCACAGTCAAGCCAACATCCCGGCTGACCCTCAAAAGTCAGCTCGACGACATGGCCATGCTCTGGGCCTGGGTTGCGGCTATCGTCGCCGAATACGCAATTCCGCCGGACACCGCCTTCGGCATCCATCTTTGCCTTGAAGAAGCAATTTCCAACGTCATCCGCCACGGTTACAGCAGCCAACCCGGCCATACACTCACCGTCGACTGCACCTCGCCAAACGCGCGCGAACTCTTCTTCACCGTCGAGGATCAGGCTCCGCCATTCGATCCTCTCGCTCTTTCATTAATCGAGGAGCTGCCCGCACCAGCGCCGGAAGACCTTCTTCGCCCCGGGGGCCGCGGCATCCTTCTCATGCGCAAATTCGCCAGCACGATCGCCTACCAGCGTCTCGAAAACGGCAATAGGGGCGGCAATCGCCTCACCATTGGCTTCGTCCTGCCTCAGTGAGCGCCGCCGCGGTTTTCCCCTCGCCCGCTCCCACGCCTCCGCCGAGTTCCAACCCCCTTGTTTCAGTTACTTCCGAGAGCCGGGCGCGTTTTCTGAGAGCCACTTGGGGTATCATTGCGTCTATAGAGTATGCGCAGCTGGCGTCCGTTGAATGCTGCTTTGGTGGTGTGAGTGTCCCGATTTTTCCAGCGTTTTGTCTTTGCAATTTCTCTAGTGATCTTTGCCGGCCTGGGCATCAGCTACGTTCTGGGCGAGCTGGGCTGGATCGGCGTTCATGCCGGCGACGAACAGGATGCCGCCTACAAGCAGATGCGCGTCTACGCCGAGGTGCTGCGCAAGATTCAGAACTACTACGTCACTACGCCCGACATTCCCGCTGTGACCACTGGCGCTCTCCACGGTCTTCTCGATTCGCTCGATCCCGATTCCAGCTATCTCACTCCCGCCGAGTACAAGATCTATAAAGACCGTCCTGCCGCCGACAATGCGCAAGTGGGGCTCACCATCTCCAAGCGTTTCGGCTACGCCACGGTGGTCAATGTGCTGCCCGGATCGCCCGCCGACCAGGATCATTTGCGCGATGGCGACGTGATCGACCTGATTGACGGCCAGTCAACCCATACCCTGCCGCTCGCAATCGTTCGCTTCATGCTCACCGGCAAGCCCGGCACCACAGTCACAATTTCGGTGGTCAGGCCCTTCAAGCCCGATCCCGACTCCATCACCCTCACGCGCGGCGTGCTCGCTACTCCGCCGCTGGGTGAACAGTTCTACGAGAACGCAACCATCCTTTATCTCAAGCCCGGTATTTTGACCGCGGCTCGCGTAGACGATATCGCTGCCCGAATCAAAGCAGCCGGAAAAGGGCACAAGGTTCTTCTCGACCTCCGCGACACCACTGGCGACGATCCACGTCAGGGACTGCGCCTCGCTAACTTCTTCATCAAGCAGGGAATTCTCGCGTCGCTTGTGGGCCAGAAATATCCGCTCCAGACCTTCAGCGCGGATCCTTCACTCTTCCTGACCGATGCGCCGGTAGCGGTGCTGGTAAACCGCGGCACCTATGGCGCGCCCGAACTTACAGCGGCTGCCATTGAAGACCTCAAGCGCGGCGATGTAGTCGGCGAGCACACCTTCGGAGAGGGTACAGTTCAGAAAACAATCGACCTGCCCGACGGCGCCGGCCTCATGTTGACTGTGGCCAAGTACGAGGATCCTGACGGCAAAAAAATTGAGGATGTCGCGGTCACGCCCAACGTCGTCGTCGCTTCCCCTCAGGATGATGGCGAGCCCTTGCCTCCATCGAACGGCGACGCGCCGCTGAATTCTGCACTGTCGTTGCTGAAAGCCAAGAGCTAATAGGGACCAGGCTCGAATAACTAATCCTTAACCCGTTCGCATCTAGTTCTTCCCGATTGCGCGCGCGTTTCCCACTCTTGACCGAAGTAATACTGTCACGCGCGTCACCCACTCCTCATTAGCGAACCAGTGCTAGCCTTGAAGTGAGGCACTCCTCCACCTCGCACGGCGGAGGTTTGCCCCGTGAGGCCACCCCCGCTTTGGCTACGACGTCCAATCAGCCGCCGAAAGAGCGGACCCCCGTGGGACAAGACGGGCGCAGCACGCGCCTGTCCTCTCGTCCACGCCGATCCTCCACACCGCAGCTCCCCGCGCGCAATCGCCACAAGATAGCCGGCCGCTCCGCCATCGCTGCATTGGTGTTGCTCGCGGCTATCACCGGATCTCTGGCCGGCCTAACGCTCGTCTACTCCGCAGACCTTCCGCAAATTCAGGACCTCGAGCACTTTCGGCCCTCCACCATCACCGATCTCTACGATCGCAAGGGCCGTATCGTGGGCTCCTTCGCGCTGGAGCGCCGCGAAGTCGTCGGCTACGACGGCTTCGCCCCGGTCCTGCGCCAGGCCGTGATCTCCATCGAAGACAAGAACTTCGAGTCGCACTGGGGCATCAACGTTTTCCGTGTCGCGGGTGCCGCCTGGCACGACATCCGCTCCCACGGCCGCGCGCAGGGCGCGTCCACGCTCACCATGCAGTTGGCGCGCAATCTTTTTCTCTCCTCTGACCGCACTGCCATGCGCAAAGTGCAGGAGGCATACCTTGCCATCCAGATCGAGCGTGCCTTCACCAAAGAACAGATCTTCACCCTCTACGGCAATCAGATTTACCTGGGCAGCGGAAACTACGGCTTTGAAGCCGCTTCTGAGTACTTTTTTTCCAAGTCCGCACGCGACCTCACGCTGACTGAGGCGGCGCTGCTCGCAGGGTTGCCCAAGGGGCCGGTCGCGTTTTCACCGTTGCTCTATCCCGAGCGCGCACTGCGCCGCCGCAACCTGGTCCTCAGCGAGATGGAGTCCGATGCCGTCATCACCCACGCCCAGGCTGATGCCGCGCGCAACGCTCCGCTCGGCTTGCAAATGGCGCGGCCCGTCAGTCTTGTCGCGCCTTGGTTTCAGGATGCGGTTCGCGAAGAGCTGGATAAGCGCTTTGGCTCCGAGGAGGTGCATGAAGACGGCCTGCACGTCGATACCACGCTCGACCTCGACCTCCAGAATGTCGCCAATCGCGCCGTTGTAGATGGAGTAGCCGCGTATGAGCGCCGTCACGGCTGGCGCGGCAAGCTGGACAATGTTCTCGACGGCGCTTCGCTTGAAAGCTATCGCCACCCCGATTGGGCGGTGCAGGCAGGTCCTGGCGATTACGTTCACGCTCTCGTCACGCGCGTTCTTCCGCTTGAGATTCACGCGCGAATTGGCCCGCCCGATCAGCCGGGCTCCGAAATTCTGCTGCTGCCCGCCGACTGGCAGTGGACCGGTCTCCGTTACGGCGATGCAGTGGCTAAACCCGGTGACATTATCTATGTGCGCATGACCGCGGCGAATGAAAGCGGTTCGCGCCGCGCATCGCTCGAGCAGGACTCCGGCGCCGAAGGCGCGCTGCTGGCCATCGACAACACCAGTGGCGACGTGCTGGCCATGGTAGGCGGACGCGACTATGCGCTGAGCGTCTTCAACCGCGCGACTCAGGCAGAGCGTCAGACGGGTTCCAGCTTCAAGCCTTATGTCTACACCGCGGCGATTGAGGACGGCGTCAAGCCCACCGACATCATCGTCGACGGCCCGGTGCGCTTTGGCGACTACGTTCCCCACAACTATGAGAATGACTACAAAGGCGCGATGACCGTCGCCAACGCTTTCGCCGAGTCGCGCAACATTCCCGCGCTCAAGCTCGCCGCGCGCGTGGGCATCCGCAAGGTCATTGACGTGGCCCATCGCTTCGGCGTCACTTCAAACATCCCGCCGTATCTCCCCGTGGCGCTGGGCGCGGTGGAGATCACGCTTCAGGAGCAGGTTGCCTCCTACGCAGTCTTCCCCAACGACGGCATCCGTGTCGCCCCGCACCTCATCCGCAAGGTCTCCAATGCCGACGGAATCGTTCTGTGGCAGGAGACGCCCGCCGTCGACGAAGTGCTTGACCAGCAAACGGCGCGCACCATGATGACGTTGCTGCGTGGCGTCACCGAGCATGGCACCGGCCACGCTGCTGCGCAGCTGAATCATCCGCTCGGCGGCAAAACGGGAACCACCAGCGACTTCACAGATGCCTGGTTCCTGGGTTTCTCGCCTTCCGTCACCTGCGGAGTGTGGGTGGGTTATGACAGTCGCGAATCTCTGGGCAATAAGGAAACCGGAGCCGTGGCCGCGCTGCCCACATGGATCAACTTCATGCGCGCCGCCATCGCCGGCAAAGACGACGAAAAATTCCCCGGCGACGAAACCGGCAACGAGGATTCAGCAACGCTCAATCAAGCTTTGACGAAGCCGAAATCCCTGCTACCGCCGGACGTGCATCGCACAAGAGTCAGCAGCACTCCCAAGGCAACCCGATCCGCCCAGTGGTCGACGCAGCGCCGCATCGTCAGGCCTGCGTTACCCTCAAACCCCTGATGCGAAGCCGAACAGGCCAAATCTCTTTTTCTTCCTTTGCTGTTCGTCGGGGAGTCCCGACGCGATCCGGGCCATCTTCTGGATCGTCCGCTGGATACTCGAGTCCTTCAGGGCCAAAGGCGTCGCGGTGTTTTGCATTTCCAGAACGGCCGCGTAGTCGTTGGGGATCCGCCACTCGGCCTGCCGTGTGAGGGCTTTCTCAATCGCCTCCAACTCGACGCCGAACGTCATTTCCGGCGTAGGGGGCCAGTTTGGATGTGCTTTGAAGCGGTCGAAAGCGTTTTCCTCAACGCCTACGCGCGATTAGTTCCAGCCAGGCGGAAGTACCGCTGCGCGCGCGCGACATCTTTGAATATCTGCGCCTTCAGCGCTTCAGGTGACGGCCATTCGTGCTCGCCGCGCAGGCGCAGCAGGAATTCAACTTCCAGCGGAGTCTTTTCGCTGAGCTCCACCGGCTCAAAGTCGAGAATGTGCGACTCGACCGCAAACGACGGCTCGCCGAACGTCGGCCGGTTGCCCACATTCGTCACCGCCTGAAACGCGCGCCCGGCTACCTTGAGCCGCGTCACGTAAACGCCAAAAGCCGGCAGCAAACCATCGTAGTGCGCAAGATTCACCGTCGGCACCAGCAGTCGCGATCCGATGCCCCGCCCCGAAGCAGGCGTTGATAACACCGTGAACGGCCGTCCCAGCATCCATCGCGCCCGTCTAATGTCCCCCGCGCTGACAAGCGCGCGAACAGCCGAGCTTGAAACCTCCAGCCCGCGCACGCGCACCGCGTCCTGAACGTAAACGGCAAAACCAAGCTCCTCGCCCAGCGCGGCCAGCTCCCGCACGCCAGCTGTGGCGCCGCGCCCAAAGCGGAAGTTCTGTCCTTCATACATAGCGCGAACGCCGAGCGCCTCGATCAGTGTCCGCTGCACAAATTCGCGCGGTGACAATCGCGCGAGAGCTGCGTCGAAAGTCAGCACGAGCGCCGCATCGATCCCTGTTTCGCCAATCAGCCGCAACCGCTCAGGCAGCGGCGTAATCAGCCGCGGCGCCCGCGCCGGACGCAAAAACTGCTCGGGGTGCGGATCGAAAGTGATCGCTACCGAGCGCGCACTTGTATTTCGTGCCTCGGCCGCCCCTGCGGCAAGAATCGCGCGATGCCCCAGATGCACGCCGTCGAAGTTACCCACCGCGGCCACCGTTGGGCCAAACCCGGCGGGAATCTCATCGAGTGAACGAAAAACCGCAAATCCGGCGCCGCTCGACGGCATTTTGCCGCCGCCAGACCCTGCTGTCTTGATCAGCTCCGTCGTCATAGCGTCACCGGCACGCTCAGCCCATCGTAGGCCAGCCTCACACCGTCGGGCAGCGCTTGGTTGGTCTCTTCGTGGCCCAGATCGTGAGCAATATGCGTGAACCACGTCTGCCTGGCGCCAATCCGCCTTGACCACGCCAGCGACTGCTCCACGGTGGAGTGGCTCGGGTGAGGCGTGTGGCGTAGCGCGTCAATCACCAGCACTTCAACGCCATCGAGCAGCGAGAAGCTCGTCTCCGGTATCGCGCTCACATCGGTCAAGTAAGCTGCGTTCCCAAAACGGTATCCCGCAATGGGCTGCTCGCCATGCAGCAGCGGAATACGCACAAACTCCACGCCGAATAGTATGTTGCGCTCGGCAAGTTGAATCAGTTCCACGCGCGCCCGCGTAGCATAAGTCGTTTGCGGCGAGAATGTGTAGGCAAAGATTCGCTCCAGAGCCGCGGCCGTCGCTCGATCGGCGTAAAGCGGAATCGGGCCGCCCGTCCCCGCCGCAATAAAGCTCAACGGACGCAGATCGTCCATACCTAGAATGTGATCTGCGTGAGCGTGCGTATAAAACACCGCATCCACATGCGCGATGCTCTCGCGCAGTGCCTGCTCGCGAAAGTCCGGACCGGTATCGATTACTACTATTCGTTCATTGCCGCGCTCGTTGCTGGCCTCTTTGCGAGTTGAAGGTTCGGTCCAGCGCAACATCACCGAGGGCCGCAACCTGCGATCATGCGGATCGAGCGATGTGCACACCGGGCATTCGCAGGCCAGCGTCGGAACCCCCATCGAGGTTCCCGTTCCCAGAAATGTGAGTGTGCCTTGCATTCAAGCCTCTAGCGTCAAGCTTTGACCCGCCGTTTCCTCGCGATGAGCCAAAAGAGTTCCGACCACTGCAAACCTGAGAATTGACTTGACTGCAATAACAACCATCAAAGTGAACGGATCCGTTACCAGGGCGGGGACGGCTAGAAGCCAGGAGCTAGTGGCTAGAAGCTATTTCTCTCACTTCTTTACCGGCGGCGCCGGCGGCACGCTTGGCGCGCTCATCATGCTGGTCAGCTCCATAAAAGCCATTCGCGCCTCGAAGAGCACCGTCTGCAAGATGCGATCTTCGGCGGGCGTCAGGTTGCCGCGCGTCTTTTCCGCCAGAACCGCCAGCAGATCGATGGTCGCGCGCGCGCCCATAATGTCCACGCGCGGGCGCTGTCCCTCCTGCGTGGCTGCCCCCATCTGCAGCATCGCGGTCACGTAGAACTGCTGCACAAGCTGGTCAAATCCCATGGGCGGCTGCGGGCCTGCCGCGGGATTCTGTGCGCGAACCAACTCCTCCAGCCGTTGCGCTGAGGCATCGTATGCGGTTTTCTGCTCGCGGCTCTCCGCGGCCGTCGGCGCCGGAGGCAATCCGTCCAGCAATTCTGCCTCTGCTGTCGCGCCCGCGTCTTCTGCGGCGGCGGCAGCCACTTTTGCGCCTTCGCGCCCCTTTGTTTCTTCGCGCCCGTTTGTTTCTTCGCGACCCTTTGTTTCTTCGCGAGAAATCTCATTCACAACCAGGCGTGGCCCGGGCGACGGCTCCCCTGTTGCCGCAACTGGGGCGGCGGGAGCCGCAGCCGCTTTTGCCGGCTCCTGTGGCGCCGAATGCGCGCCCTCTTTTTCCTCTTCCGCTTTCATCTTGCGGCGGTCGATCACTTCAAATTTTGGCGTATCGCTCATACTTTCAGTCTCTCATTCTCGCCCTGCGCTTCTCAGTTCTGGCGATTCTCAGTTCTGGCGCTGCAAAGTTTTAGCGTTTCTTGCTCAGCTTCGGCGGAGCTTCGAGAATTCGCGCCGTGCCCGCAATTGCTCCCGACTTGTATGCGAAGACTTGTTCGCCAGCCTCTGCTTCCGATCGCATCATCCCCAGGGCGAACGAGCGGTTTCCGGTCGCGAGCGCCAACTCCGCCGCGCTCCGGATTTGGCCGGCAACTGTTCCGTCTTCAAGTTTCAGCTCCGCGCCGCCTTCGGGCAACTGCCCGGAAAGCTCCACCGGCCGAAGATGCCTGTGTACATTCCCGCGCGATCGAATGCGCTCCACAATCTCCTGGCCCAGATAGCAGCCCTTGGCAAAGTGCAGCGCCCGCAACTGCGACGTCTCCTGCGGCAGGTCGCGCTCCACCATGTCGATCCCATACACCGGAATTCCCTCCGCAATTCGAAATGCATCAAGCGAAGCGCTGCCAACCGGCGTCGCTCCGCCCGTGCGCAGGCACGACCATAACTTCTCGAGGCCAGCCGATGGCAGCCAGAATTCGTAGTGCTGCGCCATCGCGCCATAGCTCCGTCGAATCTTCAGATTCCAGCCGTTCCATTCCACGGTCGTCCCCGCCATCGCGCTCGTGACCACCGGCAGGCCCACGCGTTCCAGCACTTCGCCCGCCTCGGGCCCCGTCAAGCCGATCGCCGTCTCCGAGCCAGTCTCTTCCACCTGCTCTTCCCCAAGCGGAACCAGTTCCACATCGTCCATGATGATGAACTTGTTCAGGTGCGCCAACAGTTTTTCAAACTGGTCTGCCGCAATCTCCAGTTCCAGCTCGGACTCCCCGGCAAACTGCGTTCCCAATAATGGGTCTGCGCTCCCCGCCCTCGCGCTCGCCCCCGAAGCGATTCTCCGCTGCGGCGAAGGCTCCTCGCCGCCGCGCCACACCGTCAAGTCGCCCTGGATGTGGCCCTGCGCGTTCAGCACCAGATTCCAGGCGCCGGTGTTGGGAAAAAGATCGTTGACGGTATTGGTCACCATCCCGCTCAGCCAGCGGAAGCGGTCGGCCCCGCGCACGGCAATGCGCCTCATCCAGCCCAGGTCGTGCAGGCCGGCTCCATAAGCCAGCGCCGCTATTTCCACTTCCCGCGCGTCCAACTCTCGGGGGGTCAAGGCCCCGCGGTAAACGGTAAGCTGGTGCGGCGTACGTCCGGATTCAAGCATCGCGGCCAGCGCTGTGGCCTGCAGGTTTTGGGCAAGATTGGTTTCAGGCATGGGAGCTTTTCCGCGGTTGGCCGGAGGATTTTCTCTCGAAACTTGGCGTCAAACCGCATCCTGATTATAGCCTTGAAGTGAGAAGCTGGAATCCTGGCACTTGAACCCGGAACTGCACTCGATCCTGCGACGAGACCAATCGCAAGCGGAGACCGATTACGCAGCGAGTCCAATCTTGCAGGGAATATCGATGAGAGTTCGCCACACCAAAACGGCACGAATCGGGAACTGGGGAATTCCGGCCCTCCTATTCTGCGTGGCCGCGGCAACCGCAACGGCGGTCCAGTCGCAGCAATCCGCTCCCGCGCCCCAGCAGCCTTCGTCTGCTCCGCCGGCAGCCACTGCAAATCCCTCCCCGGCCCCGGGCGATCAAGCCGCCAAATCTTCCGGCAAAACCGTCACGCGAATTACCCCCGAGCAGGCCAAACAGCTTTTCGCCCTTGTCGACGAGCTCATCAAATTCTCCTCCGATGAAACCGGGCTGCCCATCAAGAGCACCGTCAAGCGTACCCTCACCACCCGCGCCGCCGTCGAAAGTTACCTCGACGAAAAGTTCAATGAGGACGAGGGCGCCAAGCGTCTCGAGCGCGATGAGGTCGTACTCAAAAAGTTCGGGCTGCTCGACCGCGACTTTGAGCTTAAGCCCTTCCTGCTGGCCCTGCTCAAAGAACAAATCGAAGCCTACTACGACTCCAAAACCAAAACCGTCAACATTCTCGACTGGATCGATCCCGACGAGCAGAAGCCGGTGATGGCCCATGAACTGACTCACGCCCTTCAGGATCAGCATTCCAACCTGGAGAAGTGGGACGACCAGACGCCCGACGATGTCTCGCACGATGCAGCCGGCGATCAGGATCACCTTGCCCGCGACGAAATGGACACCGCGCGCGACGCCGTCGCGGAGGGCCAGGCGACAGCCGTAATGATGGACTACATCCTCAAGCCGCTCGGCAAGAGCCTTGTCAAGGATCCAGAGGTGCTCGATATCGTCCGTTCGCAGATGAACTCCACCGAAGACTCGCCGGTCATGGCGCGCGCTCCGCTTCTGCTTTCGGAATCGATGCTCTTTCCCTATCGCGAGGGCCTCAGCTTTGAGCAGGACATCTGGATGGACCAGGGCCAGACAGCAGCTTTTTCCGGCGCGCTTGACCGCCCGCCCACGTCGAGCTGGGAGATCATCAATCCGCGCGTCTATGAGCAAAGAAAAATCCCGGCCATTCCCCTGTTGCCCAACATTCATCCTCTCGTCGATTCGCTCTACGTGCCCTACGACATCGGCCAGATCGGCGAACTCGACGTGCACATTATTACCGAGCTATTCGGCGGTGACAACGCCTCCCGCGACCTGACCCCGGCCTGGGATGGCGGCCTCTACTGGGCCGGCCAACTCCGCAGCGCTACCACGCCAGAGGAACAGGCCAGCACCAAATCCCTCGGCCTTTTTTATCTTTCAGTCTGGAAGAGCGCCGATTCCGCTCAGGTCTTCACCAAGCTCTACACCAAGAACCTCGGCCGCAAATACTCCAGCCTTCAACTGCAAACCTCTGCCAATCTCCCAGCTCCCTCCGATGACGGATCGATTGACGGATCTGTGGAGCAGGTCTACTCCACTGACGAGGGCCCGGTCGTCATCACCACGCGCGGCAAGCTGGTCTTCGTCGCGGAAAGTTTCCCGCTCCCGTTGGCGCGCAAGCTCACCTCACTCATACTCGATGCCCAGGGCGGCGGCGCAATGCGGATGACTTCCGTTCCCCGCGAGAGTCCCTATTCGAGCGCAAGCCCCACTCTGCACGCAAGTATTGATCCAGTTCACGTGAGTTTTGCCCCGGCGCAATCATCGAGGCAAGCAGTCACCACATCCGGCGAACCCACAACCCTCTCCGGCGACCTCGTCCATTTCTTCCGCGATTGTGGCGTGATGAAGGCCGCCGTAGACGCCGAATTGAGAGCCGTAGAAAGATAATTCGCGACGCGGGCTGGCAAGAAACACCACAAGCAGCGCCGATGCTCCGTCACGCTCTCGTTCTTCGCCGCGTTATCATGAAAAGCCGGAAGGCGCGCTCCGCGCTTTTGCGTTCTGGAGCTAATTCCGGCTCGAACAAGGAGACTCGCACTTGCAAGGCAAACTCGAACTCATGATGGGCCCCATGCGCAGCAATAAAACTGCCGAGTTGCTGCGCCGCGCCGATATGCGCCGCCAGTACGCCAAGCAGCATGTCCTAGTGCTCAAGCCCAGCGACGACACCAAAGGCGGGCCGGGAGTGGTTGAGAGCCGCAATCCCAACGGCGGCGGCAAGATGAGCGCCATTGAATTCCAGGCCGGTAATCCCTGGGAAGTCCTTAGCGCGATCCGCGAAACCGAACAAAAAATCGGCAAGCGCGTCGAGTGCATCGCTATCGACGAAGGCCAGTTCGTCGATCGGCTTTTTCTCTTCATCAAGCACCTGCTCGACTCAGGCCACGACGTTCTCGTCGCCGGCCTCGATCTCGACTTCCGCGCCATGCCCTTCGGCGAAATGCTCAACCTGACCTGGCTCGTCAACGCCTACGGCGGAAGCATCACGGAGTGCATGGCCTATTGCAGTTGCGGAGCACGCGCTCTCTATTCGCAGCGCCTCATCGACGGCAAGCCCGCGCCCTTCGACACTCCCATTAAACTCCCCGGCGACTCCTACGAACCGCGCTGCTCACAGCACTTCGTCCTCCCCGGCCGGGCACACTAAATGCGGCCATCGAAGCGGCGTGTCGCTTAATTTGAATGAAGAACAATACCGGAAATTGAAAGAGCGCCGCGCCTTACTTGGACGCCATATTTACTGACGGAGGCCGCTTATCTCGCAGCATTTGCGCAACGAGGTCAGATACTCTCTTTAGTTCTTGGGCGGCGGTGCGCAGGTATTCTGCGTAGTCGCCCGGATTCTGCTCCGCCAGGAAGATTGAGTTCGAAACACCTTGCAGTGGATTATTGATGGCATGGGCCAGTTCTGAAGAACGCTGGTCGCGCCCCTCCTGAAGAGCGCGCTTCCGCGCCGCCTGCTCCCGGTCCTGAAATTTTAGGGCGACCGCAACAATATCAGCGATCATCGCAAGAAGTTCGTAATCGTGCCGATCGAATTCCGTTCGCGAACGGTGAGAAACAAGCCAAATCGTCCCTGCCGCTCCGACTCCGCGCCACGGGATCAAAATGCCGTCGAGGATCGGATCGGCGCTCACGCCCAAAAAATCGTAATAGGGCTTATATAGTCGATAATGCTGCGGGGAATTGCGATCAAGGCACGTCCCGCACGGGCTATACTCTCGCGGAGTGGTCCCTCCGACGTAGCGAGAGAAACTCCCCGCGACCACAACCCATCGGAATCGGATCGCTCCCTCCGGGGTTTGTTCTTCCAGGCTCACGCCAGAGCTATCGCCGTGGCATTCATCCACCGCGATGTTCACAAGCTCCTGAAGCGCCCCCGCCGACCGCTCGGCGAGAAGATCGGCGATTCGCCGCAGGACCCGGATCTTACGCTCAGGATTGTCGGCGCGGAGCTTGCGGGACATGAACTCGACCGACGAGTAGAGGTTCTGGGTATCCATCCCCGTATCTTCCGTCATCGGCATCACCGCCCCGCATCAAAACATTCCGGACAACTGAAAGGATTATCGGTCCAAAACGCACAAAGCTGTTTGCCCAGCATACCCGACTTTTGCAGTTCGCGATAGACCGAACTGCCAGGAGTCCATCAATATTTGAGTGCTTCTCCTTGCAGCAAACCTCCGGCCACGCAGGGTCGGTCTTGATTGAATCGGTTTCGTTTTATCAAAGAATAAGTTCAGATTGTGCCCGGCCGATCCAATCAGTGCCCAAAATGCCATCTGTGGCGAATAGTTTCTGTTAGTTACGGATTTCTGGTTCGCTGTCGCGGCAGATGTCGTGGGTTCGAATGCCGGCGCTCCCCGCCAGGGCGTAACCGTGCAGGGTTTGATGCGTGGCTCGGAGACGCTAATCGATTGACCTGGGGTACTCGATTGGATTGGCACAGCATTCGTTCGCTCATGCCAATGTCACTTTAAGCACAGCTGCATAATCAACCGCCGGTTTATATGGCTTCGGAAGCTCCACCCGCAGTCCATCGGTCTGCTGCTTCCAATCGACTTTATGACCTGTCCCCAAAAGTTCCAGCTTGCCAATTCTCCCCGGTCTTGTTGCTGCTGAGAGTCCCAGAGATTGCACAATAAACGACTCTGCCGGCCAGCCAAGCACCAGCGTGTAGATCACATTGTTCGCCTTATTGCGCGTGAACCGAATATCTTTCTCTCCCAGTTTGCTCACGCTCTCACCCTGGAAAGACCCCGCTTTTACGCTATTGGGGCCTTCACCGTAGATCTTCCACGGCCGGGTGTCATAGATCGCCTCGCCATTGGTTTCGATCCACGCTGTGATGCCATCGAGCACTGCGATTTCTTTGCTGTCAATGGTTCCATCGGGCATGCCGGGGACATTGAGGATGAACGTGCCGTTCTTGCTCACTGTGTCAATCAGCCAATGGATGACATCGCGCGGGGGCAGATAGCCGCCGTACTGACCAGGTTTGTCATAGAGAAAGCGAAGATAATGCCAGGCGCCGATGCAGGTTTCCGACTGCCAGGGATCCTTCATGATCTCAGCAGTCAACCCACGCTCATAATCAGCCACAACCGCTTTGGCAAGCCGGTTGGGAACATCCTTGACGTTCAGAACGGCTTCCATCCTGCCGCCGTGTGTCTTCAGGCTGTTGTTGTAGAAGTACGCGCCGATATTCATCCCACCCCAGCCCAGCGGCAGCAGCGAATCGTCGAAGTAAAGCAGATCGGGATTGTGCTGGTCGATGAGATCGCGGGTCCGGTCGTAGAAGTTCTTCACATACGATGGATCGGGCAATGCGTCAGCCGGATGCTTCACGCCGTAGAGTCGCTGGGGATCCAGCCCCTGCCACCACTGGTCCTTCCCTTCTGCCTGTGTGAGACGGCCATCGTACGGAACGCCGGCTCGCGGTCCGGACTTATCTGCGCCATGCGAAGGCTGGAACCACCACCAGTTGCGCGCCTGATGCACCGTCGCACCGAACCGCAGACCCTGCTTTCGCGCTGCCGCGGCCCATGTGCCGATAACGTCGCGATGAGGACCGATTGCGGCGGCATTCCACGGCTGATGCTTCGAGTCCCAAGTGTCAAAACTGTCATGGTGGTTGGCCAACGCGATGAATATCCTCGCGCCGGCGTTTTTATAGCGCGTAATCAATTCGTCCGGATCCCAGTTCAACAGGGTCCACTGTGCGCAAAGCTCCTTGTACCCGAACTGCGACGTCGGCCCATAGTGCTCGAGTTGATATTTATATTGCCGCTGACCCTCGATATACATATTGCGCGCGTACCAGTCCCCGTCCTCGGGCACGCACTGCGGACTCCAGTGAGCCCAGATGCCGAACTTGGCATCCTGGTACCAATCAGGGGCTTGGTACTCGAGCAGTGAGTCCCATGTGGGTTTGAAGGGGCCGTCGCCGGCAAGATCGGCGATTGGCGACTGCGTGGGTACATCGTCCCACAGGCCGCCTGCGACAGATTGCGCTAGCGGGTTATAGTTCCACGCGGGGAGTTGCCATGTCGCCTCATCCAGCCGTTCCTCCACAATTTTTCCGTCGCTCACTTTGAAGAAAACCCTTTTCTCCGGAGGCAATGAGCAAAACTGAGCGTAGTCCTGCGTGTACCGGTTAAACCCGCTCGGCAACGCCGCCTTGTTTTCTTGTGCGATCTGCCCGTACGATGGAACAGTTTTCGATGCCGCGGCAATCGCAAGTAGCCTGCAGAAATCCCGTCTGTGCATGAGTCCCCCATTTGTTTCCGAAAGCATGCCTTGGGCTTGCCGCAGTTACTTGACTCGATTCGCGACGAGGTCTTCTTCAGCAAAGTCACCCACCTTGCGGTGCAGCTTTATCGAGTCTCCGGAGACCGTGCCCGTGTATGCGATCGAAATAGTCTGGCCATTGAAGTCCAGGCTTTCATCAAAAGAAATCTGGTCACCCTTGATCGTGCCATTGGTGATCTCGGTTGTTCCGCGGTCGCTCTTCGCCGTGCCGCTGAGTTTTTCGCCGTCTACCTTGAAGGTGTAGGTGTAGTGCTGCTCTCCAATCTGCGTGTCGAAGGTTGCGGTCCATTGTCCGGTCAAGTCGGCGCCCCATGCGGTCAGGGCAAGTCCCGCCGCCAATATTGTCAAAATCACTGTGTTGCGAAGTTTTTTCACTGCGTTCTCCTTTTCGATTGTTGAGTCATGGTCGCCCAGTTTGATGCGTTGTGAAAGCTACTCGGGTAAATCCACCTGACCGTCAATATGAAATTTGCCATTTACGGTCGATGCGCCTGCGTCCGGCTGGCCTCCGCCGATGCTGATCGTGTAATCACCTTGAGCGATGATTGGATTTCCATCCTCGGTCACCATGCCCAGATCGCGGTCCTTTAGCTCGAAGTGAACTTTCTGGCTCGCGCCTGGGTCAAGGTGAATGCGCTGGAATCCACGGAGAGCGATGAGGGGCGCACCTTTTACAGGAGGGAACTTGAGATAGACCTGCACGACTTCATCTCCCGCAACTTTGCCGCTGTTGGTGACCGTCACATCGGCGCCGAGAGGTTGCCCCGCAGCCACGGTCGGCGTGGGGATAATCAGATCGCTGTATTGGAACGTCGTGTAGCTGAGTCCGTAGCCGAACGGATAAAGCGGCTTGCCGGTGAAGTACCGGTAAGTCCGGTTGGCCATCCCGTAATCTTCAAAGTTGGGCAACTGGTTAACGCCGGTGTAGAAGGTAACCGGCAGCCGTCCCGCAGGATTGTTTTTGCCGCTCAGCGTCTCAGCCGCTGCCGCTCCGCCCTCTTCGCCGGGGTACCATGCATCGAGAACGGCGTTGGCATGCTCGTTGATCCAGTTGACGGCCAGTGCACTGCCATTCAAGAGAACCACGGCGAGAGGCTTGCCGGTGGCTGCCACGGCTTCGACCAGTTCTTCTTCCGGTTGGGGAAGATCGATGCTGGTGCGATCTCCGCCGAGAAATCCCGGTTCGCTCACCGGCATTTCTTCGCCTTCGAGCTGGCTTGTAATGCCCACAATGGCGATGACAACATCCGCATTTTTCGCCGCGGCGATGGCTTCAGGCGAAGGCGCATTGTTCACCTTGGCCCAGATCAGTTCGGCGTGTGCCCTGCGGTCGCTACTGCCGTAGCTGATGTCCAGGGCGACCTTGTGGCCCTTCTCCAGGTGGACGCGACCCACGCCCGCAGCGAGTCCACCACCGCCGCCGAATGCCATTGCTACCTGCTTGCCGTCAACTGTAAGCCTTGCGAAACCTTCGGCACGAATACCGAGGATGAAGTCGCCCGACTCGTTGGGCGTCAGGAATCCTGACCATTGAACTCCGAAGGCTTTTCTGCCGGCAATCTCCGCCGGCAAATTACTGCCGGTAAGTTTGATGTTGGGCTCGGTGCGGCTGGCGATGGGCGTCGTGCTCGCTCCAGGCGCCGGCCGGCCCCTCATCATGCCTTCGTTGTAGTCGGCCTTCAGGCCTGGCTTACCATCGGGAGTGGTAAGAAGGCTGTCCGGCACCGGAATTCCATCGGTGCGCAGGAACTGGGTTCCGGGGACAAACGTGATGGTGGCGTTGGGGAACTCAGCGTGAAGGCCTTCGAGTATTGAGACGATGTGCGTTGGCTGGCCAGCGTAGTTTCCGAGCAGCGGCCGGGTCTGGTCGGCAAGCGGACCAACGACCGCGATCTTTTTGATTCCCGGCTTAAGTGGTAGCAGACCGTCGTTCTTGAGCAGGACCATGGACTCATTCGCGAGTTTGAGTGCCTGCGCGCGATGTTCTGCGCCGTCAAGCTCCTTCTCATCGATCTTTGTGTAGGGAACCATATCCGGCGGATCGAACATCCCAAGCTTGATGCGCGCAGTGAACAGACGAATGAGCGCCGTGTCCAGAGTGCTTTCCGGCAGATAGCCTTGCTGAACGGCATCGATATAGGCTTTGTCGACCGGCTCGCCAAACCTTGACGTGAAGGTGACGCACTCGTTATCCATTCCCCGGATAACGGAGATGGCCGCGCCCTGTGCCTGCGTGGGACGGTAGCGATGATTGGCGGCAATGTCCCTCACCGCATCGCAATCAGACACCACATACCCCTGAAATCCCCACTTGCCGCGCAACTGGTCCTGCAGCAGGTATTGGTTGGCGCACGCCGGCTCACCATTGATAGCGTTGTAAGCGCACATGATCGATCCAGCCTTGCCTTCGACGATGGCGGCGCGGAAGCCAGGCTCATAGGTATCGACCTCATCGTGCTTGCTCACGTCCACATCGGCAAAATGGCGCGTTGGTTCCGGCCCGCTGTGCACCGCAAAGTGCTTCGGTGTCGCAATGGCCAGGTAGTACTTTGGATTGTCGCCCTGCAATCCGGTCACGTACGCCACGCCCATTCGGCCGGTGAGGAACGGGTCTTCGCCGTATGTCTCCTGACCCCGGCCCCAGCGCGGGTCACGGAAAATGTTCAGATTCGGGGACCAGAAATCCAGGCCTCCCATGATGCCCGTGTGGCCCTCGCGTACGTTCTGCACGTGCTTGATGCGCCCCTCGATACCAATCTGTCCCGCCATAACGTGTATTTCCGGCGCATCGAAGGTTGCGGCCAGTCCGATGGGCTCCGGATACTCCGTAACACCCTGGTTGATCACACCATGAAGGGCCTCGCTCCACCATTGGTATGCCGGAATGTCGAGCCGCGGAACAGCCGCGGAATTGTTCTGCATTTCCGACGCCTTCTCGGCGAGCGTCATGCGATTGACCAAGTCAGCAGCCCTCTGCTCGGGCTGTAAGTTGGTGTCCATGTATGGAAGTCTTGAAGCGTCCTGAGCGACTGCGGATTGCACAATCAAGCCAAGGAAAAACGTAGTCCACGGGACCATTCTCTTTATTCTTCGTGTCATGTGATTCTTCATGTTAATCCTCCATATGAATGTACGCCGATCGGCAATCTGTCCCGTCACGGGACGTCAGTATGGTCGATGGCTATCGGTCATGCCTGGCCAGTTGTCTATGCAAAATGGACCGGCAGGCAGGCCCGCGCCGTTGAAAAAACCCGCAGCTGGGTTTGACTGCCACGCAGAGCGAACTTCTTTGGGAAATGAACGCGGCATTCCGCGCGGCCGTGAATCTCAAGATCATGCGAAGCAGCCTCTCGCCGCAAAGCGTCGCTTGCAGCCCAAAACCCGAGGCTTGGAGTTATTCCTCCAAGTCTTGCGTCGGCGGATCGGATTCGGTTACTGGAAGAGCCTTGGCGCAAAATCCTTCAGATCGCGGCGCCAGGTTTGCCATTCATGCGAAGTGCCCGGCGACTCGTAGAAAACGTGCTTGACGTTGGCCTCAGTCAAGGCATCGTTCAGTCCGACAATGCCGGCATGCATCTGTGTTGGCTCTTCGGTTCCGACGCCGATCCAGAGCAGATGCACCTTTTTTGCAAACGCCGCCGGGTCGGCGAGAGCGCCATTGAAAGCTGTCTTCAGATCGGGCTTCCCAGCGCTGCGCAGCATCATCATTCCGCCCGCGCCGCTGAAGCCGCCGATGTAGGAGAAGAGGTCGAGGTGATCGAATGTTACTTGGAAGGTCTGCATGCCGCCCATCGAAAGCCCGGCCATGGCGCGATGATCGCGGTCGGCAATTGTCCGGAAGTTTGAATCGATGTAAGGAATCAGGACCTCGGTCAGATCATCCTCAAACGCCTGCGACATTTCCTGCATGGCTTTCATCATCTCGGGCGAACCGAATGGCTTTCCCGTCAGGTCGGGATCAACGTGACCGGCGCGCCGCGCATAGCCGTAGGCCATCACTAGGATCATTGGCTTCGTGTTTCCGCTGGCGATCAGGTTGTCGAGGATGAAGTTGGCATGGCCCTGCTTGATCCAGCCCGTCTCGTCTTCCCCTCCTCCGTGCTGAAGGTAGAGCACGGGATAGCGCATCTTCGTCTGGGTGTCGTAACCCGGCGGCAGATAGAGAACGGCATGCCGCCAGCTCCCGGTGACCTTCGAGAAATACCAGATCTCCCGCACGGCGCCGTGCGGAACATCCTGGGGCAGGTAATAGGTTGACCCTGGTTCGGGAATCTCAATCCCGCTTGCGTCCCTGCCGCCGCCGTAGAAGGAATGGCTTCCCGCGTCGTTTACGTCCACCCCGTCGATGACGAAGTTGTAGTAGTGAAATCCCGGGACAAGCGGTGGAGTAGTGGCCGTCCAGAACCCGTCGGTGCCCTTCACCATGTCGAGTTTCGGATTGCTCCAGAAGTTGAGCTTTACCGCAGTGGCACTCGGGGCCTTGATGCGGAACTCGGCTCGGCCGCTGGCGTCGACGCGAGGGTATTCCGCGCCCCAGACGTTGGTGGATGCGGGCTGGAACTCCCCGGAGGTTTGCGCGCAGCAGTAGCTCGAAAGCAGAAGTATCGCGACCGCAAGTTTCTTCATCGAATTGCCTCCCTTACTCATTCCGTCCCTGGAGTTCAAGCCCTTGGGCCATGGCACCACCTGCAACCGCGGTCGGAAACGTTTACCGAGGCGATTCCCGCCAATCCCTTGAAACCGCAGGAGCCGCTGGTTTTCAGGGCAGCGGCCATGCTACCGGACCGGGATTCTCGTGGGATAGTCGGATTTCTTCACGAAATACATCGATTTATTCGATGTATCCTCGAACCATGGGCACAACGCTGGATTCCTGGGAGATTCTTCAAGCGGTTGTGCAACTGGGAGGCTTTGCGCCCGCGGCGAAGAAGCTGAATCGGTCTCAATCAACCATCAGCTATGCGATCGGTCGTCTCCAGGAGCAACTGGGCGTTCGACTGTTCGAAATGAATGGGAGGAAAGCAGAACTCACCGAGGCGGGCAGAGTGCTCCTGGCGGATGTGGAACCTCATTTGGCCGGATTTCACGAACTTGAGCAGCGCGCTCGGGTGATGGCGTCGGGAGGTGCTTCCGAGATCCGGATTTCTGTCGACAGCATCTTTCCCGACGACCGTCTATTTGAGGTGCTGACGGCGTTTTCGCGCCGTTTTCCTCACGTCAGGCTGAAGTTACGCCAGTTCACGTTTCTATCTGCCGATTCAGAATTCTCGTTTCACAACGCGCAAATCTGCGTGACTGGTCTCATATCGCGCGAACTCTTTGTCAAGCCGATTCTCACGATCGAATTGATGGCAGTCGTTCGGCGCGATCACCCTCTTCTCTCGATCAGGCGCAAGCTCTCCCGATCCGACCTGATGCCGCATATTCTGGTGAACATCGAAAGCCCAGCGTCTGGAAGTCTGAAACAACAGCCACGGCTCCCGGCTCAGCGTGTTCTCCCAGTTAGCACAATCGAATCGGCCGTTTCAGCAGTCAGGAGCGGTCTTTGTTTCGGCTGGCTTCCGAAATGCCGCATTCAGTCAGAGCTCGACAGGGGCGATTTTGTGGCACTCCCCCTGCCCGTCGGCAAGACGCGCGATGTCCGGCTGAATCTTGTTTGCAGAGACTTGAGCGTTAGCAACTCCGAAGCTTATGCGCTTGCGGAGTTGCTGGGATTGAGCCGCAAACCCGAAGCGATCTGAGCGCGCAGAGTAAAGGTAACTCGGAGCCGAGTTGCTGATGGGAACAACCTATCGACAAAATCGATTTGAATAAGGCGATTTATTTAACTTGTCGGATCTTGCATCCAGTCTGTACCGTCAAGAAGTTCCGGAAGCGGACTTTCAAACCCAGCGGTCTAAATTTGAAGGCGGGGTGTGTTATTTCCTCTTTCTCCTTTTCACTCCGTTTACCACTCTGGACTTTGGAGAATCGTATGAAGTGCAGGCTTCTGCTCTTTTTAGGTTTCATTGCTGCGATTCTGCCTTTGCCGATCGCAGCGGCGGAGAATGTTCATTTGTCGATCGATGCTTCCAAAGCTGGAGCCACGATCGATCGTAACCTCTTCGGACAGTTTGCCGAGAATCTTGGACATGGGCTGTACGAGGGCATCTGGGTCGGGCCGGATTCGCCCATCCCCAATACGCGGGGGATCCGGAATGACGTGGTCTCCGCGCTTCGGGAACTCAAAGTCCCCAACGTCCGCTGGCCCGGCGGCTGCTTTGCCGACCAGTATCACTGGCGCAAGGGGATAGGCCCGCGCGACCAGCGCCCCGCCACTGTGAACTCGGCATGGGGCGATGTCATCGATACGAATGCCTTCGGCACCGATGAGTTCATGGATTTCATACAGCAGATTGGCAGCACCCCATATGTATCCATCAACCTTGGCTCAGGAACGACGCAGGAGGCTGCCGAGTGGCTCGAGTACATGACTGCAGCGGCGCCCACTGCACTGGCCAAAGAGCGTGCCGCCAATGGCCATCCGGAACCCTACAAAGTCGGATTCCTCGGTCTCGGCAACGAAAGCTGGGATTGCGGCGGCGCGATGAGCCCCGACTACTACGTGAGCCTGATGAAGGTGTACAGCCGCTTCGTCGTCAATATGAATCCCGCGCAGCGCGGCAAAGACCAGATGCTGAAGATCGCCGTGGGTCCTGGCACGCCAGACACCGAGTGGACTGAAGCCGTGATGAAAGCCTGGAAGAAGCACACCTGGGCCTGGGACATTAACGGCGTTTCGCTGCACTGGTACACAGTTCCCAACGGCTGGCCGCCATCAACCAATTCCGAAAGTTTCGGGCTGGACGACTACGCGAAGACTCTCAAATCGACGCTCTTCATGGACGAGTTCCTGCGCAAGCAAGAGGCCGTGATGGACAAGTACGATCCGGAGAAGAAGGTGGCCGTGAGCGTGGATGAATGGGGAGCCTGGCACGCTCCGCTCGCAGGTTCAAATCCCGCATTTCTCGTCCAGCAGAACAGCATCCGTGACGCCATTCTCGCCTCGCTCGATCTGAACATCTTCGTCCGTCACGCCGATCGCGTCCGCATGGCCAACATCGCCCAGATGATCAACGTGCTCCAGGCAATGATCCTGACGGATAAAGAGAAAATGGTTCTGACTCCCACCTATTACGTGTTCAAAATGTACGTTCCATTCCAGGGGTCCACGTTTATTCCCGTCGCTTTTGATGCGGGCACGTACACGCAAGGCGGCGTGTCCCTTCCGCGCGTCGATGCTATCGCAGCAAAGGGCCCAGACGGAAAGCTGTTGCTTGAGATCACCAACCTTGACGCGGAGAATCCAGTCGCCATCGATGCGGATATGCTCGGCATAACGGCGAAATCGGCCAATGCAGAGACGTTAACAGGAGCCGCGGTGGATAGTATCAACACCTTTGCATCGCCGAACACAGTTGTGCCGAAGCCGGCAGCAGTGAAGATTCAGGACGGCAAACTCTCACTCACAGTAGCTCCTCGATCCGTGACCATCGTCTCGATTGAGCCTTGAATCCGGGCCGAGCTCGATTGAGAGCCGTGGACGATCCTCGCAGTCAATGGTGTTTCAACGGCGGTCGCCGATAACCCGCAGATGGGCATTTTGCTTCATCCAGTATTCGGAGGAAAAGAGATTATGCATTCGTTCCGCAAGTTTGCAATCGTGAAAACGCTTTCCCGGCACCCGGCAGTTTGTCTCCTGTTTCTGCTCGCACTGCCTTGCGCTGCTTCGTCTCAGACTCGCATTGTCATCGCAACCATTGATACCTCGAAGACCGGTGCTCCTATCTCGAAGAACATCTACGGGCAGTTCCTCGAGCACGGTGGCGACATCGTCAATACCGGCGTCTGGTCTGAGATGCTCGTCGATCGCAAGTTCTTTTACCCGGTCGCCGCCAGTGCGCCTACGCCACCGCCGGCGATGGGCAACGCGGCTGGGAATCCGCGATTCCGACGCGCTCCTACACGCTGGTGGGCTCCCATCGGCGGCGACTTCGTCACCATGGACAGGAAAGCGCCCTACACCGGAGATCAGACGCCGCTGGTCAAACTCGATGTCAAAGAGCCGCATGGCTTCGGTCAGTCCGGTATCGCGGTTCGCAATGGCAAGTCTTATACAGGGCGCATTTTGCTGGCCGGCTCTCCCGGCGCGACGGTCAAGGTCACGCTGATTTGGGGCAAGGAGGCCAAGGACCGTCAGACCGTCACAATCCGCACGCTTGGCCCCGCGTACCACAAGTTTCCGCTTCGCTACGCCGCGGCGACTGACACCGATGACGCAACTCTGGAGATCACTGGCACAGGCGCCGGCTCCTTCCATGTCGGAACGGTCTCACTTATGCCCGCGGACAACATCGAGGGCTTCCGCCCCGAGGTCATCGCCGCGCTCAAGCAGTTGCGCTTCGGCGTCCTCCGCTTTCCCGGCGGCAACTTCGTCTCCGCATACGAGTGGCGCTACGGTGTCGGCGAGATCGACAAGCGCCCTCCCATCTTCGATCCCGTCTGGCGCGCGGTGCAGCCCAACGATGTCGGCACAGATGAATTCCTTACGCTCTGCCGCCTGCTCGGCGTCGATCCCTACATCACTGTTAACGCCGGCTTCGGCGACGCCTGGTCCGCGCGCCAACTCGTCGAATACACCAACGGCGCAGTCACCACCCCGATGGGAAAGTGGCGCGCCGCCAATGGCCATCCGAAGCCATACAACGTCAAGCTGTGGGGCATTGGCAATGAGCCATGGGGCGATTATCAAATGGGCGCAATGTCAACGGAGCAATTCGCGCTGAAGCACAAACTCTTCGCCAAGGCGATGCGCCAGGTCGATCCTTCCATCACGCTGATCGCGGCAGGCGCGATGCCCGACGTAATGGAGGGGGCTGACCAGTCCAAACGCATCGGCGGCAAGTACGTTCCCGACTACCTCACTCCGGCGGATTGGAGCGGTTATATGCTGGTGCACGATCTGGACTACATCGACATGCTCAGCGAGCACTACTATGCCTCCGGCACACAGCACACGGACATGGCGCTGGGGAAGAAGGTTCCCATCGACCCGCCGCTGACGCTGATTGAGTGGATGCGCGCCCCAGCCGTTCAGGTCCGCGCCAAATACGAGCACTACCAGGAATACCTCAAGCTCATCCCCGCGCTCCGTGCCAAGCCCGTTCCCATCGCTATCGACGAATGGGCTTACTTCGGCGGCGCACCGAACTCGTACAAAGTGGTCCCGGCATATGCCTGGGCCTTCCACGAAATGTTCCGCCACTCGGATATCTTCCAAATGGGCTGCTTAACCTTTGCCACCTCAACGATGAGCGAAACTCGCACCGAAGCGGAGTTGAATCCAGTCGGCCTGCTCTTCAAAATGTATCGCGATCACTTCGGCGTTATTCCGGTGGAGGTTTCCGGCAACTCGCCGCAGCCCAAGCCGGTCTACCCGGCCGGCGGCGACCAGCCCGCGGTCAATCCCGGCAGCGATACTTATCCGTTCGACGTGAGCGCGGCCCTCAGCGAGGATCGCAAGACGCTGACCTTTGCCGTGCTGAATCCATCGGATGCCAGGGCAACCATGAAGCTGGCAATCAACGGCGTGAAGCTCGCAAGTCAGGGGAAGCTCTGGCAGATGGCTCCCGCCTCCTTGGATGCGGTCGTGGCAGTCGGTAAGCCGCCGGAGGTGGCCGTCGAGGAGCATGCGCTCGGCGCCGCGCCGGAGACGATTGACGCACCTCCATTCAGCGTAAGCATTTATTCGTACGCGATCCAATAGCTTGCGCGGTTTCGGCCAGAGCGCATGGGTGGTGGATTCTCAGGCTGGTTCGTGCTGTGGCGCATTCCGTCAAGGAGTTTGAAAGGATATCCGGGAGATGAGAAAAGTATTGCTGGCAATCGCAATTGCCGTTGTGCCGCTGATGAGTGTAGCCGCAAGCACCACTGCGAAGGTGGAGCAGGGTGTTTTGCAGGGCACCAGGGAAGATGGACTCGGTGTTTTCAAGGGGATTCCATTTGCCGCTCCGCCGGTGGGCAATCTGCGCTGGCGCGCGCCTCAACCGGCCGCCAAATGGGAAGGCGTGCGAAAGGCGGACAAGTTCGCGCCGCAATGCATGCAGGGCGGCCCGTCTTCCTCAATGAGCGAGGACTGCCTCTATCTGAATGTCTGGACTCCGGCAAAGTCGTCCTCGGCGAAGGTGCCGGTGCTGGTCTGGATCTACGGCGGCGGCTTTGCCGGTGGCGCAACCTCGATTCCGGGCTATAGCGGCGAGGTGCTGGCGAAAAAGGGCGTGGTCCTGGTCAGCATCGCCTACCGCCTGGGGCCCATTGGCTTTCTGGCGCTTCCGGAGCTGAGCGCCGAGTCGCCCAATCACGTCTCCGGCAACTACGGCCTGCTCGACATGATCGCCGCGTTGAGTTGGATCAAGAAGAACATCGCGGCCTTCGGCGGCGACCCGGACAAGGTCACCATCTTCGGCGAATCAGCCGGCGGCATTGCCGTCAGCCAGCTGTGCGCCTCGCCGCTGGCGAAAGGCCTGATCGAGGGAGCAATCTCTGAGAGCGGCGGGTCCTTTGGCCCACCTCGGCCCTCCGGCGCGCCCGGCGAAAATATGCGGCCTCTGGCCATCGCCGAAAAGGATGGTCTGGCCTTCCAGATCAACGCGGGAGCCGACTCACTCGCCGAACTGCGCAAGTTGCCCGCGGAGAAACTGCTGGCCGCCCAACGCGGCTTGGCTTGGCCGAATACCGATGGCTGGGTGATTCCCGGCGATCAGTACACGCTCTACGATGCGAAGAAATTCAACGACATTCCGGTTCTGATCGGATACAACTCGGATGAGGGCGCCAGCTTCTCCCATGACAACTCGCCCAAGGAGTATATCGACGGCGTGCGCAAGCGCTATGGCGCCTTTGCCGATAGCCTGCTCAAAGCCTACCCCGCGGGCGAAAAATCCGTGCCCAAGACCGCCCGCGACCTCTCCCGCGATGCGGCCTTCGGCTGGCAAACCTGGATCTGGGCGCGTTTGCAGTCGCAGCACGGCTCGGCAAAGGTCTTCATGTATTACTTCGATCAGCATCCGGATTTTCCGGTTGGCTCCGTGCATGAAGGCTTTGGCGCATGGCACGGCCGGGAGGTTCCCTATGTTTTCGGCCATCTGAACGACCTGCAAAACGAAGTGCCCAGCGCGACCGACCGGGTGATCAGCGATGCAATGGGAACTTACTGGACGAACTTCGCCAAGTATGGCGATCCGAATGGCAAGGGCATTGCCAAATGGCCTGCCTTCAGCGACCAGCATCCTGAATATATGTATTTAGCCGGGACGCCGCACATCGGGCCGGTTCCCAATGAGGAGGGTCTCAAGGCTCTCGATGCCTACTTTGCATGGCGGCGCTCACCGGCCGGCATACGCGCCTCAGCGGTGGAGGACGCCAAGCCTGCCGCTACGAACGTGCTGGGCGCGACCTATCCGCGCGTCTTGCCAGACCACAGCGCAGCCTTTCAGATCAAGGCGCCAACGGCAAAATCGATGGATGTGGACATCACCGGAAAGAAGTTTCCCATGACCCGCGGCGACGACGGCGTCTGGAGTGTGACCACGCCGCCGCTGGTTGTCGGCTTCCACTACTACGCGCTCGACGCCGATGGGGTCCGCATGAACGATCCCGCCAGCCACACCTACTTTGGCATGGGGATGGACTCGAGCGGCATCGAGATTCCCGAAGACGGCGTGAGCTACGATCTGGCGCGGGATGTGCCGCACGGCGATGTGCGCATCCGCACTTATCACTCGATGATCACCGGCCAGTGGCGGCGCTGCTTCGTCTACACGCCGCCTGACTATGACAGCAACCCAGGCGCCCGCTATCCAGTGCTCTATCTGCAACACGGCTCCGGCGAAGACGAGACCGGATGGATCTTCCAGGGCCACGCCAATCTGATTCTGGACAATTTGATCGCTGAGAAGAAGGCCGTTCCCATGATCATCGTGATGGACAACGGCTACGCTTCCAGGCCCGTCGGCCCCTTCGGACCCGCTCCGAAGGCAGGCGGAGACACCAGCGCCTTTGATGACGTAATGATTAAAGAAGTCATCCCGATGATCGACTCAACCTTCCACACCATTCCTGACCGCGAGCATCGCGCCGTGGCTGGCCTTTCGATGGGCGCCAATCAGGCGCTTCATCTTGGCACAGGCCATCTGGAAACCTTCGCCTACATGGCCGGATTCAGCGGTACGATGAATGGTTTGAGTAGCCCGCTTGATCCCGCAACAGCCTTCGGCGGCATCTTCAAAGACGGAGCGGCATTCAACGGGAAGGTGAAGCTGCTCTGGCTGGGCATGGGCACCGAGGAACCCGATTTCTTCCATAAGTCCATCGGCGCATTCCGCACCATGCTGGACAACGCGGGAATCAAGTACGTCTACTTCTCTTCGCCCGGAACCGCTCACGAATGGCTCACCTGGCGGCGCGATCTGAACGACTTCGCCCCCAGGCTTTTCCAGGATGACCGGAACTGAATCGGAACCGGCATTGCCGGCGCTCCGCTCCATTTGAAAACAACAAAGTTTGAAGCGAGGTTAACGATGAAAATTACAAAAATGACTTGTGCGGGAGTTCTGACAATTGCTGCTTCAATGAGCTCGTTGCTTCTCGCGCAGGTGCAGACGATTGTCCCGCCCGTGATTCCCGGCGCAAAGCCGGTTGCCGTGGAGCACATCAAGGTTCATGGCGCGGCGCTTGAAGGAAATTTGGAAGGGGATGCCGTCGATCGAGACGTGATCGTCTTCTTGCCGCCCAGCTACAACACAGACAAACACCGCCGTTATCCCGTCGTCTACGCCCTCCACGGTTATTTCATCGGCGCCGAGCAGTGGTCGCATGAGATTCATGTGCCGCAGACAATCGAAGGTGCGTTTGCACAAGGCGCGAAAGAGATGATCGTCGTTCTGCCGGATTCGAAGACCGTCTACAACGGCTCTATGTACTCCAGTTCCGTGACCACAGGTGACTTCGAGCGGTTTATTTCGCACGATTTGGTCGCATATATTGACGGGCACTATCGCACCATTCCCGAACGCACCAGTCGCGGCCTCGTAGGCCACTCGATGGGCGGATACGGTGCCTCGAGCATCGGCATGAAGCATCCTGACGTCTTCGGTGTTCTCTACATCATGAGTCCCTGCTGCATGTCGCCGATGGGAAGCGGCGGACCAGGCCCTGCCGACCGGATGAAAGAGATGGCAATTGCAAGCGAAAAGAAGGCTGCGGCTGCCAAGTCCCCAGCCGACCTGGCAGCGCAGTCGCCCGGCTTTGCTGCTGCGCAATATGCAACGGCAGCGGCGTGGGCACCCGACCCGAAGAACCCTCCGCTTTACTTCGACCTGCCGACTAAAGACGGAATTCCGGTGCCTGAGATCGTGGCGAAATACGCGGCAAACTCACCCCTCGTATTCGTCGATCAGTACATCGGAAATCTCAAGCAGTACCGGGCAATCGCTATGGACGTCGGCGATCAGGACGGCCTGCGCATCGATGCCGGGAAGCTGCACACGATTCTCGATAATTTCGGCATCGCGAACAGCTTCGAAATCTATTCGGGGACGCACACCAGCGCCGTCGCCGATCGATTTCAGAATCATGTGATGCCGTTTTTCAGCAAAAATCTCTGCTTCAACTCAAATTGCCAGTAGCGGAATGTGGAACTGGCTACCCGGTCTTGACCCGCGAATTCGGAAGCGGTATCTCAATGACCAATCTTGAAGATATGCGGTGGTTCTATCTTGCCTATCCGGGGCGAACTCCACAGATTGCCCGAACGGCGTCTGGGCATTTGCAAGATGCCAGCGAACAATCGCAGCCGCCTTTTCTCTGAGCTGCTCAGCGCCCGTTCAATGACAGTCTCCTCACTATTTGAGGCATGAGGTAATCCCGCGCCTGACAGAGTTTTGTGTTCCTCCCGAACAGGCTGACACGACAATTCAGGAATTGTACGCTGGTCTTGTCGATGACTCCGCCCGCAATGAACTGATCGTCGGCGATCTGCTCCGCGCCGTACAAGATGGATGCTCGCCGCTGCTACTGACCGCCAGAACCGAACATCTCAAGTTCTTTGAGACAGCGCTCAATGGAAGGGTTGCAAACGTATTTGTACTGAAGGGTGGCATGGGGAAAAAGCAGCGGCGGTCAATCGCGGATGCAATTGCGGCAGTTCCAGAGGGCAATCCAAGAGTCATCCTGGCAACAGGAAGTTACAGCGGAGAGGGCTTTGACGATGCTCGCCTTGATTCCCTGTTTCTGGCAATGCCCATTTCATGGAAGGGTACGTTGCAGCAGTATGTCGGGCGCCTTCATCGGCTTCACGATGCGAAGCGCGTTGTCCGGGTTTACGACTATGTCGACTCCAAGGTCCTCATGCTGGCAAGGATGTATGCGCGCCGACTAAAAGGTTACGGTGCCATCGGCTACCGGATTTGCAATACTCCCTATGAGGTGTTTGGAACGGAAGGGCAAACGACCGGCCTGATGTTGCAGAGACTCTCGGAGAACACGGAGGAATATGACACAGGAGCGCAATAAGCCCGTAGTGGTCCATATGGATATTCGCAAGTTGAAACCTGAACCGGAGACCAACCTGCCGTCATTAAGCAAGGCAAAGCTGGAAGCGCTGATCGAGGAAGCTGTGGTGGACGCTTACGGCGACGACGAACAGAAAGTAGGTTTACTCACCATGATGCAGGAGCATCTGGCATTGCCATTTTCTGTGAGTATCCTCGGTGTTGAAGCCACCGTGGAAAAAGTGGATATGACGCGCGACGGTCGAGTTATCGCGGTCTGCCAGCGAAACGGCATAAGGCAGAGAATTGAAATTCTCGATCTGCCGCTGCCCAAGCCAGCACCGGCAGGCGCGGAATGGATTGCGGCATACAGCCATTGGCGCAGAGGGTTTTAAGTGAGCGAATACCAGTATTACGACTTCAAAGCAATTGACCACGCGCTGACTAAGACCGAGATGGCCGCCCTTCGCGCTATCTCCACGCGCGCCGTAATTACCACGACGAGTTTTACGAATCATTACGAGTGGGGCGACTTGAAAGCCGACCCGCTCAAACTCTTGGAAAAGTATTTCGACGCGTATGTCTATGTCGCAAATTGGGGGACGCGCGAGTTCCATCTTCGCTTGCCGCAGGAGTTGGTAGATTTCAAGCAGCTCAAGTCGATGCTTCCAGGCGAGGCTGCGAGCGCACGAAGTGCCGGACAGTTCGTGATTGTCAGCTTTGAAAGTGAAGTCGAACCTGACGACGACTGGGATGATGGCACTGGCTGGATGGGATCGTTGGTTTCTCTGCGCTCCGATATGCTTCGGGGCGATCTTCGCTGCCTCTATCTCGGATGGCTGCACACCGTCGAGAATCACGAATTCTCTGAAGATGCGCTGGAGCCACCAGTGCCTGCAGGCCTGCGTGAATTGTCAGCTCCTCTTGATTCGTTGATCGAATTTCTTGGAATCGATGAGGATCTCGTCGAAGTTGCAGCCTCCGCTTCTGCGCCCTTGAAAGCAGGGCCGTCACGCAAGGAGCTTGCAGCGTGGGTTCGGAGCTTGCCCGCGAATGAAAAGGATGACCTGCTCATCGACTTTCTGTCAGAGTCCAGTGAGCGGCGCAGGCTCGAACTTCTGCAGCGATTTGAACGGGTGAACGCCGTCGCGCCGGACCACGGCACAGTCAAGCGGCGCACAGTGAAAGATCTCCTGACAGCAGCTCGTGTCCGCGCTGATGAGCGGGCAAGGCAACTGAGCCTGAAACGAGCGGCGGATGCCGCACGGAAGAAAGCGAAGGACGAGGCGGATCGCGCGGTGTACCTGAAAGGTCTGGCGAAGCGCGAGAAGGCGGTCTGGAAGCAGGTGGAAGCATATATCGAGAAGCGGCAGCCGAAGGATTACGAACGGGCCGTGATTCTGCTAGTGGATCTGCATGACTTGGCCGTTCGCCAAGATGATGAAACGGGATTCCAGTTAACGATGGAGGAGTTTCGCAAGACACACGCAGCCAAGGGCGCCTTCCTGCGACGGCTGGCAAAGGCGAATCTGTAGGGGAAGCCTCCAAATCATCGCTATCCGCCAAGAAATAATCTGTGGGAGCCCAAGCTCCAAGCCGCTGAATTTGGGCTAGCTTTCGAAGCCTTCAAATGCTTCACGGACGATGGCCTCAATGGATGAACCTGACGAGATTTTCCGCCATTCTGTCCGGCATCTCCACGATGTTCAAGATCCGGCGCAGCGCTTCGTCATTGCAGCGGCTC
>Ga0208849_1000258_pt1 | contig 51187 bp, 53 predicted proteins | sample NGESurdeep072012_10_FD_184470 | JGI IMG/M metagenome (GOLD analysis project Ga0208849, IMG submission 184470) | Arctic peat soil microbial communities from Barrow, Alaska - NGEE Surface sample 53-3 deep-072012 (SPAdes) | ecosystem: Environmental > Terrestrial > Soil > Wetlands > Peat ... | reverse complement strand
CTGCTCCACCAGGAAACCCGTCGTCCCACTGGTCCTCACCTCCAACGCGAGCTACCAGCGCTGGTGCACGAGGGGCGCCACCTGTTCGCGATAGAGACCGGCCAGTCGCTCCATCGTCGCGGCCGGCACAGCGGCGAGATCCGCTGCTGCCGCGTTCGCTTGCGCCTGTTCCCGCGTCTTCGCTCCTGGGATCACGGTGCTGACCCCGTCGTTCATGAGGATCCAGCGCAGCGCCAGCTGGGCCATGGTCATACCGTTGGGAACCAGCGGGCGGATCTCTTCGACCACCTCCAGCGCGGTGTCGTAGTCGACGCCGGCGAACGTCTCGCCGACGTCAAAGCTCTCTCCGTGCCGGTTGAAGTTGCGATGGTCGGTGGCTGCGAACTTCGTGTCCCGGCGGAATTTCCCTGACAGCAAACCCGAGGCGAGCGGAACCCGGGCGATCACCCCGACGTTGCGGTCCCGCGCCTCTCTCAGGAATCGATCGGCCGGGCGCTGCCGGAAGATGTTGAAGACGATCTGAACCGTGCTGACGTTTGGGTACTCGATCGCTTTGAGTCCCTCTTCGACTCTCTCGACGCTCACTCCGTAGCTTGCAATGCGACCGTCCTGGACGAAGCCGTCCATGGCGTCGAAGATGTCCGGCCGGTAGTAGATGTCGGTTGGCAGGGAGTGCAGCTGGACCAGGTCGAGCCGGTCCACGTCGAGGTTCTTGCGTGAGCGGTCGATCCAGGCGCCGAAGTTTTCGGGCGTGTACTCCGCGAGATCGAGCGGTGCGCGGCGGCCGATCTTGGTGGCCACCACGATCGGCTCCTCGTGCTCTTTGCGGAAGCGAGCAATGAGCCGCTCGCTCCTTCCATCGCCGTAGACGTCGGCCGTGTCGAAGAAGGTCACGCCGGCATCGGCTGCCGCGTGCAGGGCGGCGAGGCTTTCGTCATCGTCGACATCACCCCAGCTGCCGCCGATGGCCCAAGCGCCGAAGCCGATGACGCTGACATCGAACCCTGTCTTGCCGAGGCGACGCGACTGCATGCGAGAAGTAATGGTGCCGGATTCTCTTGAGAAGAGCTGCGCCGAGGCTCGCTAGAACCTCGGCGCATAAAACGCTACGCGTTGAAGAAGCTCGTTACTTCTTCTTCTTGGTGGCCTTCTTGACGGCCTTCTTAACGGCCTTCTTGACGGCTTTCTTCTTAGCGGCCATGTGCGTGGCACCTCCTCGCGTCTTGATAACGACCCGACCGGTTCAATGGTCGGGCGCGTTCGGTCTCACGCTGAGACTCGCCGCTGATTGTGCCTCACTACGCGAAGACGTGCAACGACGATGCGTGAGAGGATCATGCGGGCCGCTCGGCATTTCCGCCTGGCAGCTCAAAGATGTAACGGGCTGGGGAGCGGTCCGCTATGAGCCACCATACACCTGAACAGTTGAGGCGCACGACCCACCATAGGTAGCCACATCGGCGGGTCGTGGATCAACGGATCAGGCAGAAAAGAAATGACCCCAACGGATCGCCTCTTCGGCTTCGGACTCGGTCTTGCGACCAATTCCGACTCCGTCGAACGTGTCCCTCGGGGCCAAAACGAACACTACTGGAAACTGCGCCGCGTGCCTATCGGTCTTTTTCGGGTAGCCAGGCTACTTAGGCGGGGAACCGGTCTCCTTTAGCCAAACCAGTACATTCCGGTGAGCGTATACGTGTGCGCGGCAACCGTACCGACCGCCATCGTCGCGTGGAATTCCCTCAACCTGCGGGTCCCGGTCCAGTACTCACAGTGGCCTGTTCCCGCGTTGGGTCCGGCGATGTAAAACGTGCACTCCATTCGGCGGCGCCGCTGCCGCCGAACCACGGCGAGGTCGCTACGCGGGCGGCGCGCTGACGCCCTCGACCAGGCAAATCGGCGGCTGAGGTGGTCGCTAGAGCTCGATCAGGCCGAGACGTGCGGCGGCGATCACCGCCTGGAGCTTGGAATGCACGCGAAGCTTCTCGATCACGTGGGTCACGTGCCACTCGACCGTGTGCGGGGCGATGCCGAGACGCCGGGCCAGCGCCTGGGTGTCGTGGCCTTCGGCCAGCAGCCGCAGCACGTCGAGCTCCCGCGGGGTGAACTCGGCAATCAGCTTCTCCCGGGCCTGCTGCTGGTTCGCGATCATCCGCTGGCGTGCGATTGCCTTGGCGAACAGCCCGACCGGGATCAGGACCTCACCGACAGATGCCCTTCGGACCGCTTCGATGATCTCGTCAGCCGTGGCGGCCTTGGTCAGGTAAGCGATCGCCCCGGCGTCGATGGCGTCGAGCAACGCATCCTCTGACTCCTCCGCGCTGTGGAACACGATCGCGGCGCCGGGAACGGCGGTCCGAATCTTGGCGGCGGCGACCGGCCCGCTCACGTCGGGAAGCCTGAAGTCCATCAGCACCACCGTTGGCTTCTCCAGGGCGGCGAGGATCGCCGCCTCGTCGCCGCGCCGTGCGATGCCGCAAACGGTCAGGTCGGTCTCGTTGTCCAGGACGCGGGCGATGGCCGAAGCAAGAAGCGGATGATCCTGGACCACGAGCACTCGCACCGGTGCAGCTGGGGATAGGTTCAAGCCAGTAACGTCAACGCTCCGCAGCCGGATGCGACAGGCACGAGCTGAAGCTATCCAAACCGCTTTCCGTTCACTGTGACCTGGGTCGCAGTCGTGACTTAAATCACAAAGGCGCGCACGATGGCGGCCAGACGTCCTGGGTTCAAAACGCGGATCACTCCGGGCGCGGTTTCAACTATCCCCGCGACGCGGAGCTCTCTTAAGGCTCGGCTCATGACCTCGCGGGACGAGCCGATGGAATCGGCAAGATCGGCCTGTGTTGCCCTCACTTCGAGCCGGCCGACGTCGAGCAGAGACCTGCAAGCCCGATCGAGCAAGTCATACGCCATCCGCTCGGTGATGTTGCCGAGCGACCGGACGGCAATCAATCTATATGCGTCACGAACCCGCATCGCCAGCTGCGTTGCGATTGCCGTGGAGACCTCGACGTCTGTCGCGGCCAGGTTGCGAACGTTGTCCAGGTCGAGAATCGTGAGCGTGGTATCGGTGACGGCCTGCATGAACAACCAGGGTGAATGGCCCATGACCGTGGTCCCACCAACGAGCTCTTTGGGACGGACGATGTTGATGGTCGCCTGTCTGCCATCCGGGAGGTTCCAGTACGAGCGCGCCAACCCCGACTCGATCAAGCAGGCAAAAGGCGGGCCAAGCGGGTGGATTGCGATCGCGCCCGCCGGATACTCAGCCCGAGCTGAACCACTAAGCAAACGACTCCGATTGATCGGACCCAAAAGCGAGAGAAAGTCGACGGATGTCGATTGTTGATCCGGCGCACGGGAGCCACCTTCCGTATCCCAAGGAGAGACGCTTACTCGGTTCAGCATCCCGACCTCATAGCCCACGAGTGCACAACCCTGCGCATGTCCGACTAGTTGAGAAACCCTCCGAGGTGCTGCGCGAACATGTCCGGGTGTGACTTGAGCACCCGAAGCATGATTTCGCCATTGAACTCGCGTGCGTCGTACTGACACAGCGTCACCACAGGGAATCGGCTGCCCATCAGCTCGTAGGCTTCCTCGTACCTCATCATCTCGGCTTCCGACGCGAACATCGGACGTTCGCAGACCATCTCGCCGACGACGCGCAGTACGGTGGGGCCGCCCGCGAGGGCATCGCCGAAGAGGCGTTCCCAAATGGCGATGGCCTCCGCGATGGTCGCACCAGGCCAGCCCACTATGGTCAGCCCGCCATGGTCTCTGGCCGTGACGAAATCGATGTTCTGTTCCTCGACGAGGGCCTTGCCATAGCGCTCCAGGACAGCACCGGTCGCGACGAGGAAGCAGTGCTGGCCGGCCCGAAGCCCGTCGGCAAGGAAGGGAACCGACAGCCGCAGGCCGCCGAGATCCGTGCTATAGATGGGGGCGAGATGACTTCTCAAGGGAACCGCCGCCCCACCGACGTTGACCGTCGCGACTTGAGCGAAGGCGGTCCGCGAGTCGCCGCCAGGTTGGCCCAGGAACCGTGCGAGGTCGCCCGGCGCAAAACGCCGCTCGCGACGCTGCCCCACCCGCTGTGCAACCAGCAGGCCGGCATCGCTCCAGCGGCGAATTGACGCTTCGCTCACCCTCAGGTACTGAGCGGCCTCCCTCGTGTTCAGCAGAGCATCACTTACCATGACTTTATGTACCAATGAGGACGCCATTATACAGTCCTGCATAGCAATAATTGTACCGCCTGCACCGCGAGTGTTCAATCGAGGCCAGTTCGTCCTAACTAAAACTTACAGCCCTTAACCGCCTGCGCTCAGGGATCCTGCCGTTTCCGCGTTACGCCTTTTGTTATGCGCCCGATCCTCGAGTTTTCCGCCGTGACTCGAGCGTATGGACCGCGTCTTGCGCTCGATGACGTCAACCTGGCGTTGGAGCCCGGCGAGCTGGCGTTTCTCGTGGGCCCAAGCGGCGCGGGCAAGACCACCCTCCTGAAGTTGATCAATCGCGAGATCCGTCCCACGGGGGGCGAGGTCTGGGTCGACGGCATCGCGGCGCACACCTTGAAGACATCGCGCGTCTCCGAGCTGCGGCGCCATGTGGGCGTCGTCTTCCAGGACTTCAAGCTTCTGCCTCGGCTCACCGCAAAGGAGAACGTCGCCCTGGCCCTCCAGGTCGGCGACCTGCGCATCTCAGATGAGGAGGCTTCGGAGCGGGCCATGGACGCGTTGGAGGCGGTGGGACTCGGCGATCGCGGAGGCGCATTCCCGCAGCAGCTTTCAGGCGGGCAGCAGCAGCGCGTCGCGGTGGCGCGGGCGGTGGTCGGTCAGCCACGCCTTCTCATCGCGGACGAGCCAACGGGCAACCTGGACCTGGAAACGTCGTGGCAGATGATGGACCTGTTCGCGGACATCGCGACCTTTGGCACCGCGGTGCTCATCGCGACCCACAACGTCGAGATCGTGACTCGCCTTCAGCGACGCGTGATGACCCTGGTGCAGGGTCGCCTGGTGCGCGACCAGCCGGCCGGCAGGATTGGGAGGATGGCATGGCTGGCATCGTCGTGAAGGCGCGCTTCCCTCGGCGGCAGATTGTTCAGGTGGTCGTCGCCAACGTGTTCCGCTACCTGTTCCGCGGCGCGGCTCGCAACTGGATCCGGAACATAGGCAGCAGCGCGCCGGCGCTCAGCTCGATGACGCTGCTTCTGCTGCTGTCCGGCCTGGTCGGCCTGGCTGGTTTCGCGCTCCACAACCTCGAGCAGGTACAGGCCGGCCAGGCCTCGCTACTGCACGTGTACATGCGCGACGGCGTTCCCTCGGCCGACGTCGACACGCTCTGGGATCGACTTGCGAAAGACCCGCGCGTCGCGAGCGTCACTTACGTGACCAAATCCGAAGCACTCGCACGCGCTCAAACCATTCCTGGATTGCCGCAGCTCGCCGCGGCCAGCGACGGTAATCCATTCCCAGCCAGCCTAGATGTGCGTGTGAAGAGCATCAACGATGCGGCGGCGATCGACAGCCTGGTGCGCACCGACATCGCCGTCGACGCACTTGATCCCACTTCGTATGACCGCGGCGCTTACCAGCGCATCCAGGCGGTGCTGTTCGGCCTCGCCGTGGCCGGCACTGCTTTCCTGCTGCTGCTTGGGTTCGTTGCGGTCACGGTGACCATCAACAGCATTCGCGCCGCGATCCACTCGAGGCGAGACGAAGTCACGATCATGCAGCTGGTGGGCGCTCCGCGCTGGATGGTGCGCGGGCCGTTTGTCGTTGAAGGCGCCATCACCGGTGCCCTGTCCGGGGCGCTTGCCGGTCTGATCACGTTCGGGCTGGCGATGGCCGGGATGGCGGCGGGGTCAGCGTCATTCACCCAGTTCGCGCCCGGCGTCAGCGTCACGGTGGTGGCGGTGGCGGCGGCGCTCGTTTTCGCGACCGGCCTGGGCCTGGGCTCGGGGTCGTCGCTGATCGGCGTGCGGCGGCACCTCGAGTCGTGAAGAGTCGCTTCAAAGGGTTTCTGATCGCGCTTAGCGTGGCACTGCTCGTGCTCGGCGCCGCACCTTCCGGAGTGAGCGCGGACGCCAACTCCCCGGATCCTCAGCAGCAGATGGCACTGATCGACCAGATCCGGGCTCAGCTTGGGAGCAACCTCGCGGACGCGCTGGCCGCGCAGCAGCAGCTGAAACAGTCGCTCGTGGACAACGCCGCGCAGCAGCAGGTCCTTCAGGGACAGATTGCCGACGTCGCGGCAAAGATCGCCGACCTGGACGTGCAGATCGCCGACGCTCAGCGACAGGAGGCTTTGCTCACGCTGCAAATCGCAGCCGAGCGTGAGCAGCTGCGCCAGCTGGCGCGCGCCATCTACCAGCAGCCGGGATCCGTGCTGGTGGTCATCGCCGAGGCGCAGAGCTTGAGCGACCTGCTGACCCGGGTCGCCGACCTCAACGTGGCCGGCACGCGCGCGTCAGAACTCAAGGCTTCGCTGGCTCGCGATCTCACCACCCTTGAAGTCCAGCGCCAGAAGGAGCAGGCCGCGCGCGCCGAGCAGGTCAAGCAACAAGACCAGCTGACCGCCGAGCTGGCGCAGCTCCAGGTCTTGCAGGCACAGCAAGAGAGCTCGGTGGCCCAGCTGCAGGTGAAGATCGCCGAGACGCAGGGCGAGCTCTATCTGCTCAGCAGGCAATCCACTCAGCTGGCGCAGCAGATCACCGACATGCTGCAGCAGCAGGAGGACGCGATCATCTCGGCCGCCATGCAGGCGGTCTGGACGCAGGTGCAGCTGTGGAGCCAATCGAACAACGTCGGCCAGATCCAGGCCAGTGCGGGTCATTCCATCAAGTACCGCTTCATCTGGCCCGAGCCGCAGGCCCAGGTCTCGCAGGGCTTCGGCCCGAGCACGTTCTGGTTCGAGCCCGCCTACGGCCAGTACCCTCATTTCCACACCGGCATCGACATGGTTGAGCCGTTCGGCTCGCCGGTCTACGCGGCCGACGACGGCGTCGTGGCGCTGGTCGGCAGCTCGAGCAGCGGCTACGGCAATTACGTCGTGATCGCGCACTCGGGCGGCCTGGACACGCTTTACGGCCACCTCTCGACGGCGCTGGTCACGGTCGGCCAGGCGGTGATCCAGGGCCAGCCGGTCGGGCTGGAAGGATCGACCGGGAACTCAACCGGCGCGCATCTGCACTTCGAGCTGCGGATCAACCAGAGGCCCGTCGACCCGATGCTGTACCTGCCGCCGGGCCCCCCCTCAGCGTTCAAGGGCTAAATAGGCCCGCGTAGACAGGGCTTCGGTTCGGCGCAGGATCTCGACCTCCCACCCAGGCGCTTGGCCTGGGCGTGCCCACCACCCGGGATTGAGAGGAGGACCGCAGTGGCCACCACTGCGACCAACGTCAACCTGGAGAACCTGCGTCGTTCCTACATAGCTTTCGGCGCCGGCGACATGGGGACCTTGAGCGAGCTCTTGAGCGACGATACGGTCTGGCACATCCTCGGTCACAACCCGCTGTCGGGCGACTACAAGGGCAAGGACGCCGGCTTCGGCTTTTTCGGAAAGCTGATGGAGCGCAGCGGGGGCACCTTCAGGTTGGAGGTGCACGACATCCTGGCCAACGCCGAGCACTCGATCGGCCTGGTCACCGAGAGCGCGGAAAGGAACGGCAAGAAATGGGAGAGCCGGGCTGTCCACGTAATCCACTCAGACTCGGACGGCCGCAACAAGGAGTTCTGGGCCTTCCAGGAAGACCAGGCGGCCGCCGACGCCTTCTGAGCTTAAGCCCTCACCGACCACGCACTACGGAGACGCCGGCCTGTTTTTCTTTGCTCCCTAGCAGGCGAGGTCGTGGTCGTAGGTCGCGACGTACTGGACCAACCAGACCTTCGCGCCGGTGAAGCCGGCCGAGCTGCACGATTGCTGTGCGCGCTTGGCAGTGCGCTGCCCGGTGGCGACCCAGTTCGCGTCGACCGGCGCGTTGTAGCCACCGGTGATGGCGTTCCACTGCGAGGCGGTCGAGTAGATCCCGATCGGAACCAAAGTGGGGCGCAGCGTCGCGATCAGACCCTGGATCGCGTACCTGTTGAGCGTCAGGTCGCTCGTAGACCAGCTGTTGGCTATTTCCACGTCCAGCCACCATGCCTTCGGCGCCGTCGCCGACTGGGCTGAGGCGTAGGCCTCGTCGCGCTGTGCTTCGCTGCATCCCACGGCCCAGGCCGCCTGTTGGGCTTGCGTGCCGGTGACGCCCGCAGAGCTGCTGACGCAGGCCTGAGTCGTGTGGCGGCTGTCGATCGCGGTGTAGGTCGGGTCATAGCCCGTGTTGACGTAGATCGCCACGTTGCCGGTGCGAGCCGCAGCCGTGTATTCGGCCGCGAGACAGCTGTTGTAGTACGTGAAGGGATATCCCGCGTTGACGCCGACCACGCCAAAGCTCGCCGCAGGCGCGGCTGTCCCGCACTGGGGGTATGAGTAGTCGTAGCCGGTGGTTCCGCTCACATACGCGAATCCCGCGGACGCGTTCGCGTTCAGGGCCACCACGACTACGGCTGCAATCGGAGCGCTGATAACGAACTTTTGCAGCACCGCCCTCAGGCGGATCGATCGTTGGTGCACAGCAGTTCCCGCCGTCTGGCTTCGATCTTGGATCAGGCGCTCCATATCAAGTTGAGTATATGCCTCAAAAAGCGAAACACTTCATCTGGTTGCCGATCTCGTTGCGCCCATCGTGCGGAGGCGCGGGCGCTCCACCGGCTTCGTAATTCGGCCCTATAGGCGTGGACGCATCGAACGTGTGGTTGACAGAGGCCAATGTCGGCAGCCCGAATACGGATTCGATGAACTTCAGGACCGAGCCGTGCTCGTACAGCGTCGGCTCGAGGTGGCCGGGCTTCGCCCATGGCGAGATGACCCAGGTCGGGAGCCTGACGCGGAGGCCGAAGGCCGGTTATGGCACTGCCAATGGAAGGTGTGCATGCGTTTAACGTCGCGACGCGGGAGGTAGTGGCTCACAGCGGCGAGGTCAGCTCCAGCTGGATGTTGTCGGGATCGCGGAACGAGACGACGCAGATGCCGAACGAGGTGAGCTCCCGGACCTCGCCCCGAGGCACCCCGCGCTCATCGAGTAACTTGATCGCTTCATTGAGCGCGGCCCGGCTCTCCACGCTGAAGCTCAGGTGGTCGAGGCCCACCCGGTTCTCATCGAAGTGGTCACCCTTGGCGGCCACCGGCCGGAGTCCGAGTAGGTAGTTGCCCCTCGCCATCACGATTCCGCCCCAGAGCACGGGGTAGCTCGGGTCGGACTTGGGGTCGTCCGACTCGGGGGCTTCGGCCGCCACGTTGAATCCCAAGACCCCGGTGTAGAACTCGCGACTCCGCCCGATGTCGGTGACGGTCAGCCGCAGGTGATGGATTCCACCCAACTCGATCTGCCCAGCCATGTGTTCCCCCCATTGACGCACGACAGCGCGGACCTCTACGCGGGTGCCGCGGAGCCTTGGCTCCTGCTCATTATCGAAGGCTAGGTGGGAGATTTGACACCCGGCTTCTGGCGTAGGCCCGGAGCCTGGACCAGGGCTCGCGCAAACAGCGGAAGCGCAAGGGTCAGGAGGGTTGCGCTGCTCACAAGTGCAGCGCGGATCGAAATCCCGGACGCGACGACGCCGATGATCGGTCCTCCGACGATCTGCCCGAGTGCGTCAGCCTGGCCATCGACTGAGAACAGCGTCGCGCGATTGGCAGAATCGAGCGACCGGTTGAGCCAGGCGCGCTGCACCGGCGAGAACGCCTGTCGCATGACATTCGCGACCCAAAAGAGCGCGATTGCGAGATAGAGATTCCCCGCCAGGGCAAAACCGGCCAGGGCCGACGCTCGAACTGCTGTGAGCGCGAACAGCAATCGCGCCACGTGCGAATGGTTTTCCAGGTCGAGCCGCCGCCTGATCGCCCAGGTGGTTGCAACGCCGATCAGCGCAGACCCACCACTGATCAGGCCAAACCAAAGCACGGGCGAAAGACCGGCGAAGCTCGGCAGCCCGACATCCCTCAGAAAGTGGACCTGGTACAACCGATCGACACCCTCGCCCGACAGGCCGACGACCACAGTGATCGCTAGGATCGTCAGTATCAACGGCCGGCTGCGCAGCGAGGTGATTGACGAACGAGCGCCCGCGGCCATGGCCGCCAGGCTCCCTCTGGCCTCACGCGGAATTGCATTGAAACCGGCCTCGGTCATCGCAAAGAAGAGGTAGACGCCCAGCAGCACGAGGAGCGCGCCTCCGACCAGGATCGGAAGATTCAGACGGATCGACGCCAGGCCGACTCCGACGAAGATCCCAATCAGGCTTGCGACCTGTCCGATCTGCGAGGCTCGCAGGAAGAGGCGGCCCGCCGGCTCCTGGCCGACCTCATCGGTGATCCAGGCGTCTTCGGCGCCGTCTGATAGCGTCGCGCCAATTCCCCAAACGACCTGGGAAACAAGGATCGACGTGAACTGCGGGATTGAGCCCTCGAGGATGAAGCCGGCTCCTACGAGGCTGCACCCGGCGGCCACGGCCCAGCGCCGGCTGAAGGCGTCGGCGAAAAGGCCGGTCGGGACTTGAAAGACGAGGCAGGTGAACTCCAACACGCTGCCCACCAAGAGCAGTCGGAGGGGATCGAGGTGAGCCACCTGGACCTGATAGACGAGGTTCGTGACCGCAAGCATGCTGAAGAAAAGGGGCCAGCCCGCGCACAGGACGAGATAGACGGCAGTCGGGTCTTTGGAACGAATGGACAACTGGACGGTCTCCTCCCGCCGGCCTGAGGGCGCGGCGAATCAAATCCGAGATAGGGAGGAAACTCCAGCAGTAGGGCCCGGAGGCCGGGAGGCTAGAGGTCTCCCGCGACGTCGAGGACGTTCGCGGGTGCCTTCATGAACCGAAATCCTAGCTTGAATTCGCGCGCCCTGACGAGGAATCTGGATTGCCGCCCGCAGTTCATTCCGGCCCGTACCGGAAAGTGTCAAGATCGCCGGGTGACGGGCATGCGGATCGTGGTCGGCAAGCTGAGGTTCCGGGCGCGGCTCGAGACCGAACTGGCGCCCACGAGCTGCGCGAAGTTCACGGCCATGCTGCCGCTCAAGACCCGCATCATCCAGGCGCGCTGGAGCGGAGAGGCGGCCTGGATCCCGTTTGGCGACCTCGCGCTGGACCTCGGCTACGAGAACCACACGAGCTACCCAGCGCCCGGCCATCTTCTGCTCTATCCCGGCGGCATCAGCGAAACGGAGATCTTGTTTCCCTACGGCGCGACGGTTTTCGCAAGCAAGATGGGCCAGCTCGCCGGCAATCATTTCGCGACCATCGAGGATGGTGCCGAGCACCTGGCCGCGCTGGGGAAGCTCGTCCTGTGGGAAGGCGCGCAGGAAATAACGTTCGAAGCCGGCTGACCTTGGGTCGTGACGCGGCGGCGGTCATGAATCGCTGCGACGAGCTGGCGACATGCACCGAGGAGCCTGACCGGCTGACCAGGCCATTCGCGTCGGACGCCATGCGGCGCGCTCACGAGCACATCACAACGTGGATGCGAGCGGCGGGCATGGCAGTGCGGCGAGGCAACATCGGCAACTTGCGAGGGCGGTACGAAGGAGCGCCTGGGAGCACGGCGACCCTGCTCCTCGGGTCGCACGTCGACTCCGTCCGTGACGCCGGCAAGTACGACGGCCCGCTTGGCGTGCTGGTCGCGATCGCGGCCGTGCAGGCCCTCCACGATCGTGATGTGCGGCTGCCATTCGCGATCGAGGTGGTCGGGTTCGCGGATGAGGAGGGCCTTCGTTACGGCACCACATATTTAGGGAGCAGGGCGCTGGCCGGCACCTTTGACGAGGCGGAGCTCGACCGCGCCGACGCTCGGGGAGTGACGATGGCAGAGGCGATCCTCGCCTTCGGAGGCGACCCGAACAGGATTGCGGATGATCGCTGGAGCGGAGGGACGCTGCTCGGCTACTGCGAGGTCCACATCGAGCAGGGTCCGGTGCTCGAGGCTCGCGACCTCCCGGTCGGGCTCGTGTCAGCCATCGCCGGCCAGTCGCGTCACAGCCTCACGTTCACAGGTGTGGCGGCCCATGCCGGCACCACGCCGATGGACAGCCGTAGGGACGCACTGGCCGCGGCGGCCGTGTTCGTGCAGGCGGTCGAGGCCTATGCCGGCAGCCACGAAGGACTGGTCGCCACGGTCGGGCAGCTCATCGTGCTGTCCGGCGCGGCAAACGTCGTCCCGGGCGAGGTCACGCTGACCCTGGACATCCGGCACGCGGTCGACGCTGACCGCATCCTCGCTTCGGAGCGCCTGCTCGATGACGCCGTCAGGATTGCGACGCACAGGAGCATCGCAGTGACGACCACGCAGGTCAGTGACAACGCGAGCGTCGCTTGCGCTCCCCGCCTGACCTCGTCGCTCTCGCAAGCGGTCCGGGATCTTGGTCACCCCGCGATTCAGCTGGCGAGTGGCGCGGGGCATGACGCTGTCGTGATGGCCGGGCTCACCGAGATCGCGATGCTCTTCGTGCGTTGCAAAGGCGGCATCAGCCACCATCCCGACGAGTCGGTAGCCGAAGCCGACGTGGCGGTCGCGATCGGCGTCCTTGGCCGATTCCTGGACCTGCTGGCGGCCGGCCAATGAGCCGGCTGGTTATCCGCGGCGGCCGCGCCGTCACCGCGGCCGGAGCCGCCGCGGCGGACATCGAGGTCACCGACGGCACGATCTCAGCGATCGGGCCCGGCGTTGGTTCGGCCCGCGAGGAGATCGACGCGACCGGCCTGCACGTCCTGCCTGGCGGAATCGACTCGCACGTTCATTTCAACGAACCCGGGCACGCGGACTGGGAGACGATCGCGAATGGCTGTGCCGCGCTGGCGGCAGGAGGCTACAGCACCTTCGTCGACATGCCGCTCAACAGCCTCCCGGTCACCATCGATGGCGAATCATTTGACGCGAAGGTGAAAGCGTTGAGCGCGTCATCCACCCTCGATTTCGGGCTGTGGGGCGGCCTGGTGCCGGGCAATCTCGACCAGCTCGAGGCGCTCCACGCACGCGGAGCGTTGGGATTCAAGGCGTTCATGTGCGCGAGCGGGCTCGACCAGTTTCCCGCGTGCGACGACCGCGCGCTGCTCGAAGGCATGCGGAGGATCGCCGCTCTCGGGTCCATCCTCCTGCTGCACGCAGAAGATCCGCATGTGGTCGACGCACTCACCCGCGAGGCGATCGCCGAGGGCAGAACGGCCGCGCGCGACTTCATCCGCTCGCGACCCGCAGCGGCGGAGCTGGAAGCCATCTCCCGCGCGATCCATTTCTCCGGCGAAGCCGGCTGTCCCATCCACATCGTTCACGTGAGCACAGTCGAAGGAGTCCGCCGGATCTTGGAGGCCCGGGCACAAGGCACTGATGTGAGCGGCGAGACCTGCCCGCACTACCTTCTCTATACGGAGGACGAGCTCGAGCCCCTCGGTGGACTCGGCAAATGCGCCCCGCCATTCCGGACAGGCGCCGATCGCGAAGGGCTCTGGGCGATGATCGCCGGCGGCAGCCTGGACATGGTTGTTTCCGACCATTCGCCCAGCTCGCCCGAGCTAAAGCGCGGCGAGGACTTCTTCAAGCTGTGGGGCGGCATCTCGGGGTGTCAATCGACTCGCCAGCTGCTGCTCCATGGAGCGCTTATGCGATCGATAGACGTGTCGGTGATCGCGGCGGCCACGGCGACGAACGTGGCGCGGCGCTTCGGGCTTGCCCGCAAGGGTGAGATCGCACTGGGCTGCGACGCCGACCTGTGGCTCGTCGACCTTTCGCACGAGTCTGCGGTCCGGACCGAGGACCTTCTATACCTGCACCCCGTCAGCGCGCACGTGGGCCAGCCAATCCGCGGTCGCACCGTGCGAACTCTGGTCCGCGGCGCCACGGTCTTCGCAGACGGCCGCGCAGTTGCCGGGGCCGCTGGCCGCCAGCTCACCCGCACACCCTGAGGACGCGCGCCACATGATTGCCCCGTGAGGCTGTTGATCACGGGCGCCGGCGGAAAGGTGGGCTCCATGCTCCGCGACGGACTTCGCGGCAGCCTGGCGGGCCAGATACGCCTACTCGACCTCGACCCCATCCAACCTGGAATTGACGAAGAGGTCGTATTGGGAGACATCACGGACCTCGCCGTGGTGCGCCAGGCGATCTCTGGCTGTGACGCGTGCGTCCATCTGGCCGCCATTCCGGTCGAGGCGGCCTTCGACAAGATCCTCCACACGAACATCCAGGGCACCTGGGCGGTGTTCGAGGCCGCTCGCCTCGAGGGCTGCCCGAGAGTTGTCTTCGCCTCTTCCCACCATACAACCGGCTACTACTCGATCCACGATCGCATTGGACCCGAAAATCCCGGCCGCCCCGATAGCTACTACGGAGCAAGCAAGCTGTTCGGCGAAGCGCTGGGCAGTCTCTACCACGACAAGTTCGGAATGTGCGTGGCCTGTATCCGGATTGGTTCTGCCCTCCCCCGTCCCATCGATGAGCGACATCTCGCAACCTGGCTCTCGCCTGGTGACCTGACGCGCCTCGTGGCCGCATGCCTCACATCACCAGAGCTCGGTTTCGCGATCGTCTACGGCGCCTCCGCGAACAAGCGCGGCTGGTGGGATCTCGAGCCAGGTCGCAGGCTTGGCTATGAGCCGCAGGACGATGCAGAGACGTTCGCGGCCGAAATCGAGCCCGGGCCTTCATTCGAGTTCCAGGGCGGAAGCGGTTTCACCCGATCCGGCACTACGCCATGAGCGGCCGCCGCTTTCACCATCGTCCCGTGTTCGGCTCGAACCGCGGCTCGATCTGCCGCATGTAGCCTGTGTCGTCGCGCCGGACCAGACCGCAATCGAGGTATGCCTTGTGCATTCGCGCCAGCACGCGCCGATCGAGCTCGACGCCCAGTCCAGGGCCCTCCGGAACGGAAACGACACCGTCAGCGAAGCCAAGCGTCCCCGCTACAACGACATCCTCCTCCAGCCAGGGGTAATGGGTATCGAGCGCGTGGCTCATGTAAGGCGTGGCCGCGCCGAGATGAACCATCGCGGCCAGGCTGATGCCCAGATGAGTGTTGGAGTGCGTGGAAATGCCCAGGCCAAAGGCCTGGCAAAGAGTTGAAAGTGACTGGCTGAGCCGCAGACCGCCCCAGAAATGGTGGTCGGCCAGCACTATTTTTACGGCACCGAGCCGGATGGCTTCGGGAATGTCTTCCCAGCTGACGACGCACATATTCGTCGCGAGAGGCATCGGAGCCCGCCTGGCGACCTCGGCCATTCCGGCAAGTCCAGGGGTTGGGTCCTCGAGGTATTCAAGGGCTCCATCCAGCGCCCCGGCGACATTCACTGCCGTGCCCACCTGCCAGGCAGCATTTGGGTCCAGACGTAACGGATGGGTAGGAAACGCCTCACGTAGCGCCCGGATCGCCTCGATCTCTTCGTTCGGTGGAAAGACGCCGCCCTTGAGCTTGATCGACCGGAAGCCGAACCGCTCGATCATCTCTCGAGCCTGCGCGACGATGCCCTGGGGGTCGATCGCTTCACCCCAAGCGTCTGCCTCGCCGCCGGGATGCCGATCCCACTTGTAAAATAGGTAGGCGGCAAAGGGCACGTCTCGCCGAGTGGCGCCGCCGAGCAGTTCGCACACTGGGCGATTCAGGGCCCGGCCCTGGGCATCGAGGCACGCGACCTCAAGGGCAGAATAGATCGAGAGCCGGGTCTTCAGAGATGACGACTTCCCGATCAGACCGTGGGCGTCGCGAGTAACACGGTCGCCGATCGCCCCGTCCACCCGCGCGCGGACGGCGTTCAAATCGAATACGTCGGCACCGACAACGGCTTCGGCCGCGATCTCCAGCAGCTGCACGAAGTCGGCATCACCGTAGGACTCGCCGAGCCCAAGCGTTCCGCCTTCGCAGCCGAGCTCGATGATGCTCCGGAGGGCCCACGGTTGATGGACTCCGACACAGTTGAGCAGAGGCGGGTCGCGGAAGGCGACCGGGGTCACCGTGGCCTCGCGGATGACCAGACTGCTACTCGAGCTTTTCGTCACGATCGCACCAACGGAGTGCTGTCCGGTCCGGGATCTCTGTTGGAATCACACGACTGATTATCACCAAGGAGCCAGATCTGCCGACCTTTCGACGCATGCCGGACGAGGTTCGCGGCCAGGATCGATGGTCCGATTTCGGGGCTGCTCACTGAATTCCGGACCCACTTGTTGTACGTCCAGTTGCTCGAGAGCTAATAATTAACCTGATGACAAAGATATCGCCGTCCACGGGGCTGAACGGACGCGACCCGGCGACCAGCTCGCGTGAAGTGGTCCGAGCGGTGGCTGACCTGGTGAGCTTGATCGAACCACGCCTCCTCGGCCTGTGGCGGGAAGCCGGAATGACACTGTCTCAGCGGCGGGTCCTCCGCCGGTTGCGGGAGGGGCCGCGATCGGCCGGCGAGGTCGCGGCAGGGCTTGGGATCTCCTCCCCCTCGCTGACCAGGATGCTCACGAAGCTCGAACGGCGCGGCCTCATCGTTCGCGCTCTCGATACCCGCGATCGCCGCCGGATCCTGGTTGCGCTGACCGTTCAGGGCAGGCGTTCGCTCGAGGACCACCGGGTTTTCTCAGGCACCTCGCTTGTGCTGGCGGCCAAGAGACTCAGCTCGACCGAGCAGCGGAACTTGACCGAGAGCGTGGGCACGCTCGTCCGCCTGGCTCGAGAGCTTGAAAGCGGGGATGCCGGTGACTGAAGAGTCCGAGCCGCTCGCCGTCGAGGCCATCGATATCAGCAAACGATTCAAGGACGTCGTGGCCGTCGACCGCGTGAGCTTCGAGGTGCGCCCCGGAGAGGTGTTTGGATTGCTCGGGCCAAACGGCGCCGGCAAGACCACCACCATCAGAGTCCTTGTCACCCTGCTGCCTCCCGACACGGGTCAGGCCAGGATCTTTGGCCTCGACGCCGTGAGCCAGACCATGGCCGTCCGCCGGCTGATCGGATACGTGCCTCAGCAGCTTTCTGCCGATGGGTCGCTCACGGGCTGGGAGAACGTCATGCTCTTCGCCCGCCTGTACGACCTGCCCCGTCGCAACCGCAAGGCTGCGGTGGCCGAGTCGCTCGAGCTCATGGGTATCGCGGATGCTCGGGACCGGCTCGTGTCGACCTATTCGGGCGGGATGGTGCGACGCCTGGAGCTGGCCCAGGCATTGATCAACCGGCCGCGGCTCCTGGTTCTCGATGAGCCGACGATCGGACTCGATCCGATTGCTCGAACCGAAGTCTGGGAGCGTGTCCTCAGCCTTCGGCAGGAGGCCGGGACATCCATTCTGCTGACCACTCATTACATGGAAGAGGCCGACCAGCTCTGCGACCGCCTGGCGCTGATGCACCACGGCCGTATCCAGGCCAGCGGCACACCGGCAGAGCTGAAGGCGTCGATCGGCGCCGAGGCGACCCTGGAGGACGTCTTTCGCCACTATGCCGGCGAGCATCTCGTCAACGAAGGAGGGAGCTTCAAGGATGTACGGGCAGTTCGCCGTACCGCGCGCCGGCTGGGCTGATCCGGGGCGCGCTGCAGCCTGGGGACGCCTGCTGGTCAGCCGCATCCTGACCTTCTGCTGGGTCGAGGTCGCCAAGATCCGCCACGACCGTACAGAGCTCTACACGCGCGCGATCCAGCCCGCGCTGTGGCTGGTGATCTTTGGGGAAACCTTTTCCGCCCTTCATGCGATCCCGTCCGGCGGCCGGCCCTACCTGGACTTCATGGCACCCGGAGTCATCGCTCAGTCAGCGCTGTTCGTCGCAATCTTCTATGGCATCCAGATCATCTGGGAGCGTGACGCGGGCATCCTGACCAAGCTCCTGGCGACTCCGACGCCGGCGGCGGCCCTGATCGCCGGCAAGGCGTTCGGGGCGAGCGTGCGCAGCCTTTTGCAGGCTGCTGTCGTGGTCGTGCTGTCTGCTCTGCTCGGGGTTCACATGCCGCTCAATCCCCTGAACTACGCGGTGGCGATCGTGGTCATCGTGCTGGGGGCGGCATTCTTCTCCACCCTGTCGCTGACCATCGCCGGGATCGTCCTGAATCGCGACCGGCTGATGGGCATCGGCCAGGCGATCACCATGCCGCTCTTCTTCGCCTCGAATGCCCTCTACCCGATCAGCGTCATGCCAGGGTGGCTTCAGGCCTTGAGCACGATCAATCCACTTCGTTACGAGATCGACGCATTGCGTGGATTGCTCATTGGCACCCCCAGCAACCTGCCGGAGGACTTCGCCGTCTTGGTCGTCGCCTGCGTGCTGGGCATCACGACCTCATCGCGACTCCTGCGCCGGCTGACCCAGTAAGGGATGGGCACGGCGCCCTGAATTGCGGTTGTAGTCGGCGCTCTAAGAGTCAGCGAGACGGTCGACCGCTTTCGTTTCTCTGAGACTTCGGCCGCCAGCGTCGCTCCTGCACCACCACGAACTCGAGGATCTCAGTCAGCTGTGCCTCCAGGTCGGTACAAGCCGGAGTAGCTGAGGGCGCATCATCGCGAACTGCCTCGCTTTGCGGCACGGCCGCGCCGGCGAGAGAGGCCCAAACCGAGATCCACTGATCCAGCAGCTTTATCAGCCGATTCATCGTGGCTCGACTCATCGCTACCTCCGAGTCGAGTCAAGTCTACTCACGGCCAGACGGCGTGACCGTCGCTCCGAAACTACGCGGACTCCATGGCCCCTTCTAATTCGGGGCCGCCGATCGCTCTCGACGTGGCGAGACTGTCAGCGGTTGGGTGCTCGAAGGAGCTTGCTCACGGCGGCGATATCGCGCGCGATCAGCTCTTCGTCGCCCGTGAGCAGCCGCCCGTCTCGGACCACCACCTTGCCGTTGACGACGACGGCCTCGGCGCGAGCCGGCGGGGCGAGGGCAATGGCGGCCAGCGGGTCGTCGATGCCGGCATGCGCCAGATCGTCCAGGCGAAAAAAGGCGACGTCGGCGCATTTGCCGCGCCCCAGGGTGCCGCAGTCGTCGCGTCCCAGGCATGCGGCGCCGCCGGCCGTCGCCAGGCGCCACGCACCTCGCGCATCGAGCGCGGTGGCTGCGTCCAACCCGCCCTGCATCGCCGCCCGCCCTCGCGCGACGAGCAGCGCCTGGTGCAGCTCCATGGCCAGGTTCGAGTCCTCGTTGCTGGCCGCCCCGTCGACGCCCAGGCCCACCTTGGCGCCCGCGCGCACGAGGTCCGCCACGCGGCACAGGCCGGCCCCGAGGCGCAGGTTGCTCGAAGGGCAGTGGGCCACGCCCGTACCCGTCGCCGCGACATTGGCCACCTCCTCGTCGTTGAAATGGATGCCGTGCGCGTACCAGACGTCTTCGCCGGTCCAGCCCAGATCGTCCATGAGCTCAAGCGGACGCTTTCCGAATCGCTCGACGCAGAATCGCTCCTCGTCCAAGGTCTCGGCGAGGTGGGTGTGCAGCCTCACGCCGTGGCGGCGGGCCAGTGCGGCCGACTCTCGCATGAGCTCGGGACTAACGGAGAACGGTGAACACGGCGCCACCACCACCCGGCACATCGCGCCGGGCGTCGGGTCGTGAAAACGGTGGATCATCGCCTCGGTATCCGCGAGGATCGCGTCCTCGTCCTCGACCACGCTATCGGGCGGAAGGCCGCCCCTGGATTCGCCGAGCGACATTGAGCCGCGACACGGATGAAAGCGCAGGCCGAGCTCGCTCGCGGTCTCAACCAGCGCCTCGAAGATGCCCGCACGTCCGCGCGGAAAGACATAGTGATGGTCGGTCGACAACGTGCACCCGCTAAGGAGCAGACGCGCCATCGCCGCCCTGGCGGCGATGCGAACCGTGTCGGCATCCATCCGCGCCCAGACCGGGTAGAGCGTTCGCAGCCATTCGAACAGGCCGCCATCAGGCACGTAGCCGCGCGTCGCCCACTGGTACATGTGATCGTGGGCGTTGACCAGGCCTGGAATAGCCACACAGTTGAGCAGGTGCAGCACCTCGTCGGCGGCCGGCGGCGGCCCAGACCCGATGTCCGCGATCAAGCCGTCGCGAGTGAGGAGCCAACCGTTTTCGAGCTCCTCGCCTGCGCCTGTGAACAGCAGCCGGGCTCTGAGCAGAAGAGTTGCCACTACGTGTCGACGATGTCGTGAGGGCGGACCGGGACCCGGGTGATCGGGCGCCCGGTGGCGGCCCGGATCGCGGCCACGATCGCGGGGCCGGACGAGATGGTCGGAGGCTCCCCCACCCCCTTCAATCCGTAAGGCGAATGGGGATCGCCGAGCTCCAGGATGTCCATCCGCACCGGGGGCATGTCCAGGATCGTCGGAAGCAGGTAGTCGGTGAACGAGGCGTTGCGGATCACCCCGTCTTTGACCTGGATCTCCTCCATCACCGCTAGTCCGAGCCCCTGCGCCGCGCCGCCTTCGAGCTGGCCTTCCACCGCCTGGGGGTTGATGGCCTTGCCCACGTCTTGCGCGGTGGCAAGCTCGACGACCCTGACGAGGCCGAGCTCGGTGTCGACGTCGACCACCGCACGGTGGGCGGCGAAGGCGTACTGAAGGTGGGCGTCAGCCTGGCCCGTCTCGGAATCCAGCCGGTGCGTGCGCCGAGGGCGGAACTCGCGGGTCTCCTCGATGACAGCATCCCCAAGCAACGTCCCGAGCGTGACCATGACCTCACCCCTCGAAGAGACGACCGCGTCGCTTTCGAGCCGAGCCCCGGTGCTCCCGCCGATCTCCGACTGCGCGAGCGCCAGGACGCGCTCCCGCACCGCCTCGCAGGCGGCCTTGACCGCGCCGCCGGTGACGTATGTCTGCCGCGAGGCCGAAGACGACCCCGCCGAGCCTACCTGCGTGTCGGCGTCGAGCACGACGACGTCGCTCACTCCAAGCTCGGTGGCCGCGATCTGCGCCTGCACCGTGACCAGCCCCTGCCCCACCTCGGCGGCCGCCGTGTGCACCTCGGCGCGCGGGCGGCCGTTCATGACCGAGAGCCGGACCCGGGCCGTCGAATAGTCGTCGAATCCCTCCGAGTAGCCGACGTTCTTGAATCCCACCGCGTAGCCGACGCCGCGAACTACTCCTTCCCCGTGGGTTGTGTTGGAGACGCCGCCGGGTAGCTGGGTCAGATCTACCTTCCGCGCCCCTCTCCCCGACCCTCTCCCCTGTGGGGAGAGGGGGTTGGGCAACGGCATCTTCTTAATTCGGTCGAGGAGCTCGGCGACGGGCGCCGAGCCCTCGACTACTTGCCCGGTGATGAGGCGGCTGCCTGTTTTCATCGCGTTGCGCTGGCGCAGCTCTACCGGGTCCATTCCCAACGCTGCCGCCAGCTTGTCCATCTGGGCTTCGTGCGCGTAGCAGTTCTGGACGGAGCCGAAACCTCGCATGGCCCCGCACGGCGGGTTGTTGGTGTACACGACCCAGCCGTCGACGGTGGCGTTCGGACATTCGTACGGCCCGACCGCGAAGCAGCACGCGTTGGCGATCACCGCCGTCGAGCTGGACGCATATGCACCGCCGTCGAGGAGGACCCGCGCCTTGACGTAGACGAGCTTGCCTTCGCGCGTCGCGCCGTGCTCGTAAATGAGCTTTCCGGGGTGCCGGTGCACGTGGCCAACGAACGATTCGGGTCGCGAGTAGCTCATCTTCACGGGCCGTCCGGTGCGCAGGGCGAGCAGGCACGCGTGCGCCTGCATGGAGAGATCCTCGCGCGCTCCAAAGGCGCCGCCTACGCCGGCCAGCGTCACCCGCACCTTCTCTGGTGGAAGCGACAGGATCCCGGCGAGCTGGTCGCGATCCACGTGCAGCCACTGCGTCGCTACGTGGAGATCGACACCGCCCGCACCATCGGGGATCGCCAGGCCGGACTCGGGGCCGAGCGGGGCCTGGTCCTGCATGCCGATCTCGTACTCGCCATTCACCACGACGTCCGCCCGCGCCTTCTGATCGCCGTGCCGGATCTTCACGTAGCGCGTGATGTTGCCGCCCGGGTGCAAACGCGGCGCGTCATCGGTGAGCGCGCGCTCGGGATCGGTCAGCGGCTCGAGCACCTCGTACGTGACTCGGACCAGCTGCGCCGCCCGACGCGCGTGTTCGGGGTGGTCCGCGGCGACCAGCGCCACCGCCTCGCCCCAGCAGCGCACGACATCCATCGCGAGCACCGGCTGGTCCTGGATCTCGAGGCCGTACAGCTTGCGTCCAGGCACGTCCAGGTGCGTGAGCACCGCTTGCACGCCCGGCAAGGCCCGCGCTTCGGTGGTGTCGATGGCGAGGATGCGCGCGTAAGGGTGCGGGCTGCGAACGGTCGCGCCCCACAGCATTCCGCCGGCTTTCAGGTCCGAGGAGTACGCGAAGTCGCCGCGTACCTTCGGAGGCCCGTCGGCGCGGCGTGGCGAGTCGCCGATGCGCGCACTCACGGGCGCATCCGGCTCGCCGCCAGGTGCACGGCGTCGATGATCTTCGCGTAGCCGGTGCACCGGCAGATGTTGCCGGCGAGCGCCTCGCGGATCTCCATCGTTGTCGGTTGCGGCGTTCGCGTGAGGAGGTCATGGGTCGCCACCACCAGCCCTGGCGTGCAGAAACCGCACTGGACGGCTCCTGCTTCGAGGAAGGCCTCCTGGACCGGGTGCAGCACGCCGGCCGAGGCGAGGCCTTCGACCGTGCGGATGTCGCGACCCTGCGCCTGACCCCCGAGGACAAGGCACGCGCACACCAGCCGGCCGTCCAGGTACACAGAGCACGAGCCGCACTCGCCCTGCTCGCACGCATTCTTCGAGCCGGGAAGGTCCATGTGCTCGCGCAGCACTCCCAGCAGGCTCGTGCCTTCCCACACATCCTCGGCAACCCGAGGCTGACCGTTCACCGTGCAGGCGATCCTCACACTGCGCCCCGGTATTCGTTCCAGGCCCAGACGAAGCTGCGCCGCGCCATCACCGCGAGCGCGTGCCGACGGTAGGCCGCGGTGCCCCGCACGTCGTCGATGGGCCGAGCGGCGGCCGCTACCAGCTCGCCGAACCGCACGAGCGCTGACTCTGCCACCGGCGCGGGCTTCTGCCACATGTCGTGCTCGCCTAGGACTCCTTCGATGAAGCGCTCGGCTTCAGGCGCCGTGACCGGGGTCGGCGCGGCGGACCCGATGCCCGTGCCGACGCGCCGCCGCTCCGGCTCGAGCGCGAGCGCGAACGAGCAGACGGCGATAACCATCGCGTTGCGAGTGCCGACCTTCGAGAACTGCTGGGGTCCCTGCGCCGGCTCGACGAGAAAGGCGCGGATCAGCTCGTCTTTTCGCATCGCGTTGCGCTTGGGTCCGAGGAAGAACTCGTGCGCGGGGAGGCGGCGGGTGCCCGCAGTCGAGGCCAGCTCCACGATGGCCCGCGATGCCAGCAGCGGCGGATGCGCGTCGCCCGCCGGCGAGGCGGAGCCCAGGTTGCCTCCAACGGTGCCTCGATTGCGGATCTGCGGCGATCCGACTGTGCGCGAGGCCATGGCGAGTCCCGGGAGCCGGTCGCCCAGCTCGCCGATGAGCCGCGCGTAGGTGACGCCGGCCCCGACTCGCAGCATTCCGTCGTCGAGGCCCCACCCCGACAGTTCGGCGATGCGCGTGAGGTCGAGGAATGCGGGCGGCCGCTGGCGGTCGAAGTTGATCTCCACCATCACGTCTGTACCGCCGGCGATGGGCAGCGCATCCGGGTGCGCCGCCTTCATCGCGAGCGCCTCAGTCCACGTGGCGGGCTGCAGAAAATCCATGCGTGATCACCAGGCTTGGCCAGCCGGCTCGACATCGTCTCGCGTGACCGTGCCTTCGATCAGTCCGTACGGGCGGTCGGAGGCGTAGAAGACCTCGTTTTCGTTGTTGAGGCCGAAAGGTTGGAGGTCGACGGCGAAGTGATGCTTGTTCGGCATCGACAGGCGGATCTCCGCGATCTCCGGCCGCGCCTCGAGCACGGCCTCCCCCATCGCGTAGAGCGTCTGCTGTAGCGAGAGGCTGTGCTTGGTCGCGAATGTCTCTACCAAGAGGCGCCTCGCTTCCCGGCGAGCGGCCATCCAGTCGACGTCCTCGCCGGCGTATCGCCAGCGCGCATCTACGGCCGTCGCCAGCACGCGGTCGCGGGTCTCGGGCAGCGTCGTGTAGTGGTCTTGCCGATAGCCCCGGAACTCAGATCCTGTCGACTTCAGCAGCGTGAGCCCTGTGATGCCGGACACGACCCACTCGGAGTCTTCCGTACAGGTGACCGCGGTCAGGCGCTGCTCCGACCCGTCTTTTTCGAACGCGTGCGGGTGCGGTCGGCCGGCGACTGTGATCCGCGCCCATGGCTGCTCGGCGATCGCGACCCGCGCCCGCTGCACCGCCCGGTGGTCGCTCACGAAGTGCCGGGCGAGGCGCAGCGCAAAGTCCTCGATCTCACCCACCGGATCTTTGGCAAAGGCGAACACGGTGTTCTTCTGCGTGTCGGTGGGGACGACGTGGCTGTTGTCGCCGGTGAGGTGAGTCGCGGCGAAGTCGCCGGCCAACGCGATGCTCACCGTCATGTCTTTGAGCTCGTGCTTAGCGCCCCTGGTCACGCGCACCACATGCGTCTCCGCCTTTCCGTACTGGTTGTCGCCGAGGCGGATCGTCATTGGCCCTTATAGGTGGAGTAGCCGAACGGGCTCAGCAGCAGCGGCACGTGCACGTGCGTGTCGCCGTCCACGGCCGCGATCGTGACGAACACCTCCGGATAGAACACCGTGATTCCCGACGTCTTGAAGTATTCGCCGGTGGCGAACTCGAGGCGGTAGTCTCCGCTCGCCAGCGGTCTAGCCGACAGTTCCTTGACGCGGCCGTCGGCGTCGGTGACGGCGCGGCCGACGACTGACCAGTCGCCATCTGGCCCGCGCCGGCGCAGCGTCACTGCGAGGCCTACCGCCGGGCGGCCGCGCGTCGTGTCTAGCACGTGGGTGGAGATGATCACCCGCTCATCATCCGTTCCAGGCGCATCCGCGCGATCTTGCGATGCTCGGCCGCCGCCACCTGCCCCTCGGTCCCGGGGTTGTTGTCCATGCGCCGGCGCAGCGCCGCGAGGACCTCGTCGGGGCCTTTGCCCGCGGCGGCGATGAGAAAGACGTGCCCGAACCGGGCCTCATAGAGACGGTTCCCCTCGGCCAGCTGCTCGAGCACATCGGGATTCGCGCCGCGAACCCCTTGCTGCTCGCTCTCCGAGGCGGCCGGGGAGCTGCCGCCCAGCTCCCCGATGCGCGGGTGGCCGCGCAACGCTTCGTCCCAATCGGACGGCGCGAGGTCCGCCCACGCCCGCTCCGCGCTGTCGAGCAACGCGAGAAGGTCGGCGTAAGGCCGCCCGGCTGCCACCTGGCGCGCCCACCTGGGCGAGGCGAAGCAGGCGAGCAGCCGGCGCTCGGCTGCTTCGGATGGGAGGACATTAAATTCATTCGACACCCAGCGGCACCAGCTCGAACCGAGCCACGTCGACCAGGCCTCGATCCGTGATCTTCAGCTCCGGGATCACCGACAAGGCCAGGAAGCTCAGGGTCATGAAGGGAGCGGTCACCGTCACGCCCATGCCGGCGAGTCGCTTCTCCATCGAGCGCAGGCGCTCGTGCACGAACGCGAGGGGTTGATCGCTCATCAGGCCGGCCACCGGGAGCGGAAGCTCCTCCACGACCCGACCGCCGTCGGCGATCACGATGCCGCCTCCGATCTCGGCGAGGCGAGACGCACAGGCGGCCATGTCGGCGTCATCGACGCCCAGCACGACGACGTTGTGCGCGTCGTGCGCGACCGTCGACGCGAAGGCGCCACGCCTGAGACCGATGTTGGTCGCAAAGCCGAGGCCGACGCGGCCGCTTGCGTGGTGCCGCTCCAGCACGGCGATCTTGACCAGGTCTCGCGCAGGGTCGGCCACGATGCACCCGTCGCGCGTGGTCGGTTCCACGAGCTCGGTGCCGGTGAGCAGCTGGCTGGGGATGACCCGGATGACTCGTATGCGTCTCGGACCGGCCGCGATAGTAAAGGTAGAGGTGTTCACCTCCGCCAGGTGCACGGTCTGTCGCACCCACTCAGGCACCTCGAGCTTGACGAAGCTAGGCGCCGCTCCTTTCTTCAGCACCTCGCGCGGCATGAAAGAGGTCAGGTCGTCGAGGACCAGGATGTCAGCTTGATAGCCCGGCGCGATGGCCCCCAGGTTCCACAGCCGGTGATACGTGGCGGGGTTGATCGTCGCCATGATCACGGCATCCTCGGGCGCGATTCCCTCCGCAACCGCGACGCGCACCATCTGGTTGATGTGTCCCTCCTCGACGATGAAGCTCGGCTCGCGGTCGTCGGTGCAGAACATGCAGCGCTCGCTGCCGTAGCGCTTGACCAGCGGAAGCAGGTCGCGCAGGTTGCGGGCGATGGATGCCTCGCGGAGCATGACCCACATGCCCAGGCGGCGCTTCTCCAGGGCTTCCTCGTAGGTGGTGGCCTCGTGGTCGGAACGGATGCCCGCGGCGATGTAGGCGTTGAGAGCGGGACCGCGAACGCCGGGAGCGTGGCCGTCCACGTGGTCGGTGAGACCGGTCTGCAGCTTCGCCACCTCGTCCTTGTCGCCGGCGATGACTCCTGGGAAGTTCATCATCTCGGCCACGCCGATGGTTCGGTGCCGCCGGAGCAGGCTCTCGATGTCGCCGGGTGTAAACGGCCGGAGCGGTGACTCGAAGACGGATGCCGGCACCGAGGACGACGCCATGACGAAGACGTCCAGCGGCAGGTCCGCGCAGGAGTCGAGCAGCCAGTGAATGCCGTCGGTGCCGAGCACGTTGGCGATCTCGTGCGGATCCGCGACCACGGTGGTCGTGCCGTGAGGGAGGACCGCCCGCGCGAACTCGTCAACGGTCAGCTTCGACGACTCGATGTGCATGTGAGCGTCGATGAACCCCGGCACGAGGAAGGCTCCGCCGACATCAGTTCGCGTATGGCCCTCGTAGCGTCCCAGCCCGACCACGTGGCCGCCGGCGATCGCCACGTCCACTTCCAGCCACTCCTTCGTGAAGACGGAGAGCACCCGGCCGCCCGCCAGGACCAGGTCGGCGGGCTCGTCCCCGCGCGCCACCGCCATCCACCGCGGGTTCATGCGGTCAGCGTACCGATGGTTTTAGGAAGTCGACGGCCTCCTCGCGCCCGTCCCAGACCACCGTCGTCTGAGCGGGCTCGGTGCGCGCCACGACCTTTCCACCGCGCAGCACGAGCTTGCGTGGAGCGACGAGGCGGATGGCGTCCATCTCGGTGGGCGCCGCGAACGCGCAGAGGTCCGCCTTGCATCCGGGTTCCAGGCCGTAGCCCTCGAGGCCGAGGGCGCTGGCCGGGTTGACGGTGATCATGTCGATCAGCGTACGCAGCTCGTTGTGGCCCGACATCTGGCCGTAGTGCGCGAGCACGAACGCCGCCTGGAGCGGATCGCCATACCCGAGCGGGTACCAGGGATCCATCACCGAGTCGTGGCCGACGCAGACGTTCACGCCGGCCGCCAGCAGCTCCTTGACGCGGGTGTGGCCGCGCCGGATCGGATAGCTGTCGAAGCGCCCCTGGAGAGTCGAGTTGTCCAGCGGGTTGGTGACCATGTGCATCTGGGCGCGTTTCAGGTTGTTGATCAGCCGGTAGGCGTAGGCGTTGTTATAGGAGTGCATGGCGGTCGTGTGGCTGGCAGTCACCCGGCCACCCATTCCCAGCCGGATCGTCTCGGCGGCCATCACCTCGACGAAGCGCGAATGGTCGTCGTCCGTTTCGTCGCAGTGGATATCGACACGCAGACCTTTGTCGGCGGCCAGCGACATCGCGAACTTGACCGAGCGCTCGCCGTACTCGCGAGTCAGCTCGAAATGCGGAATGGCGCCCACGACGTCGACGCCCATGTCGACGGCACGCCGCATCAGGTCCTCGCCTCCGTCAAAGGACATGATCCCCTGTTGGGGAAACGCTACCAGCTGGAGCACCATCTGGTCGCCGATCTCCTCACGCAGCTCGAGCAGGGCGCGAACCGCGCGGAGCTCTGGGTCGCATACATCGACATGGCTGCGCACGAACTGGACCCCATTGGCCAGCTGCCACCTCAGCACCGTGCGCACGCGGCGCTTCACGTCGTCGATGGTCAGGTGCTTGACCCGCTCCGACCAGATGGCGATGCCCTCGAACAGCGAGCCGCTCTCGTTGTGGCGCGGCTCGCCCACGGTGAGCACAGCATCGAGGTGGATGTGAGGCTCGACCAGCGCGGGCGTGACGAGGGCACCACCGAGGTCCACGACCGTCCGCGCCTCGGGCTCGGGCGGGACGATCCGGCCGTCCCGAACTCCGATCTGGCGATCTTCCGACTGCCCTGCGAGGCGCGCGCCCTTCAGAAGCAAGTCCAACATTCACGGGAGGCTAGCAGAGACCTAAACTCTGCGGAACGGAGGCGGCCGGTTTCTGGAGGGGGGAGCCCATGCAAACTATCGAGGAAGTAGGGAAAGACGTCCCGATTCGTGAAGGCGACTATGGGGAAAGGATCGCCACCGTCGAGCCGGGCGGGGTCGAGTACATCGCGCTGAAGGAGCGCCACGGTAAACCGATCGACCTCTTGTGGACTTGGCTTTCGCCGAACCTGGAGTTCGCCACGGTATTCGTCGGGGTCATCGCGATCACCCTGTTCGGCCTCAACATGTGGGAAGCGGCGACCGCCATCATCGTCGGCAGCCTGCTGGGCTCGCTGACCCACGCCGTCCTCTCGTCCTGGGGCCCCAAGTTCGGCGTCCCGATGATGGTCGAGAGCCGGGCGGCGTTCGGATTCCTGGGCAACATCCTGCCCGCCGGCCTCAACGCTTTCACGGGCGCATTCGGCTGGTTCATCGTCAACAGCGTCAGCGGCGCCTTCGCCCTGCAGGCGCTGTTCCCGTCGGCGAACCTGCCCTTCTGGCTGACGTTCCTGGTGATCGTGGTGGCGCAGGTGATCGTGGCCACCCTCGGGCACAACCTGATCCACGTCTTCGAGCGGGTGGCGCTGCCCCTGCTGGGCGTCGTCTTTATCGTCGCCTGCCTGTACATCTTCTACCACGGCAACTACGCCGTCGGCTTCAACTCGAAGGCGCCGCTGGCGTTCGGCGGCGAATCGGGCGGCTGGATCCTCGCCTTCACGGCAGCCTTCGGGTATGCGGCGGGCTGGAATCCCTACGCCGCGGATTACACGCGCTACATGCCGCCGACGACCAACCGCAGGATGGTCGGCTTCTGGGCGGGCTTCGGGGTCTTGCTCTCGTGCGTCGTGCTGGAGATGGCCGGCGCGGTGCTGGCAACGGTCGCGGGCACCAAGTGGGGCCCGAATGACATCCCGACGGCGCAGCTGCAGCAGGCGATGCCGGGGGTTGTCTACTACCCGACCCTGCTCTGCATCGCAATCGGCGCGGTGGCCGCAAACGCGATCAACATCTACAGCGGGACGATGTCCCTGGTCGCACTGGGCATCAGGGAGATGGGCCTGACGCTCAAGCAGCGCCGGGCGGCGCTGGCGATCCTCGCCGGGGTGATCGGCTACGTGGGCGGCATCGTCTTCCAGGCGCAGGTCGCCCCAGGTGGCAAGTACGAGGGCTTCCTGCTCCTGATCAGCTACTGGATCGCACCCTGGCTGGCGGTCGTGTTCGTCGACTACTGGCTGCGGCGCGGCCGGTACGGCGACGAGAGCATCTTCTACGACACCAAGCACTTCCGGTGGCAGGGCTTCGTCGCCATGGCGGTGGGCCTGGGCGTGTCGGTCTGGCTCTTCGCCAGCAACTCGCTGTACGTCGGCTACGTGGCATTCAACTACCCGCAGTACGGTGACCTGACCTTCGTGGTCGGCTTCATCGTCACCGCGGTGCTCTACCTGGCGTTCAGCATGAGACTGCGCACCGAAACCACAGGTGCGAAGGCGGCCGCGGGGTCGCGGGCGGCCTGAGGCCACAACAACAAGGGCGCCGTTGCCATTGGCGGCGGCGGCGCCCACCTTTTTCGGGATGAGCAAGAACGACCAGGTGTGGCTGCCCGCGGGCGAGATCGTGCGTCTCATCGGCGCGCGCGAGCTCGACCCTCAGGCCGTGGTGCACGCGCACCTCGACGCGATCGACCGCCTCGATTCACACCTGCACGCCTACGTGCACGTCGACCGGCACGCCCTCGCCTCGAATGGCCCGCTGGCGGGGGTCACCCTGGCGGTGAAGGACAACCTGCCGGTGGCGGGCATGCCGTGGACCGAAGGCAGCGCTGTGTGGCGCGACCGCGTCCCCGATGAGGACACGGTTCCGGTGGCCCGAGCCCGGGCGGCCGGTGCGGCCGTCCTCGGGAAGACCAACCTGCCGGAGCTGGCAGCCGCGGTGGGCACGACCAACGCCATCTTTCCGGCCACCAACAACCCGTGGCGCGCAGGGATCACCCCCGGCGGCTCCAGCGGCGGCAGCGCCGCTGCGGTGGCCGCCGGAATGGCCGCAGTCGCGATGGGGACCGACATGGGCGGCTCGATCCGGATACCCGCCTCCTGCTGTGGAGTCGTCGGACTGCGCCCCTCGCCCGACCGCGTGCCAAGCGAGATCGTCGACCCGGCCGGTTTGTCGGTGGTCGCCCCTCTCGGACGGACCATCGGCGACGTGAGGCTCCTGTTCTCGGTGATGTCGGGGGCGCCGGCTCCCAGATCGGCCCAGAACCCGCGCGGCTTACGAATTGGCCTGGCCGACACGACCGCCCTGGGCATGGATGCCGCCTGCGCTGACGCGTGCCGGCGCGCCGGCGCCGCGCTGGAGTCGGCCGGTCACCAGATTCGGCTTATCCCGTGGGAATCGGAGGCGGTGGCAGCGGGCTACGCAGTGGTGCGCCGCGCCAGCATGGCCTCTTTTCCGGCCAACCCGGAGCTATTCGCGACAGGCATCCGCAAGCTGGTCGAGCAGGGGCGCGCTCTCTCAGCGCTCGACTATTTCAAGGCATTCGAAAGCGCAAGCGGTGGTGCGTATCAAGTTGTGGTCAAGCCGCTGCTAACGGAGTTCGACTTCCTGCTCACCCCTACCCTGGGGCTGGTCCCTATGCGCATCGAGGAGGTGCCGTCATTTCTCAGCGAGCCCTACGGGCGCTGCATCCAGTTCGTCCTGCCAGTCAGCTTCGCACGCACGCCCGCGGTATCGATCCCCGCCGGCCTACACGATGGATTGCCCATCGGCGTGCAGCTGGTAGGACGGTCCGGCCACGAATGGGAGCTACTGGCCGTGGCCGAACAGCTCGAGGCGATGCCGGGCTTCGGTTTCCAACGCCCACCCGGCTACGACTGACAATGTGTACTCGATGAAAGTTCAGAAGGTCGACATGTTCGTCTGTCCCATGGCCACGCCTTCGGATACTTCCGGGCTGCAGCAGCTCGCCGACTCGGGAAAGATCAAGGCCGACACGCTGGTCGCGCTGGCCGGGAAGACCGAGGGGACCGGGCAGCACGACGACTGGGGTCGCGTGTGGGCCGATGTCGCGCTGCGCGATTGGACGGCGAAGTTCCTCGGCATTCCGGTGAGCGAGGTCGCGAAGCAGGTCATCTTCGTCCTCTCCGGTGGATGCCCTGGCGTGATCACGCCGCACATCGCGGTCGTCACCCGCGAGTGGGTCGAAGTTCCGGAAGGCGCCGCTGGCGATGGTGGAGACAAGCGCCTGGTCGTCGGCAGAGCCGGATCTGATCCGATGCCGCCCGAGGAGGTCGGCCGGATGGGCCAGATCCGAAAGGTGGCCGAGGCAACCCACCGGGCCATTGCCGATGCAGGGTTGAGCGATCCCAAGGACGTGCACCTCGTCATGGTCAAGGTGCCCGGGCTGACGACCGCCAGCGTGAAGGATGCAGAGTCGCGCGGGAAGACCGTGGTCTCGCACGACCTCACGTTCGGCGCCGAGGGCGCGGGCGTATACGCGAACGACGCCGCGGCGCTTGGGGTCGCGATGGCGCTGGGCGAGGTACCCGAGTCGAAGTTGTCGGATGAAGTCGTGCGCCGCGACTGGAGCCTCTACTCGGAGGTCGCGATGACCTCCTCGGGTGGAGAGAAGAGGCACGGCGAGGTCCTCGTCTTCGGAAACTCGAGCCATTCGCGTAGCCCGCTGCGGATCGGCCATGCGGTCACCAAGGACTTCATCGACGCGGAGGGCGTCAGGAACGCGCTCCGCTCAGCCGGGCTCCGCTTCACCGGTGGGTTGCCTGATGAAACCGACCTGTCGCGGCTTGTTCACGTTTTCGCCAAGTCGGTCATACCTGGCAGCGACCAGGTCCGAGGCCAGAGGATCACGCTTCTCGACGACGTCGACGCCTACCAGATCGGAAAAGCGCTGGGAGGGATGCTCGTGGCGTCGGTCACGGGGCGCACCACGAACTACGTGAGCGGGGGCGAGCGCAACTCCCACCAGGGACCACCGGGAGGCAACATCATCGCGGCGGTCGTCAGGACCGAGTCTTAACCAACTCAAACAGTTTCAGCGGTGACAGCGGCATCTCGGTGATCGGCACGCCGAGGGCCTCCTCGATCGCGGAGCCGAGCACCGCGCCCACCGGGATCACGCCCGCCTCCCCCGCCCCTTTGACGCCCAGCGGGTTCAGCGGCGACGGCGTCTCGATGTGGTCGATTTCGATCGCCGGGATCTCCGTCGCATACGGCATGAGGAACTCCATGAACGACGCGTTGCGGAGCTGACCTTCCGAGTCGTAGTGCAGCCGCTCGTAGAAAGCGCCCCCGATGCCCTGCGCGACCCCACCCTCGATCTGGCCCTCGACCACGAGCGGGTTGATCATCCTCCCGCAATCGTGGACCACCACGTACTTGAGAATCTCCAACCGGAAGGTCTGCGGATCGACCCGCACGTAGCAGGCGTGGCAGCCCGCGGCCCAGGTCGACGCGGGCGGGCTGTAGTAGCCGGTCGCCTCGAGACCCGGCTGTTCGCCCTCATGAAGAGGAGGCCCGGGACGCGGCCGGGCCGTGAACTGGGTCGCCGCCTCCGTGCCACCGCCGAACGCGTAGCGGACCGGGTTGGCAAGCACGGCGACGGCTGCCAGCGCGACGCCGCGATCGGGCGACCCTTTGACCTGGACCTTGCCCCCGACCAGCTCCAGGTCGGCTGGATCTACCTCCAGGTGGTCGGCCGCGATCTGCCTGGCCTTCTCGGCCACCATGCCGGCAGCCACCGCCATCGCATTGCCGGCCGTGACCGCGCCTCGCGAGGCGAAGGTCCCGACGCCCCAGGGAAACCGGCGCGTGTCGCCGCCCGTGACCTCGACATCGGCGACATCTACCCCGAGCTCGTCGGCGACGATCTGAGCCCAGACAGTCGCATGAGCCTGGCCCTGGCTGGGGATCCCGGTCGCCGCAACCACCTTGCCCGAGACAAGGACCTGGACGTGCGCGCCCTCGTACGGCCCAACCCCCGTGCCCTCCACGTACATACCGAGGCCCATCCCGACGTGGGCGCCCTTGGGCCTGGGGCCGAGATTCGCGAGCGCCTTCTCTAGAAGCACCGGGTAGTTCCCGCTGTCGTAGACGACCGCGTTCCCATCCTGCCAGGCAACCCCGACCTCGTACGGAAACTGGTCGGGCTGGATGAGATTGCGGCGGCGCACCTCGGCCCGCTCGAGGCCGAGCTCAGCGGCGATCGCATCGAGAGTTCGTTCCATCACGAAGCACGCATGCGGCCGGCCCGCGCCCCGATAGGGCGACGTGGGCGTGGCATTGGTGTACACGTCGCGGAATCGCACTCGATAGTTCGGCACGCGATATGGCCCCGGGACCTGGCCCGCGGTGATGATGGGCAGGATGATTCCGTAAGGCGTGTAGGCGCCGGCGTCGTGGACGAAGTCGACATCCAGCGCCAGGAGCCTGCCCTCATCGTCGAAGCCGACCTCGACTTCGTGAACCTGGCCGCGCTCCTGGTTCACGGCGGTGAAATGCTCCTGCCGGTCCTCGGTCCATTTCACCGGCCTCCCGAGCTGCATCGCGGCGAAGGGGACCAGGAGCTCGTCGGGGTAGAACAGCATGATCTTCGGCCCGAAGCCACCCCCCACGTCCGGCGCGATGACCTCGACGCTCGATTCCGGCAATCCGAACAAGACCGCGAGCCCACCGCGGATCGAGGTCGGAGACTGAGTCGAGTCGTAAACGGTCAGCCTGCGCTCTGAGGTGGACCAGCGCGCCCATACCGCGCGAGCCTCCATCGGACATGCCGCACCGCGCTCGAAGCGGAAGTGCAGCCGCTTGCGCCGCGGTGAGGCGGCCAGCGCCGCCTCGACGGAGCCGGCCTCCTGAATCATCTCCGCCGCGACGTTTCCCGGCACGTCGTCATGGACCAGGTGCTCGGCTCGGGCCGCGGACTCCGGGGTGATCACGACGGGCAGCGGCTCGTAATCGACCTCCACCATCTCGGCCGCATCCTCGGCGAGGCCGCGGCTTTCGGCCACCACGAACGCGACCGCCTCGCCCACGTACCTCACCACCTCGGAGGCCAGGCAGCGCTGCGTGCGGCCGTGCGTCAGGTTCGGATGAGGGATGAGGATGGGCAGGTCGGTCTGGCCGAAGGGCAGCTCGGCGGCCGTGTAGACGGCGATCACCCCCGGCATCGCGCGCGCGGCGGTGACGTCGATCGAGCGGATCCGGGCGTGGGCGTAAGGCGAACGCACGAGGCACGATTCCAACGCACCGTCGTCGATGTCGTCGGTGAAGCGGCCGTGGCCGCGCAGCAGCCGGTCGTCCTCGACGCGCTGCACTCTGGCACCGAACCACCTGGTGGTCACTTTTGCGAGAGCTCGGCGGCGCGGTGAACCGCCCGGCGGATTGATGCGTAGCCCGTGCAGCGGCACAGGTTGCCGGCGATGCCTTCATCGACCTGCTCGGGAGTGGGATTGGGGTGCTGCGCGAGTAGCCCAACCACCGCCAGCACGAACCCTGGGGTGCAGAAACCGCATTGAAGCCCGTGACACTCGTGAAACGCCTGCTGCACCGGGTGCAGCGGAGCGGCATCCGAAGCAAGGCCTTCGATCGTCGTCACCTCGTGGCCTTCCGCCTGGACCGCGAGCAGGAGGCACGAACGTACCGGCGCGCCGTCCAGCAGCACCGTGCAGCAACCGCACACGCCGTGCTCGCAGCCAACGTGGGTGCCGGTCAGGCCGAGATCGTGGCGCAGGTGGTCCGAAAGCAGGCGGCGCGGATCGGCGGGTGTGGGATAGACCACGCTGTTCACCTTCATGCGGCGAAGGCCTTCCCGGTCAGGACCCGGACCAGGTGCAGGCGAAACTCGGCCGTCGCCTCGAGGTCGCCGCTGGGCTGAAGCCCACGAGCCGGATCGCGCGGATCGGCCAGGACCGGGGTAGGCGCAACACCGAACAACGCCAGCCGGTCGACGGCCCGCACGACGCCCGCCAGCGCGAAGTCGCCGTGGCGGCGCGACTCCTCGATCACCGCGAACGGTTGCGACGATGCGGGAAACCACGCTTCGACCAGCAGCTCGTCCGGCGCCAGGATCGTCTCCATCACGCCCGAAAAGAGCCGATCAGCTTCGATCACGCGCTCACCTCGGATGGAGCGCGCGACCACGTGACCGCCCAGCGCGAGCAGGACCGCCGGCAGCTCGGAGGCGGGATCCGCGTGGGCGAGATTGCCGCAAAGGGTGCCGCGGTTCCGGATCACGCGATGCGCGACCAGGCGCACCGCCGCGGTCAGGAGCGGGCACACGCGCGCGACGATTTCCGAGTCCTCGACCGCCGCCTGGCGTGCGAGCGCCTGCACTGCGACGCCGCCGTCTCGCTCGTAGATCCGATCGATCGCGGCGATGCGGTTGATGTCGACGATGTACGCGGGCCGGGCGAGGCGGAAGTTCAGGAGAGGAACCAGCGACTGGCCGCCCGCGAGCACCTTCGCGTCCTCTAATGAGGCGAGGACGGCGCACGCCTCTTCGACCGTGGTCGGGGCGCGGTACTCGAACGGCGGCGGCTTCACTCGTCTGAGTAGTGTGTCTGGGAACCGGCTCGACAAGGCGCGGCATCGGCGGCCGGAGCCAAGGAGCCGACGAGCACGTGAGAGAGTGCATCGCGTAGATGCACGACCGAGCGCGCGTAGGAGGCGACGCCGGCTTTCGCGCCGAAGGCGCCCGGCCGCCTAGGCCGATGCATTGGCGAGCGCGTTTCCAAACGCACTACTCCACCATCGCGACGGCGCGGCATAGGGCGGCCTCGCCGCCCTGGAAGCGCCACGGGAAGCAGCCGAACTGGATCTTCTGGTCCAGCACCTCATCGATCTGCCCGCCCAGGTTCTCGATGTGAATGATGTCGTGCGGGAAGAGCAGCGTGTGCATGATCTGGTAATCAGGCCTGGGAAAGATCTCGTCCAGACTGCGGCCCAGCTTCTTCTCCGCCTCCTCGGCCTCGTCGGCACGAATGCGGCGGATGACGGTGTTCATCGGATGGTCCGCGCTGCCGGCGTCGACCGCGATCCAGCGCACGCCGCGGTTCAGGACCCACTCGGCGAATGCGCGGGTCGGTCCCGGGTGGCGGATGAAGTACGTGGTCTCGTCCGCCTTCAAGCGGTCCGTCCAGTTCTCGGGGTAGAACTTGTGGTAGCCGGTGTGGATGACGAGGATGTCGCCTCGCTCGATCCGATGACCTGTGTCCTTTTCCCAGCGCTCGAAGTGCTCAGGCCCGTACAGGTCGTAATCGCCCACGCCCATCCGCTCCAGGTCGACGACGCATGCCGGACCGACCAGGAAGTTGAGGGTCAGGTCCCCGATGAACTTGCCTCGGGTCATGAAGTGCGCGGGCGCGTCCAGGTGCGTGCTGACGTGCAGGGTCATCGTAATCTCCTGGCCACCCGCCCGGTCGAAGGCGAGATGCTTGATCCAGCGGATGGCCGGGCCCGGGTAGCCCGCGAACGCCGGCGTGTGCAGCGAGAAGTCCTGCGTGAGATCGAGAAATCTCATGGCACCGCGAGCTTAATCTTCTCCGCGTGTCTGACGACGAGGTCCTGGGGCTGCTGGTTGCCACGCGCGACGAACCGGGCATGCTCTACCGGATCTCGGAGGCGATCTTCAAGCACGGCGCCAACATCACCTACATCGCCGGCGGATCTTCGGCGGACTCGGCAGAGCTCCAGCTTGAGGTGACAGGCGCCGGAGACGAAGCGATGCTGGTGGCGGACCTTCTTGCTTTGCAAGGGATAACGAAGGTCAGTCGCGTGCCGACGTTTCAGCGCATCTACGGGAAACGCGTGATCGTGATCGGCGGCGGCGCGCAGGTCGGCATGGTCGCCCAGGGCGCGGTGTCCGAAGCGGACCGGCACAACATCCGTGGCGAGCGGATCTCAGTCGACACGATTCCGCTGGTCGGTGAGGAGCAATTGGCGGAGGCGGTGCGAGCGGTCGCCCGCCTCCACCGCGCGCGAGCGCTGGTGCTGGCGGGAGCGCTGATGGGCGGCGACATCACCAACGCCGTGCGCGAGATCAGGGAGGCCGGGATCATCGTCGTCTGCACCAGCATGGCCGGGTCGGTGCCCGATGCGGCCGACGTCGTGGTCACCGACCCCGTGGAAGCCGGCGTGATGGCGGTGATGCTGATCGCGGACACCGCGAGCTTTTCGATCGAGCACGTCCGGGGCCGCCGGTTCTAGCGGAGCGGCGCTTAACCCTTCGGTGAAGGGAACCGTGCCTCGAGGCTCGTGTCTTTGCGACCGAAAGAACGCGAACCCCAGACTCCCATCAACCGTCATAGGGGCTGGCCATGAAATTGGGTTACAGCTCGGGGTGAAGCTGGAGGTACCAGGGACGCAGCCTGTACATGCCGAGCACCCAGCGAAAGTCATCGCGATTTAGATGCATGAGCCGGACGATCGTGGCGATGCCCGCGAACAGCACGACTACGAGCGGCATGATCGCAATCGAGATGAACGTCGACCCGAAGTGGTCCGCCTGCGCCACCAGCGCCAGGGCGATCACCGCACCCGAGAGGATTGCCAGGAACACGTTCACGTGGCCCTGGGATTCGGTGTAGATCAGCGAACGGGTCGCGAGCAAGCTCCAATGCTCGGTGGCGAGGATCTGCAGCTTGGCGGCGACAGCTTCCCGTTCAACCTGCGGAGTATTGATCGACCTGTTCGGCTCCCGGTTACTACTACTTCAGCCGGTATTTTTGTGGGCTCGAGGACGTTCTCTCGATCAGCTTTCTGGCTTCCAGATCAAGTTTGACGACCATCACGTGCCAGCCAACGTTCCCTGAGAATCTTCCCTTCAGGCCCTTCGTCAACTCGTTCAGCAGCTCTGTGTGCGTGAGCTCCCTCCGTCTGAGAGCCGAGAGGATGGCCGCCTTGAACGTGTCGTAGTCATGCTTCAAGACAGGCTTGTTGGCCTTGCCCAGCGGGTGTTTGGTCAGTACTTTTTCGTCGTTCATTCCTGGTTCTCCGTTCGGCGGGCTTCATCAAGACGACGAACGTAGCGGCCCTGAATCGTTTGTCAGATCGCTCTAAAGGCGCGGCCGAGCGCTGCCGGCTGAACAGGCGCCGAGTCTGTGTCATCCCAGCGATAGCTGAGCCGATCCACCACTCCAACCACGCCGTCGAGCTCCCTCGTCAAGCGGGTCAATATCTCGGCGTCACTCTTCCGGTCGACCTCGCCCGAGAGCGTGGCGATGTTCCAGCTGACAGCGACCACAACGGCATGCTCCGGCAACGGCAGGACCGCGGGGATCAACCTGTCGGCGATCTCGCGACGGAGCTCGTCATCCGGGCGAAGGAAGACCTGCAGCAGGTCGCTTCGGCTCACGATGCCGGCGATCCGGCCGCGTTCGTCGACCACGACCAGGCGCCTCACGTTCCTCTCATGCATCAGCCGAGCAGCATCGCTCAAGCTCACATCGAGCGCAACGGTGATCGCGGGAACGGTCATCACTTCCGAGGCAACCGTACCTGCGGCCTTAGCCCTGTCTTGGCGGCGCTTCTGAACATGGAGGAGGTCGCGCGAAGATTCCAGCTCGTGGCGCCTCTCCTTGAGCAGAAGGTCGCTCTCCGAAACGATTCCCATCGGAACGCCGTGCTGATCGACGATGGGAATGGCGCTGACCCGATTCTCTTCGATCAGGCGCACCAAGAGCTTGAAAGGGGTCAATGGACTTGCGACATGCACGTGACTGGTCATCACGTCCGACACGGTTCGATGGCGCGGCAGGGCGTTCATGCCGGCACGCGCTCGGCAACAAGCACGGGTCGATCGGTCATGTGAAGCAGGTCGTGGGACACCGAGCCCAGGAAAAGGCTCCCGATGTCGCCCATGCGGCTCGAGCCGACGACGATGAGGTCGGCGTTCCAGCCTGCGGCGATCTCCGCCACCGCCTTCGCGACCGGTCCTCCGTGCGCCACCATCCCCTGGACCTTCACGCTGGCGGCCGTGAGCAGCTCGCCCGCCCGTGCCATCGTCTCGCGGATCTCATCCTCGGACTCCACGTAGGCAAAGCCCTGGACGCCGACGATAGCCTGGGCCACGTGCACGACCATCACCGACGCGCCCCGCCCCGCGACCGCCACGGCGGCCCGCACGGCAGGCGCCAGGTCGTCACCGCCCGCTATGGCCAGCACAATTTTCGATACCTTGCCCGGCGATGAGGCCGGCCACCCGCGTGCGATCAGCACCGGGCAATCCACCGCGCACAGCAGCTCGTGGCTGACGCTGTGCTTGGTCATCGACTGCCAGTCGGTGAGGCCCCGCGACCCCAGGACGACCAGGTCGGCCTGAAAGTCTCGTGCCGACAGGGCGATGGCGGCGGCGACGTGCTTGCTGTCCGCACGGCAAATCTCGCGCTCCGCGATCACGCCGGCCTTCAACAGTCGCTCCACGGTGACGTCCACCAGCTTTTCCGCCTCACTGCGAACTTCGATGTCCCAGACTCCATGGCGGTGGTGCACCTCGAGATTCCAGACGTGTGCCACCCTGACCTTTGCGGTCGGCGACTTGGCGATCGCGATCGTCGCATCGACGGCCGCCTGCGAAGGCTCGCTGCCATCGGTGGCAAGCAGGATTCTCTCAAAGCGCTTCGTTGTCGCCATGAACAACAGCGTTTCACCGTCCAGACCGCCGCTCTAGGGCCAAACGGCCCCTCTTGAAATGGTCGGACGCCCGGACCCACGGAGCCCGCCTGGAGTAGATTCGCGATCGTGACGCGCCCGGCAGATCGCAAGGATGTGCTGCTCGAAGCCGGTCTGACCCTGGCCTCAGAACTTTCGCTGCCGATCGTCCTGCAGCGGATCGTGGATCTCGCCGCTCAGGTCACAGACGCCCGATTCGGCGCATTGGGCGTGATCGGCGACGGAGGCGAGTTCGTCGAGTTCATCACCACCGGAGTGTCAGCCAAGCAACGCCGCGCCATCGGACCGCTTCCGCAGGGGCGAGGGGTTCTCGGGCTCCTCATCAAACAGCCCAGGGCAATCCGGATCACGGACATCGCAAGTCACCCCGACGCGGTCGGGTTCCCTGCGAATCACCCTCCAATGAAGTCTTTCCTGGGCGCGCCCGTGCAGGCCATGGGAAGAGTGTTCGGGAACATCTACCTCGCCGGGAAGCGCAGCGCGCCGAAATTCAGTCAGGAAGACGAGGAATCGGTCGTCATCCTGGCCACCCAGGCAGGAGTGGCGATCGCCAACGCGACCCTCTATGCCGAAACCCATCGGCGAGAGCGGTGGCTCCATGCCCTCCAGGACATCACGAGCGCGATACTTGCGGGCTCCGATGTGGAGTCGCTGCTGGCGGGAATCGCTGAGCATGCGCGCGACCTTGCCGCCGCGGATTCGGCGAGCATCCTGACCACCAGCTCAACGCCGGGACAGCTCGTGGTGGCTGCTGCTGCGGGCGCGCAAGCGGCCCAGGTCCGGGGACAGTCGTTTCCCGCTTCGAGCTCGATTTCCGGCGGGGTTATGGAATCCGGCCGGCCGCTTGTCACCGAGGACGCAAGCGCCGACCGCGGCGCCTATCAGCCGATGATCCGACTAGGGCGGGTGGGGCCGGCCATCTTCGTGGCGCTTCGGGTACGGGGTAGAGCCACCGGCACCCTAATGGTCGCCAACCTGAAAGGCGGGCGCAAGTTCGACCGCGAGACCGTCCGGCTCGTTGAAACTTTCGCCGCCCAGGCGTCGGTGGCGATGGAGTATGCCCGCGCCCAGGCCGACGTCCAGCGGGTGGGCCTGATGGAGGAACGGGAACGCATCGCGAGAGAGCTCCACGACGGGATCATCCAGTCGTTGTTTGCCGTCGGGATGAATCTCCAGAGCACAGCGTTGACGTCCGGCTCGCCCGAAACGGCGGCCCGCGTCGAGGCATCAGTGGGTGAGCTCGACAAGGTCATACGCGACCTCCGGAACTATATCTTCGGGCTGAGGCCCGGGATCCTTGCCGACCGGCAGCTCGACCAGGCGTTGCGCACCCTCGGGGAAGAGGTTCAGGCCAATTCGGGTTCGATGATCGTGGTCGAGGTGGACAGCGACCTGGCGGCCCGCCTTTCGGGCCGCTCGCACGAGATCGTCCAGCTGACCCGGGAGGCGCTTTCCAACGTGGCCAGGCACGCTGGGGCGAAGAATTCGGCGGTCAGGCTCGTCCGGGCCGGCCCCAGCGCCGTGCTGACCATCGAGGACGACGGCTCGGGCTTCGATCCGCGGCGGGAATTCGGCGGGAACGGGCTGCGAAACATGCGAGAGCGGGCGTCCGCGCTGGGTGGAACAATGCGCATCACGAGCAAAAATGGGCGGGGCACCAGCCTCCGAATCACGTTCCCGGTGTCTGTAGACAGGGCCGCTCGGCCCGCTCGCAAGAGGTCCACGGACCGTGCAACGGCTCGTCGCGGGATGGGACGATAGCCGCCATGGCCTCGCATCGACTCCGCATCCTGCTCGTCGACGACCACGAGGTCGTACGCGACGGCGTGAAGGCCCTCATCAACGCCCACGACGACCTGACTGTGGTCGCCGAGGCCGGGTCGGTGCAGGAAGCCGTCGACCAGGCGGTGAGGACCAAACCGGACGTCGTCGTGATGGACGTCCGCCTCGCGGATGGCAGCGGGATCGAGGCCACCCGCGAGATTCGCGCCAGGCTCGAGAAAACGCAGGTGTTGATGCTGACCTCGTTCGCTGATGACGAGGCGCTGTTTGCCTCGATCATGGCGGGCGCGGCCGGGTACGTGCTCAAGCAGATCCGGGGCGGCGAGCTCATCCGGGCCATCCGCGAGGTCGGCGCCGGCAGGAGCCTCCTCGATCCGGAGGTGACCCGGTCCGTGCTGGAGCGTCTTCGCAAGGGCAAGACGATGCGGGATGAGAAGCTCGCCCGATTGTCAGCCCAGGAAGAGCGAATCCTCGTGCTGGTGGCCAAGGGGAAGACCAACGGGCAGATCGGCAAGGAGCTGAAGCTGGCCGAGAAGACAGTGAAGAACTACGTGTCGACCATCCTGTCGAAGCTCGAGGTTGCTCGCCGGGCGGAGGCTGCCGCCTATCTCGCCAGGCACACCACGCTTCCGGGGTCGCAGTAACAAGCCAGACGCAAGGGCCCCGAATTTACCTGGCGGCTTGAGACGACGCCCTGACATCGACGGTCTTGCCGATCGTCTCGGCAAGGTCCCTCACGGTCGCCTGAGCGACCTTGTGCATGAGCGCATCGTCAAGCTGCTTGCCGAGGCGGCCGAGCGGGGGTTCGTACATTCCGGAGACGGTCAGTCTCGTGGTCTGTGCGTCAGCGGGCGCCAGCTCGACCTTTCCGACCATGACCGGAAATAACTGCTCGATGAATGTCGCCTTCCAGGTGATCGGTACCTCGGTCCAGTCGCCGGACGTTACCGGTTCGCCGACCTCGATCGTGACGTCCTTTCTGAGCGGGACCCCGCCGACCTGCGGGCCGACCCCAGCGTGGCCCGAGCCATCGAGGCGATCGAACCACTCGCCAGGACCCAAGGCCAGAACGGCCCTCGCCGCCTCGACCGGGTGGTCTATGTGAACCGAATGCTCAACGAACACCCGACGAGTGTGGTGCCAGGAACACTGGACTACAGGTGCCATCAGGCCCTATCCGCCAGGGTCCGACGGCCCGTACGGTTTGGCGCCTAAGCCGGGTGTTTCCCGCCGCCGCCAAGGCGGCGGAGAAGTGACCGCACCGGGTCGAAGTACACGTCGTCCATGCGCTCCTTGAGCGGGATGATCGCGTTGTCGGTGATGTGGATGTGCTCCGGACAGACCTCAGTGCAGCATTTCGTTACGTTGCAGTAGCCGAGCCCGGCCTTTCCCTTCAGGAGCGCGCGCCGGTCGAGGACGTCCTTCGGGTGCATCTCGAGGCTCGCGATCCTGACCATGAATCGCGGGCCCTGGAACGCACCCTTCAGATCGTGGGTTCGCAAAACATGACAGACGTCCTGGCACAGGAAGCACTCGATGCATTTGCGGAACTCCATCACGCGCTCGACGTCCTTCTGCTGCATCCGCCATGGCTCGCTGCTGGAGAGATCCTTCTCGCTCGGCGTGAACGGCGGTATCTCCTTGTTGACCTGGTAGTTCCAGCTGACGTCCGTGACGAGGTCCTTGATGACCGGGAACGCCTTCATCGGCCCGACGCTGATCCGGCCCCCGTACTCGGCGATCGGCGTCTTGCACATGAGGCGCGGGAAGCCGTCGATCTCGGCCGAGCACGACCCGCACTTGGCTGCCTTGCAGTTCCAGCGCACGGCGAGGTCGGACGCCATGTTGGCCTGCACCCACAGCACGGCGTCGAGGACGACCATCCCCTCCCGCACCGGCACGCGGTACGAGACCAGCTCGCCGCCTTTCTCGTCGCCTCGCCAGATGTTGAGGTCGAGGGTGGTCAGCTCCATTTACTCCATCTCCTCCGGCGTGTAAGTCGCATAGGACCGGTGCAAGATCTCGGCGAGATAGCTGGGCATGGTCGGGATGGGCTCAGCCTCGACGCTCATGCCATGCGGCGTCTGCTTCGTGATGTAGTTGACTGAAGCGAGCTGATCGTCGGTCTTCGGGTAGTCCGAGCGAGCGTGAGCGCCTCGGCTCTCCTTGCGCTCGAGCGCCGACCGCAGCAACGCCTCGGCGTTGATCAGCATCGATCGGATGTCCCACGAGGTGTGCCATCCAGGATTGAAGGCGAGCGTCGTCGAGCCGCCCGTCCCACACACGTTTGCCCGTTCACGCAGATCCTCGATCTTGACCAGCCCGCCTTTCAGGCCCTCTGCGTCGCGAACGATCGGCGCGTGCATCGACATCGTCTCCTGGATCTCCGCGTGCAACTTGTATGGGCTCTCGCCGGCCGGCCGGTCGAAGGGTGCCATGAGAGCTGCGATCGCCTTCTGCACTTGCGCCGGATCGATCTTCGTCTTGCCGGCATTCGGGCTGCGCTTCGCGCCCTCGGCCGCGGCTTCGCCCGCCCGTTTGCCGAAGACCAGCAGGTCACTCAGAGAGTTGCCGCCCAGGCGATTGGCCCCGTGCAGCCCCGCCGCGAGCTCGCCCGCGGCGTAGAGGCCGGGGACGTTCGTCGCGCCGGTCTCGGGCTCAACCCGCACGCCGGCCATCATGTAGTGAAGAGTTGGCGCCACCTCCATCGGCTGCTTGGTGATGTCGACATTTGACAGCTTGAGGAACTGCTCGTACATCGACGGTAGCTTGCTCTTAATGAACTCAGGCTTCCTGTGGCTGATGTCAAGGTAAACGCCGCCGTGCGGTGTCCCGCGGCCGGCAATTACCTCCGAGTTGATGGCGCGGGCCACAACGTCTCGCGACGACAGCTCCATTCGCTCGTGGTCGTATCTCTCCATGAAGCGCTCGCCGTCTTTGTTCCGCAACACGCCACCTTCGCCGCGCACCCCTTCGGTGACCAGTAGGCCGCGCACGCCCGCGGGCCAGACCATGCCCGTTGGGTGGAACTGGACCATTTCCATGTCACGGAGCTGCGCGCCGGCGTCATAGGCGAGCGCGGTCCCGTCGCCCGTGCTCTCCCACGAGTTGGAGGTGACGCGGTACATCTTTCCGGCACCGCCCGAGGCGAGCACGAGCGCGGAGCAGCGGTAAAGGATCAGCGAGCCATCCGAGCGCCGGTAGGCGAGCGCGCCGACCACTCGACCGTCTGCCGTCAGCAGCTTGAACGCCGTCGTCTCCATGTGGACGTCTACGCCGGCGGTGTGCACGGCGCGGTCCTGGAGGGTCCTGATGAGCTCGAGCCCGGTGCGGTCCCCGATGTGGGCCAGGCGCGGATACGTGTGGGCTCCAAAGGGCCGCTGGTGGATGCGTCCCTGCCACGTGCGGTCGAAAACTGCGCCCCAGCGCTCGAGCTCGATGACCCGATCTGGAGACTCCTTGGCGTGGATCTCGGCCATTCTCCAATCGTTGATGAGCTTGCCGCCTTTCATCGTGTCGGCGAAGTGCACCTCCCATGAGTCCTGGTAGGCCACGTTGTGCATCGCCGCAGCGACGCCGCCTTCTGCCATGACCGTGTGGGCTTTGCCCAGGAGCGACTTGCAGACGACCAGCACGCGCGCACCGGCCTCCGCCGCCGCGATGGCGCCGCGCAGGCCCGCTCCGCCCGCCCCGAGGATGAGGACGTCGGTCTCGACCGTCTCGTAGGAGGCGGTGCTCACATCACCCACCGCGGATCGTGCAGCACGCCGGCCAGCAGGAGGCGGATGTAGATGTCGGTCCCCGCGACCGAGATCAAGCTCGCCCATGCCCAGCGGTCGTGCTTGATGTTGAGCACGGTCACGCCCTTCCACAGCTTGTGCCGTGCGCGAGCCGCGAGCGAGCACGAGAAGCAGTCGAGGTCTCCGCCGGCCAGGTGCCTGAAGGCGTGGCAGCCGAAGGTGTAGCCGGACAGCAGGAGCACGTTGGCCAGCATCAGCACGCTGCCCAGGCCGATGCCGAACCGGCCGCCGAAGTCGAACGCGACGATCGCGTCGAACCAGAGGAAGGCGACCTGTACCACCGTCGCGTAGAACGCGAACCGGTGGAAGTTGTTGAACACCCACGGGAAGGCGGTCTCACCGCGATATCGGCGGCCGGCCCGCTCCGGCACCGCGCACGAGCGGGGATGCCCGAAGAAGCTTCGGAAATAGGCTTTGCGGTAGTAGTAGCAGCTGAGGCGGAAGACCAGCGGCGCCCATGCCACCCAGACTCCGGGTGGGATCGGGCCGACCTTGATCAGCGGCGAGTAGAACGGGCTGAGGTACGGGGCGTAGTAGCCCTCGTTCTGGAAGAACACGACCCAGATGGCGAAGATGCCGAAAAGGCTGAGCGCGACGACCACGAAGGCCGGATACAGCCAGTTCGGCAGGACGCTGTACGGGTTTTTGACGCGCGTGCGATCTGCGGCCGCGGGTTGGGACAGCGCCATGCGGACCCTATCTAACTAGAAATCGCGCGGCGGCGTTCGATGCCCGCCGCAGCGATCTCGAAATTTCGGTCACTCAGATGAAGAGAGTAATCGCGCCTTGCGCGTCGGCGAGAGCCTTGGTGGCGCCTGCGGGCTCGTCCAGGCCGTCGATCAAGTCCTCACGCCTCAACCCAAGCAGGTCCATCGTCATCTGGCACGGGATCAGGTGGACGCCCAGCTCCTTCGCCGCCTCCATCAGCTCGTGGGGGCTCGCGACGTGGTGCTCCTTGGCCAGGTGATTCATCATCGCCGGCCCTGCGCCAGCGAAGTTCATCTTCGAAAGCTTCAGGTGCTGGTCGCCGCCGCGGTTCATCGTCGAAAGCATCTTCTGCATCCAGTTCTCACCTGTGATGCGAACCTGGTTCTTGACCAGCGGAAAGAGACCCCAGAACGTGAAGAAGACGGTGGTCTCCTTCCCCATCGCGGCGCCCGTGGTGGCCAGGATCAAAGTCGGCCAGATCTTGTCGAGCTCACCGCTCCACGCGAAGATGACCAGCTTCTCGGCCGGTTCCGCTTTCTTTTCAGCCAGCTGCTCGGCGAATTGCGCGAGCGGTGGCTTCTCGATCGTGTTGACGCTCATGTCAAGCCTCCTTCTTCTTGAGGATGAAATGGAAAACGCCGCCCTCTTGCGTGGACTCCACCAGTGGGTTGCCGGTCGCTTTCGCCCACGCCTTGAAATCGGGTACGGAACCTGGGTCCGTCGCAAACGCCTCGAGCAGCTCGCCCGGAACCAGGGTCTTCATCGCCTTAGCCGTTTTGATGATCGGCATCGGGCACGAAAGGCCCTTCAGGTCGAGCGTGGTCGCGATCGTGATGCTCATGTCAGTGATCCTTTGGCTATGGCAGGCGTCCCTGCGGGACGGTGTGCCAGTAGGTCTTGTTGAAGAGCGCTTTCGCCCAGTGCCAACGGCGAGCAGGCGAGGGCGAGACCGGTGGGTGGTCGTAGTCGAAGCGAATGGTCGTCGCCTTTCCCTGGCCGGTCTCCAGGAAACACATGACCCTGCCGTCGTAGACATGCGCAGGCGGGGCCTCGCCCTTCACCTCGGCGGCTATCTCCGCCGCGGCGACCGTGGCCTCGTAGTGCGCCACCGAACCGCTCTTGGAGATCGGGATGCTCGTGGCGTCGCCGATCGCCCAGATGTCCGCGAACTTGGTGTGCTTCAGCGTGTTCTTGTCCACGGGCACCCAGCCTCGCTCGTCGCCCAGACCCGACGTCTCGATCACCTCCTGGCCGCGGTGTGGCGGCACCAGGATCAGGAGGTCGTAACCCACCGTCTCGTCTTCGAGCGAGGTGACAGTCTTCGCGACGGGATCGACCGATTCGACATTGAAGAACCCTGTGAGCTCGATCCCGCGCTCGGCGAGGATCGGCTGGACCAGCTTCGAAGTCGCCTCGATGGTGAAGGCCCGGTTGAGCGGAGACAGGAGCTTGACCTCCGTCTTGTCGCGGATGCCGCGGGCCCTCAAGTAGTCGTCGAGCAGGAACGCGAACTCGACAGGGGCCGGCGGGCACTTGTACGGGATGCCCGCCACGCCGATGACGATGGTTCCATGCTGGAAGGCCTCCAGGGCCTTGAAGAGACGCTCGGCGCCCGCCATCGTGTAGAAGTCGTGGGCGTCCAGCGCTCCAGGGACCTCTTCCATCATCGTGCGGCTGCCCGTGGCCAGCACCAGGTGGTCGTACCGCAGCTGGCGGCCCGACTCCAGGGACACCGTGTGCGCCGCCGGGTCGACGCGCATCGCGCGGTCGACTACGAGCATCACGTCATGCCGAAGCAGCTGCGACTCCGGCCTGTGCAGCGCGGCCGCCCGCTCCAACCCGGTGGCGAGGTACAGGAAGCCCGGTTGGTAGACGTGGATGCCGGTGGCGTCGACGATCGTCACGTGCGCGCGGCCCTCGGCCTGCTTGGCGACCAGGTTGCCGACGATCGTTCCACCAACCCCACCACCAAGGATCACGACTTCGGCGGCCATGGTCACCTCGCCTTGCGCACGATGAAGTGCGCGTAATCGCCGTCTTGAACGATCTCGACCAGCTCGTGCTTGGCCTTGGCGACCCAGGCCGGAATGTCCGTCTTGGAGCCCGCGTCGCTCGAAAGCACCTCGAACACCTGGCCGATCTGGCCCTGCCGGATCGCGCCAATCAAGGTCATGAGCGGGCCGGGGCATGCCATCCCCCGGGCGTCGATCGACTTGTCGATCTGGATTGTTGACATGGCTCGACTCCTCAGATGAATACGACCTGGCCGTCCGAGGCCGAGGCCATGAATGCCGCGACGCCCTCTATCCCGTCGACGATCGGATCCAGGTCTGCCTGCTTCAGGTGGAACATGTCCATCGAGAGCGCGCAGGCCTTGATGTCGACCGCTCCGACGTCCTTGGCCTGGCGTAGGAGCTCGCTCCAGTGCTGGCCAGGGTGGGCCCTGACCACCGGCGCCTGCTGGTCCGTCGCCTCGGGCGACAGCCTGTGGTCATCATTCATACGGCCGGCCCTGAACGCGTCCAGCGCGTAGTACTGCAGAAAGATGTTGACCGGGCGGCCCATCGCGGCAGCGCCCACCGCCAGCACCGAGGCCGCCGTGAGCTTGTCGTCCGTGCCCGAGAAGAGCACCAGCGAGAGCGGCTTCTCCCGTTCTTCCATCTCAGTGTTTCCTCTTGCTCAGTGTCGGCTCGCACATACATGTGGGTTAGGGCCCCAGGTCCTTCCTGCGAGGGGCCATACGGCTCCCAATCACAAAAAAGAACTCCAGCGGGCAAAGCCCGCCGGAGTTTGCCGTCCGGGAACAGCCGTTAGGCAGTAACTCTCTGCCCAACCTTGACTTTGATTGACTCGCGCTTGCGCACGGCGATGAAGAGCTCGAAGATCAGGGTACCCAGAGCCGCGAAGGCGGCGACCAGGAGTCCAATGCCAGCGTATGTGGTGTAGGCGCCGAGGGTCCACCAGCCCCACGAGTTGAGAAGCGTCGCGCGCAGCATCTCGCCAGTGAATAGCGTGGTCTTCTCAGCGTTGAGTGTCGCCACATTGGCCTGGAGTGTCGCGTAGTTCGGGTCAGTCTTCGACGCGGCAGCGAGCGCGGCGTTCGCGGCCGTGATCTTGGTGCCGATCGAGGCGTAGGTCGAGCCACCTGCGACCGTCTGCAGGTGCTTGCCGAGGAAGTCCTGCGCGTAGATCCTTGCCTGGTTACCATCGATGACCTGGTTGCCGGCCTGGTCCCGAATCTCCTGCGGGAACTCCGCAGGGTCAAGCGCGCCGCCGGTCTTGATCTGGTCGGCGGTTGGGAAGAAGACCTGCTGAGCAGTCAGCTCGTCCTTGACCATCCCGGTCACGAAGTTACCCTCGTAGAAAAGGAAGCCTGAAGCTCCCGCGAGAATGAGAACCAACATCGACTGAAGGATGATGATTCGCCACCTAATTGCCTTGTTCACGTCGCTTTCCTCCTGAGATTTGGCCTCTTGCGAGGTTTTGATTGAGCTTTTGGACGGCTCTTGATCCAAGTCAACACGCCGGCGAGATCGGCGGCGCGTGCCAGACGGCACATTGGCAATAGGTGCTAGGTCCCGCGCTGGGGGGGTCTTTCGGCCATGAGAAAGGGGCCGGAGAGCCTCCGGCCCCTTCCATAAGGGGGAACAGAGGGTCAGGCCTTGACGGGCTTGGACGCCTTCAACACAGGGATCGTCTTCGCCTGCGGTGTTCCGTTGGCGCTGGCCGGGCGCGGGATGCTGATCTCGAGCACGCCGCTGTCGTACTCGGCCTTGATGTCGCTCTCCTTCACGCCCTTCGGCAGGGAGACGTGGCGCTCGAAGAAGCCGTAACTGGTCTCCTTTCGGATATATCCTGCCTCTTTGACCTCCTTGTCCAGCGTCCGCTCGCCGGTCACCGCAAGCTCACCCGCCTCGAGCTTCACGTGGATGTCCTTGGGGTCCATCCCGGGCAGGTCCATCCGAACGACCAGGTCTCCGTTGCGAGCGAAGACGTCCGCGGTCGGAATGAAGTGCTTGCCGGGGGTCAGCGCGAGCAGCGGGCGGAACGGCCACGGCCCACTTAATGTGCGGAAGAATTCCGCGAACGGCGCGTCGAGCTCAACGATTTCCTCAGAAAGGGTTCGGGTTGTCATCGGTGCACCTCCATCTGCAATTGACTGTTGACTCCAGACCAACGTAGGAGTCGGAAGCTGCGAGGAAAAGGGCCATCCGTCACGTGCAGATAGGGACGCGCTACAGGGTGGGCTTCGAGGTCCGGGTTTCCCAGCCGGATGAGGCCGAATGGCACTGCCTCCTAGACGATCACTCGCGCGAGGCTGAGACTGATGGCGATGACAGCCGATCGCGACAGTCTTCCAGCCGCCGATGTCGCCGAGCCGCTCACGCGTTTCGTGACGCTTCGCGACGGCAGGCGGCTGGCCTACTCCGTGCTGGGCGATCCCAACGGAGCGCCAATAATTCACCAGCATGGCATGCCGGGGTCGCGGCTCGAGCACGAGGCCGAGCCCGACTTCTATCGCTCGATGGGCGTCCGCGTAATCACGCCGGACCGCCCCGGCTACGGACTGTCGGATCCCCATCCGCAGCGCCTGTTGCTCGACTGGCCTTCTGACATCGTGGAGCTGGCCGACAACCTCGGCATCGCACGGTTCGGCATCGTCGGCCTCTCGGGCGGCGGCATCTACGCGCTGGCTTGCGCGGCGGCCATCCCGCATCGCCTGACCGAAGTGGTGGTCACCGGGTGCCCGGGCCCCATGCAGCGACCGGGCGCG
>Ga0208849_1000256_pt1 | contig 51579 bp, 52 predicted proteins | sample NGESurdeep072012_10_FD_184470 | JGI IMG/M metagenome (GOLD analysis project Ga0208849, IMG submission 184470) | Arctic peat soil microbial communities from Barrow, Alaska - NGEE Surface sample 53-3 deep-072012 (SPAdes) | ecosystem: Environmental > Terrestrial > Soil > Wetlands > Peat ... | reverse complement strand
TGGAGCACCTGTTTGATGAAGGCGCCGAGAAAGGCCGGTGGAGCTGACCCCGCGATCTTGATCGTCACCTCGGTTGCGAAGTAAGCCTTGGTGTCCCACGGCAGCAGGTAGCCGGACAGCGCTAATACCAGGACGAGGAGCAGCATGATCACGCCCACCATCCAGTTCAGCTCCCGGGGGGCGCGGTATGACCCGGTCCAGTACACCCTGGCCATATGGAGCAGCACCATGATGATCAGGATGTTGGCGCCCCAGAAGTGGACGCCGCGAATCAGCCAGCCAAGGTACACGCTGTTCTGGATGAAGAGCACGCTTGTGTACGCGGCCGCCGGATTCCCGCGAGCGTCGGGGACGTAGTAGATGGCAAGAAGAATGCCGGTGACGAGCTGCAGGACGATCAGGACGAAAACCATTCCGCCAAAGCAGTAGTAGAAGGCGTTGGCGAAGTTCGGGACCCGCTGATACATCGCCTCGTTGATGGCTTTGGTGAAGGGATAGCGCTCGTCGAGCCACTGCACGACCGCCATCTGGACCTCGCGCGGGTGGGGAATGGCCATCGCTCAGAAACCGAGAGTGAGGCCGTCGACCTCGATGGTGCTGGCATCCTGTCCCTGCTTCCAGGTCAGGTGCGACAGCGGGTATGCGGCCGGCCCGCGCAGCACGGTACCGTCGAGGTGAAAACGCGAGCCGTGGCACGGGCAGTCAAAGCTCTTCGCGCCTTCGTTCAAAGCGACAGAGCAGCCCAGGTGAGAGCAGTTGATGGCCAGCACCTCCACCTTTCCCTGGTTCATGACGATGAAGCCGCCAAACGCGAGGTCACCGGGTGCATTGTCTCCTCCGCCGTCCGCCATGATGAATGCGGAGTTGGGACTGGCCGGGGCATTGAATTTGACCGCCTGGCCGTCGGAGAGCTGGTCGAGCGGCGTGCCCAGCGCGATCGTGAGGGGACCTTTCTTCTGGCCCTTGGGCGGCGGCGGCCAGAGGAAGACCAGGATCGGGAGGATGCCGGAAACCGTCAACGAGGTGATGATGATCGCCATCCCCCAGCCCAGGAATGTGCGTCGCGTGCTCCTCGGCGTCGCAGCGTCTGCCATCCGGCCCAAATGTTAACGGACATGTGACGGAGGCAGCCCCACGGCCTGGCGTACCTCCGCCAGGGTCTGGCGAGCCACCTCGCGGGCGGCTTCGCTGCCCGATTCGAGGATGGCGCTGACCTGCTCTGGGCTAAGCTCGGCGCGGACCTCGCGGAACGGCCTGAACGTGTCGATGATCCGCTCGGCGAGCAGCTCCTTCTTCTGGCCGCAACCGATCTTCGCCTTCCGGCATAGATCCCAGTAGTGCTGCCAATCGTCGAAGAAAAATTTGTAGAACGCGCAGACATTGCAGGTGCGCGGGTGGCCGGGCTGCGTCATGTATGTGCGCTTGACGTCGGTGACCATGCTCTTCACCTGCTTGCGAATGACCTGGGGATCATCGGTCACACCGACGATGTTGCCGACGGTCTTCGACATCCGCTGCTTGCCGTCGGTGCCCTTGATCAGCGGCGACTCGGTGAGCAGCGCGCGCGGCTCGGGGAACACAGGTGCGTAAGTGCGGTTGAACTTGCGCACGACCTCGCGGATCAGCTCGAGGTGGGGAAGCTGGTCCTTTCCGACCGGCACGCCCTGCCCTTTTACGATCGCGATGTCGGCTCCCTGCAGCACCGGGTACGAGAGCAGCCCGAGGTTGACATTGTCCGGGTGCTTCTTCGCCATCTCCTTGAACGTCGGGGTCCTGAGCACCCAGCTCAGCGGAGTCACCATCGACAGGAGGAGCGAAAGCTCCGCGACCTCCGGGACCTTCGACTGCTGGTAGATGACGCTGCGCTTGGGGTCCAATCCAACCGAGATCAGGTCCGCGGCGAGGTCGAAGATCTTGCCCTCGACCGTGTGACCGTCGGGCTCGGTGGTCAGTGCGTGATAGTCGGCGACGAAGTAATAGCAGTCGTACCGGCTCTGCAGGTCGACCCAGTTCCTGGCGGCGCCCAAGTAATTCCCCAGGTGAAAACGCCCGGTCGGTCGCATGCCGCTGAGGATCCTGATTCGCTCATCCATCGGCCGAGGAGTTTACCGTTGCCATCGTTGCCAGGGCGGCCGGGTTTAACCCGGCCGTGACTTTGTTCCTTTAGCCACCTCACGCGGCCGGGCGTAACTTTCAAATAATCCCATCCCGGGGAAGGTGAGCAGGCACTTTGGCGAAGCCAAACTGCCGATGCAATCAGTAGGTCCTATCGTCTCGCGCTTGCGCGCAGCGGAAACCTTCGAGGTTTCCGCTCATATCGCTACGATTTGGCCAGTTGCCAGATCACGATCCAACGCCCGACCTGCCCGCCCGATCCGTAGGGCTGGGTTCTCGGGCGCTCCGCAACACGGTCCTCGTCCTCACCGCCAAGGTCGTGGCGCGACTCATCGCGCTTGTGACCGTGCTCGCGATGGTCCGGTACCTCATGCCCGCTCCTTACGGCGCGTTTGCCACGATCGTGAACTACACGGCCATCGCCAGCGTCGTGCTGGACCTGGGCTTCAACGTGTTGTTCGTCCGCGAGGGCGCCCGGCACCCCGACGAGATCCAGCGCTATCTCCGCAACGTGATGTCGCTGCGCCTTTTGATGTCGGTGGTGAGCCTGGGGCTGCTCGCGCTTGCGCTTGCCCTGAACGGGTTGAGCTCTCTGCTGGTTCCCGCCTTTGCGATGATGGTCTTGACCTCGTACTCGACCCTTCTTCGCAACGGCCTATACGCGGTTCAGAAGCTGGGTTACGAGGCGGTCGCGGTGGTGCTCGAGAGCCTCGTTCTCCTCGCGCTCGTCCTGTACGGCGTCAAGACCCGGCACGGCATCACCTACTTCGTCTGGGCCTACGCCGCGCAGAACGCGTTCAGCTGCGTCTACTTCGTGCTCGTGCTGGCGCTCAAGCGGATAGCGCTGATCGGGTGGAGGCTCGAGCTGCCGCTGCTCCGCGAATGGTTCTGGAAGGGCCTGCCGTTTGCGCTCACGTTCGTGCTCACGATCCTCTATTTCAGAATCGATCAGCCGCTCGTGTACGCGCTCCGGCCGCATGTGGAAGCCGGCTGGTACGGAGCGGCTTACAAGCCGTTCGAGGCGCTGCTGTTCGTCCCGATGACTTTTCTGTCGATTGTGTTCCCGGTCCTGTCCATCTACCACCGGGAACGGCCGGGCGAGCTGCTTGATGCGGTGAACCGCTTCTTCAAAGCCCTGCTGCTCATCGGGTGGCCGATGAGCGTCGGAATCTTCGTGCTCGCGCAACCGCTGAACAATGCGTTGTTCGGGTCGTCTTACGATCCGTCCGAGCCGGCCCTTCGCATCCTCGCCCTGTCACTCGGCTTCGCATTCGTGAATAACGCCTTCATCGGCGCGCTCAGCGCCTCGGATCACCAGGCGTCGTTCACGTGGGCGGCGGGCTGGAGCCTGATCGCCAACCTGGCCATGAACCTCGTGCTCATCCCGAGCTTCGGCTATCTCGGCGCAAGCTGGGCCACGGTGATGACCGAAATCGTCCTGGGCGCCGTGGGCTGGACACTCACCGCGCGACACATCGGTCGCGTGCCTGTCTGGCGGCTCAGCTGGCGCGTGGTGCTGGCAGGCCTCGTCATGGGCGCTGCGGTCTTTCCGCTGAGCGGCCTTGGCGGCGTGGCGATGGCCATTCCAATCGTGGTCGGCGTGGCGGTCTACGGCGCGGCGGTCTTACTCCTGCGAGGGTTGACCAGGGAGGAGATCGACTGGGCCCGCCGCGCCCTGGCGATCGCTCGATGAGCTCTAAACCGTTCTTCTTGAAACCTCGCGGAGCGATGGAACCCGTGGCATGGGAAGAGATCGCGGTCGACGCACCCGAGCTCGGGCCTCAAACGAGGCTGGATGAGGCGCCGTTCGTAGCCCTCGACGTGGAGACCACCGGAAACGCGCCTTTCCTCGTCCTGGAGATCGGCGCGGAGCGCTTCCGGCTCGACGGCCCGCTCTCCTTCTTCGACACGCTGGTCGATTGCCAGGCGCCGATCAATCCCTACGCCCACCGGCGCCATCACATCGACCGTTCGATGCTCATCGGCGCGCCGGAGTTTCGCGACGCGCGGCGCGCCTTCTTGCGTTTCGCGCACGGCGCCGTCCTCGTCGAGCACAGCCACGACGCTTTCGACACCTGGCTCGTGGGCCGGGGACTGGAAAGCCCCCTCGAGCATCCCATCATCGACACCTCTGCCCTGGCGCGACTCGTGCTGGAGGTTCCCAAAGGACAGACGCCGGGACTGGCGCGGCTCGTCCAGGAGCTCGCGCTCGACGTCACCCCGGCGCACGCCGCCCTAGACGACGCGCGCGCGACCGCCATGGTGTTCCGCGCCCTGATCGCGCGCACGCAGGAGAAGTTCGGATGGACCACGGTGGGCGAGGTTCTCGCGGCGCTGCCGCGCCCGGTCGTCGATCGGACCGCGCCTAGTCGAAGAGCGTCAGCTGCAGGTCGGGCGCAGGGTGCTCAAGGCCCGAAAGCCCAACCCCGATCAGACGCACCGGGCGTGACTCCACGTGCGACTTCTCCAGCGCCGAACGCGCCGCGCGGAAGATCGTCTCGACGTCGTCGGTCGGGCTCGTCCGGCTCACCTGGCGGCTCACCAGCCTGAAATCGGGCAGCTTCAGCTTCACGTAGATCGTCTTGGCGCGAACGTCTTCCGCCTTCAGCCGCTCAACCACGCGATCGGTCAGCTCGCGCAGGGCCTTTTCCAGCTGCCCACGGTCGCTGACGTCCTGCTCGAAAGTCGTCTCGGCCGAGATCGTCTTCGCCGGCTTGCTGCCGTCGACCGGCGACCGGTCGCGACCCTGCGCGAACCGCTGAAGCACGGCGCCGCCCACTCCGAGCGCCTGGACCAGGCGCTGAGTCTCGTAGGCGGCCAGCTCTCCGACCGTCCGAAGGCCCATCGCGTTCAGCCGCTCTTCGGTCTTGGGGCCGAGGCCTGGGATGACGCCGATGTGAAGGGGGGCCAGGAAGCTCGCCTCCGCCCCCGGCGGCACCAGGACGAGACCGTCAGGCTTGTGGGTCCCGCTGGCGACCTTGGCCACCAGCTTGGAAGTCGCGGCGCCGACCGACGCCGTTAGGCCCACCTCGGTGTGAACCTGGAACTTGATCCGGCGCGCCACGTCTTCCGCGTTGGACGTTCCATGGCGGGTGCGCGCCGTGATGTCCAGGTACGCCTCATCGAGCGCGATCCCTTCGACGAGCTCCGGTGAGGTGAAGCGGCGGAAGATCTGGTGGACCGACCGGCTTGCATCGCGGTATCTGGCGCTGTCCGGGGTCACGACCATGAGCTGGGGGCACTGCTGCAGGGCCTCGTGCAAAGGCATCGCGGAGCGCACTCCGAAGGCACGGGCCTCGTATGACGCGCCCATGACAACCGCACGCCGAGACCGGCCGGCGACGGCGACGGGAATGCCCCGAAGCTTCGGATCGTCGCGCTGATGGACCGACGTGTAAAAGGCATCCAGGTCGACGTGGAGGATCGTGCGGGGCCAGTTGTCGGGTCTTGGCATGCTTTCTTGTGGCGGCCAGTCTGCCACAACACCTTGTGCCTCACCCCGCCTTCACGCGCAGCTTTAAGGGCTGTTGGGCGTCCCCGCGAGGTTTGAGAACACGTTGGAGATCTGCGGGCCGGCGAAGTACAGGATGGCTGAAGCCATCAGGCCGACGAGGACGATGGTGCCCAGAACCATGCCCACAACGATTCCGACCGCACCTCCTGCACCCGACCCGGACCCAGTTGCTGAGGAGGGCCGGGCGGTGGGTTCCCACGCCTGTCCGGTCCAGCGCCAGAGCCGGTCCTGGGAGTACGCGGGCCGCCATTCGGCGCCGTCCCACCACCAGAAGCCGTCGGCCGAGTAGCGCGTCTGTTGTGCGGCCGGCCTGGACGCTGCCGGATCTCCCGCCATGGCTTGATGCATGGGGTTCCGGGGTCTCGGAGCCTAGAATCCGACAGCGATGAAAGGCGTGATTCTTGCTGGGGGCACAGGCAGCCGGCTGCACCCTCTGACCCGCATCACGAACAAGCACCTTCTGCCGGTCTACGACCGGCCGATGATCAGCTACGCGATCGAAGCGCTGGTCATGGCCGGCGTCACGGAGATGATGCTCGTCACGGGCGGGACGCACGCCGGCGAGTTCCTGCGCCTGCTCGGAAACGGACAGGAGTTCGGGATCGACAGGCTCTTCTACGCGTACCAGGACAAGCCGGGTGGCATCGCTGAAGCCCTCAGCCTCGCCGAGAAGTTCGTGGGTGGCGATCGCGTCGTTGTCCTGCTGGGCGACAACATCTTCGGCCGCTCGATCCGTCACTGCGCCGACGCATTTCGCCAGCAGAAGCGAGGCGCCCGGGTGGTGCTTTCAAAAGAGAGCGATCACGAGCACCTTCGCCACCTGGGGGTGGCCCATCTCAACGGGAGCCGCCGGATCCAGCGGATCGTCGAAAAGCCGGACCATCCGCCCAGCGATTACGCGGTCACCGGCGTGTACTTCTATGACGACACCGTCTGGAAGGTGCTGCCGGAGCTCAAGCCCTCGGGCCGCGGCGAGCTCGAGATCACGGACGTCAACAACTGGTATCTCGAGCGCGGCCTGATGGAGTACGACATTCTCGAAGGCTTCTGGGGCGACGCCGGCGAATCCATGGCGGCTTATTACGCGGCGCAGGATTTCGTGCGCGAGCACGGGGCCAACCGCGAGTGACGGTGAAACCGGCGGCCATTGAGGGTGTAGTGCTCAAGGAGCTGGTCACGCACGCCGACGAGCGCGGCTTCTTCCGCGAGGTGATCCGCGAGACGGATGAGTTCTTCGACCACTTCGGCCAGTGGAGCCATTCCATGATGTATCCCAGCACCGCCAAGGCATGGCATATCCACCAGCGGCAAACCGATTGGTGGTACGTGATGGGCGCGATCAAGGTCGCCCTGTACGACGCGCGTGAAGGCTCACCGACTCATGGCAACCTGATGGAGTTCCTGATGGGTGACGACCACGCGACCTGCCTCAAGATCCCGCCAGGTGTCGCTCACGGATGCCGCGCCATGGCGCTGAGCCACGTCCTCTACATCACCTCCAGCGTCTACGCGCCAGACGACGAGGGCAGGATCCCGCACGACGATCCGGCGATCGGTTACGACTGGACCGCCGGCCCTCCCATCAAGTGACGCGCTCGCTCGGCCGGCTCCTCGTCGCCGGAGCCGCGGGGTTCATCGGCTCCAACTTCGTGCGTTTGATCCGCGCCACGCGCCCCGAGGTCCAGATCACCGTGCTCGACAAGCTGACCTACGCCGGCAACCTGGCCAACCTGGTCGAGTTCGAAGGACAGCCCGGCTACCGGTTCGTGCATGGGGACATCTGCGACGCAGATCTCGTCAACTCGCTTGCGGCAGAGGTGGATGCGATCGTCAACTTTGCCGCCGAGACGCATGTCGATCGTTCGCTGATGGACCCGTTCTCCTTCATCGAAACCGATGTGCGCGGCACTGCGGTTCTCTGCGAGGCGGCGCGCAACCATCACCACCAGGTCTTCCTGCTCGTGAGCACCGACGAGGTCTACGGCGACGTGGCCGGCGGCCGCTCGCGCGAGGAGGACGGCTTCAAGCCTCGGAGCCCGTATTCCGCGAGCAAGGCCGGGGGCGAGCACCTGGCACGCGCGTACGCGGAGAGCTTCGGGCTGCCGCTGCTCGTCACGCGAGGGTCGAACAACTACGGGCCTTACCAGTACCCCGAAAAGCTGATCCCGGTACTGATCACCAACGCGATCGACGAGCTTCGGCTGCCGCTGTATAAGGATGGGTCGGCGGTGAGGGACTACGTCTATGTCGAGGATCACTGCCGGGCCATCGACCTCGTCCTTCACGAGGCGCCGATAGGCGGTGTGTACAACGTCGGGACGGGGGTGGAGACCTCCGGCCTGCGCGTGGCGGAAGCGGTGCTCGAGATCCTGGGCAAGCCGAAAAGCCTCATCGAGTTCGTCGCCGACAGGCCCGGTCATGACTACCGCTATGCCCTAGACATCGATCGCATCACTCAGCTCGGCTGGGAGCCCACGGTCGCCCTGGGTGAAGGGCTCAAGCGAACGGTGCGCTGGTACCAGGAGCACCCCGAGTGGTGGCGGCCGCTCAAATCGGGCGAGTACTGGGAGTACTACAAGCGAAACTATCGCCCGCTCGGCACGAGTGTCAGCTAGGCGGCGTCACCGGTCGCCAGGTGCGGCCGTCCCACCAGTACTGGCCGTCGGCTGATCGCTGGGCGGTGGCGGGGATCGCTTGCGCCAGGTCTCGCCAGGCCTGCCCGTCCCACCAGAACCTGCCATCCGCTGAGAGCTGCACGCCTTGCGCCGGCACCTGGGGGCGCCGGCGGGCACGCCCGACCACGAACAGCACCACTCCCAGGATCAGCGCCCCCAGGAGAACCGGTATGGCGAACCCGCCGACGGTGTAGCTCAAAGAAGCCGAGGTCGCCTGCGGCCACTGCGACAGTGGAATGCTGTCCTCCGGTGCGACGATGTATTGAGCCGTAGTCTGGGACGAGGCAAAGGCTCCCTGGTCGTCGGTCTTCGAAACCGTGATGACGAAGAAAAAGTCGTTGCCCTTCACGAACGCAAAAGCGTCGATGTATGAGTTGCTCGCCGCAACCGTAGATTGGGCGCCGTAGTACGCGTCGATGCCATTGACAGTTAGCGGATGGCTGTAGTTCGGGTCGGCCTTGTCCGCCAGCTCGGAAGCCGCGAGCCATCTCTTCGCCCCGTCGCCGCCGCTAAAGGCGACCGCCCCCTCCACCAGAACGTGCTGCGTGGTCCGCTGAATCCAGGTTCGCCCGAAGCCCCCTATGAACCCATCGCGCTGCAGGGTTGCCTTGATCGCGGAGGCGTTGGCTGGATTTCCTGTGGCGATGTACTGATCGGCGTCGAGACTGCCCTCAATCACTCCGGGAGCTGTCGAGTCGGCCTCGACATAATCCGAGCTGGGTGGTGCAGCCAGCATCGTCTCCAGGCCGGGGGACGGGCTGGGCGAAGCTATGGCGCCGAGCGGCAGGAGGGCGGCAGTCGCGACGCCGGCGACATAAACCCAACGCTTCATCCGCCGACATCCTAACGCTTGTTGGTGAACCTTCCGGATATCCCGCGCCGGTACCACTTCATGTAGCGCGGGAGCCACTGCCAGAGTTGAAACCGGCTCTGGCCCGCTGTCCGGTCGCGCCACGTCGTCGGCACCTCCGCGACGCGCATTCCAAGCAGGTGCGCTTTGACGGTCAGCTCGATGCCGAGCTCAAAGCCGCCGGTCGACTCGATGGTCACCTGGTTGAGCAACCGCTTCGAGTACATCCGGAAGTTGCTCGTGGCGTCGTGCACCGGGACTCCGCCGAGCCAGTGCAGCGACAGCCCGGCTACGCGCGACATCGATCGCTTCAGAAGAGGACCACCAACCTGGCGCCCGCCGCGCATGTAGCGCGACCCCGCCACGACGTCGGCCCCCGCGCGCGCCAGCTCGTACATCGGGTCGATGTCCTCAGGGTTGTCCGAGCCATCACCCATGGTGACGAGCACATAGGGAGCCCGCGCCGCTCGCAGGCCGGACTTCATCGCGTTCAGAACGCCGCGCCCGAGCGTGTTGCGGTGAAGGCGCAGCTCCGGCATCTCTGCCTTCAGGCGCTTGACGACGGGGACCGTGGTGTCCTCGTCGAAGTCGTGCACGACCAGTACCTCGAGCGGTCGCGTACGGGTTCGCTCGACGACCCCGCGCAGCGTCGGCACCACGTTTTCGCCTTCGTTGTAGACGGGAATCACGACGCTGAGAGCTGGTGAATCGTCGATTAGATCCGGCCTGCCTTGATCTCTTCCTGGATCCAGGGAATCACCTCGTCGAGCATCTCGTCGAGAGAGGTCGTCGCCTCGAAACCGAGAACCTCGCGCGCCTTGTGGACGTCGGGGACACGCATCTGCACGTCGTGCTCGTACGGCGGGTCGGACACGAGGTGAAGAGGCCGGCCGTCCCCGTGGACCTTGCGCCAGATGGCCTCAGCCAGCTCGCGAACGGTTGTCGATTCTGCAGTCGAGAGGTTGAAATCCTCGTTCAGGGCCTTTTCCGATTCCATCGCGATCCGGATTCCACGCGCCAGGTCTCCGCCGTAGGTGTAGTGCCGCACCTGGCTGCCGTCGCCCAGGATCTGCAGCGGGTCCTGGCCTTTCAACGCCTTCTGGCATAGATCGGGGACGACATGGCTCATCGCGAGCTTGACGTTCCCACTCATAACCTGGTGATCGCGCAAAGCACGGCGCTCGCCGACGCCGACGCAGTTGAACGGCCGCAGGATCGTGTAGGGCAGGCCGTACTGCTCGTGTGCCCCATGGGCGAAGAACTCGGTCGCCAGCTTCTGAAAGCCATAGGTCGATCGCGGAGGCGGGCTCGTGATCTGCGCGCCCTCTGGTGTGGGGAAGGTCGTCGCCGATTCGAACACCATGCTGCTCGAGATGACAGTGATCTTCTTGAGCCGGCCGGCGCGGTGGGCGTTGATGGCGGCATCGAACGTGGCGGCGCAGATGCGCTCGTTCTCCGCGAGCAGGTCGTACGCGAACTCGTGGAAGTACGAGATGCCTCCGATCATCGCGGCTCCGGCCACGAGCTGGTCGCAGTCGACTGCAAGGTCGGTCAGGAGCTTCGCATTCTTGGCGTCGCCCTCGACCAGCCGGTAGCGCGGGTCGCCGTCGAAGCTGCGCCTGACCGGTCCGTACTTGCTGTAGTTGTCGACGCCGACCACCTCGTGGCCGGCATGGAGTAGATCAGCGACCAGGTATCCGCTGATGAACCCGGCCGCCCCGGTGACCAGGACTTTCATGCGTCGCCCGTAGGCCTGGCTTCGCCAGGCCGTCTAATCCACGTCCCTGACTGTCCCCTTCTCGTTGCGACGATTGACAGATTCGTTAATCCCATCCGAATACCGGAAGGAGAGCAGCGCCTGCGGCGGGAACACGCCCGCGCGATGAGAGGAAACCATCCGGGTTTCCTCTCATATCCAACCCGGCCGCGCCAGTGACCAGGACTTTCAGAGCCGGATTGGTCCCGTAATGCCCCAGATGTCTACGACGTCGCGACCGTCAAGGTCCAGCGTGTGATAGGCCTTGTGGGGCGCCGCGATCACCAGGACGTCGGACCCGCTCAGCACGTTCTCCAGGGATTCGAAAGTCGGGTCGTCGATGAACGGGTCCGTGCACATGACGCGCGCCCCTTTGAAGGCGGCCAGCTTGCGGAGCTTGTAGCTGAGCGAGGCACGCGGGTCGTCTGACTCGCCTTTGAAGGCCATGCCGAGTATGCCGACGGTTCGCCCCTGCAGCGACTGTCGCGAGTTGAGCGTGTCCACGATGTAGTTGGGCAGTCCCTCGTTGATCTGCATCGCCGCCTGGCCCATAGGAAAGTGGTCTGGCGTGAAAGCCGAAAGCTGCATCGTGTCCTTCAACAGGCACGGCCCGGCTGCGAAGCCGGGTCCCGGCAGGTCGGCGGCGCGGGGGTAGTCGTGGCGGATGGCATCGAGCACGCGGTTGTAGTCGAGGCCCGACCGGTGGGCGATCTGGAAAAACTGGTTGGCGATCGCAAACTTCATGTAGCGCCAGGTGTTGGTGAGCAGCTTGGCCAGCTCCGCTTCGAGCGGAGTGGTGCGAACGACGCTGACGCCGAGCCGCTCGAACAGGGCGCTCGCCTTGTTGAACGCCCGATCCGAGGTCGTCCCCACCAGCTGCGGCAGCGTCCGCAGCTCTTCCAGGGCGTGGCCTTCGGCGATCCGCTCGGGGCAGAAGGCCACATCGGCCTCTACGCCAGAGCTCCGCAGGCGCCGCTCGACCGACTCGGTCGTACCCGGGAAGACAGTCGAGCGGAGCACGATCAACGAGCCCTTGTTCAGGTTGGGCGCGAGGTCGTCTATGACCTTGTCGAAGATGCGGACCGACGGGTTCATGAACTCGTCGATGGGGGTCCCGATGACCAGGATCACCGTGTCAGTGCGGCTGACCGTGCGCGGGTCTGAGGCAAGCTCCAGGCGTCCCGTGGGCAGCAGCCTCTTCAAGAGGGCGTCCGCGCCGTTCTCGAGGAAGGGGACGTTGCCCGATTTGACCAGAGCGACTTTCGCGGCGTCAAGGTCGTCGATGCCCACCTTGTAACCGCAGTCTGCCAGCGCGAGGGCGAGCGGCAGGCCGACGTGGCCGCAGCCGCCGACGACGACCACGTCAAGTGGATGGTCCATGGCGGCCAAATTATGATGGCTCGACTCGTGATCTCATCCCGAACCGGGCAGTCTGTGCTGCTGGACATGCGGCCGCTCCAGGGCCCCGGCGCTGCCCGCGGCGTCGGTTCGTACGCACGGGGCCTGCTCAAAGGGCTGATCGCCGAAGGTTTCGACTCCAGGTTGACGCTGCTCCTCGACGCGGGGCTGGATGAGCCTGAGCTGCCGCCGGGTGCTTACCGCCTCGCCGGCTCACGCCGCCGCTATCACGGCCAGCTGGCCGGCTACGAGGAAGCCGTGGCGCTGAGGGGAGACCTCGAACGAATCCGGCCCGACCTGTACCACGCGGTCGACCTCCGGCTGCCAGGCCGTTCACCATGCCCGCTCGCGGTCACCGTGCACGACATGATCCCGTGGGCGTGGGGCGGCCCGCGGATGAGGGGCGAGCGCCTCCGGTTCTGGCTGGGCAAGCGTCTTTTGAAGCGCGCGGACGTCGTGGTTGCGGTTTCCAAGGCCACGGCGGCCGACGCCGCCAGCATCGCGGGTGTCGATCCGCGCCGGATTCGTGTCGTGCTCGAAGCGGCTGATGACGTGTTCAAGCCAAGGCAGGGAGCGCATGAGAGGGTCCTACAGAGGTGGGGCCTGGATAGCGGCTACCTGCTGTTCGTCGGCGCTCTCGACGCGCGCAAAGATCCTGCGGCCCTGCTGCGAGCATTGGCTTCGGCGCGGGAGGCTCGTCCTCAGCTGAAGCTCATCGTGGCAGGCGACCCTGGCCGCCAGGCTCCTCCGAGCATGCCCGGCGCCAGGTTGCTCGGGCGTGTGGACGATGCGGAGCTCGCCGACCTGTACACGGCAGCCGGGTGCTTCGTTTTCCCGAGCCGGTATGAGGGGTTTGGGCTTCCATGCCTCGAAGCGATGGCTTGCGGTTGCCCGGTGGCCGCGTTTCGCAACTCGAGCCTGCCGGAGGTGGTCGGCGAGGCGGGCTTGCTGGTGGACGACGGCGATGCCCAGGCTCTCGGGCGCGCCGCCGCGAGCATGAGTGCGGAACCGGAGCGGTGGCGTCGCGCCGGGCTCGAGCGGGCACGCGAGTTCAGCTGGCGGAAGACCGCCCGGCAAACGATCGCGGCCTACGAGTCGCTGCTGCGCCGGTGAGTTTTGTCCGCGGGAGCCGGCACCCGCGCCGAAGGCCCCAACCCGAAGCCCGCGCGGGAGCCGGCGCTCGCGGAGAATCGAAAGACAGGAACCGAGATTCGAACTGAGATAATCGCCGCGATTTGAGCAAGGTTGCGGTCATCGGCGCCGGCTACGTTGGACTCACGACCGCCGCCTGCCTTGCCGACCTCGGAAACGACGTCACCGTCGTCGACATCGACCGCGAGAAGATCGCGCAGCTCAAGAGTCATCACGTTCCCTTTTACGAGCCGGGGTTGATTGAGCTGGTCGAGCGAAACGCCAGGGCCGGGCGGCTTCGATTCACCACCGCTTACGAAGACGCTGTGCCCGGTGCCGAGTACGCCATCATTGCGGTTAGCACGCCCGAAGGCGAGGGCGGCGAGGCCGACCTGTCATACGTCGAGGCGGCCGCCACGTCGATCGCGAACTGCATGGACGGCCCGCTGGTGGTGGTCAACAAATCGACGGTGCCGCCGCTCACCGGCGACATGGTTTCGAGCGTCTTGCGCAAGCCCAACCGCGGCCATTCCGCCGCCGTCGTGTCGAATCCCGAGTTTCTCCGCGAGGGCTCGGCGATCCAGGACTTCATGCACCCCGATCGCGTGGTCATCGGCAGCCACGACCGGGAGGCCGCGGAAAAGGTGGCGCGGCTGTACGCCCCGCTCGACGCGCCGATCCTGATCACCCCGAACATCTACACGGCCGAGATGGTGAAGTACGCCTCCAACGCGTTCCTTGCCGCGCGCATCTCGTTTATCAACGAGATCGCTCGGATCTGCGAGCGCGTCGACGCCGACGCCAAGCTCGTTGCGGAGGGCATGGGCCTCGACAAGCGCATCGGACCGAGCTTCCTCGACGCGGGCATCGGGTACGGGGGCTCTTGCTTTCCGAAAGACGTGAAGGCACTGGCGGCACTGGCTGAGCGCTTCGACTATCACCCTGAGCTGTTGCACGCGGTGATGGACATCAACCAGGACCAGCGCATGCTCGTGATCGACAAGCTGCGGGAATGTCTCGAGGTGCTGCAAGACCAGGTGATCGGGCTCTTCGGGCTCGCGTTCAAGCCCAACACAGACGACCTTCGGGAGGCGCCAAGCATCGATATCGCCAAGGTCTTGCTGGCGGCCGGCGCGGTGGTAAGGGCTTACGACCCCGCGGCGATGGACCGCGCGCGCAGCATCCTTCCTGACATCGAGTACATGGACGGTGCATACGAGGTGGCGGCCGGCGCCGACGCTGTGGTCGTGATCACCGAGTGGAACGAGTTTCGAGTCCTCGACCTGGGACGTGTGAAGAAGTCGATGAGGAGGCCTGTGGTGATCGACGGTCGCAACATCTATGATCCGGCCGCCATGCGCGGCCTTGGGTTCACCTATCGAGGAATTGGCCGCGAATAAGCCGCGGGCCGTCGTGTCGGGCGGTGCCGGCTTCATAGGCTCTCACCTCTGCCAGGCGCTGCTCGACAGCGGCATGCGTGTGCTGGCGTTGGACAACCTCATCACGGGCTCCCGTGAAAACCTGCGCACGTTCGAAGGGCATCCCGACTTCGAGTTTCGGCAATCCGATGTCAACCACGGGATTTTCGTGGGTGGTGATGCTCGATACGTCCTGCACTTCGCCTCGCCCGCGTCACCGCCGCAGTACGACGCGAATCCGATTCACACCCTGAAGGTCGGCACTGTAGGGACGATGAACATGCTAGGGCTGGCGCGGGCCAAGGGCGCGACGTTCCTGCTCGCCTCGACCTCCGAGGTCTACGGGGACCCCCTCGTCCACCCGCAGCCCGAGTCGTACTGGGGCAACGTGAATCCGATCGGGCCACGCGGTTGCTACGACGAGGCCAAACGGTGCGCGGAAGCCTTCGCGATGGCTTATCACCGCGCGCACCAGGTGGACACGAGGATCATCCGAATCTTCAACACGCATGGCCCGCGCATGCAGGTGTCGGACGGCCGCGCAGTCCCCAACTTCATGGCCCAGGCCCTGAGGGGCGAACCGCTCACCGTTTATGGCGACGGCTCCCAGACGCGCAGCCTCTGTTACGTATCCGACCTGGTGAGAGGCGTTCTGGGCGTGCTCGAGCGCGGCGACGAGATGCCCGTCAACCTCGGCAACCCGAGCGAGGTGACCGTTCTCCAGCTGGCCGAAACGATCATCCGTCTGGCCAACTCGAAGAGCGAGATCGTCCATCGCGACCTGCCGGTCGACGACCCGAAGCAGCGCCGTCCGGACATCACGCGCGCCCGGACTCTGCTCGGCTGGGAGCCCGAGGTGTCGCTCGAGGACGGCCTGGTCCGGACCCTGGAATACTTCCGTTCAGTGGTATGACCACGCCTGAGGAGCTGAAGCAGTACGTCCGGGACGTTCCCGACTTCCCGCAGCCTGGCATCGTTTTTCGGGACATCACGCCACTGCTCGCCCGCAAGGAGCTCTTCCGCGAGGTCGTCGAAATGATGGCGAAGCGGTGGACCCAGCCTGAACCCGACCTGGTGGCGGCCATCGAGGCGCGCGGTTTCATTCCCGGCGCCGCGATCGCCGTCAAGCTCAACGCCGGCTTCGTCCCCATCCGAAAAACCGGGAAGCTGCCGTGGAACACCATCAGCGACGCCTACCAGCTCGAGTACGGCACCGACCAGCTCCAGGTGCACTCGGACGCCGTCGAGCCCGGCCAGAAGGTGCTGATCGTCGATGATGTACTGGCCACGGGTGGCACCGCGGCCGCCGCGGTTCGCTTGATTCGTAAGCTGGGGGGCGTGGTGGTCGGAGTCCAGGTTCTGATCGAGCTCGAAGACCTGGGCGGGAGAAAGCGCCTCTCCGACGTCAAAGTCGTCAGTGAAATCGTGTACTAAGGAGCAGACAGCAGATTTGAAAGTCAGTGCGAAAGGCAACGACGTCAAGGACCTCAACCTGGCCGCCCAGGGGCAGGACCTCATCGATTGGGCGGCACGCGAGATGCCGGTCCTCACCCTGATCCGCGCGCGCTTCGCGAAGGAGCTTCCGCTCAAGGGCTTGAAGCTCGCCGCCTGCCTGCACGTGACGAGCGAGACCGCCAACCTCATGCTGACGCTGAAGGCCGGCGGGGCGGACGCAGCCCTGTGCGCCTCGAACCCCCTTTCCACGAATGACGCCGTCGCCGCCGCGCTTGCCTCGCAGCACGGAATCAAGACCTACGCCATCCGAGGCGAGGACAACGACACCTACTACCAGCACATCGAGGCAGCGCTGGATCACCGCCCAGCCATGACGATGGACGACGGCGCCGACCTTGTTTCGGTGCTGCACAAGTCGCGCCAGGACCAGTTGACAGAGGTTATCGGCGGCACCGAAGAGACGACCACCGGGGTGGTGAGGCTTCGGGCGATGGCCGAACGAGGCGTGCTTCGTTATCCCATCGTCGCTGTCAACGAGGCCGACACAAAGCACATGTTCGACAACCGGTACGGAACCGGCCAGTCCACGATCGATGGCATCATCCGGGCGACCAACGTCCTGCTGGCCGGCAAGACGTTCGTGATCGCGGGCTACGGATGGGTCGGACGGGGCCTGGCCTCAAGAGCGAAGGGCCATGGCGCGGACGTGGTCATCACCGAGGTCGACGCGGTGAAGGCACTCGAGGCGGCCATGGATGGTTTCAGGGTCATGAAGATGGACGAGGCGGCCGTCGACGGCGACATCTTCGTCACCGTGACCGGCGACGTCAACGTCCTCGATCGCAAGCACTTCGAGACCATGAAGGATGGAGCGATCCTCGCGAACTCCGGCCACTTCAACTCGGAGATCAACCTGAAGGCCCTTGACCAGATGGCGACCGGAGTGCGTCAGGTGAGGCCTTCGGTGCAGGAGTACAAGCTGCAGGACGGCCGCCGGCTCCACGTGCTGGCTGAAGGACGGCTCATCAACCTTGCCGCCGCCGAAGGCCACCCGGCGGCCGTGATGGACATGAGCTTTGCCAACCAGGCCCTCTGCGCCGAGTACGTGGCCAAGAACTACAAGACGCTTGAGCGCAAGGTGTACGACGTGCCGGCTGACATAGATGCCGAGGTCGCGCGGCTGAAGCTCAAGGCGATGCGAATCGAGATCGACACTCTGACCGAAGAGCAAGAACGCTATCTGACGTCCTGGGAAGAGGGGACCTAACTCATCTTTGGGCCCGCTCGGCGCACCTGGGTGCTGGGCGGAGGCGGCGCCCGAGGCGCCGCCCAGGTCGGGGTCCTGCAGGGCCTGTTCGAAGCGGGCGTTGACCCTCCCGTGGCCGTCATCGGCACCAGCGTCGGCGCCCTGAACGGCAGCGCGATCGGGGCCTATCCCTCGCTCGCCGGCACCATGATGCTGCGAGAGGTCTGGATGTCGCGGCAGGCGGTGGAGGTGTTCCGCGCCCACCCGCTCGGCATGATCCTCTCGGGCCTGAGGCGGGACCAGGTGAGCGCGCTGCCGCAGCAGAACATCCGCCGCCTGATCGAACGGGCGCAGGCGTTGACCGGCGTCACGACCTTCGAACAGCTGCGCGTCCCGCTGGCGGTGGTGGCAACCGACCTCAACGCGGGCAAGCCCGCGGTGTTCCGCTCAGGCGCGCTGACGCCGGCCCTGCTCGCCTCCACCGCCATCCCTGGGTTGTTCCCGTCGGTTCGCATCGCCGATCGCGAGCACCTGGACGGTGGCGTCGTCAACAACACGCCGCTCAGCATCGCCGTCGCCGACGGGGCTAAGGAAGTCCTCGCCATCAGCCTGATGGGCGGAGGTGAGTACGCGGTGGTGCCGACCACCCTGCCAGAGCTCATCGCGCGAACCCTCCAGCTTTCTCTGCACCACCAGATGCTCGCGGACTACGAGCAGCTGCGGGATCGGGCGCGCCTCATCGTGCTGTGTCCGGTCACGTCCGCGACGGCGACCTGGGAGATGAAGCGCGAGCACCTCGACAAGGTGATGGAGTCCGCGCGGGCCGCCACCGCGGCGCTGCTGTCGCAACGAGGCGCGAAGCTCTTCCGCCATTCAGGAATTCACTACCTGGAGCTGAAGTGAGAAGGAAACGTGGGCGGTTCCTTCTGCGCGCAGGCGCGAGCAGGATCGGACCTACTGATTGCACCGGCCGGTCGTGTTCGCGCCGACGGGAACCTGGCCCTCATCCCGAAGCTGATTCGCCAATCGCGGATCGACAGGGCCCGGCGCTCATCTTCCGGGGATTGGATTTTTCTGAATATCTGCTCCTGGCCACGCGGTGGAGTCGAAAGAGACAAAGTTGCGGCCGGGATGAACCCGGCCGCCAGGCCACGCGGGTGAGCTAGGATCTGACCGTCCCAGAGGTATGAACCTGGCGCTTGGGGACTGCTCTGTCCTTGCCGGCGTGGGAGATTCAATGGAGGACTTGCTGCCATGGCGGAATCGACCCTGTTCACGTCCGAATCGGTCACCGAAGGCCATCCGGACAAGCTCGCCGACCAGATCTCGGATGCGATCCTCGACGCGATCCTCGCCAAAGACCCCCTGGCTCGCGTCGCTTGCGAGGCGATCGTCACCACCGGATTGGTGATCGTGGTGGGCGAGATCACCACAGACTGCTACGTCGACATCCCTCGGATCATCCGGCAGACCGTTCGCGAGGTCGGCTACACGCGGGCCAAGTACGGCTTCGACGCGGACACCTGCGGTGTCGTGACCAGTATCGACGAGCAGTCCCCGGACATCGCTCAGGGTGTCGACGTCGGCGGCGCAGGCGACTCCGGGATGATGTTCGGCTTCGCATGCGACGAAACGCCCGAGCTGATGCCGCTGCCGATCATGCTCGCCCACCGGCTCGCGCGCCGGCTCGCCGAGGTGCGACGCAACAAGACGCTCACCTATTTACGGCCCGACGGCAAGGTCCAGGTCACCATCCGCTATGGGGAGGATGGCCGGCCGGCCGGAGTGGACAACGTGGTGCTCTCCACACAGCACCACGACGAGATCGGCACGGACCAGCTGCGGGCAGACATCGCCGAGCACGTGATCGACGCCGTCATCCCGGCCGAGCTGCGAGCCGGCGGCATCCGCACCTTCATCAATCCCACTGGTCGCTTCGTGGTCGGGGGCCCGGTCGCGGATGCGGGCCTGACCGGGCGCAAGATCATGGTCGACACGTATGGCGGCTACGCGCGCCATGGCGGCGGGTGCTTCTCGGGCAAGGACCCGACGAAGGTGGACCGCGCCGGCGCGTACGGTGCGCGCCACGTCGCCAAGAACGTCGTAGCCGCCGGGCTCGCGTCACGGTGCGAGGTCCAGATCTCGTACGCGATCGGAGTCGTGAAGCCCGTCGCGATCCGCGTCGACACCTTCGGCACCGGCAAGCTGGCCGACGCGGCGATTTCGACCGGCGTGAGCAAGCTGTTCGACCTCAGCCCGCTGGGCATCATCAAGGAGCTCAACCTCCGGCGGCCGTTGTTCCGTCAGACGGCGGTTTACGGCCATTTCGGCCGCACGGATATCGACGCGCCGTGGGAGTCGACGGCGCGCGCCCAGGACCTCGCCGAAGAGCTAGCCGCACACCGGGCTTGACGCACACAGTCGTGGTGATACCGGCCGGGGGCGCGGGCACCCGCCTGTGGCCGCGGTCGCGCCGCTCAACTCCGAAGCACGTGCTGCCCCTCGGCGCTCACGGGGAGCCGCTGCTGAGAGCCACCTACGATCGGGCCAGGTCTCTGGCCGACGAGGTGTTCGTCCTCACCGAGCTCCGTCAGCGTCCGATCATCGAAGCAGTCCTTCCCGAGCTTGATCGCGAGCATCTGATCCTCGAGCCACAGGCTCGCGGCACGACGAACGCATACGGCCTCGCCGCACTGACTTTGATCGCGCGCTACCCGTCCGCGGTGATGCTGACGCTGCCCGCCGATCACGTAGTCCGCGGCGCGGCCAAGATCGCCAGGGTCGCGAGGATCGCCATACGTGCCGCCGACGCGAAGGGAGCGCTCGTCACCGTGGGATTGAAACCGACATTCCCATCGACCGGCCTCGGGTACATCCACGCTCCAGGTCGTGTGACCGATGGCACGCTTCGTGTGAAACGCTTCATCGAGAAACCGGACCTTGCCGCCGCGAAGCGATACATGCGTGCGGGCGGTTACTACTGGAACCTCGCCTGGTTCAGCTGGCGGGTCGAGATCTTCATCGAGGAGCTGGCCCGTCACGCTCCCAGGCACCTCGCCGGCCTGCGCAAGGTGGTTGCTGGTCTGAACGCCGGAGACGAATCGGGCGCGGCGCGGCTTTACGGACGCCTGCCGGTCGAGGTGATCGACCGGAGCGTGATGGAGAAGACGGACCGATTGCTGCTGGTTCCGGCCGACTTCGACTGGGCCGACATCGGCAACTGGTCCGAGCTGGGTGACCGCGTGCGCGCCGACGAACGGGGCAACTCGGTGGAGGGGGACGCCATCCTGGTCGACACCAGGGGCAGCGTGATCTTGAGCGACCGGCGGCTGGTGGCCGCGATCGGCCTGGAGGACATGATCATCGTCGACTCGGAAGACGCTCTCCTGGTGGTCCCGAGGTCCCGGGCGCAGGACGTCCGGAAGGTGGTCGAGGCGCTCAGGCGGGCGCGCAAGACCCGCTACCTATAACCACCCCTGCAGGTAACCTTTCACGGATGATCCAGCGCCAGCAGATCAAGTTCGGGACCGACGGATGGCGCGGCGTGATCGCGGACGATTTCACCTACGCGAACGTGCGTCGCGTCGCGCAAGGCACGGCCGAGTACATGAGGTCGCGATCGAAAGACCCGCTCGCCGTCGTCGGCTACGACTGCCGCTTCGCCTCCGAAGATTTCGCGCGCACGGTCGCCGAGATCTTCGCCACCAACGGCATCCGGACCTTGATCTTCGATCGTCCATCGCCGACGCAGGTTGCCTCGTGGACGGTGATCGACCAGAAAGCGACCGGAGCGGCCGTGATCACGGCGAGCCACAACCCCTACCAGTTCAACGGAATCAAGTTCAAGCCCGAGACAGGCAGCTCCGCGCCGACCGAGGTGATCGCCGACCTGGAAAGCCGGATCAACGCCCTGTCTGAGGTGCCGCAGATCGACCATCGGGCCGCGCGCGACCTGGTGTCGACCTTCGACCCGCGCCAACCCTACTACGCGCAGATCGCTCGCATGGTCGACATCGACGCGATCAAGGATTCGGGGTTGCGGGTCCTCCACGAGTGCATGTACGGCTCGGGCTACGGTTATGTCGCCGAGCTGATCGGCGGCGGTCGCACCAATGTCACCGAGCTCCACAACCAGAGGAACCCTCTGTTCGGCGGCATCAGCCCAGAGCCAATCCGGCCCAACATCGATTCGGCCCTAGCGGTCATGAAGGTGGGAGGGCAGGACCTCTGCATCTGCACCGACGGCGACGCCGATCGCGTTGGGATCATCGACGAGACCGGCGCGTTCATCAACCAGCTCCAGGTCTTCGCGCTGCTTATGCTCTACCTGTTCGAGGTCCGCGGGATGCGCGGCCCCGTGATCAAGACGGTGAACATGACCGCGATGGTCGACAAGCTTGGTGCCGACTTCGGGGCCAAGGTATTCGAGGTGCCCGTCGGATTCAAGTACGTGGCCCCGAAGATGATGGAAACGGATGCTGTGCTCGGCGGTGAGGAGTCCGGAGGGTTCGGTGTGCGCGGTCACATTCCTGAGCGCGACGGGATCCTGGTGGGCCTGCTGTTCGCGGACATGATCGTCAAGGCCGGCAAGCCCCTGTCCGCGATCCTTGCCGACCTCGAGCGGCGAGTCGGACCGCATGCCTACGCGCGACATGACATCCATCTCGTCCGCGAGACGTATGACGCGGACCGCAAGCGGATTCTCGAGACACTCGAGAAGAACGAGCCGGAGGAGGTGGCGGGGGTTCGCGTGCAGCGGGTCCGGTCCGACGACGGTTTCAAGTTCTACCTCGAGGACGGCAGCTGGGTGCTGCTCCGAGCGAGCGGAACCGAGCCGCTGATCAGGGTCTACGCGGAGGCGGCGGACAGTGCGGCGGTCGAGGCGCGGCTGGCGGCGCTGGAGGACATCGTCGGAATAAGGCAGCATGCAACGTCCTGAATTCGGGCGGGTCGAAACATCTCGCGTCGACAAACCGTGGGGCTACGAGCTGCGTTGGGGGATCACCGACCGCTATGCCGGCAAGGTGCTGCACATCAAAAAGGGCGAGGCCCTGTCCCTGCAGTACCACGAACGCAAGGACGAGTTCCAATACGTGATCAAGGGCATCGTGGATATGGAGCTCGGCGGACCGGATGGCGTGCTGACCCGACACCGCCTGCAGGCTGGCGACACGCTGCACATCACTCCTGGGACGCGACACCGGCTGACGTCCGTGGAGGATACGGACATCTTCGAGGTCTCGACGCCGGAGATCGATGACGTGGTACGCCTCGAGGACCGCTATGGCCGTGCTGGGACGTAGACTTCCACCCCGTCGATGAAGACCCCTCCGATTCCGGCTGACAGGCTGGCTCCCGCTTCGACGGCTGCCAGGTCAGAGCGCGACCGCAGCTTCCTGTTCTTCACGGGCGTGGTGCTGGTAGCGATCGCCCTCGGCTTCAAGTCCGAGCTGCTCGGCCAGGGCCAGGTCTGGGCGCTGAGCCTGGGGATGGTCGTAGTGGCCGCCCCCGCTCTTCTCGGCTACCTGCGCGGAATGGAGGAGTTCCCTCGGATCGAGCACTACATCCCGGTGGCGCTTGGCGCGATCACACTCGCCGGTCTGTCCCTGCTCGTGCCAGAGCTCTGGAAGTACCTGGCGCTCACAGCCATGTTCGGTGCGGGCTTCGTCATGGCGGCCCGCCTCGACTACCTGCGGCTGCGCGACGAGGAGAAACGCGGCCACGTGGTGCTCCAGGAAACGATCCTCATACTCGCGGTCGCCGGCGCGTATCTCATCATCATCTCGCTCCATTTCAACGCGATCCTCCAGTTGCTCTGGATCTTCACCATCACCTTCCTGGCGTCTTATCGCAGCTTCCGGATCAACGGTTCGGCGATCGCCACCCGGCGAGCCTTCATCTTCGCGTTGTTCGTGGCACAGGTAGTCACGTTTCTCGCCTGGGCGGTCACCGCGCTGTCGATCTACCTGGTCGTGAACGAGGGCATCTTTGCGGTGATGCTGCTCCTCGCCTGGTACATCAACCGAGGATTGGTCCGCCACACCGTCGAGGACAGCTTCAGCCGCAACGTCGTGCTGGAATACGGCGCCTTCGCGGTGCTGCTGGCATACCTGTTCGTCTCGAGCTACCAGCCGGGGCGCTAAACGTATGAGAAGGAACCGGACTGTTCCTTCTGCGCGCGAGCACGAGCAGGACCGGACTTACTGATTGCATCGGCCGGTCGTGTTCCCGCCGACGGGCACCCGGCCCTCATCCCGAAGCTGATTCGCCAATCGCGGATCGACAGGGCCGGCGCTCATCTTCCCGGGATCGGATTTTCGGAATAGTTTCTCCTCGCCACGATTGGGAGCCAGAGAGACAAAGTGGCAGCCGGGATGAACCCGGCTGACCAGCCGCGCTAGCTACATCCCCAGGTAGGCCCGCTGCACTTCTTCTGATTCGAGCAGCTCTTTGCCGGTGCCGGTTTGCACGATCACTCCGGTCTCGAGTACGTAGCCCCGGTGCGCGACCTCGAGCGCCTTATGGGCGTTCTGCTCGACCAGCAGCACCGGCGTGCCTTGCGAGTTGATCTCCTTGACGATGTCGAAGATCGTCTGAACGAGGATCGGCGCCAGCCCGAGGGACGGTTCGTCGAGCATCAGCAGCTTCGGCTTGGCCATCAGTGCCCGCCCCATCGCGCACATCTGCTGCTCGCCACCTGAAAGCGTGCCGGCGATCTGATTGGCTCTCTCCTTCAGGCGCGGGAACAGCTCGAACACCCGCTCCATGTCGCGCTTGATCTCGAGCGCGTTCTTGCGCGTGTACGCGCCCATCCTCAGGTTGTCGAGCACGCTCATGCGAGGGAAGAGCCGCCGCCCCTCCGGGGACTGGCAGACACCCAGGTCGACGATCTTCTGCGGCTCCATGTGCGTGATGTCCTTGCCGTTGAAGCTGATCTTGCCGCGTGCAGGGTGGAGGAGTCCTGAGATCGTGCGCAGCGTCGTGGTCTTGCCCGCCCCGTTGGAGCCGATCAGGGCCACCACCTCACCGGCGTCAACCTGCAAAGACGCTCCGCGCACGGCCTGTACCCGGCCGTAGAAGACGTCGATTCCGGAAACCTCCAAAAGCGCCATTTCAGTCGTTATGCCGACTTGCCCAGGTAAGCGTCGATCACTCGCTGATCCTTGCGCACTTCGGCGGGCGGTCCCTCGGCGATCTTCTCGCCGTGGTCGAGAACGACGATGCGCTGTGAAACTTCCATCACGACTTTCATGTCGTGCTCGATCAGGAACACCGTGATGCCACGCGCGATGATCTTGTCGACCAACCGCATGAGCTCGACCTTCTCTTGCGGCGTGAAACCGGCCGCGGGCTCGTCGAGCAGAAGCAAATGTGGTTCCGTGGCGAGTGCGCGCGCGATCTCGAGCCGCCGCTGCTGTCCGTAAGCCAGGTTGCGCGCGTAGTTGTCCGCATGGCGCTCGATGCCGACGAAACGCAGATGCTCCATCGCCCGGTCGGAAACCTCCCGCTCCTCGCGTCGCGCAAACGGGGTGCGGAAGATGGCGTCCCACAACTTGGCCTTCATCCGTACGTGCTCGCCCACCTTGACGTTGTCGAGCGCGCTCATGTACTCGAACAGGCGGATGTTCTGGAAGGTGCGCGCGATGCCCAGCTGAGCGGTCCGGTATGGCTTGGTGCCCGCGATATCGCGATTTTCGAAGACGACCCTGCCCGCGGTCGGCACGTGCATGCCGGTGATGCAGTTGAACAGCGTCGTCTTGCCGGCGCCGTTTGGTCCGATGAGGGCGAACACCTCGCCCTTCGGGACGTCGAAGCTCACCTGGTCGACGGCGGTCAGCCCGCCGAAGCGCTTGATCACGCCCTGCAGCGACAGGATCGGCGGCTCGGTCGGTTGGCTCATGCGGTCACGACGGCGGATTCGTCGTGCACGCCACGTTTCAGCTCCTGGGCGCGCAGACGGCTTGGCAAAAGGCCCTGAGGGCGCAGCAGCATGATGCCGACCAGGATCAGGCCGAAGATGATGAATTGGAGCCGGTGGATGAACTCCGATATGCCGGGCCATCCGTTGGGCGACGCCTGGTTGAGCCAGTCCATCCCGAGGCTGTGGGCCAATGCCGAAGCCTGGGCGGGAGCGGCGGGCAGGAAGTAGTACAGGACGCTGTAGAGAAGGAGGGCTCCGATCATCGCGCCCGGGATGTTGCCCATGCCGCCCAGCACCACCATCGAAAGGATGGTGATAGAGACTATGAAGGTGAAGCTGTCGGGGCTCACGAGGGACAGCTTGGCGCCGTAAAAGGCTCCTGCGAATCCGCTGAACGACGCTCCGATCGCGAAGGCGAGCAGCTTGGTGTTGACGGTGTTGACGCCCATCGCCGCGGCTGCTGTCTCGTCCTCGCGTACCGCCATCCAGGCGCGGCCAAGACGCGAGCGGTACAGGTTGTTCACCCCGATCACTGAGACGAAGATGAGGGTGACGATCAGGACGTACCACGCGGTTGGGTTGAACGAGACGAAGCGGAAGTTGTGCTCGATCGCCAGCTGCGTGCTGGCCCACGGACCCGTGATCCAGAAGGGCAGAGTAGGAACGTCGAGAGCGCTGATCCCGTTCACGCCGCTGGTCCAGTCCTTCATGTTGCGGAAGAACCTCGGCACTATCTCGCCGAAACCCAGGGTGACGATGGCGAGATAGTCACCGCGAAGCCGCAGCGTCGGAGCGCCCAGCAACGCTCCCGCCCCAGCCGCAACCATCATGCCGATGAACAGCGCGATCCAGAACGGGATGTGGACCGCGTGGTGGATCGGCGAGCTGATCAGCTGCGCGGAAGCGAGCATCCCGTACGTGTACGATCCGATCGCGAAGAACGCGGCATAGCCGAGGTCCAGTAGCCCGGCGAAGCCGACCACGACGTTGAGCCCGATCGCCAGCAGGACGTATACGCCTGAGTCCGCGGCCAGGCTCACCAGGTAGTCCCCGTTGCCGCCGTTGGCGAACTGAATTATGCCCGGGAAAGCGAGAGCGCCGACCGCCATGACCGTGTACGCGATCGCGTTTGGGTTGCGTGAGTTCGCCCGCACGAGTTCCCGCAGACGCTTCATTTCTCAGGCACCCGCATGCCCAGCAGTCCGGTCGGCCGGAAAACCAGCGTGGCGATCAGGATCCCGAAGATGAGGACCTCGGTCCACGACGAATCGAAGTAGGAGTCGGAAAAGGCTCGAACGAGGCCGATGAGAAGGCCGCCGAGGGCGGCGCCAGGGATGTTGCCGATGCCGCCGAAGACCGCGGCAGTGAATGCGATCAGCCCGGTGATGAATCCGAGGTCGAACGCGACGTTGCTTATGTAGAGGCCGTAGGTGATGCCGCCCGCGGCCGCCAGCATCGCGCCGATGAAGAAGGTGGCTGCGATCGTGCGGTTGATGTCGATGCCCATGAGCTGCGCGGCGTCGCGATCCTGAGCTGTTGCCCGCATCGCTTTGCCCAGCTTGCTGAGGTTGATGAAGAACGTGAACGCGACCACGAGGACGATCGCCAGGGTCATCACTATCAGGTCCTTCACTCCGATCGACACGCCCCCGATGTTCAGCCTCGTGGCCGGCAGGAGGTCTGGGTAGTGCAGGTTGAACGGACCTCGCCAAAGGTACATGGCACCCTCGAGGATGGACGACATGCCGATCGCTGTGATCAAAGGGGCAAGTCTCGGGGCATGGCGGAGGGGACGGTAGGCGACGCGCTCGATGGCGACGTTGATCACGCCGCAGAGGAGCATCGTGATGACCCCGACCGCAAGGAGCGGAAGCACATAACCAAAGCCGCTCTTGCCTTCGGCGATGCCGAATGCGGGAAAGAGGGCCAGCGAGATGAACGCGCCGAGGGTGAAGACGTCGCCATGCGCAAAGTTGATCAGTTCGATGATGCCGTAGACCATGGTGTATCCAAGCGCGATCAGCGCATAGATGGAGCCGTCCGCGAGGCCGATCGTGAGGATCTGAAAGAAGAACGAGGCGTCGTGCTGGAGCACATGCTGGAGGGTGAGTGCGAGCGCGCCCGCGACGATCAGCAGCCCGATTACGTTGGAAACCTGAGAACTGCCGTACGTCCGTAACGTTGACGGCATACGGGCCAGGGCTCCAATCAAGGCCTTCCCCCTCCCAAGGTCACCCAATGATAAAGAGGAGGGGGCGTCGCCGCCCCCTCCTCCTTAAACCGCTACGAGAGGATTGGGGCTAAGAAGTACCCCCGACTGCGAACTGGCTCTTGAAAACCCACGCTTTGTTCTGAACCTGCTGAAACTGCAGGGTCGGCGTGGTCTGGTCGCCGGCCGCGTTGAGCGTGATCACGCCGGTCAGGCCCTGGAAGTTCTTCGTCAGAGGCATCTGTGCGATGACCTGGGCACGGGACGGCAGGTTGCCGCCGTTGGCGTCGATCGCGCGTCCAATTGCGTCAATGAGAATCGCCGCGCAGTCGTACCCGGCGAAGGTGTAGGCGCCGATGTTGGTTGCCCCGGGGTAGGCAACCTTGTAGGCCGCGACGATGGTTGCGGCGCTCGGGTTCTGGGTGGCGTCCGCGACGCCCTGGGTGGCGAACATGTTGCTGGTGGCCATTGCGCCGGAGTCGGTCAGGCACTGCGCGTCACCGATCCCGTCCGGTCCGAGGTAGTAGATGTCGGGGTTGAAGATCCCTGCCATCTGGCCGCGGGCCTTGCAGGCGCCGGTGGCTGAGGTGCCGCCGACGTAGATTCCCTGGGCGCCCTTGTCGTGGGCGGAGGCCAGGAAGTCGTGGAAGTCGCTCTTGGCCTTCGGGTCGTAGCTCTTGCGGTCGACCACGGTGCCGCCCTTCGCGGCAAACTCCTTGGCGAAGTTGTTGGCTACGCCCTGACCGAATGTCTCTTCATCGTCCCAAACGGCAATCTTGGTGATGCCGAGACCCGCGGGTGCAGCCTTGAGGGCGAAGTCGGCCATGGCCGGGCCCTGGAAGGTGTCCGGCGCGGCGACGCGGAAGTAGTTGTTGTTGGTGCTCGGGCGGAGGCTTTCCGCCGTGAACCCGTCTGCCGCCTGGCAGTAGGCGTAGGTCACGGTCAGACACTCGTTGGTGTTCGACGGGCTCATCATCGCGAGCGGCGCCGCGTTGGCGACTGGGATCTCAGCTTTGGCCACGTTGGAGTTGAACGGGCCGACCATGCCGAGGATCAGCTTGTTGGAAATCATCGCCTGGACGTTTTGCACGCCATGCGCCGGGTCGTGCACTCCGTTGACGGCGTCGTCGAAGGGCACGAACTTCAGCGTGAAGCCACGAACGGTGGCTGCGCGCGTGACTGCGAAATTGGCACCCTCCTGGGTCGGCAGACCGCTGGATGCGTCAGCGCCCGAGGTCGGGAGATCGCTCGCTATATCGATCTCACCTTTGGAGCCGCTGCCGCTGGTGCCGCCGCCGCAGGCGAATGCGACGAAGGTCGCGATGATGAGGACTGCGAGTCCTCGAGCTCGAACCATATGTTTCCCCTTTGTGTTTGTGGGGAGGCCCGAAACGTCCAGGACCACAGCCTCCCCTCATTCGCCGCCCTCTTCCCAACTCAAGACGTGGTCGGGGCGAGAGTGCGCCGGCGACGAATGCGGCCACATGGGGTGGCCGAACCACTACTCCGGTCAGAACTTTGGACTCGACAGAGCCCACAAGTCAAGCATGGGATTGTCGAGCTGGGCCAGATTCAGCGATAAGTGAGTGCGAGCTGGGGTTAATATGGGAGTGCGGCGCTATAACCTACGACGCTGACCCAGGTCCAGGCTGCCTCCGGGTCTGGGCCCGATGGACGGTAGATCGACAACAGCCGCAGGGTGGTGTCGCCCGCGGAATCGAAACCGAAAACGCCCGTCGCGCCGCTGAATGCGGTGGTCGCGGCCAGCACCGCAACGACGCTGTCTCGGGCCGGCATGTTCCCTGCTGACGCCTTGATCGCCTGGTCGAGCGCGTCGTACACGACCGCAGTCGCGTCGTATGCCGCGATCGTGTACGGGCCGAAGTCCTCGGGACGCCCGTATTGGGTCTTGAAGGCCGCGATGACCGATCGCGCGCTGTCGATATGCTCGGCGTCGGCTGCGGGGACTGTCGCGTAGATGTCGGCGGCGGTCGCGCCGGCGTCGCCGACACAGGTCGGATCGAGCGCGATGCCATCACCACCCAGCAGCGGCACCGCCGAGTCCGGACCGAAAACGCTCGCCATCTGACTGCGAATGGCACATGCGTGGTTCGAAGAAGTGCCTCCGAAGTACACGCCCGCCGCGCCGCCCTTCCTGTCCGCTTGAAGGAAAGCCGAGACGTCGATGGGCTTCGACGGATCCAGGTCCTCGTGGGCGACCACGGTTCCTCCGAGCCGGATGAACCTGGCGCTGAAGCTGTCACCGAGCCCCTGTCCGTAGGCCTCGCCATCGGTGATCACCGCCACCCTGAGCAGGTGCAGCTGCTTCGACGCGTAATCGGCGGCGGCCGGGCCCTGGAGCTCGTCGGTGGTCGAGAGCCGGAAGAAGTTGTTGACGCCTGTCGGCCGAAGGGAGGAGGGCGACGGGAGGCCCGCGGCACTGCAAGTGATTTCGGTCCGCGCGGGATTCAAGGCTGCGGGCAGGAACGGTTCCTTGGTCAGGCAGCGGCTGCTGGTGCCGGGACTGACCATCGCCAGGTGCGCGCGATTCGCAATCGGGATCTGGGCGCGCGCGACATTCGAGTCGAAGGGCCCGATGACGGCCATGACATGAGGCTCAGCAATCAGCGCCTGGAGGTTCTGGACGCCGCGTGACGTGTCCCGCGTGGAGCTGAACGGGTCATCCCTCGCGTCGACGGCGATGTTGAACCCGTCAAGCGTCGGGTGGCTGTGCACGAAAAAGCGAACGCCGTTGAGCGTAGACGTGCCGGCGCGGCCTTCGCCACCGGTCAGCGGCAGGTCCGCCCCGATCGTGATGGTGCGGGCCGGTGATGCGGCTGTGCCCCCGCCAGAGCAGGCCGGCAGGGCGAGCAGGAGCGTGATACACGCGGCAGCGGGGCCCCTCAGAACCGACCGCACCGGGTGATTGCCCACGGCAGAACTTATACTCGTGTTTCATTCCCAGCCGGGCAATGCACCATGCCGCCCCGGCGCAGGTCACTAGGAGCGCGCCCAATTTGAAGATCGAAACCGGTGAGCACCTAAAGCCGCGGTCGCAGTACGCGGACGAGGCCGTCCAGCTTGCCATCGCCGGCAAGTGGGATGAGGCGGTCAAGCTGAACCGCTTCATCGTCGAAAGCCTTGGGGCCGACGAGGAGACCCAGAACCGCCTGGGCAAGGCGCTCTCCGAGCTCGGCAAGTTGAAGGACGCGAAAGCGGCCTACGAAGCCGCCCTCAAGCTCAACCCGATGAACTCGATCGCGAGAAAGAATGCCGCGCGCATCAACACGCTGCTCCACCAGAAGGAGGGCCTGAAGGTCGGAGGAACGCGGGTCGACCTCAACCTATTTGTCGAGGAGATGGGCAAGACGATCATCACCGCGCTCGAAGGCGCGTCGCCTGACATCTGCTCCAAGGTGGCAGCCGGTGACGTCGCCGAGCTGAAGATCGATGACGACGGCATCGTTGCCGAGACGTCACGAGGCGTCCGGCTGGGCGTACTCGAGGCGAAGCTTGCCCGGCGCCTGATCAAGTTCATGCGCGGCGGCAACCGCTACCAGGGCGGGGTCACCGCGTGCGATGGCAGCACCGTGAAGCTGATCGTTCGCGAGACGTACCAGGACCCGAAGTTTTTGGGCAAGCCGAGCTTCCCGATGCGGCGAAAGCGCGAGGTCGAGTTCCGGCCTTACACAAAGGAAAGCCTCCTCTCGAGGGACGTCGAGGTCTTTGCCGGCGAGGACGACGAAGAGGAGCCGCGGGTCGAAACTCCGGTGAGCGACGACCTGGAAGAGGGCATGCACGCCGTGGAGGACGATGCGGAGCCGGTGGACTTCAGCGAAGAAGCGGATGCCGACGGCGATGACGATGACGAAGATGAAAGCTGAAGACAATCTAGCGGCCGCGGCCCGGAGGTCTCTTCACCGCCGGTAGTCGTGAGTCAACAAACGTAGTCACTCACCTGGGCGGAGTCCCAGGGTTTCGTGACCGTCTTCCTGACGAAGCAGAGGTCCTGCGAGAAGCGCAGGAGTCGGTCCTCGCAGAGATGCGCCGGTGGGGTTACCGCCATGTGATCACGCCGATGGTCGAGAGCACCGAGGTGCTCGAACGCGGAATCGGTGCCGATCAGCGCCGGCGCCTTTTCAAGTTCGCGGACGCACGCGGAGAGGTCGTCGCCGTGGTCGGCGAGCGCACCGTGCCGGTGGCCAGGCTTGTCGCCGGCAAGCTCAGGGGATCGCCGCTGCCGCTGCGCCTGTGCTACGCGGGGCCCGTGCTCTCGACCGATGACGGCCGGTTCCAACAGCGCCGGGAAACCTACCAGGTCGGAGCGGAGCTGGTCGGCGCTCCAGGCACGGTGGCGGATGCAGAGGTGATCGCGCTTGCCGCCCGCTGCCTGCAGGCGAGCGGAGTGCAGCGCTACCAGGTCGACGTCGGCCACGCCGAGTTCTTCCACGGGATCATGGACGCGGTCAAGCTGCCGGAAGAGGTCAAGGCCGCCGTCCGGGTCGCCCTGGCCGCGCGGGACTTTGTCGCCCTCGAAACGCTGCTCGAGAAGACCCCTCTGCGCTCGGCCGAACATGAGCTGCTGCTGCGATTCCCCGCCCTACGCGGAGGGTCCGAGATTCTCCAGGCCGCCGGGGGTCTCGTGCGCAACCGTCGATCCGAACGCGCGCTCGCGGAGCTGGCCGAGGTACAGGAGCTCCTGGTCGCGCATGGCCTCGGCGAGGTCGTGAGCCTGGACCTCGGGGCCATCCGCGACTTCGATTACTACACGGGGATCATCTTCGAGGGCTACGGTCCCGACGTCGGGCGGCCGGTCGCCCAGGGCGGGCGGTATGACGGCCTGCTCGCCCGCTTCGGACGGCCGGCGCCTGCGACCGGTTTCGTCGTGCAGCTCGACCTCGTGTGGGAGATGCTCACACGCGCGGCTCGGCCGCCGGCTCTGCCGCGGATCGATGCGGCGGTGGCCTGGAGCGGCTCAGGACTGAAGACCGCGCTGAGGCTGGGCTCGACCCTGCGCCTGTTCGGGATGCGTGCGGTGGTCGACACGCAGGCGCGAGAACAGGCGGAGTCGAAAACCTGGTGGCGCACAGTTGGCGCGGTCAACCTCATCCACTGCCGGAATGAGTCGACCGTCGCCTGGACGGTCCGCGGCCACCGTACGCGCCGGTTGCCGCCGGAGCGTGTGGCGGGGCGTCTCGCCGGTGGGCTCGCGTGACAGCGCGTAAGGCTTCGGCGCGGGGGAAGGTGTCGATCGCGGTGCCGACCGGGGCCCTGATGCCGGGCGCGCTACGCTTGCTTGCCCGCGCGGGTGTCGCCCGCTTGAGCGGCAAAGAGCTCGGCCGCCAGCTGCTCGTGGATCGCGCGGGCGTCCGGGTCATCCTGGTCAGGCCGGCGGACGTCCCCGCGTACGTCGACCATGGAGCGGCCGACCTCGGGATCGTGGGCAAGGACATTCTCTGGGAGACGCCAGGAGCGCACTACGAGCTCGTCGACCTGAGGTTCGGCGGCTGCCAGCTCGTGCTCGCGGTTCCGCTGGCGTCAAAGCTCAACGGCGCTGAAACGTGGCCGCCGCAGCTGAGGGTGGCCACGAAATACCCGCGGACCGCGACCGCGTGGTTTGAGTCTCGGGGCCAGGCGGTCGAGGTCGTGCAGCTTCACGGGTCGGTCGAGCTCGCGCCCCAGGTCGGTTTGGTCGACGCCATCGTCGACCTCACCGCCACCGGCCGCACGCTCAGGGAGAACGGCCTGCGGGTGACCGCGACGCTGGGCGCCTCCACTGCTCGGCTGATCGCAAACCAGGCCAGCCTCAAGACGCGCACTGACGCGGTGCAAGCGGCGGTGGGACGGTTGCGAGAGGCGGTCGGCCTATGAGCGTCAAGCGCTTCGACTCGGCCTCGTGGCTCGGCTCCCCGATGTCGCGGCGCAGGCTCGACCTCTCGCAGTTCGGCAGTGAACGAGCGGCGGTGGCGGACATCTGCGCGCGCGTCGCGGTCGAGGGCGACGACGCCCTGCGGGAGCTGGGTAAGAAGTTCGACGGGTGGGCGCCGGGCCCCGGCGAGACGTTTGAGGTTCCCGGAAGGGAACTGGCCGCCGCCGCGGACAGCCTGCCGCCGGCAGATCGAGATGCCCTGGAGTTCGCCGCCAAGCGCATCCGGGCCTTTCATGAACGCCAGCTGCAGCCGGCCTCGGGCGGGCTGCCCGGCCTCGAGCTCGTCACGCGCCCGGTCCGGCGCGCCGGTCTCTATGCGCCGGGGGGGCGCGCCGCCTATCCGTCGACTGTGCTGATGACCGTGATACCCGCCCGGATCGCGAAGGTGCCCGAGGTGGTCCTGGCCACGCCGCCGCGACCAGATGGGAGCGTCCCGAAGGCCATCCTCGCGGCGGCGCACATCGCCGGCGTCGACACCGTCTACCGGATGGGGGGAGCGCAGGCGATCGCCGCGCTGGCCTACGGCACGACCACGATCCCCCGTGTCGATGTGGTGGCCGGACCGGGAAACATCTACGTGACCCTTGCGAAACGGGAGGTCTTCGGCGCGGTCGGAGTGGACGGCATCGCAGGCCCCACCGAGGTGCTGGTCATCGCAGACGACGGGGCGAGGCCGGATTTCGTCGCTGCGGACCTTGCCGCGCAGCTGGAGCACGACCCGCTCGCCTGGGCGGTGCTCATCACCGATTCGTCGCACCTCGCGGATCGCGTCGAGGATGAGCTCGCGAGCCTGATTGGCGGCCTGGAGCGCAAGGAGATCATTCGGAAGGCCAACTGCTGCATCGTCGTCGCCGGCGACCTCGACGAGGCGACGCACCTCGCCAACGACTTCGCGCCCGAGCACCTGCTCATCGTCACCAGCGATGCTGGTCGCCGCGCGACGCAGGTAGAGAACGCGGGTGCTGTTTTCGTCGGGCCGTACTCGACCGTGCCGCTCGGCGACTACGTGGCGGGGCCCAACCACACTCTGCCGACCGCCGGCGCCGCGAGGTTCGCGTCGCCGCTCGGCGTCCACACGTTCCTCAAGCGCACCAGCGTCCTGAGCCTGGACCGTGACGACCTCGAGCTGCTGCGCGACGCATGCGTGCGCCTCGCGGAGCTGGAAGGACTCGGCGCGCACGCACACGCTGTAGAGGTGAGGCTTGAGTAATAGAGTCAACAGACGTGGCGAGATCGCACGCAAGAGCAAGGAGACGCGCCTGACGGCGAAAGTGGATCTTCACGGTCGTGGGCGGATCAAGGTCGCGACCGGGCTCCCGTTCCTCGATCACATGATCGAGCAGGTCGCGCGCTACGGGGGCTTCGATCTCACGCTGCGCGGCTCCGGCGACGTGCACGTCGACACGCATCACCTGGTGGAGGATGCAGGCATTGTGGTCGGTCAGGCGCTGTCGCTCGCCCTTGGTGAGCGGGCCGGGATCACGCGTTTCGCGTCGGCCTACGCACCGCTCGACGAATCGCTTGCCCGCGTTGTGATCGACCTCGGCAAGCGCCCTTTTCTCTCCTATAACGTGTCGCTCCGCGGCCGGATCGGCACGCTCGAGTCAGAGGTGATCGAAGAGTTCTGGCGAGCGCTCTCCCTGCACCTGGGTGCCACCATCCACGTCGATGTGATCCGCGGGCGCAACCGCCACCACATCGCCGAGGCGACCTTCAAGGCACTCGGCCTGGCCCTGCGCGAGGCGATGGCGCCGGGCGGCCCTGCCGGCGTGCCGTCGTCGAAGGGTTTGCTCGGGTGATAGCCATCGTCGACTACGGGGTCGGCAACGTGCGCTCGGTCGCGCGGGCGCTCGCGCATGTGGGAGCCGAGCCGAAGCTCACCTCAGACGCTGAGGACCTCGAGCGCGCCGATGGCGTTGTACTGCCGGGAGTGGGGGCCTTCGCTCCTGCGCTCCAGAAGCTGTCGGAGCACGGGTTGGGGCGCCGGATCGTCGAGCTCGCCGCCAAGGGAAAGCCTCTGCTGGGCGTGTGTCTGGGGTACCAGCTGCTCTTCGATGAGTCGATGGAGCACGGACGCCACCAGGGCCTTGGGCTTCTGCCGGGCACGGTGGTCGAGGTCAGGAACAGCCCGCGGCTTCCGGTGATCGGGTGGTGTCGCGTCCAGCAGAGCCAAGAGTCGGCGTTGTGGCAAGGGATCGAGGACGGTTCCTATTTCTACTTCGTGCACTCATACACGCCGTCGCCGTCGGACGACGTGATCGGATCGACCGAGCACTCGCCGGCCGCAGCCGGGGCTCGAGGCAACGTCATGGGGACGCAGTTCCACCCGGAGAAGAGCGGACCGGATGGCCTGCGCATCTATCAGAACTTCGTCGCCCTGTGCGGCTGATGCCGGCCAAACGCATCATCCCGTGTCTTGACGTGACCGACGGCCGCGTCGTGAAGGGGATCAAGTTCAAGAACCTGCGGGACGCCGGTGACCCCGTGGAGCTGGCGGCGACCTACGACCGGGAAGGTGCCGACGAGATCGTGTTCCTCGACATCACGGCGTCATCCGATGCGCGAAAGATCCTGCTGGACGTGGTTGCTCGAACTGCCGACCAGGTCTTCATACCGCTGACCGTGGGCGGCGGTATCCGCAGCGTCGAAGACATGGCGGAGCTGCTGACGCACGGTGCGGACAAGGTCAGCGTCAACACGGCGGCGCTCGAGAACCCCGACCTGATCGGCGAATGCGCGGAGGTCTTCGGCTCGCAATGCGTGGTGCTCGCCATCGACGCACGCCGTCGGGCGGAACATCCCGGTTGGGAGGTGTTCAGCCACGGCGGCCGGCGCACGAGCGGACGGGACGCCGTGGAATGGGCGGTGCTGGGCGAGCAGCTGGGAGCGGGGGAGATCCTGCTCACGTCGATGGACAAGGACGGGACGCACGAGGGGTATGACCTCGAGCTGCTCAAGGCGATTTCATCGGCCGTGCGTCTGCCGGTCATCGCGTCGGGCGGCGCAGGCACCGTCGACCACATGTACCAGGCCCTCACCGATGGGGGCGCTGAGGCGATGCTCGCAGCGTCCGTCTTCCACTTCGGAGAGCTGTCGATCGCCACCGTGAAACAAGAGCTGGCCACCAGGGGTTTGGAGATCAGGCCATGAAACTCGATGCCGGGCGCGCGCAGGGCGCACAAAACAAGAAACCGGACTTTTCGAAGGGCCTCGTGCCGGCAGTTGTTCAGGACGCCGACTCCGGCAACGTTCTGATGCTCGCTTACATGGACGATGAGTCGTGGACGCGGACACGCGAGAGTGGCCAGGCGTGGTTTCACTCGCGCGAGCGGGGGTTGTGGCGGAAGGGCGAGACGTCGGGCAACACGATGGAGGTACTCGAGGTGCGCCTCGACTGCGACCTTGACGCGGTGCTGCTGCGGGTGAAGCCCGCCGGGCCGGCCTGCCACACCGGCGCCGAATCTTGCTTCTTTAACGAGCCCTGAGCGCACCCCTGGTATTTGCTTCGCGCAAGTGTTTAACCACGACCAAGTGGGCGCTAACGGCGCTATCCCTGCCGCGGGATGCGCCCATTTGTGCCCGAATGGCGATGGTTAGATAAGTGGGCCGGATGTTTATGCAGTCCGCTGTATACTCATGCGTCCATGCCCAAGACGGTGAAGGCGGCCGTGGCCGGCGCCAACGGCTATGCCGGGATGACGCTGGTGAACCTGCTGGCCCGCCACCCGGGCGTGCAGCTCAGCCAGCTCACGTCTCGCTCGTACGCGGGTAAGCCCTACTCCGAGGTCTTTCCGCTGCTGGACCTGAAAGGCGAGTTCCGGCCGGAGCCGGATCCCGACGGCCTCGATGTCGTATTCAGCTGCCTCCCGCACAACGTCGGTGCGAGCAAGGTCGCCGGATGGATCAACGCCGGCGCCCGCGTGATCGACATGAGCGCCGACTTCCGCCTGAACGATGCCAGCCAGTACCCGGTGTACTACCGCGAGGAGCATCCGGCGCCGGACCTGCTCGCCAAGGCGGTCTTCGGGCTGCCCGAGCTGCACGCGGCCGAGCTCAAAGACGCAGCACTCGTCGCCATACCAGGGTGCTACTCGACCGCGTCGATCCTGGCTCTTGCCCCGGTAGTCGCGGCAGGCCTGGCCGCGTCTGACTTCGTAGTGGATGCCAAGTCAGGGGTCAGCGGCGCCGGCCGGTCACCGGGCATCGGTGTCCACTTCAGCGAGGTCAACGAGTCGGTGGGCGCGTACGCGATCGGCGGGCACCGCCACCTTCCGGAACTGAAACAGGAGTTGAGTAAGCTCAGCCGGAACGGCGAGGTCCATGTCACGTTCGTCCCGCATCTCATCCCCATGACCAGAGGCATCCTCGCCACGTGCTATTTCGATCTCAAAGGCTCGCTCGAAGAGCTGCAGGACGCCTATCGGGAGTTTTACGCGGGCCAGCCTTTTACTCGCGTGGTCGACCAGACCCCGACGACCAAGCTCGCGAGCCATTCGAACCTGTGCCTGATCAACGTCGCGGCTCAGGGCAAGAAAGCGGTGGTCACCGCGGCGCTGGACAACCTCATCAAGGGAGCGTCCGGCCAGGGCGTCGAGTGCTTCAACATCGCGTTCGGATTCGACCGCACGACGGCGCTGGAGGGCCCGGCTCAATGGCCCTGACCTTTCCCCGGGGATTTCGCGCAGGCACGGCCGCGTGCGGGATCAAAGCCTTCACCGCCGGCGCCTCGGCCATACCGACTGGGCAGAGGGACGACCTGTGCGTGATCCATTCGTCACTCCAGTGCGACGCCGGCGGAGTCTTCACCACGAACAAGATCAAGTCCGCGTCGGTGGTGATCGACCAGCTTCACCTTCAGCACAACCGGGTCCAGGCGCTGACGATCACGTCTGGGAACGCCAACGCATGCACGGGCGCGCAGGGCTTCAAGGACGCGCTGCAGATCGCGAAACTGTCGGCCGACCGGCTCGACCTGGACCCGGACCAGGTGCTGGTCAGCTCGACGGGCGTGATCGGACGCTACCTGCCGATGGATGCGATCAAGCCTGGCATAGCGGAGGCATGCGGCAAGCTGAGCGATGAAGGTGGAGCGGCGGCGGCACGGGCGATCATGACCACGGACCTCGTGCCCAAGACTGCGGAGCTCGAGCTCGAGCTGGCCGGCGCGACAATTCGTCTTGGAGGCATGTGCAAGGGGTCCGGGATGATCCATCCGAACATGGCCACCATGCTGGCCTACGTGACCACCGACGCGGCCGTCGAGCCCGGCTTGATGGGCAAACTCGTCAAATCGATCGCGGATCGCAGCTTCAACCAGGTGACAGTCGATGGCGACAGCTCGACCAACGACACCTTTCTGATGCTGGCGAACGGCGCGGCGGGAAACCAGCCGATCCGGAGCGGCACCCTCGAAGCCGAGCAGCTGGAGATGGCGCTGCTCGAGGTCGCGCAGCAGCTCGCTCGCGCGATCGCGCGCGACGGCGAGGGCGCCACCAAGCTCATCACCGTCAAGGTCACGGACGCGTTTTCCGACGCGGACGCGCGGCTCGCGGCACGTGCCGTGGCCGCCTCGAGCCTGGTCAAGACGGCCATACACGGCGGCGACCCGAACTGGGGACGGATCGTGTGCGCGCTCGGTTACAGTGGCGCCGAGCTTGCGCTCGACAAGCTGCACCTCACAGTCGGAGGGGAGGTCGTTTTCGCGCACGGTGCTGGCGTGGACGTGGACCTCTCGGCCGTTCGGCACGCGTTCGAGCAACCGGAGATTGAGATCGTGGCCACCCTCGGGCTGGCGGACGGACGCGCCGAGGCCTGGGGATGTGACCTTTCGGAGGAATACGTGCGAATCAACGCGGACTACACGACATGACGCTGACGGTTGAAGAGCGGGCGAAGGTCCTGGTCGAGGCGCTGCCCTACATCAAGCGATTCCACGGGCAGGTGGTCGTGATCAAGGTGGGCGGCAACGCCATCGAGTCGGCGCGCGACGAGACCCTTCTCGACGTGGTGCTGCTCCGGTATGTCGGCATGCAGCCGATCCTGGTGCATGGCGGAGGCCCGGAGATCAGCGCGATGAGCGAGCGGCTCGGCCTGAAGCCGGCTTTCAAGAACGGCCTGCGCATCACCGACGACAAGACGATGGAGGTCGTGAAGATGGTGCTGACCGGCAAGGTCAGTCCCGACCTGGTAGCCGCCATCCACCGGCTCGGAGGACAGGCTGTCGGGATGAGCGGCGAGGACGGTCCGACGATTATCGCGGAGCCCCTGGAAGAATCGATGGGATTCGTCGGGCGCGTGACACAGGTCAACAAGGAGCCGATCACCGCGCTGCTCAGCCGCGGATACATCCCTGTGATCGCCTCAATCGGGATGGGTTACGACGGGCACGCCTACAACATCAACGCGGACACGGTGGCGGCGGAGATCGCGGTCGCGTTGAATGCGGCCAAGGTCATCCTGCTCACGGACGTGGCCGGGGTCCTGGGCGTGGATGGTGAGGTCGTCGCCGTGATGTCGCGTGAGGACGCACGGCACCGGATCGACGAAGGCGAAGTCACCGGCGGGATGATTCCCAAGCTCGAGGCCTGCCTTCGCGCGCTGGACGTGGTGCCCCTCGCCCACATTGTCGATGGACGCACTCCTCACGCTTTGCTGCTCGAGCTGTTCACAGAAGCCGGCATCGGGACGATGGTCACGCCCTGATCGCAATGAGTACGTCAGAGCTTGCGGATCGCTATCTCATGCAGACGGGCCGAAGGCTGCCGGTCACTTTCGTGCGCGGCCGCGGCTGCGTCCTGTACGACGAATCGGGTCGCGAATACCTCGACCTCGTGGCGGGGATCGCGGTGAACCTGCTCGGCCACTCGCATCCTGACGTGGTGGCGGCCGTCACCGCGCAGGCGAACACGCTGATCCACACCTCCAACCTGTACTTCACGCAGCCGCAGGTCGAGCTGGCCCAGCGCCTGGTGGAGCTTTCATTTCCCTCTCGCGTCTTCTTCTGCAACTCCGGCGCCGAGGCCAACGAGGCGGCGATCAAGCTCGCGCGGAAGTGGGGGACACGGAATCGCGATGGCGCCTTCGAAATCATCACCACGACCGGTTCCTTTCACGGACGCACCCTGGCGGCGGTCACCGCAGGCGGCCAACACAAATACTCCGATCCATTCAAGCCGCTCCCTGAAGGTTTCATCCACGTCGCCTACAACGACCTTGACGCGATCAAGGACGCCACCAGCGTGCGCACGGTCGCCGTGATGCTCGAGCCTGTGATGGGCGAGATCGGCATCATCCCGGCGAACGCCGGCTACCTCGAGGGCGTCCGGAGCTGGTGCGACGCTCAGAACCTGCTCCTGATCCTGGACGAGGTGCAGACCGGGCTGGGCCGCACCGGCCGGTGGTTCGCGCACCAGCACCACGGAATCAAGCCTGACGTGATGACGCTCGCCAAAGGGCTCGGCGGCGGAGTGCCGATCGGCGCGTGCCTGGCTAACCCGCGCGCGGACGTCTTCGAGCCAGGCGACCATGGCTCCACGTTCGGCGGCAACCCGCTGGCGTGCGCCGCCGCGATCGCCGTGCTCTCGGTGATCGAGCGTGATGGGCTCGTCGGGCATGCCGCGGAGATGGGCGATCTGCTGCACGACGCTCTGCTCGACCTGGGGGCCAAGGACGTTCGCGGCCTTGGGCTGATGCAGGCCGTCGAGTTCGCCGAGCCCCGCGCGAAGGCCTTCCAGCAGTCGTGTCTGGAGGCGGGGGTGATCGTCAACGCCCTCGACGATCATTCGGTTCGACTGGTACCGCCGCTGATCGTCGACAGCACCGAGATCGAGCGGGCTCACTCCACGATGCGCAAGGCGGCGAAATGACCCCGACCAAGACCCAGCGCCACAACGCGATCCTCGACGTGGTGAACCGGGGCTCGGCTCACACCCAGCAGGACATCGCTTCTGCGCTCGCCCGTCGTGGAATGAGAACCACCCAGGCGACCATCTCTCGCGACATCCAGGAGCTCGGACTCGTCCGAGCCGGAGAGGGTTACCGCAGCTCCGTATCACTCGTCCGCGAGCTGGTGCTGTCGATCGAGCTCGTCGAGCCCCTGGCCGTGATCAGGACGCCTCCCGGAACCGCAAACCTCGTCGCGAGGCGGATCGACGAGGCGGCCCTGCCCGGCATCGCCGGCACCGTGGCCGGTGACGACACGATCATCGCGGTGCTGCGAAAACCGGGAGCCGGCCGGGCGCTGAAGGAACTGCTGACGCATGGCGGCTAGGGGGGTGCGGTGGGGGAAGGGCTTTGCCCGGCCACCGCAAGGGGGGCTTTCCCCCCACAAATGACCAAAAAGCTGGTCCTTGCTTATTCCGGTGGCCTCGACACGTCTGTGGCGATCCGCTGGTTGAAGGATCTCGGCTGGGATGTAGTCGCGTTCACCGTCGACCTCGGAGAGAAGAAGGACCTCGACGCGATCCAGGCGCGCGCTCTGAAAACCGGTGCCTCCGCGGCCTACGTTGCCGACGGCCGTGCCCCGTTCCTGCAGCTTTTCGTCTGGCCCTCGCTGCAGGCAGGTGCCGTGTACGAAAAGGAGTACCCGCTCGCGACAGCTCTTGGCCGCCCGCTCATCGCGGCCATGATGGTCGAGGTGGCGCGGCGAGAGGGTGCGACCGCGATCGCGCATGGCTGCACCGGCAAGGGCAACGACCAGGTGCGATTTGACGTCACCACGGCCGCCCTCGCCCCCGACCTCGAGGTCGTCGCACCCGTCCGCGAGTGGGGCATGAACCGCGACGACGAAATCGAGTACGCCGCCAAGCACGGCATCGAGGTGCCCGCAACGGTCCGCTCGCCTTACTCGACCGACGAGAACCTCTGGGGCCGGTCGATCGAAGCGGGCGTGCTGGAGGACCCATGGGCCGAACCGCCGCGCGACGTCTACAGCTGGACCCGCGATCCGCGCGACTGCCCGAACGAGCCCGCATATGTCGAGATCGGCTTCAAGCACGGACTGCCGATATCGCTCGACGGGAAGCTGGTCGCCGCCCTCGAGCTCGTGACCGAGCTCAATCGGATCGGCGGCGAAAACGGCGTCGGCCGGATCGACCACCTCGAGAACCGCCTTATCGGCATCAAGTCACGCGAGATCTACGAGGCTCCGGCGGCCGTGCTGCTGCTGCAGGCGCACCAGGCGCTCGAGGACATCACCCTGCCCAAGGAGATCGCTCGATTCAAGGACACCGTCGCGCAGCAATGGGCGCAGATGGTCTACGACGGCCTCTGGTTCAGCCCCTTGCGCGATGCCCTGTACGCCTTTGTCGCGGAAACCCAGCGCCACGTCACAGGAGACGTGCGGGTCAAGCTGTTCAAGGGTTCCTCGCAGGTGGTCGGCCGCAAGGGACCGCACCAGCTTTACCAGCTGTCGCTCGCGACGTACGGGAAAGGTGACGTGTTCGACCAGTCGGCCGCGGCCGGGTTCATCAAGCTGTGGGGAATGGGCGTGCGCACGTCGGCGCAGGTCCAGGGGCAGCTGCACGCTCGCGAGATGGGCAATCTGCTGGGCGATGTCAAGAGGCTGACGCCATAGCGAAGAACCGCGTAACAAACGTAAGCCCCTCACCCGGAGCGGGAGAGGGGGGAAAAATGTGGGGGGGTCGGTTTCGCCGCCGGCTCCTCCCTGAGCTCGAGCGATTCTCATCGTCTCTGGAGATCGATTTCGAGCTGTACCCGTTCGACATCGCGGGCAGCATCGCGCACGCGCGCGGGCTTTTCGCGTCAGGTCTTCTGTCGCGGACGCGACTCACAGCGATCGAGCGTGGCCTTCGCCGGGTCAAGCGCGAGCTGGATGAAGGCGAATTCGCCTTCCACGACACCGATGAGGACATCCATACGGCCGTCGAGCGCCGGCTCACCGAGATCACGCCGGCAGGCGCCGCCCTGCACGCCGGCCGCTCGCGCAACGACCAGGTCGCGCTCGACCTCCGCCTGTACTGCCGCGTCGCCGCATCAGAGCTCGTGTCTGCGATCACAGGGGTGGTCGATGCTCTCGCCGGCAAGGCTCGTGCGCATGCAGGCTGGGTGATGCCGGGATACACCCACCTTCAGCGCGCACAGCCGGTCACAGTCGGCCACCATCTGCTTGCCCATGCCGAGCCCCTGCTCCGCGATGCCGAGCGATTTCGCCACGCGTATGCAGCCGCGGACGAGATGCCGCTTGGTTCAGGAGCGCTTGCGGCCAGCACTCTTCCACTGCAGCGCGAGCGGGTCCGCCGCGAGCTCGGATTCGAACGCTTGACCGTCAACAGCATTGATGGCGTGGCTGATCGGGACTTTGCGCTCGACCTGGTCTACGCCTGCGCGTCCGCGGCGATCCATCTCAGCCGCCTCGCGGAGGACATCGTCATCTGGGCGACCTCGGAGTTTGGCTTCGTCCGGCTCGCCGACGAGGTCTCGACCGGCTCGAGCCTGATGCCACAGAAGAAGAACCCTGACATCGCCGAGCTGCTGCGAGGGCGCGCCGGCCGCGCGATCGGAAGCCTGGTGAGCCTGACCGCCGTCCTGAAGGGCCTTCCCCTGGCGTACGACCGCGATTTGCAGGAGGACAAGCCGGCGCTGTTCGCGGCGGTCGACAATGCGCTGGACTCGCTGGATGCCGCGGCCGTGCTCGTCCAGCATCTGGAGTTCGATCGCGAGAGGCTGGCCTCGGCGGCGAGCGACCCGGCGCTCCTGGCGACAGATGTGGCCGAAGAGCTGGTCAGATCAGGGGTGCCGTTCCGCAAGGCCCACGAGACGGTCGGCCGGCAGGTGCGCGACGGAAGCCTGAAGGCGCCATGGAAGGTCCAGGTTTCGATCTCCAAGCGCGACCTCCCAGGCGCGCCGCACCCTGGCCGGGTCGCTGCCCGTGCCACGGCTGTCGGACGCGAGGCCACGGCTCTGCGCCGCTGGGCCAAGGGACATCCCCCCCGACTTCCGAGCTAGAGTTCGGGTCCCTGATGCTGCTAGCCGTGGACGTCGGCAACACAAACGTGACCCTGGCCCTGTTCGACGGCGAGCGCCTGGCCGCCGACTGGCGGGTCTCCTCGCATCGTGAGCGCACCGCCGACGAGATGGCGATTGAGCTGCGACAGCTGTTCGAGCTGCGCGGCTTTGAGCTCGACGTCGTCGACGGGGTCGTGATCTCGAGCGTGGTTCCAACTATCAACCCGGCGCTGGTCGAAGCCTCGAGACGCTACCTCAAGTGCGAACCCGTGATGGTCGGGCCTGGCGTCAAGACCAGCGTGCGCATCCGCTATGACAATCCGAAGGACGTCGGCGCCGACCGGATCGCGAACGCCCTGGCCGCGTACACGAAGTACGGCGGCCCGGTCGTCGTGATCGATTTCGGCACCGCCGTCACCTACGACGCCATCAGCGCCGACGGCGAATACCTGGGCGGTGCGATTGCTCCGGGCGTCGAGATCTCGCTCGAGGCGCTTGTCTCCCACACGGCCATGCTCCGCCGGGTCGAGGCCGTGGCGCCGGACTCGGTGATCGGGCGCAACACGGTCGCCTCGATCCAGTCGGGCCTTGTCTGGGGCTTCGTGGCCCAGGTGGAAGGTATGGTCCAGCGCATGGTCACTGAGCTCGGCGGGTCGGCCAAGGTCATAGCGACCGGCGGCCAGGCTGCACTCGTGGCCGGCCTGACCAGCGTGATCGAGACCACCGACCCGCTTTTGACTCTCGAAGGTTTACGTCTTATATACGCCCAAAACTCGGACGGCGATGCAAAACATTGAGGTTGGACATTGATGTTGGATATTAGGGCCCGATGAAGACGGCTCCGGTGTTCCACGTCTACCTGCTGGGCAACCTCGAGCAGCCCGGGCTGACCCCCTTGCTGGCCGAGCTCGGCATGGAGGCCAAGCCGCTCGGCGACCCGGTTGAGGTCACGGAGCCAGCGCTCATCCTGGTCGGTCGAGGCCAGGAGGCCCCCGCGGGATACCACGACATCTCGTTCACCCTACCGGTCGATGCCTCTCCATCCGCCTTGCGGGAGCTGCTTCGGGTGGCGAAGGATAACGTCGTGCTCAAGCGCCGGGTCGAGCAGCTCGACGCGCAGGCCACCCGCAGGGACCGGCAGCGCCGCGAGCTGAACCTGATCGGCATCGCCCTATCGGCAGAGAAAGACATCGACCGTCTCCAGGCTTTCATCCTGACGTCGATGCGTCAGCTCACCCACGCGGACGGCGCGAGCCTGTGGTTGAAATCCTACGACGAAGGCGGTGCCAAGCTGTTCCTCGCCTCCAGCCAGAACCACTCGATCGACAAGAGCACTTACTCCGCGTTCAAGGTGCCGGTGGACGAGAAATCGGTCGTCGGCTACGCGGTCTCTCACGGCGCGAGCCAGATCTACGACGACGCGTACAACCCGCCTCCCGGCAAGCCGGTCGGCGGCAAGAGCTTCGACGCCCAGTTCGGGTACAGGACGAAGTCGATGCTCACCGTGCCGATGCGCAACTACAACAACGAAGTGGTGGGCGCCGTCCAGCTGATCAACGCGAAGCGGAGGTTGGAGACGCGGCTGACGACCGAGAACGTGGAGCAGGAGGTCGTCAGCTTTCAACCCGACGACGTCGAGATGATCGAGTCGATCGCGAGCCAGGCCGCCGTTGCGCTCGACAAACAGAACCTGATCGATTCGATCCAGGCCCTGTTCGACGGCTTCGTACAGGCGAGCGTGACCGCGATCGAGCAGAGAGACCCGAGCACCGCCGGTCACTCGGGCCGCGTCGAAGGCCTGACCTCGGCGCTGGCACGCGCCGTCACCGCCATCGAGGTTGGCAAGTTTCGGGACGTCAGGCTCGACGAGGACCAGTTCAAGGAGTTGCGTTACGCATGCCTTCTGCACGACTTCGGCAAGGTCGGCGTCCGCGAGCACATTTTGGTCAAGGCCAAGAAGCTGATGCCGGGCCAGCTCGATGTGATCCAGTCGCGCTTCGAGTTCATCGAGCGGTCGCTGCAGTTGAAGTACGCGACGGAGAAGCTCGAGGCCATGAGCAACGGGCACGGCAGCCCGAGCGAGCTCGAGGCAATCGACGGGCGGCTGCAGGAGGAGCTGGCGCGGCTCGTCCAGTGGTTGGAGAGCATCGCCCTGGCCAACGAGCCGAGCGTCCTTCCGGACGACAAGGCTTCGATGCTCGAATTCCTGTCGAAGCGGACCTACTACGACATGGCCGGCAGGCCGCACAACATGCTCGATGAGCAGGAGTTCCGGTTCCTCAGCATCCGGAAAGGCACGCTCGATCCCGTCGAGCGTCTCGAGATGGAGTCACACGTCACCCACAGCTTCAATTTCCTGACCAAGATTCCCTGGACCCCGATCATGCGGCGAATCCCCGAGATCGCCTATAAGCATCACGAGAAGCTCAACGGGACCGGGTATCCCCAGGGGCTGTCGGGCGACCAGATTCCGCTTCAGGCGCGAATGATGACGATCTCCGACATCTTCGATGCGCTCACCGCGCAGGACCGGCCCTACAAGCGCGCCGTGCCGGTGAACACTGCCCTGGATATCCTGCATGCGGAAGCCAACGACGGACAGCTCGACAAAGACTTGCTCGAAGTCTTCATCGACAAACAGATCTTTCAAACGGCCGGTGCGCGGTGAGAATCAAGTTCTGGGGCACTCGCGGCACGAGGCCGACCCCAGGGAGGAGAACTCTCCGCTACGGAGGCAACACGACGTGCGTCGAGGTGAGGGATAGGGAGAACAACCTCATCATCATCGACTCGGGCTCGGGCATCTCTGAGCTCGGCAACGGTTTCAGCGCGACCGATCCCCTGCAGGCGCATCTGCTCATCACCCATACGCACCTGGACCATATACAGGGGTTTCCGTTCTTTCTGCCGGCATTCGTGCCGGGCACGCACCTGACGATCGTCGGACCCGCCGGGTCGGCGAAATCGCTGCAGGCCGCCTTTGCCGACCAGATGGACCCGGCCTACTTCCCGGTGCGGCTGAGCCACATGCCGGCGGAGATGGAGTTCATCGAGCGGAATCCTGGCGAGACGTTTGAGGTTGGCGCTCTCCGGATCACACCCCACCTGCTGATGCACCCGATCCCGACGTTCGGCTACCGGATCGACGAGGGATCGTCGCGTTTCTGCTTCGCGACGGATAACGAGATCGCGATGTTCGCCAACCAGGAGAACGGCACCTTGAAGGATCTTGCCAACTGGTGCCGCGACGCGGACCTGCTCGTCCACGACGCGCAGTACAGCACGGAGGAGTACATGACCCACGCAGGGTTCGGGCACTCGACGTACGAGGAGGCGCTGGCCCTGGCCGAGCAGGCGGGCGTTAAGGAGCTCGGCTTCTTTCACCACGACCCGGTTCACTCGGACAGCGACATCGACGCTTTGATCGAGGAGGCGATGGGCAATCATCGCCAGTCGGGCGGGGCAGACATCAACGCGTTTCCGGCCGCCGAAGAACAGGAGGTCGCGCTCTAACCTTTAGTCTTTCCGAGTCGTGACGGAAGAGATAGAGCCTGATCTCCCAGCGGTCATGCGCGACCGGCGCGAGAAGCTGGAGCGGCTGCGTGCTGCGGGGATCGACCCCTACTCGCGCGGGTTCAGGCCGACTCAGACGAGCCAGGCGGCCAAGGCATTGTTGGGTGAGAGCGAGCGGACCGAGCCGGTCGCGCTGGCCGGCAGGTTGATGGTCAAGCGGCTGCAGGGCGGCGTCGTTTTCGCCGATCTGCAGGACGGCGGGGGGCGCATCCAGCTGATGGCGAGCCGTGACAAGGTGGGCGAGGAGGAGTTCGACCGGTTCGCGGACCTCGATCCGGGCGACATCGTCGGCGTCACAGGCCCGATCTTCAAGACACGCCGCGGGGAGATCACCCTCGAGGTCCAGTCCTTCCAGCTGCTCACGAAGTCGCTGCGCCCACTGCCCGAGAAGTGGCATGGGCTGAAAGACGTGGAGATCCGGTACCGCCAGCGCTACGTGGACCTGATCGCGAACCCGGCCGTGCGTGAGGTTTTCCGGGCGCGGACCAAGATCATCACCGCCATGAGAGGTCTGCTCGACGAGCGCAACTTCCTGGACGTCGACACGCCGGTCTTGCAGGAGGTGCCGGGGGGCGGGCATGCGCGGCCGTTCGTGACGCACCACAACTCGCTCGACCGCGACCTGTTCCTCCGCATCGCTCTCGAGCTGCACCTCAAACGCCTTCTGGTCGGTGGTTTCGAGCGCGTGTACGAGATCGGCCGGGTGTTTCGCAACGAGGGCCTTTCCCCGCGCCACAACCCGGAATTCACGCTGCTGGAGTGCTACCAGGCGTACGCGGACTACGACGACGTGATGCGGCTGGTCGAGGACCTGATGGTGGTTTCGGCGATGGCCGCCGGCCGCCCGCTGGAGACGAGCTACCAGGGCGAGGCAGTCAACCTCACTCCGCCATTCCGGCGCGAGCGGATGGCGGACCTGGTGCTCGAGCACACCGGAAGGCATGCAGTCGGGCAGGAGCTCAACGATCTGTTCGAGGAGCACGTTGAGCCGCGGCTGCGCCAGCCGACGTTCGTGATCGACTACCCGGTCGAGATCTCGCCACTGGCCCGGCCGCGCGAGGACGACCCGCGGTTCGTGGAGCGGTTCGAGCTGATCATCCTGGGTCGCGAGTACGCGAACGCATTCACAGAACTCACGGATCCGGTCGACCAGCGCGCGCGTTTCGAGGCGCAGGCGGCGCGGCGGGCGGCGGGCGACGTGGAGGCGCACCCGATGGACGAGGACTTTTTGCGCGCGGTCGAATATGGGCTGCCTCCGTGCGGAGGGCTTGGCGTGGGCATCGACCGCCTGGTCATGCTGCTCACCGACCAACCGTCGGTGAGGGACGTGATCCTGTTCCCGGTCATGAAGGCCGAGTCGTAATGCTGCCGTTGGAGCTGATCCGTCGTGATCCGGACCGGGTGCGCCGCGCGGCAGAGCTGAAAGGCGAGCCGGCGCCGGTCGACGAGATCCTTGAGCTCGACCGACGTTGGCGCGAGCATCAGACGATTGCAGAGTCGGCTCGCGCGCAGCAGAACCAGCTTTCGAAGCGATACTCCACAACTAGGGATCCCGCCGACCTGGCCAATGCCAAACAGGTTGGCGACGAGTCGAAGACGGCAATGGCCGAGGCGGAGGCGGTCAAGCGACAGCTTGACGATCTATTACTGCGTGTACCGAACCTTTTCGACGAAACGGTGCCGGTGGGGGCGAGCGAGGCCGATAACGTGGTGGTTCGGGAATGGGGTTCCAAACCAGACCTTGGATTCCCTCCGCGGACGCACTACGACCTGGGCGAGTCTCTTGGAATCATGGACTTCGAGCGCGCGGCGCGCGTCTCAGGATCGCGATTCGCATTCCTGGTGGGGGACGGGGCAAGACTCGAGCGGGCACTTGCCCAATTCATGCTCGACGTACACACCCGTGAGCATGGCTACAAAGAAGTGATGCCACCGGCTCTCGTCAACAGTGCGTCTTTGGTCGGAACCGCCAATTTGCCCAAGTTCGGCGGTGACCTGTACAAGGTCGAGGGTCAGGATCTCTGGCTGATCCCGACGGCCGAGGTGCCTCTAACGAATTTCCACCGCGAGGAAATCCTTGACGTGGAGGCGCTTCCGCTGAAATACGTCGCGTACTCGCACTGCTTTCGCTCAGAGGCGGGCGCGGCTGGTAAGGACACCCGCGGCTTCATCCGCCTGCATCACTTCTCCAAGGTCGAGCTTGTGAAGATCACTACCGTGGAACAGTCCATGGAGGAGTTCGAAATGCTGCTAGCCGATGCGGAGACGATCCTCCAGCGGCTTGGTCTCCACTACCAGGTCATGTTGATGTGCACCGGCGATATGGGCTTCGCCCAATACAAGAAGTTCGACCTCAACGTATGGTGTCCGGGTCTCGATCGCTACCTGGAGATTTCGTCTTGCTCGGTTTTCAACGACTTTCAGGCCATGCGCGCGAACATCAGGTATCGACCGTCCCGTGGGGCGCCGCCTCGGTTTGCCCATACGATCAATGGCAGTGGGGTCGCTATGCGCGTTATCGACCCGCTTCTGGAGACCTACCAGCGGGCCGATGGATTGATCGCCGTGCCCGAGGCGCTCAAGCCGTACATGGGCGGGATCGAGCTGATCGGCGCGCGCTGACTTCTTAAAATCCGATTTGCCTCGCGGAGGGGTGGCCGAGTCCGGTTGATGGCGACAGTCTTGAAAACTGTTATAGGTGCAAGCCTATCCAGGATTCAAATCCCTCTGACCCGTTGCTCCCGAAGTGTTCCCGACCCTGCGCCTGGGCCATCTTCTGCGTAGGCAAAGGCCGTGGCAATCAGCACCTTCACCCGGTTCGCGCGGTCGATGCGCGGGGTGTACCCGATCACCTTGCGATCCTTGACGTGGATGCGCTCGAACAGAGCCGAGAGCACCCGATGCCGGATGGCCGGATCACCGGTGTTCCACTGGCCTGCAAGGGTGGCGAGGTCAGCCGGATCAGGCTCAGTGGCGGCCATCGCCACGTAGGCATCCCGCTGGCGTCTCAGCCGCGCGAGTTCGCTGTGGTACTCCTTCTCAGTGACCTCCTCAGACTGGAAGCGTGTGCCGAGCCGCTTTATCATCCGATCCAGTTTGGCGACGGCATCAACCGCAGACTCCTGTTGCATCGGCTCGTGCTTGCGGGTAGGTGTCCCGCCCAGTGGAGGCCACGTCAGGATCTTGTCGGCCCATGGCAACAACTCGGATTCCTTCAGCGCCTTCTTGCCCATGGCGCATTGCTGCGTGGTTTCGCCGGAGCCGGTGTGAGAGTCGATGCCGAGATCCCAACCAATCCTGATAAAGCCCCAGAAGTGGTAGCCGCATTGTTCGAAGGGGTTAAGAAATTGATCGAGGCAGAGGCGGCAGCGAACTCACCTCAAACGCGCCGGCAAAAGAAGCCTCCTCGTCGCCGCTGAGTTCG
>Ga0208849_1000255_pt1 | contig 51639 bp, 63 predicted proteins | sample NGESurdeep072012_10_FD_184470 | JGI IMG/M metagenome (GOLD analysis project Ga0208849, IMG submission 184470) | Arctic peat soil microbial communities from Barrow, Alaska - NGEE Surface sample 53-3 deep-072012 (SPAdes) | ecosystem: Environmental > Terrestrial > Soil > Wetlands > Peat ... | reverse complement strand
CAATCCGATAGCACTCGCCCCTGCGTTCACGGCGACCTCGGCGTCGGCGACGTTCGTCACGCCACAGACCTTCACGAAGCCTCGCTCGAACGTCTTAGGCACGAAGGGCGCTCGGTACCAACGCGAAGGCCTTCACCGTGTCGCTAGGATCTGGCGACGTCACGAACGCCTCGCCCACGAGAACCGCGTCGAAACCCGCCTGTGCCGCTCGCTCCACGTCCTCAACACTCGAGAGTGCGGACTCACAGACCGTGAGGCACTCTCGCGGCAGCGCGTCGATGACCAACGCGGTGCGTTCAGGGTCCACTTCGAAGGTATGGAGATCTCGCTGGTTGACGCCGATGATCTTTGCGCCGCACTCGAGAGCTCGGTGTGCTTCTTCGACGTCGTGGACCTCCACGAGCGCGTCGATGCCACAACGCTCCGCGAGCTCGATGAACGACGTGATCTCCTCGTCCCTCAAGGCGGCGACGATCAAGAGCACGGCGCCGGCGCCGGCGTCAGCGGCGTCGAGGACGTCGTTCTCACTGACCGTGAAGTCCTTTCGAAGTACGGGGAGTTCGACCGTCTTGTGCACCCTCTGCAAGTCCTCCAAAGACCCGTCGAAGTACTCAGCGTCGGTCAAGACCGAGACGGCGCTCGCCCCCGCGTCACGGTAGATCTTGGCGAGCTCGGCGACGTCGAGATTGAGAGCCAGTACGCCCTTCGACGGTGAGCGCCTCTTCACTTCGGCGATGACTTTGATGAACGGCGACGATCCCTTTCGAAGGACGAGTGCGAACGACGGACCGTCGTAGCGAATCACGTCGAGGCGCGCACGCCAGTCTCGTTCATCCTTCGCCGAGCGAAGGCGATGACTCTGCAAGATTTCGTCGAGGTACGTGGACGCCATCTAGAAATGGTACTTGTGACGAAGGGCCTATCGTCCACGACTAGCGTGTCGCTATGTCAGAACGCAGTCGCGCACGGTTCGACCATTGAATTCGTTTGCTCTCGAAGTGCTGAACCCACTGGTGCGGGGTACGAGCCTCGAACGCGAGGAAGCGCGAGCGGCACTCGGCGAGATTCTTGAAGGTCACGTCGACGGCGTTCTCATCGCCAGCTTCCTCACCGCGCTCACGGCCAAAGGAGAGACGGCCGAAGAAATGACGGGTTTCATCGACGCGATGATCGACGCCGCGACCACATTCTCCATCGGTCCGGACGCTATCGACGTCGTCGGCACGGGTGGCGACCAGCTCCACAGCGTGAACGTCTCCACCATGGCCGCGCTCGCGGTCGCGGGCTGTGGGGTGCCGGTAGCGAAACACGGCAATCGGGCCGCGTCTTCGTCCGTGGGATCGGCGGACGTGCTCGAAGCACTCGGCGTTCGTCTCGACGCGCCCGAAGAGGTCGTTCGCGCCTGCGTCGAGGGCGCTGGTATTGGCTTTCTCTTCGCCCCCATCTTCCACCCGGCGCTCGGCTATTTGACGCCCATCCGTCGTGCCCTCGCCTTTCGTACGGTCTTCAACGTGCTCGGGCCAATGGCCAACCCGGCGCTCGTCCAGCGCTCCCTCATCGGGGTCGCGCAACAGCCCCTGCTCGACAAGATGGCCCGCGTTCTCCAAGCCCGTCAGGTCCGCTCAGCCATTCTCGTGCACGCCGACGACGGACTCGACGAACTCTCTCTCGGCTCTCCTTCCACGCTGCACTTCGTTTCTCCCGAGGGTCACGCCATCGAGCGCGTCAACGCGGGCGACGAACTGGGCGTGCATCACGACGCCGCGAGCATTCGCGGTGGCGACACCACAGAGAACGTGCGGGCCGTGCGTTCATTTCTCGCCGCCACGCCGGGACCGGTCTTTGACGTCGTGTGCGCGAACGCCGCGCTTGCGCTCATGGTCGCTGGTCGAGCGACCTCGCTGACGCAAGGATTCGCCCTCGCCCAGGCGAGCGCTCGCGACGGCCACGCCGCGGCGGCGCTCGAGCGGCTCGTGGCGTTGTCGAACGCCTAGAGCAGTCGCAGCTCCGCCTTGTACCGGCGTCCGTTCTCCACGTAGAGCGCCACTGACAAGAGGGTGAGCTCGTCGCTCGACGAGTCCAGTCTGACGGTCGCGGGCACGCCAAGCGCCATCGAGTTCGCGGGCACTTCCGTTCGATTTCGCACGACGGCCCCCGCGCCCACGGTGGCGCCACTGTGCACTTCTGCTTGATGCAACACGATCGAACCACTGCCCACGAGCACGCGGTCGTGGATCACGCAGCCCTCTAAGTGCGCGAGGTGTCCGACGACGCAATCGTTTCCGATGACCGTCGCGAACTCCGCCGTGGCGTGCACGACCGATCCGTCCTGGATGGACGTGCGCTCGCCGACGATGACCGTTCCGTAGTCGCCCCGCAGTACCGCTCCGGGCCAGATCGACGAATCAGCGCCGACGCGCACGTCACCGATGACGACTGCGTCGGGATGGATGAAGGCGTCGGGGTGAATGGTGGGTACGCGACTGCCAAGGGCGTAGACGGGCACGATGGACCTCCTAATGGACTAACCACGAAATTATCTGATAGATCCGCCATACGAGGTAGATGACCGACGCGACGATGAAGAGTCGCCATCGCCACGGGATGGGTTCGTGCGTCGATTCGACGATGTCGTTGCCACACACGGTGCACACGTCGCCCTCTTCGGGACGGTCGCAGTTCTCACACCAGTTCGCCACTACTCGACTCGAACACGAACTCGAATCGGGGAAGCGCCGAGTTCGAATCGCTCGCGCAGGCTCCGCTCCACGTAACGCAAGTACGTCGAAGGAAGCTTGCCCGCTACGAACAACGTGAAGGTCGGGGGCTCCGTGGCGCCCTGGACCGCGTAACGGATCTTGCCCGTCGGGGCGGGCTGTTTGATCTGAAGGTCGCGAATCGCCCTGTTCAACGCGCCCGTCGGGACGCGCTTGGCGTAGTCGATGGCCGCGTTCGACAGCGCCGGCAACAGTCGATGCACGCCCTTGCCCGAGAGTGCCGTCGTCTTCAGTACGGGCGCGTCGCCGAGGAACGCTAACTTCTCGCCCACGCCCGCCAGCACCGCGTCGCGGTCCTCGGTGGCGACGAGTTCCCACTTGTTGAGTACGACGAGCGCCGGACAACCCGACGCCGAGATGCGCTCGGCGAGACGCTGGTCTTGACCCGTCGCCCCGTCGGTGGCGTCGATGACGAGGATCGCGATGTCCGCGCGATCGAGTGCGTCGAGGCTGCGGAGCACCGAGTAGGTCTCGAGACCGGCCTCGGTGCGCGCGCGCTTTCTCATACCGGCCGTGTCGATGAACCGGATGAGACCGGCGCTCGTGTCGACGAGCGTGTCAATGGCGTCGCGGGTCGTGCCAGGCATGTCGTGCACGACGGAGCGCTCTTCGCCGATGAGCTGGTTGAAGAGCGTCGACTTGCCGACGTTGGGTCGTCCCACGATCGCGACGCGAAGCGCGCCGTCGTCCTCTTCACTGACCTCGGGTTCATCCGTCGACTCACCCAAGTGGTCGACGATCTTGTCGAGCAGGTCACCCGCGCCGCGTCCGTGCTGCGCACTGACCATGACGGGCTCACCAGCACCGAGACTGAGGAACTCCCAGCTCGCCGCCTCGTGGTGCTCGTCGTCCACTTTGTTGACGACGAGGAGCACCGGCCGGCCACTCTTTCGTACCCAACGCGACGCCTTCGAATCTTCCTCGACCGGTCCCGTCGCCGCGTCGACGACGAGTAGGACGAGGTCGGCACTGGCGAGCGCCGCTTCGGCTTGTTGCGAGACCTTGTCCTCGAGGGTGTTACCCGACTCGAGCCAACCTCCGGTGTCGACGACTTCGAACGCGAGGCCACGCCATTCGACGTCGACGGCCTTACGGTCACGAGTGACACCGCGCTGCTCTTCGACGACGGCGATGCGCTTGCCGGCGAGTCGGTTGACGAGCGAACTCTTGCCAACGTTGGGCCGTCCGACGACGACCACTTGGGGTTTCTTCACGCTCTGCTCAATCCTCTGGTTCGTACCATCTCGAGTGTGGTGCGTAGGTCGTCACCCGTCGTGGCGACGGTCATGACGGGGCGCGCGAGATCGTCGAGCGTGAGCCCGTCGAGGAATCGCCCCTCGGAGAGACAGACGTCCGGGAGGAGACACACGTTCGCCTCGTCCACTTCAGCGAGGGCGACCTGGAGATCCTGGCCCGTCAAGAGCCCGGCCACCTTGATGTTGCCCCCGAAGTAGCGGTTCTTCACGGCCTTCACCTCGACGTCAGCGAAGCCGTGTTCGTCGAAGAGCGATCGTAAGATCGGCGCCGCGTACTCGCCCGTCAGGACGGTCACGTCCTCGCCGTAGAACGTCGGGGTCTCCGTCGTCCTCGGGGCGCGGTACCCGAGCGCAGGCGCGCCGTCGACCGACTGGAAGAAGCCGGAACCCAGCTTCGCCATCGACGTGCGCTTGGAAAAGCTCTCACTGAAGGCGGCCACGAGACCAACGCCGTTCTCCGCTTCGTCGAGACTTTCGAAGTTCTCGGTGCCCGGCGGGTCGAGACCAGCGACGAGGTAGAACTCATCGCTCGCGAAGACCTTGGCCGTGCCGAGCAGTTCGCGCGTGAGGCGCTGGAAACGGTCAGCGAGGGCCACCACGTGGCGGGCCTCCGCGGCGTTGTGCGGACGCATGTCCTTCTCCTCGGAGAAAGCACTCACGCCCACGGGCACGAGCGCCACTGACGCGAGTTCGGGGTAGAGCGAAAGGACGTCGTAGAGGGTGCGCTCGAGCTCTTCGCCGTCGTTGACGCCGGGACAGACAACGACTTGGCCGTGCACGACGACACCCGCGCGCAACAGCTCGCGCAACCAGCGCAGGCTCGTCGCTCCGCGTGGGTTGCGCAACATCTCGGCGCGCAGCTCGGGGTTCGTCGTGTGTATCGAGACGTAGAGCGGCGAGAGACCTTCTTCGATCACGCGTTCGAGGTCGAACTCGGTGAATCTCGTGAGGGTGGTGAAGTTGCCGTAGAGAAAGGAGAGGCGAAAGTCGTCGTCCTTCACGTAGAGAGAACGTCGCATGCCCCTGGGTAACTGGTAGATGAAGCAGAACGTGCAGTGATTGTCACAGGTACGAATCCGGTCGAACACCGCCGAATCGATGCTCAGTCCAAGGGGCTGGCCCTCATCCTTCGTGATGGTCACCTTTCGCGCGAGCGACTCCCCCTCGCGCTTGACGACCAGGGTGACGAGCCGGCCGTCGATCAGCTGCTGGTACTCGATGATGTCGGTGGGCTCGCGGCCGTTGACGCTGACGAGCTCGTCGCCGATGTTGAGATCAACGCTCGAAGCCGGGGAATCCGGTGAGATGGAGGAAATTCGGGCACCAGACACCTCTCTAGCCTAGGCACTGTGGGAAATCTTGCATTACTAGGCTGGAAGACGTGAAAGTCGACAAGGTCGTACTCGCGTCCCCACGGGGATTCTGCGCAGGGGTTGAGAAAGCCATCAAAGCGCTCGACTGGATGACGCGGGTCTTCGAGCCTCCCGTCTTTTGTTACCACGAGATCGTGCACAACCAGTTCGTCGTCGAGTACTTCCAATCACTCGGCGTCGTCTTCATCGACGACGTCACGGTCGTGCCACCGGGCGCGCCCGTGATGTTGAGCGCCCACGGTTCTCCTCCCTCGGTCATTGAGGCCGCTCGCCAGACCGGGGGCACCGTGATCGACGCGGTCTGTCCACTCGTCACGAAGGTCCACCACGAACTGAAGGTTCGCGCCAACAAGGGCTACACGGTGCTCTACGTCGGACACGAAGGACACGAAGAGGCCGTGGGCACCATGGCCGTCGCGCCCGACGCGGTGCACTTGATTCAATCGCGCGACGACATCGACGCCCTCGTCGGCCACCCCGGTCCCGTTGCGTTGCTCAGTCAGACCACGCTCAGTCTCGACGAGTGGAAGGACCTTCGCGAGTACGCCGAAGAGGTCTTTCCCGACATCTGGATGCCCAGCCGAGGCGATCTCTGTTTCGCGACGACGAACCGACAGGCGGCACTTCGTGAAGTCGCGTCCGACGTCGACACCGTCATCGTCATCGGTTCGGCGAACTCGTCGAACACCGTGGCCCTCACCAAAGTGGCCGAGGCCGCGGGTTGTCCGCGCGTCCTTCGCGTGAACGGCACACGCGAACTGCCGAAGGACCTAAAGGGCACCATCGCGGTCACGGCGGGCGCGTCAGCCCCCGAGTCGCTCGTGAACGAGGTCCTACGATTCCTGAACCCCAAAAAGGGAGTCACCATCCATTCGGTGACCGTCGAAGACGAGTACTTCCCGCCACCGCCCGAACTTCGCGAGATGCTCAAAGCCATCACGGCCCTCGTCGATCTTGTCCTCCAAGCTCCTGAAGCGTCACGTTTCGACAGTCAAGCCGATCGTGAGTTCACGGCCGCCGAAGTGCTCTCCTCGGTCAGTCGCTAATCGCGTAAAAGCGCTCCAGGTAGTATTTCTGGGTGACCTCGTTTCCCAGCATGGACGTCTCCACGCGCGAACAGTGGATGGAAATCGTGGAAAAGACCATCGCCGCCCAACCTCGTGTGGCTCGCCAGGTCCTCGCCATGGTCAAGGGACTGAGCGACATCACCGACGGCTTCTCCGTCGATCAGATGCAGCACGCCCTGCAGACGGCGACGAAGGCCGAACGCGACGGAGCCGACGAGCAAGTCATCGTGGCGTCGCTGCTGCACGACGTGGGCAAGCTCATCTCCGTGCCCAACCACCCCAAGATCGCCGCCGAGATCCTGAAGCCCTACGTGCGCCACGAGGTCTACTGCATGGTCTCGTTCCACCAGGACTTCCAAGGTCGCTACTACTACGAACACCTGGGCATGGACCCGAACCTGCGCGAGCAGCACCGCGGACAGCCCTGGTACGAGCTCGCGGAGAAGTTCGCCGACGACTGGGACCAAAAGGCCTTTGACCCGACGTACGAGGCCGAGTCGCTCGAACACTTTGAGCCCATGGTGGTCAACGTGTTCGCACAAGCAAAGTCCATCTAAGGAGTTGTGATGTCATCCGACGATCTCGAGAAGCGACGCTTGGCGCGGCTTCGCACGTTCGCCATTTCCCAGGCCATGGAACGGTTCAACACGGACTACCCCGGCTTCAAGCCCGAGGACACCGTCGCGTCGATCTGCGCCTACGAGGAAGAGGGCAACATCGGTGACGTGTTGGCGAAGATGCCCGACGCCATCGAGGGTGACGCCTACACCACGCTCGTCGTCGTTGACGGCGGCGAGGACCGCACCGCAGAGATCGCGCGCTCGTTTCCTGGCGTCAAGGTCATCCAGTTTCCCGTCAACCTCGGTCACGGCGTAGCCCTCCAGGTGACGTACCGCTACTGCATCGAGAACAACGTCAAATACGTCGTCACCCTCGACGCGGACGGCCAGAACGACCCCTCGGAGATCCCCTTGATCCTCGCGCCACTACGTAATGACGAGGCGGACTTCGTCGTCGCCAGTCGCGTGCTCGGAGAGGACAAGACCTCGGACGTCGTTCGCAAGAGCGGTGTACGTTTCTTCTCCTTCGTCATGAACCACATGACGGGCGCCAACCTCACCGACACGTCGACGGGGTACCGTGCGCTTCGCGTGACCATGCTCGCCGACGTCATCGAGCGCCTCACGCAAGAGCAGTACCAAACGGCGGAGCTCCTCATCACCTGCTTGAAGCGCGGCTGGCGCGCGAGTGAGGTGCCGACGGTCTGGTACCCACGCGCGTCGGGCACCACGAAGAAGGGCAAGAACTGGCTGTTCGGCTTTCGCTACGCCCGCGTGGTCTTTGGCACGTGGTGGCGTGAGCGCTAACTAACCGAGCTGCTCGCGACTTTCTGCGTAGACGTCTTCGAGCGCTTGTCGTAGTTCCTCGCTCTTCGCGGCGATCTGTGAACGCGAAACCCGTCCCTCGCTGGTGGGTGGCGTGATCGGTTGTCCGACGACAATGTGTATCCTCGCGAACCGAGGCAGTTTCGCTCCAACGGGCATCGCTCGCTCGCTTCCCGCCACGCCCACCGGCACCACCATCGCGCCCGTGCGAGCCGCGATGAACATCGCCCCGTCGTGCAGAGGCTCGACCGCAAAGCCTTCCTTGCGCGTACCTTCTGGAAAGAGCACCAACGCTTGCCCGCGACGGAGCACCTCTTCACTCAGTCGAAGGGACTCTCGGTCAGCGGTGTCACGCGTCACCGGGAACGCGCCGAGGCGCGCGAGCAACCAGCCCATCACGGGCACGCGAAAGATACCGTCTTTCGCCATAAAGAAGACCTTGCGCGGCGAGATGAAGAGGCTGCAAGCGAAGTCGACGTTCGAACGGTGAATCGGCGCAATCAGTACGGGACCACTCAAGGGGATGTTCTCGGCACCGACGACGGTCGGACGAAAGAAGAGCTTCGCGAGACCCCAGATGAGTCCCGCGCACACGCGGTACGTGAAGGTCTTTCGTGGGTCTAGGACAAGGTCTTGAGTTTCAGGCACTGAATGATCTCCTCGACGACGTCGTCCACGTCTCGTCCCGTCGTGTCTAGCACGAGCGCGTCGTGGGCTTGGCGAAGTGGCGAAGCCTCTCTCGTCGAGTCCGCGACGTCACGACGAGACACGGAGGCTTCGCCCTCATCCCCTCGTCGACGCGCGCGTTCTTCGAGTGATGCAGTGAGATAGACCTTCATCGTGGCCTCGGGAAACACGACGGTGGTGATGTCACGACCCTCCACCACGGTCCCGAGGGGCTGCGCCGCAGCGAACTCCCGCTGACGGCCGACCATCTGAGCGCGAACCAACGGGTTCGCCGCCACGACGGACACGGCGACGTTCACGGCCTCGGAGCGTATTTCGTCTTCTACGTCGCGGCCGTTCACCGTGACACGCGGCAGGGTCGTGAGTTGAACCTCTTTCGCCAACGCTTCCATGACGAACGCGTCGTGGACGTCGACACCGCGACTCAGCGCTTCCACGGTCACCGCGCGGTACATGGCACCGGTGTCCAGAAACGACCAACCGAGTCCCGCAGCGAGTGAGCGCGCGACGCTGGACTTGCCCGAACCGGCCGGGCCGTCAATCGCGATGACCCAGTTGCTCATTGGAGCAATGCTAGGTCGCGAAAAAAGTGGGGATAGCTCGACGACACCGTCGAAGCACCTTCAATCGTGCAACCTCGTCCCGCGCAACCCGCGACCGCGCTCGCCATGACCAGTCGATGATCGAGTGTCGACGCGAAGGTGAAGTCATTGAAGGCGGACGCGCTTTCAAGTCCTTCGATGAAGAAGTCGTCACCGTCAGACCAGGCACGACATCCCAAACTTTGCGCGAGCGAGAGCGACGCCGTGAATCGGTCCGACTCCTTGTGACGCAGCTCACTCATCGCTCGAAACGCGCTCACTCCCGACGCGGCGGCGGCGGCAACCGCCAACACGGGCACTTCGTCGACTGAGGGAATCTCGTGGGCGTGAATTTCGGTCGCTTCGAGCTTCGAGCTGCGCGCGTGTAGTGCGGTGACGGCGCCGCGCTCGACGAGACGCACGTCCGCACCCATTCGTTGGAGGACACCAACGAAACCAACTCGATCGGGCGACGCGTCGACGCTCAGCACCTCGAGGGTGGCGTCACGATGGATCGCGCCGAGCACCGCGAAGAACGCCGCTTGTGACGGGTCGCCCGGGATGAACCAGTCGTGACGAAGCGGTCTTCCCGGGTGAAGGGTGATCTGGCGGCCCTTCCCTCGGTCGCGGGACGTCACGTCGACACCAGCAGCGCGCAACATTTCCTCGCTCGTCGTGCGAGTGCGAACGTCTTCGATGACCGAGGTCTCTCCGTCAGCAGAGAGACCGGCCAGCAAGATCGCCGACTTCACCTGCGCGCTCGCGACCGGCACGTGGTAGTTCAGAGAACGGAGTTGCACGGGACTCTCCACCGTCAAAGGCGGCGTGAGCGTCGGGCCATTTCCTCGAACGACGGCGCCCATGAGGCCAAGAGGCGTCGCGACGCGGTCCATCGGTCGCTTCGAGAGCGACGCGTCCCCTACGAGTTGGTGGACGCCAGGGACCGTGGCGACGACCCCGCTCATCAGCCGCATCGTGGTGCCCGAGTTCGCGCAGTCGAGGGCCAGGTCGCTCGGACGAAGCCCCTCGCCAGGACCCGTGACCAACACGCGTCCTTCTTCGTCGACACGCGTCGCGCCAAGGTGCTGGAGTATCACACTCGTTGCAGCGACGTCGTCACCAGGAGAGAGACCGGTGATCGAACTCTCGCCCGCAGCCAGTGCGCTGATCATGAGCGCTCGATGCGACGCGCTCTTGTCGCCGGGCACGCGAAGCGATCCTCGAAGGTGCGTTGCGGGGGCGACGCGTTCGACGTCGCTCATTCGTGGCCGACCTGAAAGCCCATCTCCAGCAGCGTCGCGCTGAACAACTCCGCTTGACGGGCGTCGATCGCGAGGAGCAGTGTGCCGCCCGATCCCTCGATGCCGTGCGCGATCTCGATGTCGTAGATGTTGACGAGCATCTCCGAGGCGGCCATCGTGACGGCGGCCAGCACGCCGGGTTGGTCACTGACGGCGACGCGGAGGTAGGCCAGATTCTCTGAGTTGAGCGCGCGCCCGGGCAGTTGGCGCCGCGCCGACGCCGCGCTTCGAAGGTCGCTGGCCACGGCTTCGTGGTCGTCCGTGTTGAGCGCTCTACGAAGGGCCGCGAGACGTGCTTCCAGCGATTGGAGTGACTGACTTATCGCCGCGCGATTCTCGAACAAGACGTCGGGCCAGATGGCGGGGTCGCCCGCGGCGACGCGCGTCATGTCACGAAAACCGCCGGCGGCGAGTTGCAAGAGCACCGTATCCTCTTCGGCGGCGCGACTCGCTTCGTTCATGAGGGCACCCGCCAACAAGTGCGGTACGTGACTCGCCACCGCGACCAGGCGGTCGTGATCGTCCGAGTCGACGGCCACGACGTTGGCGCCGAGTTCACGAAGGACACCGTGCAACGTGCCGTACGTCGCGGGTTGCGTGTCGACCGTCGGCGTGAGCACCCACGTGCATCCCTGGAAGAGGTCAGCGCGCGCGCCCGCGAGACCTCGTAGCTCCGATCCCGCCATCGGATGGCCGGCGAGGAAACGTGGATCGTGGACGTTACTCACGATTGAGCCCTTCACGCCCGCGACGTCCGTCACGATAAGTGACGCGTTGGAGGAGTCTCGAAGCACCGCGTTCGCCGTTTCGGCAACGACACTCGCCGGCGTCGCCACGACGACCAACGTGACGTCGCGGCTTTGCTTGGTTGAGCTGATGACACCGGAGCTCAAGGCGGCGTCGACGATCGCCCGGTCGAGGTCGGTGCCCGTGACGCCCCATCCTGACTCCGCGAGCGCGAGCGCCACCGACGACCCGATCAGACCCAGGCCGATCACGTGGGCGTGACGACTAGTCGGGGAGATCATCACGAAGTGAAGACGTATTGCGAAGGTAGACGTGGCGAAGTTCACTGCGCTCGCGTTCAGTGTAGGCGTGCAGCAAGACGCGCACCGTGAGCGGCATCGCCCCGGGAACGTTGATCTCGCTAGCGCACAGCAGCGGCACGTCACCGAAGCCAATGCCTCGCGCCGCGGCCGCGGGAAACGACGCGGTCAAGTCGGGCGTCGTCGTGAAGAGCACGCTGATCACGTCGTCGTGACGCAGTGCGTTGCGCTCCATCATCGCGAGCAACAACTCTTGGGTCACTTCGACGATCTCGTCAGCTGTGTTCGCGGCGCACGACGACGCACCACGAAATCCTCGTACTAAGGGGGAACTCATGAAGGCATCGTAGAGGCCAGCTCCTCGGTCATCCCAACCGCTTCCATCAGGCGGCGCACTTCGTTGAGCGAAAGTTGACGATACGAACCTGGCGACAGCGTCGCGTCCTGGAGGGGGCCGATGCGCGTGCGCACCAGTCGCGTCACCTCGTGGCCGACGGCCGCGCACATCCGACGAACCTGTCGATTTCGACCTTCGTGGATGACGATTCGTATGAGACCTTCGCTGACGCGAGAGACCTGCGCGACGGCCGTCACCCCGTCGTCGAGTTCGACGCCCTCGCGTAGTCGACGAAGCGCGCCCGGTGACGGATCACCTTCGACGCGCGCGAGGTACTCCTTCGCGATGCCCGAACTCGGATGGGTCAAGAGGTGAGCCAGCCGACCGTCATTCGTGAGTATCAAGAGACCTTCGGTGTTCATGTCGAGACGCCCCACCGGGAATATCCGTACCGACGACTCGACGAGGTCCAAGACGGTGGTGCGACCCTGGGGGTCCGAGGCCGTCGTGACCACGCCGTCGGGTTTGTTCAAGAGGAAGTAGACCTTGCTCTGCGACGTGGGGGCGAGTTTGCCGTCAACGCAGATCAACTGCACTTCGGGGTTGACGCGATTGCCGAGTTCAGCCACGCGCCCGTCGATCGTGACGCGCCGCTCGCTGATCAAGATCTCACACGCGCGACGCGACCCGTAGCCAGCGCGCGCGAGCGTCTTTTGCAGTCGCTCCCCTTCGTCCAACTACGACACCTCGTTGACGTCGAACTCGTTGGCCATTTCGTCGGCCAGCGCGTTAGCGGTCTCGATCGGGGGCATGAACTCTTCAATGGGCGGAAGATCGCTGATGGTCGCGAGACCCATCCGGTCGAGGAAGGTCTCCGTCGTGCCGTAGAGAATTGGTTGGCCCGGACCGGGTGCGCGACCCTGTTCTTCGATGTACCCACGCTGCTCGAGTAGTCGCACCACGCCGTCGACGTTCACGCCGCGTAGCGCCGTGATCTGGGCACGCGAGACAGGTTGACGGTACGCAATGATCGCCAGCGATTCGAGGGCCGCCGAACTCAGCCGGTACGAGACGTCGCGATTAGCGAACTTGGTGACCCACGGCGCGACGTCGGGCGCCGACTGCATCACCCAGCCACTCGCGAGCTCGACCACTTGAAAGCCCCTTCGTTGTTCCATGAACTCAGTTCGAAGCGCCCGCAAGGTCTCGACGACCGCTTGCGCGTCCACGTCCGCGACGTCGGCGAGCTCTTCGGCGGAGATCGGTTCCAACGCCACCGTCAACATGGCTTCGAGCTTCTGCTCCAGCGATAGCTCATCCCTCATAACGGTCAATCCCTCCTATGTCGAGCCCCAGTGCTGAATCGACCCACGCGATCTGCACGTTGCCGAACGTGACCCCCTGGCCGAGTTCGACGTAGCCCAACTTGCACAGCTCCAGCAACGCGAGGAAATGCACGATGATCTCGATGCGCGTCGTGAGACCCTCGATGAGTTGGCGAAAGGAGAGTCGGCCCCTCGTAGGCAGCGACTGGGCCAGCGTGGCGACGGTCTCGGCGACGGTGACGGCGTCGACGGTGACGTGGTGCAGACGAACAACGGGTACCGGCTTCTCTTCGATGCCGTGGAGGTACGCGAGCGCCAGCTGAGCCGTCGTCACGCCCGCGAGCAGGTCCGGTGGCTGAACCTCGAATCCGTCGTCGACGCCCCGGAGACGGGGGTAGGCCCGTCCGGCGCGTTCGAAGAGCGAGACGAAAGCGTCGGCGAGGGCGGCGTAAGTACGGAGTTCCAACAGTCGCGCGAGCAAGACGTCGCGCTCTTCCCACCCAACGAACTCTTCGTCCAATTCTCCGCCGTCGCGCCCCGGCAGGAGACGCTGACTCTTCATCTCGAGCAGTACGGCGGCGATCAAGAGGAACTCCGAGAGTTCGTCCATCGAGAGTTCGGACGATTCATCGCGCAAGACAGCCACGAACGCGTCGACGAGCGGGGCGAGCGGCACGTCGAGGATGTCGACGTCGTGCGTGGAGATCAGCTGAAGCAGCAGTTCTACGGGGCCGCTAAAGGACGGCGTCGTCACGACGAAAGTCACTCGCTAACCCTACTTCGTGACCTCGCGACGCCCCTCACCTACGATTGTGCGATGAGGATACTTTCCGGAATACAACCCTCGGGTTTGATGCACGTCGGCAACTACCTCGGAGCCATCCGTCAGTGGGTCGACGCCCAGAGCTCGGACGCCTACTACTGCGTCGTCGATCTTCACGCACTGACGTTGCAGATCTCGCCCGAGGCGCTTCGTGAACAGACGACCGACGCCCTCGCCACGTTGATCGCGTCCGGACTCGACCCCGAGGTCTGCACGATCTTCATCCAGAGCCAAGTCCCCTACCACGCCCAGTTGAACTGGCTCTTGGAGTGCGTGACGACCTACGGCGAACTCTCTCGCATGACAGCCTTCAAGGAGAAGTCCCAGCGCCAGGAAGGCTACCGCGTCGGACTCCTGACCTACCCGGTACTCATGGCCGGCGACATCTTGTTGTACGACACGCTGGAAGTACCCGTCGGTGACGACCAGCGCCAACACTTGGAGCTCGCTCGAACCATCGCGGAACGATTCAACAACCGCTTCGGCGAGACCTTTCACGTCCCCGTGGGAACCCAGCCCAAGGTCGCCGCGCGCGTCATGGACCTTCAAGAACCCACGCGAAAGATGAGTAAGTCCGTCTCCAGTCCTCTGGGCAACCTCCTCATGTTCGACTCACCCGACGACATAAAGAAGAAGATCTCGAAAGCCGTCACGGACACCGACGGCGAGGTGCGTTTCGACTGGGAGAAGAAGCCGGGCCTCTCGAACCTGCTTGAGGTCTATTCGAGCTTCAGCGGCGAGACGCCCGAGGAGGTCGCCAGCCGCTACACCAGGTACGGCGAACTGAAGACCGATCTCACCGAGCTCATCGTCGCGAGGTTCGCGCCGATGAAAGAGCGCTACGACGAACTACTGCGCGACCCCGCTGACCTCTACAAGATCGCGGCTCACGGCGCGGAAAGGGCCGCCGACGTCGCGGGTGTCGTGTATCGACGCGCGGCTGTCGCCATGGGGCTCAACGTATAAGTAGGTTCACCCACCAGTTTTCTAGGTCCGGCAGAAGGTTCGTTCCAATGTGCAAGAACGAGTAGTCGAGAAATAGGAAAATGAAGAAGAACGGCAGGGCGCGCTGACGAAAGTGGTAGTAGCGCGGCAGGTGGCGCATTGGAATGAAACGTTCGATGATCGCTGAGCCGTCGAGCGGCGGGATGGGAAGCAAGTTGAACACCGCGAGGACCAGATTCACGAGTCCGAACGCGATGCCGAAGAGGAGCGCGTTCGAGTTCTGGCTGTGGACGACGCGGATCTCGAACTCGCAGTAGGCGAAACCAATCGCCGAGAGCACGATGTTGACGGCCGGACCGGCGAGGGCCATCCAAAGGACTTGCTTTCGCGGGTTGCGCATGCGCCCCGGGTTGACCGGCACTGGCTTGGCGTAGCCAAAGGCCGGCAGGTGCGAGAAGACCAACAACGCCGGCATGATGATCGTTCCAAAGGGATCGACGTGGCGAAGAGGATTGAGCGTCAGTCGATGTTGTTCCTTCGCAGTGGGATCGCCGAACAGGTTCGCCACGTAGCCATGGGCCACCTCGTGCAAGACGACCGAGGGAACGAGACTGATGAAGTAGAACCAATAGAACATCGCGATCTACCTCTTAATCGTGGGCTCGTGGATGAGCGTTTTCGTACTCGCGCTGCAGCGTGTTGATCGATACGGCGGTGTAGAGCTGCGTGGTGGCGATCGAAGCGTGACCCAACAGTTCTTGCACCACTCTAATGTCCGCGCCGTGCGCCAGCATGTGCGTGGCGCAGCTGTGACGAAAGACGTGCGCACTGATGCGCGTTCGCTCGATGCCCACGGCGAGTGCTCGCTTGTGGATGACAACGTCGATGCCTTGGCGCGTCAATTGTCCGCCACGCGTGTTCAAAAAGACGTTGACACTCTTCTTCGTCGCGAGTAACACGCCTCTTCCGCCCGGTCCCAAGTACTCAGTGAGCGCTTGGTTGAGCGCGGTTCCCATCGGCACGAGTCGCTGCTTCGAGCCCTTACCCATCAAGAGGATGAGTTCCTCGTCGAAGTCCACGTCTCCGAGCGACAGTCCGACGACCTCACTCACCCGGGCTCCCGTGCCGTACAAGAGTTCGAGAAGAGCCCGGTCCCGCAGGTCAACGGCCGTCGTCGCGGGGATGGAGTCCAGGAGCTTGACGACCTCCGCCTCCGCCAACGGCTTCGGCAAGGTCCTTCCCCGCCGCCCGCCTTTCAGTCGCGCACTGGGATCGACGTCGAGGTGCCCCTCGTCGGCGAGGTAGGCGAAGAATCCCCGCGCGGACGCAACGGCGCGAGCGACGGTGCTCGACGCGCGCTTTTTTGCGCGAAGTTCATTGAAGTAGCGTTCGAGATCGTCTTCGCGAAGTCCCACGAGGGTCGTGCCACTCATGGCCATCCAGGCGCCGAGTGCCTCGAGGTCACGGCGATACGACTCGATCGTCGCGCGACTGCGCCCCTTCTCGATGATCAGCCACTGCAGGTACTCGTCGAAGAGGTCCTCAAAGCTCGTCAAAGAACGTCCCGAAAACTCGATGCAGCGCGATGGCCGTCGTTGAGTCGATCGCGGGCGCTTCTCGGAGCGTCCGGCGAACTTCCTCGGGCGACAACCAGTGGATCGTCGAGCTCCGCTCCTCCGGTCCCGCCGGGTCGCGTTCACGTTCCGTTAGCTGGCGTGCCTCGTAGACCGTCATCACCTGGTTGGTCCACCCGGGTGAGTTCATGAACCGACCGAGGAACGTCCATTCGTCGGCGACGTAGCCGAGCTCCTCCAGAAGTTCGCGTTTCGCGGTCGCGAGCGGTGGTTCGCCCTCGACATCGCGGGTGCCGGCCGGGATCTCCAAGAGCAGGTCGTCGAACGTGGCCCGGTACTGGCGGATGAAACCGATCTGACCAAGATCGTTGATGGCTAGGACGGCGACCGCGCCGTGATGGACGGCGACGTCGCGTTCGAACGTGGCGTCGCCGTGTCGAATAGTGCGTCGTTCCACGTCAAAGACGTGTGAGTGAAAAACTTCCTCGGCTCCTTCGACTCGGAAGGAGTCGCTCACAAGGTCGCGTCGACCGTCGAAGGATCGATGATATGGGGCTCGCGACCCTCTTTGCGAAGAGCCGCAGCCTTGATGAGACCTAGGAAGAGAGGGTGTGGACGATCCGGACGCGACTTGAATTCGGGGTGGGCCTGCGTACCGACGAAGTACGCGTGACCGGGCAGTTCCACGAACTCCACGAGTCTCCCGTCAGGCGAATTGCCAGAGCACCGCATTCCCGCCGCCTCGAACTGGTCACGGTAGCGCGCGTTGAACTCGTAGCGATGGCGGTGACGCTCGGATACGACCGTCGTCCCGTAGAGCTCGGCGACTTGGGACCCTTCGTCCAGCATCGCGGGCCACGCACCAAGGCGCATGGTGCCGCCGAGGTCGGTGACGTCCATCTGTTCAGCGAGCAACGAGATCACGGGTGCAGAGGAGCTGTGCGTGAACTCCGTCGACTGCGCGTCACCGAGGCCGAGCACGTGGCGTGCGAACTCGATGACCTGGATCTGCATACCCAGACAGATCCCGAGGTACGGGATGTCGTGCTCGCGAGCGATGCGCGCCGTCGCGATCATGCCCTCGATACCACGTTCTCCAAAGCCACCAGGCACGATGATGCCGTCCAACTGCCCCAATCGGTCCGCGTCGATCTCCGAGGGAACACGTTCGGCCTCGAGCCACTCGATGTTGGTCTTCGCGCCGATCCCAAATCCCGCGTGGCGAATGGACTCCCCGACACTCAAGTAGGCGTCGGGCATTGTCACGTACTTGCCAATGATCCCGATTCGAAGGGTGCTCGTCGTGTTGTGCACCCGGCGCACTACGCGCTCCCAGGGGGTGAGATCGATCGGGTGCTCGTCGAGGTCGATCCGCAGGGTGTTGCAGATGATCGTGTCGAGACCCTCGTGGTGCAGCGTGATGGGGATGTCGTAGATGCTCTCCTCGTCGACTGCGGAGATGACCGCGTTCACGGGCACGTCGCACAGCAACGAGATCTTGCGCTTCAGACTGTCCGAGATCGGCTGGTCACTGCGGCACACGATGACGTCGGGTTGGATACCGCGCGAACGCAGTTCCGTCACGGAGTGCTGGGTTGGCTTGGTCTTCTGCTCACCCGACGGCGCTAGATACGGCACCAACGTGAGGTGTACGTAACAGACGTTGTCGCGACCGGCGTCACGGCGGAACTGACGTATGGACTCGATGAACGGCACGATCTCGATGTCGCCGACGGTGCCGCCGATCTCGACGATGACGACGTCCGCTCCCAGGGTGCCCTGGCGACGGATCCTCTCCTTGATCTCGTCGGTCACGTGCGGAATCACTTGGACGGTCTTACCGAGGTAGTCGCCTCGTCGCTCCTTCGCGATCACGTTCGAATAGATGGATCCCGTCGTGGTGTTGGAGATCTTCGAAAGTGATTCGTCGATGAAGCGCTCGTAGTGTCCGAGGTCGAGGTCGGTCTCCCCGCCGTCGTCGGTGACGAAGACCTCTCCGTGTTCGCCGGGGTTCATGGTGCCGGGATCGACGTTCAAATAGGGATCAAGTTTGCACATCGTGACTTTGAGGCCACGGGACTTAAGGAGTCGACCGAGGGAGGAGGCCGTCAGACCCTTACCGAGTGAACTCGACACTCCACCCGTAACAAAGACGTACTTTGTCATTACGAAACTACGCTTCTCACGGAACAACATCCTAGCGAGAGAAATCAGCTTCAGCGCGACCTTCGACGGAGTTTTCGAGTAATTGTTTTGCGAGTGCACGTGATTCGACCGTGACGTCGTCGCCGGCGAGCATTCGAGCAATCTCGCGCACGCGTTCGTCGCCCGCGAGTGCGCGCACCAACGTGCTTGTGACACCGTGGTCAATCGTCTTCTCAATGACGAAATGGTGATCAGCCCTCGCGGCGACGGATGCCAAGTGCGTGATCGCGAGAACCTGCTGACCGCGACCGACTTCACGAAGACACTCCCCGATCTGCTGGGCGACTTGACCACCGAGACCCGCGTCAATCTCGTCGAAGACCGCCACCACGTTCGCGCTCGCCGTCTCGAGAGAGATCGCCAGGAGGACGCGGCTCAACTCTCCGCCACTGGCGAGCGTCGCGAGGGGACCCTCTGGCTGACCTGGGTTCGGTGTGAAGAGAATCTGCACGTCCGATCCGTCGACACCGTCGACGACGAAACGCAGTGTCGCGTGCGCGAGTGCCACGCGGGTCAACTGGCGTCGAACAGCGTCGGTGAGATGGGCGGCGGCGCGTTGGCGTTCCTCGCGCACACGACGCGCCTGCACGGCTTCACGCTCCTCCAAGGCGCGTATCTCCTCGTCAAGGCCGTCGAGTCGATCCGTTTCAACCAGAAGTCGGTCGTGTTGGGCTTGGAACTCTCCGCGCATGAGCAGTGCGGACTCGAGGGAACCGCCGTACTTACGCGCTATCTGTTGGAGGACGTCCGCCCTCGCGTCAAGGTCGTCGAGAATCTGAGGATCGAGGGCGTCCGCGTCACCGAGTGCCGCAAGTTCACGAAGCGCCTCGCGCGCTTGAATGAGCGAACTTCGAAGCGTGTCGCGCACGGGGTCAAAGGCCGCACTGTCCGGCAGACGGCTCAGTGCTCGCGCGAACTGGCTCAACACGGCTTCGTCCCCCTCCGCGTCAAACAGTTGGAGAACCTCATTGAGCGCGTCTTGTCCTTCGCGGAGCGTCGTGAGACGAGTGAGCTCTACGAGGGTGTCGTTGAGCTCCGTAGCCGAGCGAATCGATGCGCCATCGAGCTCTCGAATCTGAAAAGCGAGGAACTCGATCTCACGTGAGCGCGCGGTCTTATCGCCACCGAAGTCATCTCGTAGCCCGCGCGCGTCGACGAGCTGGCGACGCAGCGCGTCGAGTTCACTCGTGTCGACGGCGCCACTCTCGTCGATCAAGCGGACAGTTTCGGAGCGACTCCGCAGCGTCAACGAGTCGTGTTGTCCATGAATCACTATCAGTTCATCGGCGAGCGTCCGAAGGGCCTCAACACTTGATGGTGCGCCGTTCAGTGAACTTCGAAGACGACCCGAACTGGTTGCCTCTCTCGAAAATGCCCACTCTTCACCATCGTCACGAACGAAGAGGGCGACTGCGCGCGTGTCGGGCGTCAGGGCGTACCGTGACGCGCTCGCGTCACTTCCCAACGAGAGACCGAGCGCTCCCAACAAGAGCGTCTTGCCGGCGCCTGTCTCACCGGTCAGGACGTTGAATCCGGGTCCGAACGCCAGGCAAGCGTCGTCGATGACCCCAAGACCATGGGCGTAGAGCTCAACGAGTTGTGCCTTAGGCATGACCTTCTCGAAGGCCGCGACGAAGGCGCGTGGCGAGATCGAAACTCCGCGTGGCAACGACGCGTACCGGCCTAGGACTCTGGCGCACGTCAACGTAGTCGTCCATCTCCAACGAGCCAATCGTGGTTCCGTCGGCGACGAGCATTGCGGGTTTGTCAACGACGACCAATCGGATCACTTTGTCGTCGGGCACCACGATGGATCGGTCGATCGTGAAGTGAGGCGCGATTGGCGTGAGGATCATGATCGAGAGCGACGCGTCCACGACCGGTCCACCGGCTGAGAAGTTGTACCCCGTGCTGCCCGTCGGCGTCGCAACCATGACGCCATCAGCCGAGTAGGTCAGGTACTCCTCCTCGTCGACGAATGTCCTGACTTTCACCATGTGCCCGGCGCTCGAACGCTCCACCAGAACTTCATTGAGCGCGAACTCTTCGAGTCCCGTTCCCGACCGGGTGATCTTGAGCGCGAGGCGTTCCGAGACGGAGTCGCTCCCGAGCGCCACCTTCACGCTCTCCGCAACGTCGTTCGACGGGACGTTCAACAAGAAGCCGAGATGCCCGAGATTCACGGCCACTATTCGAGCGCCCGCGTCATGCGCCAGTCGGGCCGCCTTTAAGAAGGTGCCGTCTCCCCCGAGACTCACGACCAGGGTTTCCTCGTCTAGCAGCGCCTTCTCTGACGAGTCAAGGAGATGCAGTTTCGACGTTACGCCCTCGTGCGCAAGACGCTCGCCCACGATCGTGGCGAGATCGACCGCGTCGCCCCGATTGCTAAAAGCCGTAAAAAGAACTTGCGTCACGTCACACCTCGTCCCAATGGTAGTAACAAAGGTCGACACGACCGGCCACGTGGAGAGATCGATTGGCCGCTATTGCTTGGTCTTTCGCGTTGGAACCGCCGTGACGCGCAAGTGGTCAGAGGCGCGAAACACCGCCTCGCGCGGGCCAAAATCAGTTCGTCGTGGTTCGAGGTCGCCGCATGGGTGGAAGCGTGGGCGGTGGTTGGCGTCGCGGTGGAAGATCCCTCAAAAGTTCCGTCGTCGCCTTGGCGATAACGCGCACCGCGTTCTCGAAGGCGACTTCGGTCTTCCTCGAGGCTGCGCTCACGCCGCTCACCTTTCGGACGTATTGGCGCGCCGCCGACTCGATTTCTTCGGTGGACGCGGTTGGTTGAAGTCCTCGCAGCATGGTGATGTTTCGGCACATGCCACGACTGTAGAACCTGTAACCACTCCCTAGGTCATGGCAATCCCGGAGAAATGATTCGCGTCGCGCTTCCCGTCGAGGCGTAGATAGATCACATCTCCCTCGACACCGGAAGGCGCTGTACCTAAATAGTTATTCCGACAACTCCGATAGCAGAAAACTATTTTGTCGGGAAATTCTATTACTCCTGATGGTGAAGTGTCCCAGTATCCAAAATAGGGCATCCTCATCGACAATTAATTTTCAATCAAATTGATTGTTGGAAAGATCCCCTATCCATGAGTTCAAGTACCCGTGACGCAACTCCAATCGCAGCACAGAAATCCCTCGTTTACGCTGGTCGACGGCGCCACGCTCGGCGACCGAAGAACCTTCGCCGCATTCCTCACCGCGCAAAGTTCCGGGACCCAACGCGTCGCCTCACCGAAACTTCGTACATAAGGCATTTCGTCCTTGACGGTCAATCTTTCGAGTCGACGTGGATAGATAGTCTGAGTCAACAAAAAGAAAAGGACGGTCAATCGTGAGCGACGAGGAGTCACCAATCGAGGACGCGGTGAGTGCGACCAACGCGTGGAACGAGACGATCATCGAGGAGTTTCGAGCGAACGAAGGAATAGTCGGTGGACCCTTCGAAGGAGCACCCGTGCTCCTTCTCTGCACGACGGGCGCGCGGACGCACACCGATCGCGTCAAGCCAATGATGTACTTGAACGAAGAGGGCCGCCTGTACGTCTTCGCCTCGAAGGCCGGCGCGGACACGCATCCCGACTGGTATCACAACCTCGTCGCGGACCCTTCAGTCACCGTGGAACTTGGCACCGAGAAGTTCAAGGCCACGGCGAGTCCACTTTCTGGAGAAGAGAGGGATCGGATCTACGCGATCCAAGCCGAACGATATCCGGGGTTCGCTGAATACCAGCAGAAGACCTCGCGGGTGATTCCCGTCGTGGAATTGATTCGCCCGTAGTTTGCGGTCAGCGAGCAACTTCGTCACGGCATCCTCTCGGAACTGAAAGGTCGCGATGAGTTCCTGGAGTGCAGAACAGGTTCTCCGCGCCCTTAAACAGTTCGACGCGTCCAAGATGTCTGACGACGTCAAACGGATCGTCACGGCAGAGTACGAACTCGTTCGATTCCCACAGCGGCTCCTCTCCCCCACGTTTCCCGCTGCCCAAGTCCTTTGGTCGGACTTCACACGCCCTTTCGACGCGGTGTTCGAAGAGGTCGCGCGAAGGGTTCAAGGATGGAACCTTGACGCGGTCCACTGGTGGGTGACGAGCGCGACGAGACCGAATGACACGGAGTCGCAGCTCGTCTTACGTGGTGGGGAGAGAAGCGACACTTTTCTGATCCTGGCCAGAGACCTCGCCGGGGACACCGCGAACCCGCGCGTCGACGAGGGAGTCACGGTGGAGCTAGTACGTGACGAGAGGACCTTGCGAGACGCTGTCGTGGTGGAGACGCTCGGGTGGGGCCGTTCGATGCCGAGCGAAGAGACACTCGATCAGCGGCTCCTCGACGCACTTCGCGACCTAGAAGAGTGGGTCGAATTCCAAGTCGTCGCGTCCGTGAACGGCGATCCGACGGCCACGGGTCGATGCACGATCGTTGGCGACGTGGCACGTCTGTGGGGAGCGGTCACGCTGCCTGAGTTTCGTCGCCGAGGTTGTTATCAAGCCGTGCTCTCGAGACGAACGCGGCTCGCCGTCGAGCACGGGGCGACCCTCGCCTTGACGAGAGGTCGACCGCTGACGTCGGGGCCGCTCTTGATACGAGCCGGCTTCACGGTCTACGGCGAAGAGCGATGCTATGGCCTGGCGATCATTTGAGCCGCGTCGCCTGAGCTCGCCGCCGCTAGGGGTACCGACAACTCCTACTCGGAGGCGAGTTCGACCAACTTGGTCACGGTGTTCCAATTGCGCAAGGTCAACGACCTCTTCAGTTGGCGAACAAGATACGGAGGCAACTTCGACTGTCCGACGCCGGACGGCAAGGAAAGGTAGACCTCGGAGCCGATGACCACGAATTCATCGCGCGCGAATCGTTGATGGTCGAGCGACGAGACGACGTCCGCTGGGAGATTCTCGGCCAAGAAACCAACGTGAACGCGCGCGTCCCCCGTTACGGGAAAGGGGTTGCGTTTGACGGCGGCTTCGAGTTCGCTCGCACTTCGAAAGATGGCGTCCGTCGCAACGGCACATCGCTCCTTGATCGCCGCTTCGAACGCCGTCGCCTTTGGCGCTGCAGAACTCGAGAAGATCACGTTGCCACTCTGGATGAACGTGCGAACGTTCGAGTAGCCGAGGTCCTCACATAGGGCACGAAGTTCCGCCATTGGCAACTTGTTGTTTCCACCCACGTTGACGCCACGTAAGAGACCGACGTAGACCGTTGACGATTTAGCCACTCGCGCCACGGTCGTGCGGAGAGGCGGCCACTGGATCGAACGTCGTGACTACTTCGACGCGGGGGTGACGGCGACGTTCTCCGAGACGTCGAGCAACTCAACCCACGTCTGGCCGGGGGTCAAGTCGATCACCCTGCCCGAATTGTTTCGATACGTCGTGCGCGTGCGCAGGTTCGGACGTGACCACCTGCCTCGCTGCAGCGTGCCGTTCGTGAATACTTCGATCGGTCCCGATCCGACGAGCTGCGCGTAGGAATCGATCACGCCGACGCCACCCACGTAGCTCACGGACATGACGATGACGTTCTTCGGAGAGATGCGCACCCCGTTGGTCGTCACGTCGGGCGCACCGAAGATCGTGCGATCCCACGACCGACTCTTCGAATCCCACGTGTAGGTCGCGGCGTAACCTTCCGTGAAGCCCACGACGAAAGAACGAACGCGTGGACCACGAGCTATGCGTGGCCCCGATGAATAGGTGAAGAGGGCCGGAGGTGGTCGGGGCTTGCCGTCCTTCGCCATCAAGAGTGCGGCGTTCGCGAACAGATTGTGAGGAGGGGGACGACGCAAGTCGCGGAACATCGCGGCACCACTGTTGAACTGGGTGTAGAGCTTCACGGGCGCCGTCGAGATGCTCCTCACGGCGTACTCGGCGCCACCCGAGAAGGCGAAGATCCCGCCAATGGGAAAGACGATCTCGCGGTCCGTCCTGCGCACGGATCGCACGGGTCCGACCACGGTGGGGATACGCGAGTTGAAGATCGCCGCCAAGCGGGTGATGCCACCTTCGACGATCTCCTCGTACACGACGTCAGCGTCCTGTACACCACTGTGGGGCAACGCTTGGGGCGTGTTGTCGATCTTGATCGTCAGGGCCGAGCGGTGCTTCGTGACCTTTGACGGGTCCGGGAGGTCCGTGAGCGGCGCCACCGGTCCGGGCTTCTTCTTCGCCACGGTCGTCGTCGTTGCGATACTCGTCGAGGTGGTCGTCGTGGACGTAGAGGCCGCGAGTGCGCTCGTCGCCAGTACGAGATTCGAACACGAACCAATGACCAGCACCATGAGGAGCGAGCGACGCATGAATGAAACCTACAGGGTCAGTCGGACGCGTCCGACACTCCCGTGGCCTCCGACGTAGTTGGTCGAATGGGGAACGACGACCCCTTTCGACGTGGTGACGACGACCTCGTGGACCCAGCCGCCTGACGGGGCGTTCTTGACTGCGCTCGTCAACAGCGACACCGCCGACTGAGAGCTCGCCCCTGCAGCGCTCGAGAGCGTCGCCTTGTCAGCACCGGGTACGAGGGAACCGAGGGGTAACGAGGACCGAACTCGACAACGCAGCAAAGAATCCATCACGCCAACTCCTCTTGGGTTTACCGCGTCCAAACCGAACCGCGGTGACGCCAGCGACAGGTATTACGGTATCCGCAAAATTCGTCGTCGCCAGTTCAGGCGACCGCTCTTCAATAGTCCCTTCTAGTATTCGCTGAATGATGGCTGAACAACTTACGAAGACCGAATAAGTGAGACGTAGATTCTTGCGGCGTTGGATGGGACCGAAACATGGTGTCGCTCGAGGCATCGCCGTGTACGGCTCTCCAGGATTCGACGATCCCGACGTTCTCACGGCGTTGATGTCGCGGTGCGAATGTCTTCGAGTCTGGTCCCTCGAACACGGCATCGAGCTCAATGACGCACCCGAAAGCCTCGCTCTCTTGGATGGTCGACTTGACGCGTGGAATGCTGACGCGTCGCATCACGGAAAGGTGGACCTGACAAACGAAGTGGGCGCCTACCTCGGATCGGTGATCGTGGCACACGTCACGGGGAGTGAGTGGGCGGTCTGGCCGAACGGACACCCGGTCGTGCGACTTCGCTCTAAGCGCGAACTCGACGTGACCGCACTCGTTAGCCAGAGGCTCCGCCATTTGGGCCCAAACTTGGAGTCCGTCTTCGCGTCGTCACGAGACGCCGAAGGATAGTGAGCACGCATCAAGAAAGTGACACATCGGAGACGTCGTCCGCAACGTGAGAGTGTCGCTTCGACTCGCGTTCGAAGCGCAGCGGCGGCGTTCGAGATCTCAGTGCAGATATGTTGAGAAGAACTCTTCGATTCTCTTCCACGCGTCTGCTGATGATTGGGGTTCCGGCCGCACGCCTGCCACTCGAAGCAGGGGCCGGAGTGGCCGAGGACCGACTGGCGCGTCGTTGAGAAAAGCGTGGCCAGCGTTTGGGTACTCCTTGACGTCGTGAACGACGCCCGCTTTCGTCAAGGCATCGTCAAGATCGGACGCGACATTCTTCAATGAGCGATCGCGAGCCCCGTAGGAGCCAACGATGGGACGCACGCCTTCGAAGGGGTCACTCTTGTGTCGAGGCATCGCGCCGTAGTTGATGGCTGCCACGTCGAAGCCGGTGTCGACGCTGAGCAATGCGAACCCTCCGCCCATACAGAAACCGATGACGCCTACCTTCCCCGTGCACGCTGGTGAGTTCTTCAACCACGTTCGGGAGACTTCAATGTCGGCGAACGCCCTCCCCTCTCCCTTCAAGAGAGCGCGCATCGTCGACACGAGACAGCGGAACGTGCCGCCGTACGAATACAGATCAACGGCGAGCGTCACGTAGCAGGCCGCGGCGATCCGATCAGCGTGTCGGCGCGTCGTGTCATCGAGTCCGAAGATCTCATGAATGACGACGACGCCGGGCCACGGCGCTTCTCCCGCTGGTTGGGCGAGGTACCCACGCAAGGGACTTGACCCGTTTGGTGAAATCGCGGCGTCGGAAAGTTCGACGATGGGCATGTCCACAAGGTACCGGAGCGAGAACGTCGTTCCAATGGACGAGCCAACTTCCTCCACTAGCGTCGGCGCCATGGAGCGCAGCCGGACCGTCAACTACGGGCGGGCGCTCACCTTGGGTTTGAGCGTGGCACTCGCCCTCGGTGTGTTCCTACCCAACGGTTCGTACCGGATCGGCCGAGACGTGGTACTGCTCAACGCCCTGTCCGCGCCCTTCAACGACTACGGAAGCTCTGAGCTCGGTGTCGGCGTCATTGTCCTCCTCGTTATGGGCGCACTATGGGCCACGCGATGGAGACCGAAACAGTCTGAGCTCGGCACCGTTATCGCGTACGCCGGGATTTTGGGATTGATCCTGCCCGACCTGTGGCTGCGCAACGCGACAACGGTGACCAACGGTACGCACGCAAGAACCTTGAACGTCAGATTCGAGTACGGCTTCTGGGTAAACCTCTCCGCCGTCGTCGTCCTCTTGTCCGCGTCTTCAATCCTCTTGTTGCAGGAGCGGCACTCGAGAACAACGGTTTAACTTCCGGAACACGCGTGTCGCACGTAGGGGCGAGGGGCGAGTTCTCAAACTTAAGTTGATGGATCTCGAAGCGAACGATCGTCCCCACGAGAGCCCGACTACGAAAAGGGACTCGCGGACTCGACAGGACCGTGGGAACTCGCCGCTACGACGAAATTCGCTTCGGGACACAACACTTTGAGTGCGACGTCAAGGATTTGCGCCAGTCCGTCGGTCAAGACGTTCTTGTCGTGCGCGGCACTCCATTCGGGCGCGGCGAGTAGGTGATCACTCACCGTGAAGATCGCGGCAACGTCGACGCCGCGCACGTGCGCGATCGTGAAGAGCGCGGCAGCTTCCATCTCCACGGTCACGACACCCTCGTCTCGGTACGCGAGAGCCTCTTCGACCGTCTCGCGGTACACGGCGTCGAGCGTCCACGTGGGTCCTTCGCTAAACGCGGCACCGCTGCTCACCAACGCCTGGCGAAGCTCGTCGGTGAGACCCGGTGTCGGGTAGGCGTAACGCGCGGCCGGGAGGTAGTGGTGAGAGACACCCTCGTCTCGTATCGCGCCAGTGCAGAGCACGACGTCGCCGAAACCCACCTCGCTCGGCAGTGCGCCGGCGAGTCCCAGATTGATAAAACGGCGAACGCCCAGCGTCGCCAATTCTTCGATGACGATCGCGGCACCTGGCGCACCGAAACCAAATCCCTCCACCACGCCAACACGAGTTGCGAAGGGCTCCTCCGGTAGCCACATCGTGCGCCACGGCGCCGAGTACCCAGAGACGTTCGTAAAGCCTCGTGCCGCGAGCAACGCGTGCAATCGAGTGCTGTAACCCATGATGACGCATTCGGGGATGACCAGGACCCGGTCATTGAGAAGACCACGAACCACGACCTCCGGACGAATGAGTGGCGTCCCTTGATGCTTCGTGGGCTCATTGGGAAACGTGGCCTGAGGAGAATTCACGTTCTAAGTATCACCTCTACGGTGCTCAAGAAGACTGCCGATCTCGATGAATTCAGGTCCGCGGAAGCGATGTACCCCCGATCACGGTGACCTACACGCGACGGCCCATTGCGAGCGCGTGCTTTGCACTCATTCTCTCGAGCTTGCGACTGGCGACGATCTCGGACGCGCCCGATCACGAGCTGCGACTACTCGCCGGTGAGACCGTCCACGACTTCACGGATGAGGTCAGCGTGGCCGTTATGACGTGCGTACTCCTCGACCATGTGACAGAGGATCCAGCGCAAACTTGGCGAGCGTCCGTCGGGCCAGACGCGACGACCGAACTGATCCAGATCCCCTTCTTGCATCGCCTGTGCAACCAAAGCATTTGAGCGCGTTACGGCCTCGTGCCACAGCGTGAAAAGCTGCTCGGGCGAGTCGTCAGCTGCTGAACGCCACTCCCAGTCGGGATCGGCGTCCCAGTCGACGTTGTCGAATGGCGGCTCCGGAGCCCGATCCCAAAGACGCTCCGAAAACCAGTAGTTCTCGACCACGGCCAGGTGCTTCAGCATTCCGCCAAGCGTCATCGACGACACGCCGACCGACATCTTGAAACCAGGTGAGTCGAGACCTTCGCACTTCCACGCCAACGTGGCGCGTTGGAACTCAAGAAACCCCATCAGCGTCTCGTATTCGTCACTGGAAAGTGGAGGTTCCGGACGACCTTGCTCATCGACGTCAGTCATGGGAAGCGATTCTAGACACGCGCAACGTGTGCCGCTTCGAAGTCTCCCCTCTCCTTAGTGCCCTGAATAGAACGTGGTCGTCATCACAGACCTTGTCGCCGTCGAGTGTTGACGTGAAACACAGTTGACATCAGTAGCGACATCACGACGGCGTGCGATGTCGAGTTTGCAGTTCTCGAGACCTATGGCTTAACGTTGACGCGTGGATCACCCGCAACACTGCGACGCGCTGGACGTAGAAGTGACACGCTTCGCGGACATTCTGAGTGACACGTCACTCGACACGCCGGTTCCGTCGTGCCCTGGCTGGACAGTTTCTGACTTGAGTGAACATCTGGGAACCGTGCACCGCTGGACCGAACATCTCGTGCGGGTTCAGGCAGCAGAACGGATACCGAGCCACGCAATGGGCCTCAGCCATGGGCCGGTGAGCGCGGAGTGGATGCGCGAAGGAGGTAGTCAACTGTCTTCGACACTTCGTGCTGGCAATCCCGACGCGCCCATGTGGGCGTGGGGCGAAGATCAGCACGTGAAGTTCTGGTCTCGACGCCAGCTTCACGAAACCCTCGTCCACCGGATGGACCTCGAGCTCTCCAATGGTGCGACTCCCGCGTCGTCACCGGAGGTCGCCGCCGACGCCATCGATGAGTTTCTCGTCAATCTCGCTGCCGCCGCCCACTTCTCGCCACGAATTCGTGAGTTACGTGGAGACGGGGAACGCCTGAGCATCTCGACCGCTGACCTTGACCGGGCCTGGACGATCGAACTTCAACCTGAAGGTTTCGCGCTCGTTCAGAGCGAGGACTCGCCAACATCGGAGTTGCTCGGAGACGCCACCGAACTGCTGCTCCTCCTTTACCGTCGCGTGCCGAGGACTGACTCGCGCGTCACAGTGCGCGGTGACTCGACGTTGGCCGACTTCTGGCTGGAGCACTCCGCGTTGGAGTAGGCACGGGTTGAGCACGGTTCACGACTGTCCTCGGCGATCAGTCGCGTCCTGTCCACGTCGCGACGCACGCCTCGTTACCTTCGGCGTCGGCCAGGACCCACCACGCTGGCGCGTGTTCTTCGGTGATGAGTCGACCCCCCGCCGCGAGCGCGGCCGCTATTCGCCCGAGCGCTTCGTCGTGTGGGACGAAGACGTCAACGTGGACGCGACTGCGCTCTTGTCGTGGTTCGTCCATTTGCTGGAACCAAATCGAGGGCCCACTTGCGTGTGGGTCGAGCAAGTCCTCTTCACCCACTTCCCGGTAACCCAGCACAGCGCTCCAAAACGGCCGTACTGCGGAGATGTCGAGCGCGTCGATGGAGACCTGTACGTCTTGCACGCCGGTTGGGTCGGCGGCCACGCCGAGTGTCCGCGCCACCGCTGAAATCTGGCGGGCGAGGTCGATGTCACGTTGGCTCAATCCGTCCACCTCGTGGGTCATGAGACGCACCGTGACACCCGAATAGCGCAGGTCAACGTCGGGGTGGTGGTTCGCTTCGTCGGCGAGCTTTCCAATGAGGTCGACGAGAGCCACGCCGGTGGCGAAATTACCCGTTCGAAAGTGGGCACCCACCATGTTCGCCAGCATCCGCCAGTCGACGACACCGTCCGCTTCGTGAAACTGCCGGGGTGAGATCTTCTCGGTCACGTTCAGAAATCTAGTCCGCGGACTTCACAAACTCTGGGCCGACCGGGTCCGCCAAACTGCGCGGACTCAACCGTCCCCCAACGTCAGGACGATCTGAACGGTGTCGCCAAGTTCGAGCCTCTCGGTTTCGCGCACCACTAACTTGATCGGTACGAGGTAACCGCCGCCCTTCGGAAAGAGCGACGTTGTCCAACTCGTCTTGCCGACGCGCGCGGTGACAGGAATCACTCCCCAGCCGTAGCTCAGGAGTGACGAGACAGCGTGTAACTCCTCGCTCTCCTCATCGGGGACGGTCACGAAGTGAAAGGGGGACGGTCCTCGCCAAAACCAGATCTCTCCGCTGAACTTCAGTCGCACGGGGGCACACTAGCAATCACCGCGAGGTCAGTTCCGAGCAGTGGTCTCTGACGAGGCGCCGCTCGCGTCGGGCCATTCGCGATCGATCTCAGGCACGCGGAGGATCGACAACGCAACTCCACTCGTTACGTATCGTGTCCGACGTGCCACTTCGCGCACGTGCTACATCGGTACACGCTCATGGGCGCGCCGTCTCGTTTCGTCATTTGTAGGGCACGGGCCGCGGCTTCCTCTCGTGTGGCGTAGGACTTCTTGGGCTGACCCCTGAGCGTGGTGTGCGCACTCGGACCTCGACGTAGCGACGTCCCCGCCCCTCGATTTCGGTCTCCGTAGCGGCCCGACCAGTAGAAGACAAGACCAATCACCACCACGACGGCCACCAACACTCCGACAGTCGTCATGATCTCTCCAAAAGTGAATTCAGCTGGTCTCGAGATGAACCTTCACGGCGTCGAGTCCGCGAGCGCGGCGCCAACACGCGACTCTTCGATGAAGCCATCGGAGAACTGCCGTGATTGCCGAGTCGCGTCGCCAACCTCGTGGACTTTGCAAGAGGAGAAAGTTGAGCGCGAATGGAGGCAAACTTAGCGCCGACGCACCACTGAAAGGGGCGAGGAGCCGTCCGGGTCGCTGGTTGGAGGCCGGAGCCATTGCCCCCTCACCGAGCCGGCAATGGCCGAAATGCCGTGAATTCTCAAACACTTTCAATCGAACTTCCGTCGCGCAGGGGTCCTCGAGAATTCGAGGGACCTCTGAAGTAGGTTCTGGCAGCGAGGGAGCAATTGACATCGCGCTTTCGATCGCCATGTCAACAAGGGAGGTTGCGAATGCCGAAGTTCATGGATTTTCACGACGATTTGAAATTGCCTGCAGACGCCGTCCAGCAGATAACTCAAGAGACCAAAGAGCACAAGACGGACGAATTCGGGGTTCGACAGATTGAACTGTTCCACAACGCGGACGGAAAGGTGTATTGCCTTTTAGAGGCGCCAAGCGCCGACGCCGTACGTGAGCACCACGCGGCACTCGGAGTTCCTTGCGGCGACGTCCATGAGGTTTCTGGCATCCTTTAGTTCGACTAGATGAGCACTTGGCATTTGCGAGTGGATGGCACTCGTCAACAAGTCGTCTGCAGGCGTGCCCGGGCAGTCATATCTTTCGTAAAGGAAGACACGTCGCCACGTCCTTTAGGCGCACTGGATCGTACGTGACGATCTCGCGACAATCGTGTTTCTCACTTGGTCGATCCATTACACAGCTATAGGTTTGAAAGCGCGCGACTCGCGAGCGCTACTCACCCGCGAGCTTTGGGATCGTCCAATCGAACGGAGCATGAGTGAACCGAAACCCGCGACGCAGCTGTTATTGGCGAACCCCACTCTTCCTCGGCGCTGCGCTGGTCCTTTGCGCTTGCGGTGTCTCAGGAACTCCTGGCACCGTGCGGGCCAAGAACGTCGTGACGCCCACCGCAAACGTCGCGCAGAGTTCTCAGTGCAACTCGAACACCGACTTCGTCGCGCAGACGACGAGTGGGGACGTCTCCGGTTGTTTCCGAGTTCCCGCCGCCGCCGGAACATCTCTCGTCGTCTCATTACAGGCGTATCTCGACAACTACGGCGTCGTGCCCAGTGGTCCTACGACCACCCAAGCGACGAAGCCCAGCGGCACTCTCTCGATCTCCATCGCCTCCGGGTCAGTTCGGCCAGGGGCTCATGTCGACATCGTTGGAAGGTACGCGTCCGGTACGTCGATCACCAAGTCTTCGTACGCCAATCTTTGTTGGGATGGATGTCAAACGGGACTCGTTGAGCAGGCGGTCCCCCTCCATTGGACCGGTCCCAGATCGTTTCGTACTTCGCTCCTCGTCCCTCCGACCGCGTGGATCGAAGTCGATCACAGTGGCGTGATCATCCACCCTCTCGTCTCGGGTACGTACGACGTCGGAGTGCAGTGCGTGGAGCAGTCGTCCGGCTGTGCAATGAGAGCGGGTGACGCTCAGACGACCATTCAGTTGAAGGCGCCCTCGCCATCTCGTTGCGTCAAAGGACGTACGTGTGTGACGCTGCGTCTAAGTACTCGCCACGCGGCCGTTGGGGACGAAGTGACGTTCAGTGGCTGGGCACCGCTTCAATCAATCATCGGACAGCCCTTCGGGTTCAATCTCTCCATCGCTCCCTCGACGTCCAAGCACTACGCAGCCTTTTCTTCGACTGGGACGCCAAAGGGTGGAAGTTACAACGTCGACGTCGCGCCGACGACGCTCACCGTCGAACCTGATCGGAGTTGGTCTTCGCTCGGACGCCTCGGCTACGTCTCGTCGACGTGGTCTGGTCCCGCGTCGCTTGACCCAGTGTCTGGATCGTCGAAGATCGCGTGGTGCGGTCCCTCGGGCCCGTTGCTAGCCAACGGCGCCACCTCCGTGCCAGTGAGAACCTCCGGCGTCGCGGCGACGTTTCGCGGTTCGGGCCTCACGATGCTTCCTGGGGCGACGTCGACTCCTCGGTGCGCGTCGATTGTCGCCGATCCGCGGTATCACTCGTCGATCTTCGTAGGCTTTGACGCCGCCGTCGCCCGCTCCATTCCCCCCGTCTACCTCGCCGGGCTCTACACCACGAACGCTGGGGCCTCGTGGCGTTGGGTACCGACGCCCTCGGGACTTACTCGACAAGACTTCTCCGACTTCACGACCGTAGGCTCGCAGGTCGCCGCCATCTTCTTTGACACGAATCAAGGCGCCGGCGGCTCCAACGGCCACTGGCCGCTCGGGTCCAATCGCGGGTTGATCGAAGCAGAACTGACCACGAACGGAGGCGTGAGTTGGAGGCAAACGACCCTGAGCTGTCCGCGTCGAGGTCCCTGCGTCACGTTCGGACCCTCGCTACTCGGCAACTGTGCCATGAACGGCTCGTCGCAGTCGCTGATGACGGGGGCGCCCGGCAGTACCACGGGTGCCTCGGACGTGTGGCACAACAGTCCTTGGGTGAGTACTGTCAACAACTGCTTCTCGCAGCAACTCATCGCCACTTCGGCACACGGGCTGTTGTTGCTCGATCCCTCTTCGCAGTACCAAGTGCTTCAGTCGTCCAACTCCGGGCGGTCGTGGGTGAATCGAAGCATTCCTACTGTTCCGGGTCAGACAAATCCTCTGCCGTGGGGCGACGTACTGCTCTTCACCCCTTCGGGCGACCTTCTCGCGATGGTCCCGACGCCTTCGTTGACTCGAAGCAGACTCTTTCTCCTTGCACCAGGTGCCACCTCGTGGTGCCAGGTACCTCACGTCTTTGACACGGTGAAAGGGGCGTGGACTGTCGACTCGCTTCGTGTCGACACCCACGATCTTCTCTGGATTCAAACGCTGGTCACTAACAGTGCGACAGCACCGTCACAGCTCCACAGATTCGTACTCTCCAAGATCACCTGCTGAAGTTACTGGCCAAGTGCGGTCCAAACAGACACGCGAAACTACGGCTCACGTTTCGGCGACTGGCTAACGGTCAGTCGGCTTCTCCATGAGTCGATTCGTCTCAAGATTGGCGACTTCCTTTATCGATGACGCGACCTGTGTCAAAGGCCAGTTATCCGTTCGAGAGCATCCGAATGCCGTGCCACTACGACTGCCATTTCTGACATCGCTGTATCCATTGAGGCGAGATCGTCAATCGAACGCTCCTCCGGACGTCACAACCCGAAAGTAGCGTCCAACGCGTGTTCGCCTCTCGCCAGCAACTCAATGAGCGCCAAACTGAAGCTGCCTCGTTTGGTGACGGACCACTACGAGTGCTTGCGGGACCCGGGACGGGTAAAACGACCACCTTGTGTGCCCGCGTCGAGTTTCTTCTCGAACGCGGTGTCCCACCGGATCGGATTCTCCTTCTCACGTTCACCCGCCGCGCAGCGAGAGAGGTCGTTGGGCGCGTGCGCGCCTCACGGCGCGACGATCGAGTTCAAATGGTCGCGGGTGGAACGTTTCACTCGGTGGCTCATCACACGTTGCGGCGCCACCACGCTTCCGTTGGACTCCCAGAAGGATTTGGCGTTCTCGACCCGGGTGATAGCGCTGACTTGCTCGATCTGGTTCGAAGTGACCTCGGCATCGTGAGTGGAAGACGGAGGCTCCCGAAGAAGTCCACCTTGGCCGCCCTCTACTCACGCACGGTGAACACGGGCATTCCTCTGAAAGAGGTCATGGGCGACATGACGCCCTGGTGCGTCGAGCACTACGACGACGTCACCACTCTGTTCAAGGCCTTCGTGGCGAGAAAACAGTCACTGGGCCTATTGGATTTCGACGATCTCCTCCTCTTCTGGCGGATCGCCGTCCAGCACGACGTCCTAGGAAATCGTCTAGGAGCCGCGTTCGACCACGTCTTGGTGGATGAGTTTCAAGACGTCAACCTCCTGCAACTCGACATCCTCGTGGCGATGCGACATCGCGACCCACGTCTCACCCTCGTCGGCGACGACGCGCAAGCAATCTACGGTTTTCGTGGAGCTTCGCCACGGTACCTTCTCGACGCAGAGCGGTACTTTGACGGCCTCACGACCATTACCCTCGACGCCAACTATCGTTCGTCCGCTCCCATCCTCGACGTGGCGAACGCACTCGCGGCCGACGCACCCGAAGGATTCTGTGCGGTACTCCGCGAAGAGGTGCCGACAACGGGCGCCGTACCACCGGCCCTCATCCACTGCGTCGACGAGCGCCAGCAGTCCGTGGTCGTCGCTGACCGAGTGCTCGAACTCTACGAGCAGGGGACGTCGCTGCAACGACAAGCTGTCCTCTTTCGCGCCGCCCACCACAGCGCCGACCTTGAGATCGAACTCGCGCGACGTCACATTCCCTACGTCAAGTACGGCGGCCTCCGGTACCTGGAAGCGGCACACGTCAAGGATCTTCTCTCCGCCTTTCGCCTCGCGGACAATCCCCGTGACGAGATGGCGTGGTTTCGGCTCCTTCAGTTGATGCCGGGCGTCGGACCGGCCAAGGCTCGACGCGCGATCGACGCACTTCGCGACAGCAACGGAACGCTTCCTCTCTCAATGGAGGAGATTCGCCGACGGTGGGCGCGCGTCAACGAACTGCTCCCGAGCGAGTCCGGCGACATGTCGCGAGGTCTCATCGCGTCTCTCTGTTCGACGAGCAACGAACCCGTCGTCGTCCACGCGGATCGACTTCGCCAGGCACTGGCGCCACTCATCATCAGCGCCTACGAGGACACGATACCTCGCTTGGAAGACCTTGGCGCTCTCGTACTCGCGTGTACCGACGCGACGCGACTTAGCGACGTGGCGGCTGCCCAAGCGCTCGATCCCCCGGCGTCGACGGGCAATCTGGCGGGACCGCCGATGATGGACGAGGACTGGCTCGTCCTCTCTACGGTCCACTCCGCGAAAGGACTCGAGTTCGACGCCGTACACATCATCCACGCCGCTGACGGCAACTTCCCCTCTGACATGTCACTTGGAACACGCGAAGGACTGGAAGAGGAACGCCGACTGTTCTACGTCGCGGTGACGCGAGCTCGGCGGAATCTCGCGGTCTACGTTCCTCTTCGCTATCACCATCATCGTGTTCGCGACGACCATTCGTGGGCTCAACCTTCAAGGTTTCTTAGTGAATCGGTACGGTCGATGCTCTCCGAGATTGTCATCGCCGACGAGACCACTGCGAGTGTCGCAGAATCTCATCCAATCGTCATCGACAGCTTCGGCGCCGTAGCGAGTCAGATTTCACAACTTTGGTGATCGGCACCTTCTGGACCGACTCTGCGACGAACTAGTGGCTGGAGGAGAGAGACGTTAGGGTGCGAGTTATGAAGTCACGCGAGGAATCGAAAGGGCGAGCCAACGCAGACGACACATCGATCGCCAAGTTTCTCGCTCAGCCGGCGTATCACGCTGACGAGGATTCACTTAGTACTGGGTCTGAGGGAGTGCCGCCCATGGATGACGTCGCCCGGCAGACGAGGGGGTCGTTCAAAGGCTTCGCGACAACGCTTCGTCGTTTCCTATTCGAGAAGTCCGCGAGTCACTATTCATCCATTTCGCCCAGATTGCCAAACGGAACTCGCACGAAGCTATTCCCATTTAATGGGAGCGGGAAAGGCCGCTAGTTCGCTTCACGTCATTGATGACGAAGGTTGGACAAAGGCTGACGCTTTCTCTCACGTCTTAGAGACCGCGAGAACTTCTCAGTGACAGGTTTGATGCGTTTTCGCGGTGAGTACCACGTCACTACCCATTCGTGTCCGCGCTCCGGGTGTCGGGGACTGAGACATCACAGTACCTGGAGGCACAGAGCTCCTCGAACACAAATACGACACCGTAAAGATGAGTCGCTCGGCGGTGAGTTGACTCTCTGCCCTGGCCAGTGGCGCTCCAACGACGTTTGGCACGGTGATGGGAGGAGCGATTGTCGTAGTCGTCGAAGCCGTTGCTGCGGGCGTTACGTTATCGCTGCGCGTGAAGATGACTGCGCCGATTGTCACGCCGGCTGCCGCCATCGCTACAACAGCGATCACGGCTGCTCGTCGAAACCACGTCTTTTGACTGACGGATGACGCGGTCCGATCGTCGAGGGCTTCTGCGGCAATGTCTTCGGGTCGACCGACGCGATCAAGAATGTCGCGGAGCGCTACTTCTGAAGTCACGGACAGGGTGGAACGAGCTTCACGAATATGGTCCGTTATCGAATCCATGAGTTGTTGTCGTCGTTCGTGTCGTACGTCGCCAAGCGCCACACTGAGACGGCTCAAGTACTGTTCCACGATTTGGTCAAGATCGTTGTCTGACGTCATTCGTCACTTCCTTTCAAGATCGTGTCCACCGTGTCTCGAAACTGTTGCCACTGAACCCGAAAGGTATCCAAGGCGAGACGACCGTCTTTGGTCAGCCGGTAGTAGCGACGCGGCGGACCTTGAGGGGACGATACCCAGAACGTGTCGACCAACCCGTCTTGCCTGATCCTTGTCAGCAGTGGATACACGGTGCCTTCGCTCGTGACCAATCCACCGGCTGTTGAAAGTGCCCGTGTCAATTCGAAGCCGTACATATCACGATCTCGAAGGAGAGCGAGCACGCAATATTCGATGGCGCCGCGACGCATCTGACTCACCAGGTTGGACGAATCTCTCGCTACCATGCTCTACATTGTAGTGACGCGACGGATGATCATTTGGCCACTTACTGAGACTCGCGTAATACAGTGACATTCGCCGCCAACCGTGGGATAATGTCGCATGATCAAGACACGAGCACCTCAACGGGATTTCGAAGATATGGAGGCCCGGCGAAAACTTGCGGCCAGGCTGTTCACCAAGGGCGCTACTCAGGCTGACGTCGCTCGAGAACTCGACGTCTCGCGTCAGAGCGTGAGCCGGTGGCACGAGGCGTGGTCCCGTGGTGGGGTTAAGGAACTGAAGGGAGCGGGCCGCGCTGGTCGAAGGCCGCTGCTCGATAGTGCGGACCTGGCTGCGGTGGAGAAGGCCCTGCGGCGCGGTCCGAAGGCGTCGGGATTCGCCACCGACATCTGGACGCTGCCGAGGATCAGTGAAGTCATCGCGACACTGACCGGTGTCTCCTATCACCCGGGCCACGTGTGGCGAATCATGGGACAACTCGGCTGGAGTCCCCAGCGCCCGACACGACGAGCGCTCGAGCGCAACGACGACGCCGTCGATGAGTGGGTCGTCACCCGCTGGCCCCGGGTAAAAAAAACGCCCGGCGCCGCAACGCGTGGCTGGTCTTCCAAGACGAATCCGGTATCTCGCTGACCCCGCCGGTGCGACGGACTTGGGCCCCCAAGGGACAGACGCCGGTTCTTCACACACCGTTCAACTGGAAGCGGATGTCCATGGCCGCGGTGCTGGCCTACGCTCCCGACGGATCAGAAGCCAAGGTCATGTTCAGCGCTCGACCCGGTACCTACAACGACACGAGCTTGATCACGTTCATCCGTCAACTGCGTCACCAGTTCAACGGTGACAAGATCACCTTGATCTGGGATGGACTGCCCAGTCACCGCAGCAGAAGGATGCACGCGTTCCTCGACACCCAGCGTTCCTGGTTGGTCGTCGAGCGACTACCGGCGTACGCGCCCGATCTCAACCCGGTCGAAGCGCTCTGGAGCAACCTCAAGGGCACCGAGTTGGCGAACCTCTGCGTCGACACCATCAGTGAAACCGAGTATCACGCACGACGAGGTGTCCGTCGAATCAGAAAGGAGAAGGACCTGGCGTTCGCGTTCCTGCGACACACCGGCCTTTACTTATGACCAGACTGTCACTGTATTACGCGAGTCTCAGTAAGAGATGAAAAGCATCGGCCTTGAGGTTCTCTAAAACTCACCGCTGCTACTCGATGCCGGGCTTCTGCAAATTGCAACTTCAACTCTCGCCACGGGCCTTTTCCGAGTAACGCAACGCCGGAAGCCTTCGCCCTTGTCGTAATGGGTTGGACAACAGTCCGACTCTTAATTCCCTCTCCAGCCCAGCTGACTCACGTCTAGTCCACACGCGATGTCGATGGTGATGCCAGTGACGTACACGTTCCCCCTCGAGTTCGGGAGTTCGATGGTCACGTTGGTATACGTCTTGGCAGCCATCACTTGTTTAATCTTCGAGGTGCCACCGGTACTCAGCGCGTTACAGTCATCCGCGGTACTGAGCAAGAGCTCCCCACTCATTCGTGGGCGCAACACCGTCGAAGGAAGATCGCCGGCGAACGTTCCGTGCTTGCTGATGGACAACGGGAAGTTGCGAGTTCCTCTTCTGCCTTGCATCGTTGGGTAGCCCGACAGCTTGCACGTGGTGTGGCCCACGTTGACAAGGGCGATGGTGTAGATGAAGTGACCCGTCGCGGCGCCGTAGCCGACGTACGCACCCCAGAGATTGCTTCCTTTGCAAGGAGCGACGTGCGAAGTAGACGCTGAGGCCGCGACGCTTCCCTCGATCATCGGAACGCCGACCGCAAGTATCGACACCGCCAACACGGATCGCAGCGTCACCCGGGTCATTCGCTGCTGCATGTTCGTCTCCGCTCGGGAAAGAGCAGGCCGACTACTTGTCCAACTCAGCTAAGACTTCGCCGATAATCTTGGTCATCTTGTGAGCGGGGAGTGGTTCTCCCCCTTCGGCTTCCGCCACTTCTTCGGAGAAGGCTTCTACAGAGTGCGTCCCCCCGATAAGAACGTGCCTAAGGGCCTCGCCGCTCGCTTCGGTATCTTTGACGTCTTTGAGCGCACCGGCGACGTCATGCTTCGGCGACTCCGCCAACGTATGCACGACGTTCATCGCCTCTTCACGCCCGCTCGCCGTCGAGACGGCCGGGGCTCTATCGGGATTTTGCTGAAGATCCCATTCGGCGAGGGCCTCGTTATAGCCTCCCTCGCCGGGATGCAGCACTCGGGTCGTCGGTTCATCGCTGTTCCCAACATCGTCGGCTGCTGGCGCGTCGGCCGTTTCGTCACTCTCGTGATGTCGCACCTTTGGAATTGGCACGACCAGGCTCCCGTCGGGATTACGGATGATCTCCATCTCGTCACTCCTTTTGGACACCGCTCGTGCCCGTCACTTACAAACTAGGGCCCAAACCGCGTGACCAGCAATGGCAATTCTCGGCGCGGGTTCGACAGCGAAGGTTTCTCGTCACTTCCCCCGTTAATCAACGCACGTTGCCGCGCACCTCGGGTCGCGAATATTTCAGCGTCGAAACGTTCTTCTGTCCTTTCGCCAAAGCGAGGACAGAATGTGCCCGTGCGCAGCATTCATGTCCGGAGACCGTCCGAGTGTCGTCGTGTTGGACGGAGGCCCTCTGGCTGGCACGCAGCACGCAGCGATCGAGGGGACGAATTGGACATCGCACTGTCTGACGGCCAGCAACATCGATACGTTCGCACGGAGAGCACCCAGAGGCTCCTCGACCGACGGCTCGCCCGTGTCTTCTCGTGGGCGGGTCGCTCCTTCGGACCTAGGTGAGCAACTTCCGGTCGCGAAATGAGAACGCTGGAAAGAAACTCTTCGCGTGGGCCGGGTTGTCTAACGCAAGGTGTCAGTGTCGAGGACGCATCCTACCCTCGCGGCTTCTCACCGGGCGGTAACGCCCACGTCGTCACGCATCCAGCCCCTAGACACTTCCAGTGAACGAGGCTTTCCTCCGCGCCGTTCACCGCTTTCGCGTCAGCCTCACGATCGCGCACCGGCGCGTGGTGATGGGCCTGACCCTGACCGGTTTCTTTTTGCACGATGCCCATGGGACTCCAATCGAGGTGACGATCTCATTCAAACCTTACGGTGCCCTTGGAACTCGCCACCCTTTGCTTTCTCGAAACGACTCGAATCACGCACCCCTTGAAACTGGATCACCATCCACTCCGCCATAAACACCGGCCGGCACCGATCACGCCTGCAGATCACCCGGTCCGATCGGAACGTCCACCGCGTGCTCACGGAGCGCTGCGAGAGGGACGATTTCGACGGCGCGCTCGTGCGTCGAGGCGAGAACCACGTACGCCGCTGCCCCGTCGTGATGGGCACGGAGCCAGTTGGCGGCTGTAACGCACCACCGATCGCCGGGCACGAGGCCCGAGAAGCCGTATTGAGGCATCGGCGTGCTGAGATCGTTGCCGATTCCCTTTTGATGCGCGAGAAACTCCTGGGTTACGACGGCACAAATGGTGTGACTACCGAGGTCCTCAGCTCCCGTCGTACAACAGCCGTCGCGGTAGAAACCCGTGACGGGGTCGGTGCCACACGGCTCCAACATCCCACCGATGACGTTCCGGTCAGCCATGAGACCAGTATCGCCGATGGGCCCGACCCGATTGACATCAACGATCCACCTGGAACGCCGATCCTTGCATTACGTCGCCAGAGCGCTCGGAAGTAGGAGAACCCGTCCGATTCCGAACAGAGCGCGATCAACCTGACAGTGACGTCGGACCCACTTCGTTCCTTGCACGCTTGGACTTTTAGGGGCCAGGATTTGAGAGCTCGACAATGAAGTCGTCATCAGGCCCGCTGGGCCACTGGCCCGCGTCGTGGCCAAAGATCAGTCGGGCCCCTGACGACTCGAGTTCGCCCAATCGTCGGAAACCCTCCAGCTGAGTAGTGCGGTCGAATGAGTGCAGTGGCAGCGCAAGGCGCCGCAGCGAACGCTCGAAGTAGCAGGCGTCGCCGCAAAGGACGAGTTCACCGCCATCGTCCATCTTTACGAGCAGCGACTGATGGCCTGCAGTGTGTCCCGTCGTTGGCAATAAGGTGACCCGCCCGTCACCAAAAACGTCGTGTTCACCGTCCAGGAGATGAGGCGTGCGATCACGATCGACGTCCGCGGGCAGGTAGTTCTCTCCCTCGACGTCCGCAATCGCCGCCATCCATTCGGTCCGCTGAACCAAGAGTTCTGCCGCGGGCAAGAGGCGACTGCCTCCGCCGTGGTCAAAGTGCAGATGACTCAACGCGAGAAAGTCGACGTCGTCAACGGCGACGCCACAGGCTTCGAGTCGCTCGGCGAGATTCGTACCTTCTGGCAGAAGAGCGTCGAACGCCGGGGCGATCGCGAGGGACCGGGCGGATTGAGGATCCCCGAAGTCTGGATGCAGACCCGAGTCGAAAACGAGAGTTGAGCCGGCGTGCTCGATCAGGTACGCCGGGATCGGAAGCCGCACGCGCCCCTGTTCTCCTTCAATGAGATCTGCCACGTCCCCCTCAAGCCAGCCACAACAGAATCCTCGAACACGCATGGGGTCTTTTTTAGCATCCGCGTGTCATGGACTTGGTGGAGCTAAGCGCTTTCAATGGCGGCGCATCGTTCCTCGTGGCGCATCCGCTCTTGATCTATAAGAAACCCAACCGCGAGAGCGGCCAAATGCGCGCGAAGGCCTTACCAATGACGGCCGAGCGTGGGATCAGTCCCCAGTAACGACTATCGCAGGAACCGGGTTCGTTGTCACCCATCATGAAGTAATGGTTCTTCTTCACGTACGTTGGCTTGATTGGCTTCACGCCGATCTGAGCCACGTGTGTCCACGGCTGTTTGAGGGGCTTCCCGTTCACGTAGATGGTGTTCCCCTTCGAAACCAGATGGTCTCCGGGTACTCCGACAACTCGCTTGACGAGATCGGCGACTTTGTCGCTACAGCCGTGCGGACCGGTGAGGGCGACGGCCTTGGGGGCCCTGAAGACCAAGATGTCGCCAACGTGGATGGTGCCGAATTCGACGCTGAGTTTATTGACGATGATGCGGTCGCCAATTTGCAACGTCGGCTCCATCGATCCCGACGGGATGAAAAAGGTTTGAACCGCGTAGGTGCGCACTAAGAGCGAGACGAGGACCGCCACCACGAGGACGATGAGCCACTCAATGAAAGTGCGCCGGCTGGACCGTCTCTTTGAAACGGGCGGAGGCGGCGTCTCATCTACATCGAGAGTGGGAGTAGGAAGAGGCATTCGTCAAATGATACGTGGCTCCCTGAACGCAACGACTTTCGAAGTACTTAAAGTAAAGCAAGGCTCAAGATAGTGACGACTTTCGATCCGACGAGCAGGCATTTGAGATTATGAGGCTTCAATGTTTATACAAGGATCATCAATGTCGTCGTGGTTACTTGACGGCTCTGCTGGCTTGCGCCCCGCGTTTCTCTTGACTTCCTTTGGCATCGTCTGTCCTACTATGTGCACATCTGGACGACTTACTCCGGGTTGCAGCTGGAACGTAACATCAGGGGCCGGAAAGCGGCTAGGACGATGGCCGCCACTCCCGCCTGATAAGCCCGTACACCCACGAGTCCGAGACGTCGCCATTCACGACGCAGTCTTCGCGCAACGTCCCTTCGCGCACGAATCCGAGCTTCTCGAGGACGCGGGCGGACGCCGCGTTGCGCGTATCGGTCTCGGCTTGGACTCGATTCAAGTCCAGCGTGTCGAATGCCCACTGCAGCAACGCCCGCGCGGCCTCGGTCGCGTAGCCGTGGCCCCACGCCGCCTCGTCGAAGCAGTAGCCCATCGAAGCGCTGCGGTAGTCCGGGTTCCACCGCGTCAGACTGCACCAGCCAATGAACGCTCCGTCGGAAATACGATCCACGGCCAGTCGCGCCCCTGTGCCTGCGTCGGCAATCTCTCGGCAAGCCGTTAAGAACTGCTCGGCGCGAAGTCGTTCGCTCCAGGGCGGCGAGTCCCAGTAGCGCAGCACGTAGGCGTTGCTGTGCAGCGCGAAGAGGCCGTTCGCGTCCGAGTCGTTGAAGGTACGAAGTCGCAGGCGCGTCGTGCACAGCATTGGAGACGTCAGGGACATGCGTGCCATGGTACGTCGCCACGCGCACACGATCCGGGCGCTCTCATCGGACAAACAGCAAAGGCGCTACGTACGATGACTTCGACTTGAAAGTTGACGACGTGCTACAAGCGCGCGTGCAAAACAGCGGTGAGCACCGGCGCGGGCGTGGCGAAGTGAATGAAGTTATCGGGCATCGCTGGTGAGTGGCGGGCAATCTCGAAGCTGTCAGTGAAGCCTCCGGGCATGGTCGTGACGCCGTAGGGCTGAAAATTGTCCGACGTAATCACGATGTAGTGCGCCGTCACGGCGTCGACGAAAGCAACGTGGCCGGTGTTCCACTGGGCAACCGATCCCACCGCGGGTGTCGAATTGACGACCGCACCGTTGCTTACGGCCTCGCTCGCCCAGTTGAACGCGTTAGCGCTCCATGAGAGCGTGATGCCGGTTACTTGCAGTCGATAAGCGACGTAGAGCGTGCAGTTATGCGGGCCGTACCTATTGTGGCTGGGATAGGAACCGCCGTAGTCGCTCCACGCCCAACCACTCGGATGCGAGAGCCAAGTCGCGTACCCGCCGACCGTGCAGGCGTAGCCCGGTGAAATGGTCACGCAGCGCGACGACTGGACGACACCGTGTTCGCCGGTCCAGGGCAGCTCGTGGAAGGACTGACTCACGTTTGCTCCGGCAACACCGGCGAGCGACAACTGCCAACCGGCGATGAGTGTGAGGAGTAGCGCGAGGAGGACTGACATCCTTACTAACGCGTAACCCCACGTGAAGTGCCCCACCGTATGCTCCCCCATTGGGAGACAACGCTTACATCTAACCCATCGTGTGCGCAAATTGAAGGCATTTTCCTTTGAAACACTGATGAATGCATCACTGTTCTTTTCCGGGCATACGATTCAACGGATTCGTGAGTCGTAGTTCGAGCGTGTCTGCATCACAACGCGCGAACAGCGAGCGAGTAACGGACGTTGGAGTTTCTGAGCATTCAATGAAAACCAATTAAGTCGCTGTGTAAAGAGACTTTCCAGTTGAACCTGCCACGTCAACGGTCGATTCACAATATCAAGAGCGCAGAAACGAAGAGCCACCGATGTAGCCTCGTTGAAATTCAAGCTAGGGGGAAGCGTGAGTAACACGGCAATAAATTTGGATCGAAACGCAATTGGCTTGCGAGAGGTCGCCTTTCAATCGATCTGCTCTATGGCACCCGCCGCGGCAATTGCCGCGTCGATTCCGTTCGGAGCGCCGTTGGCGGGTGGAGCACTCCCTCTCGCAGTGATCTTTGCCTTCATCGGAATATTTTTCACCGCTTCGAGCATTGGACAACTAGCCAAACACGTTCCTTCATCGGGATCGGTGGCAACGTACAGCGCGGTGGGCCTTCGTCCCTGGGTTGGTTTTCTCGTCGGTTGGGGATACGCCGCGGTTGAGGTACTGATCGTTCCTCTGGTGATGCTGCAGCTTGGCTACACCGTTGCGGGCGAATGGCACTCGAAATCCACTTCAATTCCCCTCGGCTCTTGGTGGGTTTTCACCGCACTCGGAACCCTGCTGGTCTGCTACTTGGTCTGGCTAGGAATCCGCACCTCTGCCAAAACCGCGATGTGGCTTGGCTTCTTCGAGATTGCGGTCTTCGCCGTGCTCTCCGTCGTTCTCATTGTGAAGGCCGGGCACCACAACACGTTGGACGCGTTCTCGGTGAAGTTCGCGAACGCGCCGAAATACCATGGCTGGAGTGGTGTCATCGCCGGATCAATCTTTACGTTGCTCGCCTTCTCCGGCTTCGAAGCCGCGGCTCCGATGGCCGAAGAGACCCGTGAACCTCGAAAGAACGTCCCGAAGGCAATCATGATCGCTACGATCTCCATTGGCATCTTGTACATCGTGTCGACGTACGCAGCGGACGTGGCGTACGGACCAAAGCGATTTACAGGCTTTTCCGCGTCGGCGAACAACGTGCCGTGGGACGGTCTCGCGAACTCCGTCTCTATCGTGTTCTGGCTCTTGGTGTTGCTGGCAATCATCAACTCCACGCTCGCCAACGCCATCGCAGGGACGAACGTGTTCACCCGCACCGCCTACGCCTTCGGTCGCGCCGGAGCATTCCCCAAGTCACTGGCGAAGTTGAACAGTCGTCACCGCTCACCCCAAAACGCCATAATCCTGCAGCTGATCCTGGGACTTGCGATCGGACTCCTACTTGGATGGAAGTACGGTCCAACGACCGCTTTCGGCATCGTGGCCACTGGACTCGTGGTAATCGTGGTTCTCGTGTACGCCGTGACGAACCTTGCGTGCATTGGCTACTACACCAAACATCGAAAGGAAGAGCGCAAACTTTGGCTTCACATAGTGATCCCAATTCTTGGCTTCCTCTTCCTTGTTCCAGGTTTCATGAATGCTGCCGGCATCACGGGTATTCCAGGTCTCCAGTTCATCGCGGCGCTGCCCACACCTCTTTCGTACGGCGCGTGGGCTGTAGGTGTGTGGATGATCTTTGGTCTCTTATGGCTCTTCAAACTTCGAAGTAGTGAGCCTGCAGCCATTGAGGCAGTAGCCCTTGTACACGAATAGTTTTCAACGCTCAGGCGGCGTGATTGACGAGGGGTACCTCAGAACCAGCTGGCGCGCCTCAGTTGAAGTAAAGGTTACTTGACATTCGTCAGAATGTTAGGTAACCTTTACATCATGAAGAACTTGCTCCGGAACGAGCGCAGGCAACGGGGTCTTTCACAGGCTGAGCTGGCCGCCGGCCTCGGCGTCTCACGCCAGACGGTGATTGCGATTGAGAGCGATCGTTACTCTCCCTCGCTGCCGTTGGCGTTTCGCATCGCCAGGTACTTCAACATGACGGTCGACATGATGTTCGATCCTAAAGAGGAAGTAGAAGCATGAGGGGAAGCAAAGGTCCGCGTTGGCTCGCTCCCGTTACGGTGATCATCGGCGGTTCTTTCATCGCGTTAGCCGTAGGAATTGGTCATGACTGGTTGAAGGCGCTGATTGCCGAGATCATCACTTTGGTACTCGGTGTTAGCTACTACTTGCTCACGAGAAGTAACTCGGACGTCGGCGCCATCTACGGAGGACGAGCCGACGAGCGTCAGCATCTGGTGTATCTACGAGCGAGCGCAATAGCATTGCGAGTCATGCTGGGGGCCGCATTTGTGTGCGCGGTCATAACGGTCGCACTCAATGACAACTACTGGCAATCCGATGTAATCGGCAGCGTGGGCGGCGTCTCTTTCCTGCTTTGTTTGGCGACGTACGGACACGAAAATGCTAGGGCTCATGAGTCAGACGATGCAATGCACGACGAGACGGACAGAGAAACAAGCTGGACAAGAGGTGTCTTCGAGTGAGAGCTCTCGCCTCCCCCGCACTATAGGCATCCCTTTTAGGCAACGGCGAACCGCCGACACACTCGTGAGGACTTTTGCCACGAAGACCGGGGTTTTGGTAATGCCCGAAAAAGGGCAGGAGGTTGTACTCAATGACATCCGCAATTTCCTCTTGAGCAACTCGCAGACCTCCATTGGCGAGTTCACACGCCCCATGCTGACCGGCGTTCTCCGTGTTCGACGTATCAACGCCACCGTCCGTCGGAGTTAATACAGAAAGTTTGTGAGATCACAAAGCAGTTCGACGCTCCGCATTGAAAATGCGTTCAGAAATCACGCTTCGGTCTTTACTCCTGACACCTGGCATGCTCTTGTCAAGCGATTGGAGAAAACAGTGAAGCTTTTACTGACCTCGAGCGGCATCACGAACCCGAGCATCCAAGACGCGCTCGTCAGCTTGCTCGGCAAACCTATTACCGAGTCAAGCGCTTTATTTATTCCCACGGGGATGTATCCCTTCCCCGGTGGTGGCGCCATGGCGCTCGAAGCGGTCCGAGGTCGGCCGACGAGCCCGCTTAGTGATCTTGGTTGGAAGTCCATTGGCTTACTGGAGCTCACGGCGCTACCCAGTATCCAACGAGAGAGTTGGGTCCCCATCGTTGAAGAGACTGACGCGCTGCTCGTATGGGGTGGCAATGTCATGTACCTGAATTACTGGATGCGAAACTCGGGCCTCGCCGACGTCTTAGCGACACTTGAGCAGTTGGTCTACGTCGGAGTGAGCGCCGGCAGCATCGTGACTACGACGCACAACTGTGACTTTGAATCGAACTTGGAGTTCGTTCCCCACGACAGTGACATGGCCCTTGCCAAGGATCAAACGTTGGGAATCGTCGACTTCACGATGTGGGTGCACGTCGATAACCCGAATCCCATCTTTGCGGACCACACAATGGCCAACGTGGAGAAGTGGGCCTCGGGTGTGCCAGCGCCTACGTACGCCATCGACGATCAGACCGCCATTAAAGTGGAAGGCGACAGCGTCGAAGTCGTCACCGAAGGACGCTGGAAGGTGTTCACGCCGAAGTCTTGATTGAAGCGCTCACCGACGATCTATCGAGCGACTAGTTAAAATTGTAAGAAGGAAATGCCTGCTTTGCGGTAGGCGCGTTTCGTCCTCACCAGATTCCCACGCAGGGACTCGGGATCTAACGACTTAAAGAGAAGTTACCCATCAGAAAAACTTTGAATCGCGACGGATTTGCCGGAGAGTGAAGCTGCACCGGAAAATCTTGTGTCCGCACGGCGTGCCAGCGTCGGACTCTGTTTTGCTGTTACTAAACATTGACGCTCAACGCCTCGATAGTAAAGTCGCTTGTTCTCAAACGATGGTCGCCCGATCCCCTAGCGCGCCGCTGATGAGCGCGGCAATCACCAACGGATCTTCAAGGTATGGCAAATGAGCCATGCCTTCAAGAGCAACATATTTCGAATGGGGTATTCGAGTAGACAGCACTTGGCTTCTCACGATTATGTGCCTGGCATCGAGTGTGCCACAAGCCACCGTCGTCGGCATCGTTAATTCCGTCGAGCGAGCCCACGTGTCGAGAACGCGTCCGGAACTCTCGGGCACGAAGTTCGCCAACGCCCTGGCATTCATTTCGAGCGCCAAGTCGCGAGGGACACCAAGCACTCTTCCCTCCGGTTCCCGAGGCCCATCCAGCCACAAACGGACCTCAAGACGGTTGACTTCGTCAATATGCCCGAGTTCATCCTCGTGAGTGATCAATTGGTCGATCGCCAACATCTCTGAATCCAAGTCATCGGTCTTAGGAGACGGCGCGCCGCTTACGGCAGGTGAGATGAGAATTATCCCGTCAATACGAAGGGGCACCTCGATTGCCATTTCTAACGCCAACTTCCCACCGGCTGAACTTCCGACGAGCCACGTTGTTTCGATCTGTTGATGGTCCAACAACGCGATCAGGTCGTCAACGTGTGTGAATGGTTCGTTTCCCGGCATGGTCTCACCGAAACCTCGACGATCGTATGTAACGACGGTGGCTAGCTTTGAGACTTCGGAGGCGACCGATATCCAACCTCGTCGATCGGAAACGCCCGCATGAAGAAGCGTGACGACTGGTCCACTCCCTGACCAAGACTCTCCGGCAAGTGCGGTGTCGCCGCGAGGGACCATGAAGGTGCTGTTCATTACTCGCAGTCTTCAGTAGTGCAGACCCACGACGCAAATCTTGAATTAGAGCCAACAGCGACATACCAGTGTCGGAGAACCGACTTACACAATCCGATTGGCGACTTATCCGCGGGGCGATTGGATGCTCGTGGCAACGTGATTGGTGTGAGCCCGCGGCGGTCAACCTCGCCGTGTGGTTTCGTTGATGTGTTGTGTCACACCGGTCGACAAAGTATGAAACCGGTGGGAAGAAGCATTCTCTATCGAATGACGCCCAGACGCGAACCGAGCCAAAGAAGAGTCTGGACCGCTTGCTGTCGCTGCATCCGCCTGAGTCTGGGGAGATCGGGCAGGTGGCCGTCCCGCCACGCGCGTCCCGCGAGGCCAACTAGCGCCACGTTGACCGCGTTCGGATCTGCGTCGGCCCAGCACGATCGACGAAGCAAAGCGTCAGGGTCGTGGTCGTTAACGGCGATGTCCGGCGCCAGCCGCACCAGATCCATCCACCCCGGCCCGGTCCACAGATGCGTCCAGTCCACAACCCACAGTCGTTGCTGGCCGTTGGCGGCGAACCTGATGATGTTGTCCCGCCGAAGGTCCCCGTGCTGCATCGCCTCACCTGGACCAAGGACCTCGAACCACTCCTCCTCCAGGTCTGCCAGTAGTTCCACCGCAATCGGCACCGGTAGTTCGATACCGTGCAGATGCGCCACCGTTGACGGTTCACCCCCTGGACGGCGCGCCATTGATTGCCAGGTACCCAGCATTGGAGCGAACGCGTCCGCGTACCGAGTAGCCCCCGGCAAGGGGGACCCGGCTAGCCGTTCTTGGATTACCCCGAGGACATCCACCATCGCGGCCACTGCCGGCTCATCCCATTCTTCCAAGGCGTCCCCGGGCACAAGTTCATAGACCGCAACGACCCAACCCTCAGTTTCGCCTGCCGCCAACAGTCGTGGCGCCAAGTCCCCAATGAGCGGTGCCAACTGGACACCAGCCCGGATAAAGGCACCAAGGTCGCCATCGTTCGTTGCGGCCTTGACGAACACCGACCGACCAGAGTCACCAGTCACGGTGGAAGCGATGGCAGGCGTGAAACCTGCGATTGCCGGCCGCTCAAATCGCACCGGCTCACCCAGCACATCCTCCACCGCGGCGCGAACCTCCGCCGGGGCTTCACTCAGGCGAGGGCGCACGGTCGCCACCTCCGGTCTTCGACTTCGCTCGGACCACAGTCTGTCATGCCAGGGACAAAATCCGGGAACTGAGGTAAAGCACCCACATGAACATGTCTCCCAAATCGTCAAGGGAGTGAGGTCTAGAGGTATGCGGGTAGAAGTCCCAGGCGCATTCCCCGTGTCACAGCAGCCGCAAACTTCAACTCTTGATTTAACGGACGCATGGCGCGGCAATGAAAGGAAAACGAGTCAGCGTAGATTGTTGGTGTCGGAGACCCGAAGTGACAGCAACCTTGCACTGGCGATGAGCGGTTTGAGAAGACCTCGTATCGGAAATCCGACGTCAACGATCTCGGAATGGTGGATTCAAAACTAACTATCTAGTCAGATTCTCTTTCGAGATCGTCGGCAAACACAACGTACTCCGTATCAACGCCGTTCGTAACTGCGCCGATGTGCACATAACCGCAGCGTTCCGCGAGTCGAACCGAATTGACGTTCTCGGGTTCGATCCTAATAATGGCTCGTCGCACGCTCTTCAAGATCATGAAGTCTCGGACGCTGAGGAGCGACGAGGTGGCGAGGCCGCGACCGCGATATTGCGGGTACAAACCATACGAAACGTTGGCGTCGCCGGGTTCAAGACCGGCAAAATGCGAATAGTCAACGTTGATCTCAATCATCCCAACTAGTTCTCCAACCGGCGTCTGAATAGCAAAGGCAAAGCGAGG
>Ga0208849_1000254_pt1 | contig 51744 bp, 47 predicted proteins | sample NGESurdeep072012_10_FD_184470 | JGI IMG/M metagenome (GOLD analysis project Ga0208849, IMG submission 184470) | Arctic peat soil microbial communities from Barrow, Alaska - NGEE Surface sample 53-3 deep-072012 (SPAdes) | ecosystem: Environmental > Terrestrial > Soil > Wetlands > Peat ... | reverse complement strand
TCACCGACGACCACACCGAAGCCTCGGCCGCCAAGCCCCGATCGAGCGCCTACACACGCTCAACCGGAACAACGTCCTCGGGTCCTACACCTAGCGCGCGACCGCTAGCAGGGCTGAACGGGATTCGAAAGGCTCGCGCGGCTCTTGAGCGAGCCCACGACCTTGAGCGTGTACGCGTTGCACGCATTGAGCGGGATCGCGCCGAAGTCGACGCTGAAGGCACCTGTCTTCTTCGCCGTCGCCTTGCGCGTCCACTTCTGGTCCGTGGCGGCGAGGGTCACGGTCACCTTCTCGCTCGGCTTGAAGTGCGCGCCGACGACGCGGACGGTCTGGGCGAACACGATGGTGGCCGACGGCTTCTTCGTCGCCGAGCCCGCCACCGCGGCCCCGATCACGGAGATCAGGAGCGCTGCAGCGAGCGTCGAGGCGATGAGGCGCTTACGGCGGATCAATCGGGTTGCACCGGCTCGGAGATGTGGAAGACCCCGGCCATCTTCGCCGTGGCGTGAAGCGTGCTCTTGTACTTGTACTTGCCCGAGATGGGGAAGCCGACGTAGAGATGCTGCTTCTGTCCCGGCTTGAGCGGATGCGTCGAGTAACCGCCGATCGTGAAGTTGTGCGTCGTCTTGCCGGCGTTGGTGACGAGGAAATCGACGAAGGTCACCTGGCTCACCGCCAGCTTGTTCAGCACGAGCTTGCCTTCGAGAATCTTCACCGTCACGGTCGTGTACGGCGACGGTCCCGTCGTCGCAAGGGCGGCCGTCGCGCTGACCGCGGCGCCGATCAGGATCGCCGTCGAAACGAGCAGTGCGACGCGCTTGCGCATGACGAGCCTTCCCTCGCTACTTGACGCTCTTGATGTACGCGACAATCGCCTCGGCCTGCGTCTGCGAGACGGCACCCGGCGGGATCACCTCGGACATGATTCCGGAGTCGTAGCCCTCGACCTGGAGCTTCGACGGGTCGGTGATCACGCCGACGAGATAGGCGTCGGTGGCGACGAGGCTCCCACCGCTGGTCAGCGGCACCTTCGAGCCGGCGAGGCCCTTCCAGGTCGGGCCGGTCGACTTCGTCCCGTCGATCGTGTGGCAGCCCGCGCAGCCGAACTTCGCGACGGCCGCCTTGCCCTGCGTGATCAGCGCCGGCGTAGGCGTGACCGTGAGCGCTCCGCCGCCCGCTCTCTTGGGCGTCACCTTGAGCGCGCCGCGCAGCGTGGCCGACTTGGCCTTGATCACGAGACCGGCGTGACCGCCGGTCAGGCCCGTCAGGGCTTTGCCCGTTACGGTCTTCGCGGCGTGCGCTCCGGCGCTGCAAGGAGCGCAGAGGCTGACGAGGAGGGCGCCCGAGCCCGTGGCGCCGGCGCGGATCTGCGCCGAGGCGGCGGTGCCGGCCGGCTTGAGCGTGAGCTTCCACGACAGCGTGCCCTTGGTGCCCGCGGCGGCGAGGGTCGCCGAGAAGAACCCGGAAACGGCATCCCCCTTGGGCGTCGCCGACACCGTGTAGGACTTCCGCGGAACCGCCGTGTGGGCACGAAGCGCGGCGTAGGCAGACGCAGCCGCGACAAGAGTCGCGACAGCCGCGACAAGGACGACCACAGTGAGCCTTCTACGGGACACAACCCCTCCTCTTTTTCCCACGCTCAAGACAGACGAACGTTACCTGCACCGGTGTGTGCGACGGCCCGAGAGCCGTCGCACACACCGTATGTTCTCGCCCTATCCGCTTACGGGAGCTGGAACGCGTAGACGCTGTCCCCGTGCGGGAACTTCTCGCCGGTCGTGGTGGCCTCGAACGAGAACGTGGCGCCGCCGGCATAGACGGCGACGTACTGCTTGCCGTTCACGCTGTAGGTCATCCCCGGCGCTGCGAGACCTGCGTCGAGCGTGCTGCTCCACACCTGGGCGCCAGTCGTGGCGTCGAAGGCGTCGTACTCACCATTGACCTGACCGGCGAACACGAGGTTGCCGGCGGTCGTGAAGGTACCGCTGTAGCACGGGCTCTTGTAAGTGTGCGTCCACGCGATCGTGTTGTTGGTCATGTTCATCGCGGTGACGTGGCCCCGGTAGAACTGGATGTCTCCGAAGGTGACTCCGAAGAATCCGGCTCCTGCGAGATAGCTGCTCGCCAGCTTCGCAGCCGGAACGCCGAGCAGGCTGAAGTCGCTGTCGGCCGCGCACACGTACAGATCCTGCGTTGCCGGGTTGTACGACGACGGGTTCCAGTCGTTACCGCCCTGCGCACTTGGCGCGAACGCGGCAGCGTGGGTCGTGTCGTACGGCGCGAAGATGCAGCCGACCTTGACCGGGTGGCCGCCGATGTTGGCGAACTTGCCGGTGTAGGTCTTCTTGACTGCGCACTGCGCGGAGAACGGCTGACCGACCGGCTTCGGCTGGGTCGGCCACGTGTTCTGCGCCTTGTCCTGCGGGACCTTGACTTCGTTGATCCCGATCAGCGGCTGACCCGTAGTGCGGTCGAGCTCGTAGACCCAGCCCGTCTTGCACGGCTCGGCGATGGCGTGACGTAGGACGCCGCCGATCGTGATGTCGAACTGGACCGTCGGAGACGGACAGTCGTAGTCCCAGATGTCGTGGTGGACGACCTGGTACCACCACTTGATCTGGCCCGTCGTCGCGTTGAGGGCGACGTACGAGGACGTGAACAGGTTCTGACCCGGTCCGCGGCTCGACCAAGGCGCCGCGTTCCCCGTCGTGAACACGATCATGTTCTGGGCGGGATCGACGGACGGTGTGTTCCACACGGTCGCGCCGCCGGTTGCGAACCCGAGCGCGCCGGCCGGCCAGGTCTGACCGCCGATGTCACCCGGCTGCGGCACGGTGAAGAAGCGCCAGAGCTCGTTGCCGTTCGTGGCGTCGTACGCCGTGACGCTCCCGCGGAAGCCGTACTCGCCGCCGGTCGACCCGACGTAGACGACTCCGTTGTAATAGAGCGGCGCGGACGTGAGGGTGACGCCCTCGCGCCAGTTGAACACGGGCACCTTCCACGCGACGCCGCCGGTCATCTGATCGAGAGCGACCAGGTTGCCGTCGAGCTGCGCGTCGTAGACCAGGCCGCCACCGAGCGCGAGACCGCGGTTGTCCCAACCGCAGCACGCCGTGTTGATGGTCTGGTCGATGTTCGACTGGTACTCCCAGAGCTGCTGGCCGGTGGTCGCGTCGAGCGCGAAGGCGTCGTCGTTACCGGTGGCGATGTACATCACGCCCTGGTAAACGAGCGGCGTCGCTTCGGCGGAGTACTTCGCGGCCACGCCGGAGCCGTTGAGATGAATGTGCCACGCGACCTTCAGCGTGGACGCATTCGACGAAGTGATCTGGTTGAGCGAGGAATACCGCTCGTTGTTGACACTTCCGCCGTTCGCGATCCAGTCCGCTCCCGGTGTTGCAATGAGCTGGGCGGCGGTGAACGCCGGTGCGGCGGTAATCGCGACGGCACCTTGATGCGCGCCAGTCCACGTCTTTGCAAACGCGCCGGACGGGAACGCAATTAGAAGCCCGACTACAAGAGCCGGTAGAACCAACAGACGACAGAAACGCATCGAGACCTCCCGCGGCTTGCCTTAGACAGAGACTCGCAGCCTTCAAGCCTATGTCGTCGGCGTTTGACCTGTCAAGAAAGCATGACGTTCGAGCAGGATGATGGTTGAGGTGGAAGCAGAGCTTTCAGCGGACCCCCGCGGCGGTGAGCGCGAAGCGGGTCAGCGAGGTCGGGACGTGCTGCGCTCGCTTGACCGCCGAACGGAGAGAGTCTACGAAGTATTCGACGTCGGCGTCGGAAATGACGAGCGGCGGGAGCACCTTGATCACCGCAAGGTTGTGGCCGGCGACCTGGCTGAGGATCCGGTGCTTGGCGAAAAGCGGCGCGACGACGAGCTGCGCGAACAGCCCGGACTGCATCCGCTCGACCAGCCGCCAGGAGAGCTTGCCCGAGCTCGGCTCGCCGAACTCGATCGCCCACATCAGCCCGAGCCCGCGCACCTCGCGGACGACGTCGAACTCGTCCACGAGCGGCCGCGTCAGCCCGAGCAGCTTCTCGCCGAGCCGTGCCGACCGCTCGACGAGGTGCTGCTCGCCGAGCTCGTGCAGCGTGGCGAGCCCGGCCACCATCGCGAGCTCGTTCGGCGCGAACGTCGACCCGTGGGAGACCGCGTGCTCCATCGAGTCGAAGACCGCTTCGTGCACGGCGCGCGACATGAGCAGCGCGCCGACGGGCACGTATCCGCCCGACAGGGACTTCGCGACCGGGACGAGGTCCGGCTCGAGCCCCCAGTGCTCGAACGCGAACAGCTTCCCCGTCCGGCCGAAGCCGGTCTGCACCTCGTCGACGCAGAACAACGTGCCGTACCTGCGGCAGAGCGCCTGCGCTCCTTCGAGGTAGCCGTCCGGCGGAAGGTTGTTGCCCTTGCCCTGCACGGGCTCGATCAGGAAGACGGCGACGTCCTCGCGGCGCAGCTGCTCCTCGAGCGCCTCGAGATCGCCGAAGGGGACGCGCGCGAAACCGGGGAGCAGCGGCTGGAAGCGATCCGTGAACTCGGGATTGCCGTTCGCGGACAACGAGCCGAGCGTCAGCCCGTGAAAGGCGTGGTCGGCGGAGATCACCCGGCTGCGCTTCGTCGCCGCGCGGCCGAGCTTCAACGCCGCCTCAACCGCCTCCGTGCCGGTGCTCGTGAAGAGACAACGCTCGAGCCGCGCGGGGACGCGGTCGAGCAGCGCTTCGGCGAGGAGGCCGGGCAGCGCGGTGACGCCGAGCTGGACGGCGCCGGGCGTCTCGAGCTCGAGGAACTGGGCGAGCGCCCTGCGGACGGTGGCGTTGTTGCGGCCGACGTTGACCATCCCGAAGCCGCCGAGCATGTCGAGGTAGCGGTTGCCGGCGTCGTCGTACAGGTAGGCGCCGTCGGCGCGGGCCCAGGTGCGGTCGAAGCCGATCGTGCGCAGCACGCGCACGAACTGGGGGTTGATCGTGCGGGCCCAGCGGTCGTGCTCGTCGCCGGAGTCCTCGAGGAGCGCCTTCAGGTCGAACTCGCCCACGGAGGGAATGTACCTTCGACTACAGCACGCGGCCGTTGCGCGGGTCGAGCGGGAGCCCCTCGCGTTTCCAGCGTGTCATGCCGCCGCTGAGGTTCTCGACCTCGTAGCCCGCGCGGCGCAGCGCCCGCGCAGCGATTGCGCTGCGGTGGCCGCTACGGCAGACGGTGATGAGCGTCCGATCGCGCGGCATGCCGCCGATGCGCGCGGACAGAGTCGAGAGCGGCACATGGAGCGCGCCGTGGATCCGGCCGGCCTTCCACTCGTGCGGCTGGCGGACGTCCACCACGATCGCCTCCCTGTTCCGGAGCCGGTCGGCCGCCTGCGCCGGTCCGACGCTTGGCACTCGCGTGAAGAAGCCCATCGTCACGACCCTCCGACGCGCTCGACGACGGCCGCGAGGCGGCTGCGGATGTCGGCGGCGATGGGAGTGAGCTCCTCGTTGCCGACGATCGAGAGCATCCGCTCCGCGTCGACGGCGGAGACGTGGGTTTCGCCGTCGCGCCGGTAGACGACGACGTTGCACGGCAACAGCACTCCGAGCTCCGGCTCGGCCTGGAGCGCCTGGTGTGCGAGCGGAGGATTGCAGGCGCCCAGAATCGTGTAGGGCTCGCCGTCGAGGCCGAGCTTCGCCTTCAGCGTCGCCTGGACGTCGATCTCGCAGAGGATGCCGAAGCCGTCCGCGTGGAGCTCCCTGCGGACGCGTTCGACCGCCTCGGCGAACGGCAGGACCGTCGTCGTGGTCAGCGTGTAGCCGGTTGCAAGCATTCGCATTCCTCCTCCAGGTAGCGGCGACGCGCTTTCGCCGCCTTCGATCTGTGGGCCTTGACCCCGGCAGGCTCTTCGAAGTTCATGTCGAGGTAGGCGGCGATTGCGTCCTCGCCGACGACCACCTCGCCGTCCGACGCAACGACAGCGGGGATCACCTGTGACCGCGTCGCTCGGACGAGCGCCGAGCGCTCCTCCTGCTCGACCGGCACCTGCCTGATCACGTAGTCGATGCCGAGCTCGGTCAGCCGCTCGCGGACGCGCCGCGATGCGGGACACCACTCCGTCTGCCAGAGCTCGAGCGTCACTGACGGCCTCCACCGACGACGGCGCCGAGTATCCGAAGCTGTTCCTGGAGCGACCCGCACACCTGCTCGCAGAGCGCGAAGACGCCGACGTCGGCGATCCGGTAGTACACATGGGTCCCCGCCTTGCGGCGCGCGAGAATGCCGGCGTCGGCCAGCACCGTCAGGTGCTTCGACACGTTCTGCTGCGAGGCGTCCACGGCGTCGGCGAGGTCGTTGACCGTCGCCTCCTCCGCGTCGCGGAGCTGGTCGAGCAGCCGGATCCGCATCGGCTCGCCGATCACCCGGAAACGGCGGGCGATCAACTCGACGAGATCGTCGGGAAGCGGACGGGGAAGCAGCACGTCTTCGAGTATACTACTTCGTTGTGTAGTTGTATATATGAACGCCAGGCGAGGGAGTGACCGATATGGAGTTGGACATCACCACGGCGACGTTCGAGCAGGACGTGCTCGCACGCTCGCATGAGCTGCCGGTCGTCGTCGACTTCTGGGCTGCCTGGTGCGGCCCCTGCCGGGCGCTCGGGCCGGTGCTCGAGCGGGAGGCGGCCGCACGCGACGGCGAGATCGCGCTCGCCAAGGTCGACGTCGACGCGAACGCCGAGCTTGCCGCGCGGTACGACATCCGCGGCATTCCTGCGGTCAAGGCGTTCCGGAACGGCGCCGTCGTCGCGGAGTTCGTCGGCGCACAGCCACCGGCCGAGGTCGCCGCGTTCCTCGACGAGCTCGCCGGGCCGTCGCCTGCGGAAGCGCTTTTCGAGGAGCTGCGTCTCAGCGGCGAGCTGCCCGACATCGTCGCGGCGTTGGCTGCGGGGGAGCAGGAGCGCGCCCTCACCCTGCTGCTCGACGAGATCGCAGAGGGCGACCAGGCGCATCGCGACCGGATCCGCGAGCTGATGGTCGCGCTCTTCGGCCGGCTCGGCCAGGAGCACCCGCTGACGGCGACGTATCGCCGGCGGCTCGCGGCCGCGCTCTACTGAGTCAGTACGGCGGTGATTGCGACCTCCGGCCCTTCGAGCCGGAGGTCGAGCACAGTGGCGGAGCGGCGCATGAGCGCGAGCGCGGCCCGGTTGTCCGCCCGGGCGAGCGCGGTCACCTGCGTGATCCCGGCGGCGCGGGCGTCGGCGAGCAGCTCGCGCGCGAGCGTCGAGCCGATGCCGAGGTGCTGGTAGCGGTCGGCGACCGCGAAGGCGAGCTCGGCGCTGTCGCGGCCGGTGCGGACGAGCCGTGCGATCGCAGCCGGCTTCGGATCGCCCTCGACGTGGCCGACGAGCGCGTGATGCGAGGTGTCGACCCGGGCGAGCTGCTCGAGCTCCGCGGGCGACAGGCACGGCTTCGGGCCGTTGAAACGAGCGTGGCGGGAGCTCTCGCCCAGCCGCCGGAACACGGCGTCGACGGTCTCGACGTCCCCGCCCCGGAGCGGCCGGACGAGCAGCAATGGGCCGTGCGGGAGGGCGAGCGCGCGGGTTTGCATGGTCAGTTGGAAAACCATACTCTCTAAGGGTTGGAAAAGTCAACCCTCTCTGTCACACTGCGTCCGATGGCCGAAACGCACCCCCGTCCCTGCTCTGCCGCGGCCGCCCTCGCCGTGATCGGCGAGAAGTGGTCGCTGCTCGTCGTGCGCGAGCTCGCCTTCGGCGTCCATCGCTTCGACGAGATCGCCGCGAACACCGGCGCGCCGCGCGACATCCTCAGCACTCGCCTCCGCCGGCTCGAGGCGGTGGGCGTCGTCGAGCGGCGGCAGTACCAGGATCGGCCGCCCCGCTTCGGGTACCACCTGACGCGCGCCGGCCACGAGCTGCGCCCGATCCTGCTGAGCATCGCCCGGTGGGGCGACCGCTGGGCCGTCGATACGCCGAGCGTCACCTTCGTGCACGACTGCGGCGAGGAGGTCGAGCTTGTGCACACGTGCCGCGCGTGCGGCGGCGAGATCACCGGCCGCGACCTGACCGCGCGCTACCTCACGCCGAGCTGGAGCTCCTAGCCGTCGACGAGGAGCCCGGTCAGCGGCCCGAGCAGCCGGCCGGAGCGCCGTGAGAGGTGGGGCAGTCGCACGAGGCGGTGCGTGAGCGCGAGGCCGGCGGTCCGCCGCTCGAGCTGTTCCTTGCTGATCGGCTTCCAGAGCTCGTCGATCACGGCGACCGGGTCGCGTCGGATCTCGTCAAGCGGCCGGCCGAGATGCTCCGCCCACAGTCGAAGCCGCGTCTCGGCGGCAAGCGCAGGGTCGTGGGTGACGAGATTCATCTCGGTGTCGTTGAAGAGCGAGTGCTCGTTCAGGTTGGCGGAGCCGATCGTGAGCCACGCGTCGTCGACGACGGCGATCTTCGCGTGCACGTAGATCGGATCGAGATGGCGCGTGGAGTCGGCGTAGAGGGTGCAGGCGAGAATCCGGCCGGCCCCCGCGTCCGCGTCGATCAGTTCGCCGAGCACCCCGCGCGTGTCGTCGGCGCCGCTGTTCGGTGCCGCTGGAAGAACGGCGAGGATGCGGAAGTCGGGCGAAGGCGGGTCGACGAGCTTGTCGACGAGCACGGCCGCGATCTCGGGCGACCAGAGGAACTGATTCTCGAGATAGATGAACCGCTGTGCGCCTCGCAACGCGCGGAGATACGACGCGAGAATGCCGAACTCGCCGCGCGGAAGCGCCTTGTAGATGTGCTCCGGCACCGTGCGGACGATCTGTACGTCGACGTCGCCGGCGCGCTCGGGCTGGGTTGGCGCGGCAAGCCGCTCGCCCGTGACCTCGTGCCAGCGCAGACGGAAATGCTCGGCGACGTCTGCGACGGCCGGGCCCTCGATGCGCGCGGAAGCGTCGTGCCATCCGACCGATACGCGGGGCGGGTGGTCGTTCGTGTCGTACCGGTCGCCCGCTTCGGCGGTGAGGTCGATCCCCCCGACGAAGGCGACGCGATCGTCGATCACGATCGTCTTCTCGTGGTGGCAGTGCATCGGCCGCTCGTGCGAGTCGAGCGCGCACTGGATCTTCGTGCGCTCGGTCAACAGCTCGCGCATGCGGCGCACATCCCCGCGCGACGGACGGAACAGCGGCAGCGGCGCCCCTGCCCAGACGAGCACGCGCACGTCGATGCGCTCGGCCAACTCGGCGAGGAGATTCCTCAGGATTACACGCTCGCCGTCGCGAACGAGCGCGAAGCCCGGCGTGAAGCTCCAGCCGGTGAGATGGACGTGCGATCGAGCTCGCCGCAGCTCGTCCGCGATCAGCGGTAGAGCCTGCGCCCCGTCGATCAGCACCGTCACGGCGTTGCCCGAACGGACGGGCGGGTCCGTCGCAGTCCAGCCTCCCGGCGGCGCATCGAGGACGTGTTCCCAGCCGAGCTTGCGCAGCCGCCGGCGATGGTGGGCCCGGACCTGCGTGGCGGCCTGGTCGCCGACCCAGCGATCAGCCGACGCCAGCAGGCCCTGACGAACGGTTCTGCCCGGTGCGTTCGGGATCACGGAGGACATTGCTACCCACGTCGACCGTAGCCGAACTCCCGCGCGGCCCGGGGTTACCATCCGGGACAGATCTGCCCCCGTAGCTCAGTGGATAGAGCAGTGGTTTCCTAAACCGCGTGCGCTGGTTCGATTCCGGCCGGGGGCACTACTCCGTGTGGCGGTCGAACCGTGGGTATTGCGAAGAATGGGTAGATCTCGGTGCGGCTGTTGACGCGGATTTCGTCGACGAGTGTTTGTAGGAGGGCTTTGCGGGCGGGCGGGTCGCCGTGCTCGATCACCTGGCGGACGTGTGCTTGCAGGGCGTGGAGGTCCTGGTCGCTGAGCGGCTCGGGGCTTTCTTGGGCTCGTCCCCCGGTGAGCGGGCGCTGCGGCGATGGACGGCTTGTCTGGGTCTCTACCTGATCTTCGCTTCGCTCAAGCGACCGGACGGTTCTGGTCGGTGCTTACGTGGGCCGGCGTGGGCGATTCAGAGCTGAGCGATTTCTCTGGTGTCTCGGCGAAGGTGTTCGTCGGCGCGGGTCTTGGTTAAGCCGCAGAAACCTGCATGTTCGTGCTACAATACGCAGGTGCTGACGGCTGAACGCAGACAGGCGATCCTCGCGCGTGTCGAGCGCGACGGCAGGGTCGTTGCCTCGGAGCTGGTGACCAGCCTCGGCGTGTCCGAGGACACCGTCCGCCGTGACCTGCGGGACCTCGCCGAGCAAGGCCTGCTGCATCGCGTTCACGGCGGCGCGCTAGCCTCCGCGCCGCCGACCAGTTCGTTCACGCACCGGCTCGAGGTCTCACACGAGGAGAAGGCTGCACTCGCCGAGGCGGCCCTGCCGCTACTCGTCGGCGCACGCGTGATCGTCCTCGACGGCGGCACGACGACGCTGGAGCTGGCCCGCCGTCTCCCCCTGCTGTACGCCGGCACCGTCGTCACCAACTCGCCGCCGGTTGCGTCGGCGCTTGCGAACCACCCGAAGGCCGAGGTCATGCTCGTCGGCGGCCGGCTCTTGAAGGACGCGCAGGTCGCCGTCGGAGCGGCCGCGGTCGAGGCGCTCCATACGGTGCGGGCGGACATCTGCGTCCTCGGCATCTGCTCGCTGCATCCCGACGTCGGCGTCACGACGCCCGACGACGAAGAGGCGTACGTGAAGCGCGCCATGGTGGCCTCGGCCGGCGAGGTGATCGCGCTCGCGACGGCGGACAAGCTGCGCACCGCGAGCCCATGGGTCGTCGCGCAACTCGCGGACATCGACCACCTGGTCACCGACGGCAGCGGTGAGCTGACACGCCCATATACGAGCGCCGGCATCGACGTGGTGGCTGTATGACGCCGCGCCTGGCGACGTTTTTGGTTTTCGCGATCAACGGCGCGATGATGGGAACCTGGGTCGCACACATCCCGTGGCTGCAGGACCATCTCGGGATCTCGAAGGCGACGCTCGGGTTGTGCCTGCTGTGCATGGCCGCGGGCGCTCTCGTCTCGATGCCGCTGACAGGGCACATCCTTGACAGTCGCTCGAGCGCCTCGGTGACGCGCGCCGCCGCGCTGATCTTCTGCCTGATGTTGCCGCTGCCGCTGCTGGCGACGAGCCCGATCACGCTCGCCGCGATCCTGTTCGTGTTCGGGGCGAGCGGCGGCGCGATGGACGTCTCGATGAACGCGCACGGTGTCGCCGTCGAGCGCACCCTGCCGAAGCCGATCATGTCGTCGCTCCACGGCGGCTGGAGCCTCGGAGGATTCCTCGCTGCGGGCGTGGTCGCGATCGCCGCTGCGGCGGGAGTCGACCCGCGGCTCGAGAGCCTGGTCGTCGGTGTCGCGCTCTGGCTGTCGGTGTTGTGGCTCACCGACCGGCTGGGGAGCGCATCGGCCCATTTCGAGGCGGGAAGCGGGTTCGCGCTGCCCTCGCGCGCCGTGCTCCTGATCGGTGGACTGTGCTTCCTGGCGATGATGACGGAGGGCGCGATCGGCGACTGGAGCGGCATCTACCTCCGTCACGACGCTGGCGCGAGCGCCGCGGTGGCGGCGACGGCGTTCACAGGCTTCTCCCTCGGGATGGCCGTCGCGCGCCTCGGCGGCGATCTGCTCAACGAGCGCCTCGGCGCCCCGACGCTGATACGCGGCGGCATGGCGCTGGTGGCGGTCGCGCTCGGCGGCGTGCTGCTGATCGGAGAGACGGTGCCGGCCGTGGTCGGCTTCGCGATCTGCGGCCTCGGCATCGCGAACGCGGTGCCGCTGCTCTTCAGCGCGGCGGGACGGCTCGATCCGCCCGGTCCTTCACTGGCCGCCACGTTCACGATCGGCTACACGGGCTTCATCGTCGGCCCGCCCCTGATCGGTCTTCTCGCCGATCAGATCGGGCTGCCGAAGACGCTCGGGCTGCTCGTGATGGCGGCGCTCGCCGTAGTCGCGTTGGGCGGCCACGCGTCGGCGACGAAGCCGACGATGAGCTCTCCCGACGGCGATCTGCCGACTGTGGAGGCAGGCCGGCAGGGGCGCGATCAAGATGGAAACCCTGCGCATGGCCGGCGACGATGGCCGGCTTCTCAATCGGAGGAGGGAGTTACACGTTCTCCGAACGCGGCTCAGGCGTCAGTTGCATCACTGGCGCAGACCACTGTCTTGGTCTACGACCGACCGTACAACCTGACGTAACCTCGTCCAGATGGGTCGATTGATACTGAGGTACTTCCACTCAGGATCGAACGGCCCTGGCGCCCGTGACGAGGCGCTCCCGATCGAACATCCGAGAGACGAATCGCAGAACCAGCATGTCGATCACCAGCAGTCCGATCGCGAACATGACTGCGACCCTGAATGTCGGGTGGATCACACCGGTCCCCAGCAGGACGACCACGGCGAGAGGCGGAAAGCTCGCGACGGTTCCCAACTGCTGGGCGACGCGGACTTCGCTCGCCCGGACGGACACGGCCATTCCGACCACGATCGCCCAGCCGGCCAACAGGGGAGTGAAGAGGACGATGACGAGGAGTACGGGACCCTGGTGGAACACGCGCGCGGCGATTGCCGGATTGGCGAACAGCCGAACGACGGCAAGGAAGAGCCCGAACGCTGCGTAGGAGAGCGCCAACGTCGGAAGCATCACCGCCGCTGCCTTGCCCAGGATGAACTCCTGTCTGCGAATCGGCGTGGTCAGCAACGGCTCGAGTGTCCCCTGCTCACGCTCGCCGACAACGGCGTACGCCGCGAGCGTGGAAGGCATGATCACCGGAATCAAGAGCAACAGGAGCAGAGGAAGCGCGAAGTACTTGCCGCCCGCTGCGGACGGCGAGGCGAGGAAGACGGCAAGGGTGGGCTGGATGAGGAAGACGGCCGGCAGGATGACCATGGCCACGACGATCGACCGTTTGCGCCGGTAGTCCCGCAGCTCCTTGCGGACGACGGCGCGGACGCGCAGGGCGTCGACGCCCATCATTGCTTGCGGGCCTCGACGTCTTCGTCGATCAGCTCGAGGTACACGTCTTCGAGCGAGTGCTGCGCCTCGCCGATGGAGAGGACATCGGCTCCGGCGCCGACGAGGGCCCGTGCCACTTCGGGTGCGGCGACTCTCGGATCGGACACCGAGAGGACGTAGGAACCCGGATCTTCGGAGCGCCAGTCCTCGACGCCGGGGATGCGCGTGAAGAGCTGCTCGGGGTCGCTCAGCGGCACGAGGGTCTTGACGACGAGCGCCTTGTTGAAGAGCTGCTCTCGGAGATCCTCGGGCCGACCGACGACGCGCAGCGTCGTGTTCATGATCGCCACCCGGTCGCAGAGCTTTTCGGCCTCTTCGAGCCGGTGGGTGGTGAGAAAGATCGTCACTCCCTTCTGACGGAGCCCGTTGATGAGGTCGTGCACCTCGCGTGCGGCCACCGGGTCGAGGCCCGACGTCGGTTCGTCGAGGAACATGATCGCCGGGTCGCTCAGCAGCGTTCGGGCGAGTCCCACCCGCTGGCGGAGTCCCTTGGAAAGTCCTCCGCAGAGATCTCCCGCACGATCGCCGAGGTTGACGGCCTCGAGGGCGTCCCTGATCCGCGCCGCCGGCCGGTGCAATCCGTAGAGGCCGGCGAAGTACTCCAGGTTCTCGCTCACCGTCAGACGCAGGTAGAGCCCCGGCGCCTCGGGCATGACCGCAATGCGCCGGCGGATCTCCACTCCGTTCTCGGGGCGGAGCGGGATCCCCGCGACCGTGGCCGAGCCCGAGGTCGGCGCGATCAACGTGCCGAGCGCGCGCACCGTGGTGGTCTTGCCTGCGCCGTTGGGCCCCAGGAAGCCGAACACTTCCCCGTAGGCGACCTGGAAGGACACGTCCGAGAAGGCAGTCCGCTCGCCGAAGCGCTTGGTCAGCCGGTCGACGACAAGAGCGGGCTCGCGTGTCGTCGGCTTCGTGGGCTTCATCGGTCCACCTCTCCGCACCAAGCCTGCGACGTTGGAGATCGACCTCGCACTGGCCTTCGGTGCCTGGCCGGAGCCCAGGGTGAGCGAACGGAATCATCTCAGATCACCGGTACGTCGACCGCTTGCAGCGCCCTGCAGCTCCTGCTCGTTGTTCGCGCCAGGCGGGAACGGTAGGCTCGCAGGCTCGTGAGCATCCTCGGAAATCGCGTACTGCGCAAAGAAGACCCGCGCTTCCTCCGCGGCGAGGGCCGCTACGTCGAGAACCTGCCCCTCGAAGGCGCGCTCACCGTCACGTTCGTCCGCTCGCTGTTCGCGCACGCCCGCATCGCCGGTATCGATACCGCAGCAGCCGAGGCCCTCCCGAACGTGCAGGTGCTGACCGGCGCCGACGTCGACATCGGGCCGCTCACGCCGCCGCCCCTCCCCGGCCTGGAGCAGGGCATGACGCGCCCGCTCGTGGCCACCGACGTCGTCCGCTACGTCGGCGAGATCGTCGCGATCGTGATCGCCGAAGACCGCGCCGCCGGGGTGGACGCAGCCGAGCTCGTGCTCGTCGACTACGACCCGCTGCCGACCGTCGTCAGCCCACAGGAGGCCGCGAAGGACGAGGTGCTGCTCTTCCCCGCTGTCGGCACGAACGTCGCGGGCCACTCCGGCTCGCCCGAGCACGACGAGCACCTCTTCGACGACTGCGACGCCGTCGTCACGGACAGGCTCGTGAGCCAGCGCATGGCGCCGTGCCCGCTCGAGCCGCGGTCGGCCGCCGCCGAGCTCGGCCCGGACGGCCGCATCACCGCCTGGCTCTCGACGCAGACGCCGCACCAGGACCGGCTCGGGCTCGCAGGGGCGCTCGGGATGGACCCGTCGCAGATCCGTGTGATCGCCCCGGACGTCGGCGGCGGCTTCGGCGCGAAGCAGCTCAGCGTCGAGGAGGTGCTGCTCCTCTGGCTGACGCGCCGGCTCGGCCGGCCCGTCCGCTGGACCGAGACGCGCAGCGAGAGCATGGTCGCGCTGCATCACGGCCGCGCAGCGCACCTGGAGTTCACGCTCGGCGGCACGAAGGACGGCAAGGTGCTCGCCTACCGGCTCGGCATTCTCCAGGACAGCGGCGCGTACCCCGTGCTCGGCTCCTTCCTGCCGAACCTGACCGCGTTGATGTCGAGCGGCGTCTACGCAATCCCGCGGATCGAGGCCGGGGGTCGCTCGGTCGTGACGAACACGACGCCGATCACGTCCTTCCGCGGCGCCGGCCGGCCCGAGGCCTGCCAGGCGATCGAGCGGGCGATCGAGATGTTCGCGGCCGAGATCGGGATGGATCCGATCGAGGTCCGGCGCAGGAACTTCATCCCGAAGGACGCGTTCCCGCACACGACCGCCTCCGGCGCGACGTACGACTCGGGCGACTACGAGGGTGCGCTCGACCTCGCGCTCCACTCCGCCGGCTACGAGGAGCTGCGCGCCGCGCAGCGCAGCCGCCGTGAACAAGGCGGCGCGAAACAGCTCGGCATCGGCCTTGCGTCCTACATCGAGATCACGAACCCCGTGGCCGAGACCGAGTTCGGCGAGATCGAGATCACGGCGGAAGGCGGCGCGATCGTGCGTACGGGCTCCTTCTCGCACGGGCAGGGCCACGAGACGACGTTCGCGATGATCGCCGCCGAGCGGCTCGGACTGCCGATCGAGCAGGTCACGGTCGTCAAGGGCGACACGGACGACGTCGCCCGGGGCACCGGGACGTACGGATCGAAGTCGACGCAGCTCGGCGGCATGGCCGCGGGCCTGGCGGCCGACGATGTCGTCGAGCGCGCGAAGACGCTCGTCGCCGACTACTTCGAGGCAAGTCCGGCCGACATCGCGCTCGACCGGGCGCTCGGCCGCTTCCGTGTGGTCGACGCGCCCGAGCCGTCGCTCTCGTGGACGGAGCTCGCCTCGCGAGCGGCCGCCGACCAGCGGCTCGGCGAGCTGAAGGCGGCGCACGACTTCCAGGGCATCCCGACGTTTCCGTTCGGCGCGCACATCGCGGTCGTCGAGGTGGACGTCGAGACGGGGCAGGTCGAGCTGCTCCGGCTCATCGCCGTCGACGACGCGGGCACGCTGATCAACCCTCTCCTCGCGCAGGGCCAGGTGCACGGCGGCGTCGCAACCGGCGTCGCGCAGGCGCTCTACGAGAACTTCGTCTACGACGACGACGGGAACCCGCTCACGAGCACGTTCGTCGGCTATGCGTTCCCGTCCTCCGCCGACCTCCCGCTGTGGGAGGCGGTCGAGATGGAGACGCCGACGCCGTTGAACGCGCTCGGCGCGAAGGGAATCGGCGAGTCGGGAACGATGGGCTCGACACCCGCCGTCCACAACGCCGTCCTCGATGCGCTCGCGCCCTACGGCGTGCGCCATCTCGACATGCCCGCCAACGGCGAAAACGTCTGGCGCGCCCTCCAGGAGGCGAAAGCATGACGCGGATTGCACTCACCGTGAACGGCGCGTCCTGCGAGGCGGACGTCGAGCCGCGGCAGCTGCTTGCGTACTTCCTGCGCGACACGCTCGGACTCACCGGCACGAACGTCGGCTGCGACACGACCTCCTGCGGTGCCTGCACGGTGCTTCTCGACGGTGAGTCGGTGAAGTCGTGCACGGTGTTCGCGGTGCAGGCGGACGACTGCGCCGTGACGACCGTCGAGGGCATCGCGGACGGCGACGAGCTCCACCCGGTGCAGCAGGCGTTCCACGAGCAGCACGCACTGCAATGCGGCTACTGCACGCCCGGGTTCCTGATGGCGACGATCTCGCTCCTGAAGGAGAACCCCGACCCGTCGGAGGACGAGATCCGCCACGCGCTCGAGGGAAACCTCTGCCGCTGCACCGGGTACCACAACATCGTCCTGGCCGTCCAGGCGGCAGCGAGGGCCGGAGCGTGATCCCCGCTGCGTTCGAGTACGCGCGGGCGGGGAGCGTCGACGAGGCGGTGTCGTTGCTCGGCAGCGACGAGGACGCGAAGCTCCTCGCCGGTGGGCACTCGCTCATTCCCCTCATGCGCCTGCGCTTTGCACGCCCTTCGCTGCTCGTCGACATCGGCCGCCTCGACGATCTGCGCTACGTCCGGGACGGCGGCGAACGGATCGCGATCGGCGCGCTCACACGGCACGCACAGCTCGTCCGCGATCCGTTGCTCGCGCAGCACTGCGCGCTGATCGCGGAGGCCGCCGCCGGCATCGGCGACGCGCAGGTCCGCCACCGCGGCACGATCGGCGGGTCGATCGCCCACGGCGACCCGGCCTCCGACCTCGCAACGATCGTGCTCACGCTCGACGCCGAGCTTGTCGCGCGCGGACCCGATGGTGAGCGGACGATCCCCGCGGCGGAGTTCTTCGCCGGCATGTTCGAGACCGCGCTCGCGCGGCAGGAAGTGCTCACCGAGATTCGCGTGCCAAAGGTGGCGGCCGGCGTGTACCTCAAGGTCGAGCGTCGCGCGCAGGACTGGGCGACGGTCGGCGTCGCCGCGGCCCGCGTCGACGGGCACGTGCAGGTGGGCCTGACGAGCATGGGGCCGACGCCGCTACGGGCGCGGAGCGTCGAGGAGGCCGTCGCGGGCGGAGCCTCACCGGCCGATGCCGCCGCGCACACCGCCGACGGCACCATGCCGCCGAGCGACGTGAACGGAAGCGGCGAGTACCGCGCGCACCTCGCGCAGGTGCTCGTCCAGCGCGCGCTCGAGCAGCTCTAGGCCGCCTCTTCGTCTCGCCCCGGCGCGTCGAGCTCAGCCGACGTGCCAGGAGATCGTGCCGTTGTAGTCGTACTCGAGCTTCGACACCGTCTTGCCCTTCGGCACGCTGAAGCCGAGCCATCCTTTGGCGCACTGCAGCGGCCTGAGCGGCTTCAAGACCAAGGCCGGCTGGTTCGCCGCGGTCGTCGATTCGGCGACGGAACCACCGTGGGTGAGGCTCAGCGTGAACAGCGCCGGATCGATCGCCGTGTTTGCCGGCGTGTGCGCGCTCGTGCACACCTTGACCTCGAAGTCCGCCACCGCCTTGGACGAGGTCGGCGCATCGTAGGCCTCGAGCGTGAAGAAGTTCCCCGTGGGGCTGGTGCGTTCCGCCGGCAGCTTCAGCTTGGCCGGCGCAGACGTCGCCGGCGCGGCGAGCGACAGCGCCACCGCGGCGACTCCGGCGAGGAATCCGATCCGCGTCCCAGCCGGCAATGAGCGACGCGTGACGCGTGGTCGCATCGGTTTCCCTTCGGCTCGCGTTGCGCCTGCCTCGTCACGGCCGAGCCTATCCCCTACGGGGAACCCACTCACGCGGAGTGGGCGGCGTCGCGGAGCTCGGCGAACTGCTCGTCGGTGAGGTGGATCGTCGCGGCGGCGAGGTTGTCCTCGAGATGGGCGACAGTCGAGGTGCCGGGGATCGGCAGCATCACCGGTGAGCGCTTCAACAGCCAGGCGAGCGCCAGCTGCGAGGGGGTCGCGCCGTGCTCTCGGGCGAGCTGAGCGAGCGGTCCGCCCTCCGCGGCAAGCTCGCCGGTCGCAAGCGGGAACCACGGGATGAACGCGATGCCGTTGGCCTCGGCGTGCTCGAGCAGCCTCTCCGCCGAGCGGTTCACGAGGTTGTAGAGGTTCTGCACCGACACGATCGGCGCGGTCTTCTGCGCCTCGAGGAGCTCCGCGACGCTGACCTCGGAGAGGCCGATGTGACCGATCTTCCCTTCCTCCTGCAGCAGCCTGAGCTCGCCGACCTGTTCGGCGAGGGGAACCTTCGGATCGATTCGATGGAGCTGGAACAGCTCGATCCGGTCGAGCCCGAGGTGGCGCAGGCTCAGCTCGCACTGCTGGCGCAGGTACTCGGGGCGTCCGACCGGCCGCCAGTCCCCGGGGCCGCCGCGGGTGAGACCCGCCTTGGTCGCGATCACGAGATCCGCCGGATACGGATGCAGCGCCTCATGGATCAGCTGCTCTGAGATGAACGGGCCGTAGGAGTCGGCGGTGTCGATCAAGGTGACGCCGAGCTCGACGGCGCGTCGAAGCACGCGAACCGACTCGTCGTGGTCCTTCGGTGGACCCCAGACACCCGGACCGGTGAGCTGCATGGCGCCGTAGCCGAGACGGTTGACGGTGACGTCGCCGCCGATCGTGAACGTGCCCGAGCCGGCTGCAAGCAGGCTTGTCATGACTTCTCCTTTGGGTTGTCATGCCGCGCACTCGGAACGTGCGCGGCGAGAAGTTCGTACGAGCGCAATCGCGCACCGTGATCGTGGATCGCCGCCGCGACGATCAGCTCGTCTGCGCGCGTCTCCTCGACGAACTCCTCGAGGCCGCTCCGAACCGTGCGGCTCGAGCCGACGAACGAGCGGCTCAGCATTTGCGACGCGCGCATCTTCTCCTCCGGGGTCCAGTAGCTCTCGATGTCGTCGATCGGGGGCGGCAACTGTCCGCGCCGGCCGCGCTGCACGTTCGTGAACGCCTGCTGCGCCGACGTGAACAGGCGCCCGGCCTCGGCGTCGTCCTCCGCCGCGATCACGTTCGCAGCCACCATCGCGTGGGGCTCGTGCAGCTGCTCCGACGGCTGGAAGCGGTCGCGGTAGATCTCGAGCGCCGGGAGCAGCGCCTCGGGCGCGAAATGCGACGCGAAGGCGTACGGCAGGCCGAGTGCCGCGGCGAGCTGCGCCCCGTAGAGGCTCGAGCCGAGGATCCAGAGCGGCACGTGCGAGCCCATGCCCGGAATCGCGCGCACCGCTTGGCCCGGCTGCGGATCGTCGAGCAGCATCCGCAGCTCGAGGACGTCCTGCGGGAACGTGTCGGAGCCCGGATGGTCGCGGCGCAGCGCGAGCATCGTCAGCTGATCGGTGCCCGGCGCGCGGCCGAGGCCGAGGTCGATGCGGCCGGGATGCAGCGCCGCGAGCGTGCCGAACTGCTCTGCGATCACGAGCGGCGAATGATTCGGAAGCATGATCCCGCCGGCGCCGACGCGGATCGTGTCCGTGCCGCCGGCGACGTGGGCGATCACGACGGCGGTCGCTGCGCTCGCGATGCCCGCAGCGTTGTGATGCTCCGCAAGCCAGAAGCGCTCGTAGCCCCACCGCTCGGCATGTTGCGCAAGGTCGAGCGAGTTGCGCAGCGCACCAGACGCCGTGCCACCCTCGACGATCGGCGCGAGATCGAGGATCGAGATCGGTGGCAGCGCCGGCACTCGTCGCTCAGTCGTCGACCGGTGTGCGGCGTGAGCCGAAGCGCTGCCTGCGGAGCGCCTGCATCGCCTCGTAGAGCTGCTCCTCGTCGAGAGGCGGCTCGACCTGGGGCGTCGCCGACTCGGCGCGTAGGCCGTCGAGAAGCCACTGCAGGTGTCGTCGCCAGGCGTTCGGCGCGACCTCGGCCGTCGCGTCGATCAGCGGGGCGAACGACCACGAGAGCAGTGAGAGGTCGGCAAGCGTGAAGTCGCTGCGGAGCCGGCCCTGCGCGCGTGCGCGTTCGAGGACGTCCTCGAACAGGCGGCGCATCTCCTGCCGCACGTCCGCGAGACGGCCCGCGCCCGGTGGATAGCGCATGAGCACGTCCTTGAGCAGACGGTCGGCAGCCTGGAGCTCGAGTGTGCGCTCGAGGAACGCGACGAGCGCCAGCCAACCGTCGGGCTCGGCCGCCGCCGCCTGGGCGACGGCGACGAAGTCGCCGATCCGGCGTTCGAACACCGCCTCGACGAGCGCGTCGCGCGTTGCGAAGTGCCGGTAGAGGGTGCCGATGCCGAGGCCCGCCCGCCGCGCGATCTCCTCGAGCGACGCGTCGACCCCCTGCTCGGCGAACACCTCCTGTGCTGCTGCCACGAGCAGCTCGTGGTTGCGGCGCGCGTCGCGTCGCTGCCCCGCCTGCTCGCCCGTGATCCCGGTCATGCGCCAACGATACCAGAATCGGAGGGCGCCTCCGTTTCTGTGCTACCGTCTGGCGATGCTCGGCCTCGCCCGCTGGTGCTCGACCCATCGTCGCAGCGTCGTCCTGCTCTGGATCGTCGTCCTCGTCGCCGTGGGCGCGGCCTGGCAGGGGCTCGGCAGCCACTACTCGAGCAACTTCACGCTCGGCCGCACCGGCTCGCAGCGGGCCGCCGACCTGCTCAAGAGCCGCTTCCCGGCCCAGTCCGGCGACTCGGATCAGATCGTCTTCAAGGCGCGCACCGGCACGCTGAACGATGCCGGCGTCCGCGCCGCGATCGCGCCGATGCTGGCCGATGTCGCCCGGTTGCCGCACGTGGCCACCGTGATCGGCCCCTTCGACCTGAAGGCCGGCACGCGCATCTCGAAGGACGGCCGGATCGGCTTCGCCACCGTCCTCTTCGACGAGCGCGCGAACGTCCTTCCGATCCCCGCGACCAAGACGGTGATCGCCCATGCCGAGAGCATCCGCTCGCAACGCCTCGAGGTCGAGCTCGACGGGCAGGCGATCGAGCAGACCGAGTTCCAGCCGCCGAGCACGACGACCGGGCTCGGCATCCTCGCCGCGATCGTCGTCCTGCTGATCAGCTTCGGCTCCTTCCTGGCGATGGGGCTGCCGATCGTGACCGCGCTCTTCGGGCTCGGTACGGGCATCGCGTTCATCGGGATCGGAACGCACGTCCTCGACATGCCGAGCTTCGCGCTCGAGCTCGCCGGGATGATCGGTCTCGGCGTCGGTATCGACTACGCGCTCTTCATCCTCACCCGCTTCCGCGAGATCTACCGCGAGAACGGCGGCGACGTGCAGCAGGCCGTCGCGCTCGCGATGGACACGGCCGGACGCGCGGTCCTCTTTGCCGGCGTCACCGTCGTGATCGCGCTGCTCGGCATGTTCGCGCTCGGCGTCAGCTTTCTCTACGGCCTGGCGATCGCAGCGTCGCTCGCCGTCCTGCTCGTCCTGAGCGCGTCGATCACGCTGCTGCCGGCGCTCCTGACGTTCTTCGGTCGCCGCGTCGGCGAAGGGGGCCGGCTCGCCCGCCGCCTCTCGCGCGGCGCGCGGCCCGCCCGGACGCGGCTCGGCTTCTGGGCGCGATGGATCGGCGGAATTCAACGCCGCCCCGCGCTGGCCGCGACCGCGGCCGCGGTACTGATGCTCGTGCTCGCGGCGCCCGCCCTGTGGCTGCGGCTCGGCTCGAGCGACACCGGCAACGATCCGTCGTCGTTCACGACGCGGCGCGCATACGACCTGCTCGCCCAGGGCTTCGGTCCCGGCTTCAACGGCCCGCTCTCGCTCGTTGTGAAGCTTCCGCATGTAGGCGACACCGCCGCGCTGAACACGATCAGCAGCGCCGCGCGCGGGACGACGGACGTGGCCGCGGTGGCGCCGCCCCGGCTGAGCCCTTCCGGCGACGCCGCGGTGATCAGCGTCTATCCCCTTTCCTCGCCGCAGAGCGCGACGACGACGACGCTCGTCAAACGCCTTCGCAACACGCTGCTCCCACCGATCGAGTCCCGTACCGGCGCGACCGTCTTCGTCGGCGGCGCGACGGCGACGTTCATCGACTTCTCCAGCGTGCTCTCGTCGAAGCTCTGGCTCTTCATCGGTGTCGTCGTCGCACTCTCGGCGCTTCTGCTGCTCGTCGTCTTCCGCTCGCTCCTCATCCCTCTGCAGGCCGCCGTGATGAACCTGCTCTCGATCGGCGCGTCGCTCGGCGTGAGCGTGGCCGTCTTCCAGTTCGGCTGGTTCCCGGGCATCGCGCCCGGCCCGATCGACGCGTTCGTGCCGGTGCTGATGTTCGCGATCGTGTTCGGGCTCTCGATGGACTACGAGGTCTTTCTCGTCTCGCGGATCCACGAGGAATGGACACTCCAGCGCGACTCGAGCGCCGCCGTCCGCGACGGCCTGGTCGGCACCGGGCGCGTGATCACCGCGGCCGCCGCGGTCATGGTCGTCGTCTTCGCGTCCTTCATGTTCGGCGGCGAGCGCGTGATCGAGCTGTTCGGGCTCGGACTCGCCAGCGCGGTCTTCCTCGACGCGCTCGTCATCCGCTGCATCCTCCTGCCCGCCGTGCTCGAGCTCCTCGGCGCGCGCACCTGGGCCTTCCCCGGCTGGCTCGACCGGCGCCTGCCGCGCTTCGCGATCGAACACGACGGGGCCATGCCGCGCGCATCGCTGACCCGGCCCGCGCTCGAGGAGGCGTAAACGACAATGGCGACGCCGGAGACCGACGCGCCGCTCGCCGGCCGCGCGCTCACGACGGTGTTCGTCGCGCTGATGCTCGGCATGTTCCTCGCCGCGCTCGACCAGACGATCGTCTCGACCGCCCTGCCGACGATCGTGGGCGACCTCGGCAGCCTCAACCACCTCTCGTGGGTCGTCACCTCGTACCTGCTCGCAACGACTGTGTCGACCCCGATCTACGGCAAGCTCGGAGACATGTACGGGCGCAAGCCCGTCTTTCTCGCCGCGATCCTGATCTTCCTCGCCGGCTCGATGCTCGCCGGCCTCAGCCAGTCGATGACCGAGCTGATCGGCTTCCGCGCGCTCCAGGGAGCCGGCGCCGGCGGCCTGATGGTCAGCGCGCAGGCGATCATCGCGGACATCGTCCCGCCCAGGCAGCGCGGCCGCTACATGGGACTGATCGGCTCCGTCTTCGCCGTCGCCTCGGTGGCCGGACCGCTGCTGGGCGGCTTCTTCGTCGACCAGCTCTCGTGGCGCTGGGTGTTCTACGTCAACATGCCCGTCGGCGCGATCGCGATCGCGATCGTGATCTTCCGGCTGCACCTGCACACGCCCCATACGCGTCACCGCGTCGACTACGTCGGCGCCACGCTGCTCACCGGCGGCGTCGCCGCGTTGATCCTGCTCACCACCTGGGGCGGCAGCGAGTACGCCTGGGGATCGTCGACGATCGTCGGGCTCGGCATCGCCGGCGTCGCCCTGCTCGCCGCCTTCGTGTGGCAGGAAGGACGCGCCGCCGAACCGATCGTGCCGCTCACGCTCTTCCGCTCGAGCGTCTTCAACGTCTCGAGCGCCATGGGCACGACGATCGGGATGGCGATGTTCGGCGCGATCATCTTCATCCCGCTCTACCTCCAGCTCGTCTACGGCGCCAGCGCGACCGGCTCCGGACTCCGCATGCTCCCGCTCATGGTCGGCCTGCTCACCGCCGCGATCCTGTCGGGCCGCGCGATCAGCCGGATCGGCCGCTACCGGGCCTTCCCGATCGCCGGTACCGGGATCCTCGTCGTCGGCATGTTCCTGCTCTCACGGCTCGGCGTCGCCACCGCGCCCTGGCTCGCCTCCGTCTACATGCTCGTCGTCGGAGTCGGGATCGGACTCGTGATGCAGGTGCTCGTGCTCGTCGTCCAGAACGACGCCCGGCCGGAGAACATCGGTGTCGCCACCTCGACCGCCACCTTCTTTCGCTCGGTGGGCGGCGCCTTCGGCGTCGCGATCTTCGGGGCGATCTTCGCCGCGCGACTCGCCGGCCAGCTCGCGCACTTCCCGCGCAGCGTCGTCGCGCGCCTCGGCAGCGGCGTCCAGCTCAGCCCGGCCGCAGCCAAACAGCTGCCGACGAAGATCCACGCCGACTTCCTGCAGGCATTCGCCCACTCGCTCCACGGCGTGTTCCTCTGGGGCGTGGCGATCGCCGTCGTCCCGTTCGCCCTCTCCTGGTTCCTCAGGGAAGTCCCGTTGCGCACCACGCTGCACGCGTCTGCGGAGCTCAGCGCAGAGGAGGCCGCGGCGGGCGGCTCGATACCGGAAGAGATCGTCCAACCCCACGTGCACCAAAACCCGACACCACAGGAGAGCTGAATGACCGCCTTCACGACCGTGAACCTCAGAGAGATCGAGGACTCCGCCGGTGAGCGTAGCCCCGACCTCGAAGCGCGCTTCGCGCGCAAGCACCTCGACTCCGAGCATCTCGGCGTCAGCTTCTTCCGCTACGCGCCTGGCTTGCGCAGTCCGATCGGCCACAGCCACCGCGAGCAGGAAGAGGTCTACCTCGTCCTCAGCGGCTCCGGGCGCATGAAGCTCGACGACGAGATCATCGAGCTCCGCGCCTGGGACCTCGTCCGGGTCGCACCGCAGACCGTTCGCGCGTTCGAGGCCGGCGCCGACGGGCTCGAGGTGGTCGCCGTCGGGTCGGATCGACCGGAGGGCGGCGACGGCATCCCTGCTCCGGACTGGTGGACCGACTGACGGCATGAGCGCGCGGCTTCGACGCCTGCGCGGCGCTGACCGGACATGATTCGAGAATGGCCCTACCGCAACCCGTGACAGAGCCGATCACGCGCGACGCGATCTTCCTCGTCGTGACCGTCAATCGGGCCGCCGACAGCCGCGATGTCGTGCGCACGCTCTGTGGCGGGCTCGCAGGACTCGTCCGCGCCGTCGCAGCGCGCGATCACGAGGGCCGACTCTCGTGCGTCACCGCCTTCGGCTCGGAGGCGTGGGACTTCCTCTTCGGATCGCCACGGCCGGCGGAGCTGCGCGTCCTGCCCGAGATCGGCTAGGCCCCACGGGTCTCGGTCTCGACGCCGGGTGACGTTCTCTTCCACATCCGGGCCGAGCGAAAGGACATGTGTTTCGAGCTGGCGCTCCAGATCATGGCCCGGCTGAAAGCGGCAGCCACGCCGGTGGACGAGGTGCACGGGTTCCGCTACTTCGACGACCGCGACCTCACCGGCTTCGTCGACGGCACCGAGAACCCCGTCGGAGCGGAAGCGGTCGACGCCACGATCGTCGGCGACGAGGATCCCGCCTTTGCCGGAGGCAGCTACGTGCTCGTACAGAAGTACGTGCACGACCTGCCGAAGTGGGGCGCGCTCGCGACGGAGGAGCAGGAGCGGGTGATGGGCCGGACGAAGCTCTCCGACATCGAGCTCGACGACGCGGTCAAGCCGAGCAACGCGCACAACGCCCTCACGGTGATCGAAGAAGACGGCGTGGAGGTCGACGTCCTTCGCCACAACATGCCGTTCGGACCCGTGACGAACGGCGACTCAGGCACGTACTTCATCGGCTACGCACGCTCACCCCGCGTGCTCGAGCAGATGCTCGAGAACATGTTCGTCGGCCGGCCGCCCGGCAACTACGACCGGCTCCTCGACTTCACGCATCCGGTCACCGGCACGAACTTCTTCGCGCCGGCCGCGTCGTTCCTCGACGCGGTCGACGCGTAGACGGCGCACGCCTAGCGCCCCATCCTCGTGCGACGGCGTATCCCCAGGCGCGCCTGCACGGCTTTGTCCTCCTGCCCGTCCTTCACGGCCGCCCAGAAGAACAGTCCGATGACGAACAGCACCGGCAGGGAGACGAACACAGCGACGAGGATGACGGCGACTGTGCTCATGCACCCCACGATGCTCCTCGGACGAACCGATGTCCAGTCCGGGGCCGATTGACTCTTCGCAGGGAAGGCGCGTAGCGTTGGCGCGGGCAGGCCCCGAGAGAGGAGCACGACGTGCGCCATACGATCGAAGGGACCACGATGCCTGTCCTCAAGCTCGACCTCGATCCGGGCGACAAGATCGTCGCGGAATCGGGCGAGCTCTCCTGGCTGAGCGCCGGGATCGACCTGTCGAGCGGGCTCGGCGGCGGTGCATCGGCGGGCGGTTTGATGAACGCGATGAAGCGGAAGGTGGCCGGGGGGTCGCTGTTCATGACGGAGTACACGGCCCGGGAGCCGGGCGAGCTCGCGTTCGCGGCGCGCGTCCCCGGACACATCGTGCAGGTCGACGTCGACGGGAGCCACGAGTACCGCATCCATCGCCACGGGTTCCTGTGCGCCACCGGCGGCGTCTCCCTCGAGCTCGCGTTCCAGCAGAAGTTCAGCTCGGGCCTGTTCGGCGGCGACGGCTTTCGCCTCCAGAAGCTCGTCGGCGAGGGTCTCGCGTTCGTCGAGCTCTCGGGCGAGCTGATCGAGCGCGAGCTCCAGGCCGGCGAGGTGCTGCGTGTCCATCCCGGACACGTCGGCATGTTCGAGCCGGCGGTGTCGTTCGAGATCACGACGGTCCCCGGGATCGCGAACAAGCTGTTCGGCTCGGACGGCCTCTTTCTCGCGAAGCTGACCGGACCGGGGCGCATCTGGCTGCAGACGATGCCGCTGCCGGTGCTCGCCTCCGCGCTCGCTCCCTACCTCGCCGCGAGCGGCGGCACCGCAGCCGGCGAAGGCGCGCTCGCGGGAGTCGGCGCGGCCAAGCTGATCGGCGGTCTTCTCCGCGGCGAGTAGCGCCGTCGTGCAGCCGATGAGTTTTCGGCCCCGGCGGCGTCTGTGTCTCGATGGCCGCGCGCGTGCCACGAACGATCAGGTTTGCGGTCGAAGGCCCGATCGCGCGCGACGACCTGCCGGGGCTCTACGCGCGCATCTGCGGCCTGCTCGAGCGGAGCCGGCCGCAGCTCGCCTGGTGCAACGTCGGGGGAGTCGCCCCTGACGCCGTGACGGTCGAAGCCCTGGCCAGGCTTCAGCTCGCCGCGCGGCGGTACCTGTGCCAGGTACGGCTGCGTCACGCCTCGCCCGAGCTGCTCGACCTCGTCGCCTTCATGGGGCTGGAGGATGTCCTGCCGGAGTGAGGCTTACGACTCGAGCCTGGCGGGCATGCCGAAGAGCGGGAACACGCGCGCGGTGTCGAGGAAGAACGTGAACTCCGCCACCCGGCCGTCCTCGATCTCGAGCACCTGGAGCGCCCACGGGTCGTACCCGCCGTCGGGGCTCGGCTTGTACTGCGCGAACGCGGGCGAGCCGTTCGCCGACGTCGTCGGGATCACGCGCGAGCCGCGGCAGCCGATGCCGGGACCGAACCACCAGGTGAGGATGTCGTCGCGACCGCGGAGCCACATGTCGTACGGCGGCATCGACTGCGTCGCGTCCTCCTGGATCAGCGCGGTGAGCGCGTCGATGTCGTACGCCTCGAAGGCTGCGACGTAGCGCTCGAGCATCGCGCGATCGACCTCGCGCGCGTCGACCGCGTGCACGTTCGCCGCTGCGAGCGTCGCGCGTGCGCGCTGGAGGGCGCTGTTGACGGACGCGACCGACGTGTCGAGCAGCTCTGCCACCTCCGTCGCCTGCCAGCGGAGCACTTCGCAGAGGATGAGTACGGCGCGCTGGCGCGGCGGCAGGTGCTGAAGCGCGGCGACGAACGCAAGACGGATCGTCTCGCGCTCGACGGTGGCGTCCGCCGGATCGGGCATCGGCTCGATCCACGTCACCTCGGGCAGCGTGTGCAGGTTCTCGAGGATCGGCTCGCGCGCCGGCCCGAGGTCCATCGGCCGCGCGCGCTGCTGCCCCGCCTTCAGCATGTCGAGGCAGACATTCGTCGCAATCCGATACAGCCATGACCGCAGCGCCGCGCGTCCCTCGAAACGCTCGAGGTTGCGCCAGGCGCGGACGAGCGCATCCTGCACGGCGTCCTCGGCGTCGAACGGCGATCCGAGCATGCGGTAGCAGTAGGCCGTCAGCTCGGCGCGGTGCTGCTCGAGCTCGCCGAAGACAGGTGCTGCGGTCGCGGACGACTCCGCCATCGACAGGGATCGTATGCCCCCATTCAGGGTCGATGCCATGTCCTTGAGACTGGAGCTCGTGGCTAAACTCATCGCGAGAGGCGACGATGAGTTTCGACGGCCGCTCCGGTCTCACCGTGAAACCGCAATTCGACGAACCGGAGGATCCAGCATGAACACGGGCCTGCTCGCTCGCCTCGGCCACTTCGTGGCCCGTCACCGCGCCGCCGTGATCGGGACATGGATCGTGCTCACCCTCTTCGGCGGCTTCGCGGCCGGACAGGTGTCGAAGCGCTGGTACCAGGGCTTCTCGATCCCCGGCAAATCCGCGTACGAGGCGAACCAGCGGACGCTCAAGACCTTCGGGACCGGCATCCGGCCGCCGAACGTCGTCGTCTTCCACACGAGCGGCGACGCGACGAAGAGCGGGGCGATCCGACAGGCGATGCAGCGCGCCGCGGCGACGATGCCGGGTGCGCTCACGAGCTCGTACTTCTCGACCCACAACCTCATGTACGTGTCGCGCGACCGGCACACGACGTTCATGAACGTGTATCCGCCGGGCCCGTCGACGTTCTCGACGAAGAGCCACGCCGAAGGGATGCGCCAGGCCGCGGCAGCCGGGCTGCCCCCAGGCGTCTCCGTGCAGGTGACCGGCCACGATCCGCTCGAGGAGGCGAGCACGCACGGGACGAGCGGCAGCTCGAGCGTCCTGCTCGAGGGCGTGGTCGGCGGCCTCGGCGCGCTCGTGATCCTGCTGTTCGTGTTCGGGACGCTGCCGGCGATCTTGATGCCGATCGTCGTCGCCATCGCCGCGATCCTCAACACGTTCACGCTGATCTGGGCACTGACGTACATCACGAACGTCTCGATCATCGTGCAGTTCCTGATTGCGCTCGTCGGGCTCGGCGTCGCGATCGACTATGCGCTGCTGATGATCTTCCGCTTCCGCGACGAGCTGCGCGACGGCAACGACGTCGAGTCGGCGCTCGTCGAGACGATGACGCACGCGGGCCGCTCGGTGATCGTCTCCGGCTCCACCGTCGCCGTCGGGCTGCTCTCGATGATCCTGCTGCCGCTGCCGTTCATCCGCTCGATCGGCATCGGCGGCATGCTCATCCCCGCCGTCTCGGTGCTCGCGGCGATCACGCTCCTGCCGGCGCTGCTCGCGACGCTCGGCACGCGCATCAACCGCGTGCGCGTGATGCCGAAGCGCTTCGTCGACCGCGGCCACCCGGAGGACGGCGCGTGGGGTCGCTGGGCGCGCTTCGTGCTGCGCCGGCCGGTTCCCGTCGCCGTCATCGGGCTCGTGATCGTCGGCGTGCTCGTCGCGGTCGGCACGCGGTTGAACCCGAACGAGTCGCAGCTCAAGAACTTCCCCGGCGTCGGCACCGCGATCGCCGGACGGCAGATGCTCGCCGACGCCGGCATCAGCCCCGGCGTGATGAAGCCCTTCGACGTGCTCGTCGAGCACGGCGGCAACGCCAGGTCGGTCGCCGCCGCGGTGCGTTCGGTTCCCGGCGTGGTCGGCGCAGTCGCGCCGGCGGCGTGGCATCGCGGCCAGACCTCGCTCGTCGAGGCGTTCCCCGCCGTCGACGGCGCGGCGCCCGGCATCCAGGGGACGATCAACCGCGTCAACCAGGCGCTCAAGGGCACGAGCGGCACGCTCGGCGGCGTCGCCGCGGCCGACCGCGACTTCGTCCACGCCGTGTACGACAACTTCCCGTACGTGCTCGCGTTCGTCGTGATCCTGACGCTGATCCTGCTCGCCCGGGCGTTCCGCTCGATCGTGCTGCCGATCAAGGCGGCGATCCTCAACCTCATCTCGCTCGGCGCCGCCTTCGGGATCGTCGTGTTCATCTTCCAGGAGGGCCACGGCTCCTCGCTCTGGAACATCACCGCCACCCAGTCGATCACCGCGTGGATCCCGTTGATGATCTTCGCCTTCCTGTTCGGGCTCTCGATGGACTACGAGGTCTTCATGCTCACGCGCATCCGGGAGGCCTACGACGAGACCGGGTCGACGGAGAAGGCGATCGAGCTCGGCCTCGCCCGCACCGGCAAGCTCGTGACGAGCGCGGCGTTGATCCTCATGTTCGCGTTCCTCGTGCTCTCGTCGAGCCCCGGCTTCGAGATCAAGGAGTTCGCGATCGGCCTCGCGGCCGGGATCATCTTCGACGCGACGGTCATTCGCGCCCTGCTCGTGCCGGCGCTGATGCGCCTGCTCGGGAGGGCCAACTGGTGGATGCCGGACTGGACGCGCGCCGCCCTCTTCATCCGGCGCGAGGAGCGCCGGCAGGAGGTCGCCTCCGACAATGCCTGAGCGGCGCCGCACCGATGAGTTTCGCCTCGTCGCGACGTCGAAGGGCTGACAGACTCCATCCACCACGAAGCTGGAGGTAACGACCGATGTCGCAGACCGTTCTCCTCGTCGGCACGCGCAAGGGCTGCTTCATGCTCGTGAGCGATCGCGATCGCCGCGACTGGGAGATTCGCGGCCCGTTCTGTGAGGGCTGGCCGATCTACCACGCCGTCTACGCTCCGGATGCCGGCGCGATCTACGCGGCGGCGGCGAGCGAGTGGCACGGCGCCGGCGTCTGGCGCAGCAACGACCTCGGCGAGACGTGGGAGCTCTCGAGCGAAGGCCTTGCCTATGCGGAGGACGGCCTCAAGCTCTCGAAGATCTCCGGCCTGACGGCGACCCCCGGCCGGCTGCTCGCCGGGGCGGAGCCGGCCGGCGTGTTCGAGAGCCGCGACGGGGGCGTGACCTGGTCGCTGCTCAGCACGCTCGCCGGCCAGCCTGGGCGCGGCGACTGGAACGATCCGGCCAACCAGCCTCCGGGCCATCTCGGGTTGCCCGCGATCCTGCCCGACCCCGACGACCCGTCGCGCTTCTGGGCGGTCGTGCAGGGGGTCGGCATCTTCGAGACCGCGGACGACGGCGCATCGTGGACGCCGCGCAACCGCGGTCTCCGCGCCGACTGGCCGCGCGAACACGAGGAGATCGGGTTCTGCGTGCACAAGCTCGTGATGTCGCCGGCCGACCACCAGCGCCTCTACCAGCAGAACCATTGCGGCATGCATCGCAGCGACGACGGCGGCCACTCGTGGTCGGAGATCACCGAGGGCCTTCCCTCCGACTTCGGCTTCGCCGCCGCAGCGCATCCCCACGACCGGGACACGTTCTACGTGATCCCGCTCGATCCCGGCCACGGACGTGCCATGCCCGAAGGCCACGTGGCCGTCTGGCGCACGCGCGACGCCGGCGCGACGTGGCAGCGGCTTGACCGCGGGCTGCCGCAGCGCGACGCGCATGTCGGCGTGCTGCGCGAAGGGCTCGCGATCGACAGCCTCGACGTGCCGGGCCTCTACTTCGGCACGAGCACGGGCCAGGTCTTCGCGAGCGCCGACGAGGGCGAGAGCTGGAGCGAGATCGCGAGCTACCTCCCCGGCATCTCGTCGGTCGAGGTCGCCGTCATCGCGTGATCCGATGGCCGAGCTGCATCTCCCTGCCACGCTGCCGCCGCTCTTTCGCGACCTGCCGCGCCGGGTCGAGGTGGACGCGCAGACCGTGAAGGACGCGATCGAGCGCCTCGACGAGCTCTGGCCCGGCCTGGGCGACCGGCTCTGCGAGCCCGGACCTGTCCTGCGCCGGCATATCAACGTCTACGTCGACCGCGAGCGCGCAGGCCTCGAGACGGCGCTGGACGCACACTCGCGCGTCGACGTGATCGCGGCGATCAGCGGCGGCTGACCGAATCCCGGCGCGCCTGCAATCCTCTGCTGCGAAGGACATGATCGCCCGATGTTCCAGAACGACGAGCGCCTGACCGAGCTCGTGCTCGAGCATTGCCGGCGCCGGTTGGCGCTGGCCGAGCTGCCGATCGGCTTCGGCGGAACGCGGCCGCCGGACGCCGACGCGCTCGACGGCCTGCTCTGCGAAGAGGGCAACGACGCGTCCCACGTGCTCGACGTGTTCGTGAACGAGTTGTCGAGCTCGGTGCTCGCCTCGGACAGCGCCCGCTATCTCGCCTTCATTCCGGCGGCGCCGACGAAGGCCTCGCTGCTGTTCGACATGATCGTGTCGTGCTCGTCGTTCCCGGGCACGTCGTGGTTCGAGGCCGCCGGCGCGGTCATGGCGGAGAACCAGGCGCTGCGACTGCTCGCGGATCTCGCCGGGCTGCCGCCCGAGGCGGGCGGCTGCTTCGTCTCCGGCGGATCGGGCGCCAACCTCTCCGGCCTCGTCGTCGCGCGCGAGACGCAGGCGCGCCGCCGGGGAAGCGACCCGCGCGCCCGTGCGCGCGTCGCGATCAGCGCCGAGGCGCACGCGTCGGTCGGGCTGGTGCTACGCGTGATCGGCGTCGAGACGCTGGAGATCCCGACCGAAGACCATCGCCTCACCGGTCACGGGCTGCGCGCTGCGCTCGACGCCGATCCGCAGGCCGACGACGTCTTCGCGGTGGTTGCGACCGCCGGCACGACCAACGCGGGGATCATCGACGATCTCGCGGGCGTCGCCGACGTCGCCGGCGAGCGCGACCTGTGGCTGCACGTGGACGGCGCATACGGCGGCGCCGCACTGCTCGCACCGTCCGCGCGCGACCGCTTTCGCGGCATCGAACGCGCCGACTCGTACGTCGTCGATCCGCACAAGTGGCTCTTCGCTCCCTACGACTGCGCGGCCGTCCTCTACCGCGAGCCCGAGCTCGCGAAAATGGTCTTGGCGCAGCACGCCTCGTACCTGGACGTCTTCCACACCGATGCCGACGACGAATGGAACCCCGGCGACTATGCGTTCCACCTCACGAGACGCACGCGCGGACTGCCTTTCTGGTTCTCGCTCGCGGTGCACGGAATCGGCGCGTACCGCGAAGCCGTCGAGAAGGTGCTCGCAACCACGCGCGCATGTGCCGGGTTGATCGAGCGCGCACCGCAGCTCGAGCTGCTCCGCGATCCCGAGCTCTCCGTCGTCCTCTTCCGTCGCAACGGCTGGGGCGAAGACGACTACGGCGCATGGTCGAGCCGGCTGCTCGCCGAGCAACGCGCGCTCGTGACGCCGACGCGCTGGGAAGGCGAACCGGTGGCGCGGCTCGCGTTTCTCCACCCCGAGACGACGGTCGCGCTCGTCGAGGAGATCCTCGCCGCGACCGCCTAAGGGGCGCTAGACGATCCAGGCGCAGCCGTCCCAGTACGCCTCGACGCGACGCGGGTGCCGCCTCAACTCGAGATGCAGCTCGGTCGGCGGCGCACCAAGGCGTGCAGGAAGGAACAGCTCGAAGCCGGCCGCATCGCCGGCACGCTCGAAGTCGATCGCGGGAGGAGGCTCGGTCGCCGACGCGAGCCTGCGGAGGCCGCCGCAACAGCGGCTCCGCTTCACCCACACGTACAGGCGCCCGCCCTGCTCGTCGATGAAGTCCGAGGCCGGGCCGGAGACGACGAGGCGCATAGCCAAAACTATGCCACCGGCTTGGGGCCGACCGGCTCGCGCGGAATCCTCGGCGCGCTCACAGGTGGAACGGCGGCGTCGGCAGGCCGGGTCCGCCCAGTACCGCATGCGCGTCCTCGACCGAGCGGAGCCACTCGTACGTGACGCCCTTCGCGTGGTTGCACGCGATGCCGGCCGCCGCCAGCCGGTCGAGGCCGCGCGCGTGCATCTCCCCCGGGGAGAAGGTCGCGTCGTCGACGACGACGCAGGCGAAACCCTGCTCCTGGAGGCCGATCGCCGACTGCGCGACGCAGACGTCGGTCTCGCACCCGACGACAACCGCTGTCCCTCGTCCGGTCGCGCGCACGGCCGCAAGGATCTCGGGCGTCCCCGCGAGCCCGAACGTCGGCTTGCGCAGCACGGGCGTCTCCGCCGGGAGGCGCTCGGCCACGCGCGGGTCGGTCGGGCCGTTCCGCTCGGGCTCCTCCTCGGTCGCCACGACCGGGATTCCGAGCCTCACGGCCAGTGCCACGAGCCAGGCCATGCGATCCAGCGCCGCGCCCGCGGCGGCGGCGTCCTCCTTCGTAAACCAGGCCCTGGCGAGGAATCCGGCCTGGACGTCGACGACGACGAGCACCGCGTCATCCCGTTCCAGGAGGCCCATGCCGCAATCATCTCGATTTGGGGTAGGGAAAAGGCCGATTTCGGCCGAAAAGGGTGAGAGCGCTCGAGCGAAGGCGGCAGCGGCCCCTGCGCCCAGGCGGCTCGACATGGCTTGGCGCCCTTGAATGCCTGCGACTCCCCATCTGAACACCGTCGGCCCCTCCGCGGAGCGGCCGCACGCGTCGGCGTCCTCGCGCTGATCGCGGTCGCCGTCGGTGCGGCGGCGGTCCTGCTGCCGTCGCGACCGGCCCCCGCGCTCTCCACCTTCGTCGATCGCGCACTCGGCTCCCGCAGCGCCGACGCCTCGCTCGAGCGGCGACTTACGACGGGCGCCACGATCGCGATCGACCGGCGCGGCCTCGACGTCCACGTCGGCACCGCAACGATTGCGCTCGCGTCGCAGAGCACGACACGCGGAGCGTGGCAGCGGTATCGGACGGGAGTGATGCGCGACACGAGCTTCGGGCGCGAGTCGATCCTCTTCGGCATCAACCGGGCCGAGCAGTTCCTCACCGTCGATCGCCGCCAGGGCGCGCGCACGTGGAGCTGGCAGCTCGACGCCACGGCCGGCGCGCCGCACCTCGACGCGGACGGCGGCGTGACGTTCACGCGCGCGGGCCACGTCCTCGTGCGCATCCTCCCCGCCGAGATCCTCGACGGCCGTGGACGGAACGTCACGCCGGCCGGCGTGCGCTGGTCGCTCGAACGGCACGGCTCGGGCTGGCGGCTAGGCCTCCGCGTCGACGACGCGACGCTGCCGATGCCGTACCTGATCGACCCGATCGCGCTGATCGCGCCATGCGCGCTTCCCGGGCCGGGCGGGACGATGAGCTGCACCGCCGCGACGTCGACCGGCTCGTCGAGCCTCGGGATCACGGAGCCGTCGGCAGCGGTCTCCGGCGACGTGATGGTCGCGCAGCTCGTGATCCACTCGACGGGAGCGATCGCCGCGCCGAGCGGCTGGAATCAGATTGGCACGACGGCGCAGGACGCGGCCGCGCCGATCGAGCAGGCGGTGTACTGGCACCGCGTCGACGGGAGCGAGACGTCGCCGATCACGTTCTCGTGGGCGGGCGGCAACGCCGACGCCTCCGGCGGCATCGTCACGTACAAGGGCGTCGATCCGTTCGTCGGCTTCGACCAGGGCGCGGGCGTCACCTCGCTGACGAGCGGCGGCACTGCCGCAACCGGAATCCCGGCGGGTCTCGCCGTCACGACGTCGGCTGCGACCGAGATGCTCCAGGCCGCGTACGGCGTCGCGAACGGCGTCACGGTCTCCCAGACCGGCGGCGAGGGACTCGTCCGCGAGTGGACGGCCTCGTCCACCGGCGCGACAAACGTCACGGCCGGCTTCTCGGACGGAGTGCAAGCGGCGGCCGTAGCGTCGGGGAACAAGGTCGCGACCTGGGTCACGAGCTCGCTCTGGGCGGCGCACCTGTTCGCGCTCAAGAACGAGGCGGCCGACGGGTCGGGCACCGTCGCGGCCTCGTTCATCACCGCGTCGGCGTCGCAGACGGGGTTGACGGAGACGCTCACGTACACGCCCGGCGCCGGGAGCATGGCCAACGGCGACGTCTCGTTCCTCGTCCCCGCCGGCTGGACGGCGCCGCAGGCGACGACGCCGGCCGCCGCCGGCTACGTCACGGCCGCCGGCGGCAGCGGCGCGAACACGATCGCCGTGACGGGCGCCGGCCCGTGGACGGTCACGGTCTCGGGCGTCACGCTCAACCAGGGCGCGGCGGACACGCTCGTGATGACGTACGGCGACACGAGCGGCGGCGGGGCAGGCGCGACCGCGCCGGCGACGACAGGCGGCGCCGTCTGGACGACGAAGGAGCGCTCGTCCAGTCGCGGCGTGCTGACGAGTCTTACGGCGCAGCCGACGATCACGGTGCACGCGGCCGACGGCGGCGGCACCCTCCTGTCCGGCCTGACGGCGGTCTCCGGCTCGCAGTCGGGGCTGAGCGAGACGCTCAGGTTCACCACTCCCGTCGGCGGGATCTCGAACGGCACGCTCACCGTCGACGTGCCCGCCGGCTGGACGCCGCCTGCGACCGTCGCCGGCCCCGGCTTCACAATGTCGAACTTCGGCGTCGTCTCCGCCTCGGGACAGCGGATCACCGTCACGGGCGTCTCGCGCATCGCAGGGCAGACCGTGACCATCACCTACGGCTCAGGCGGAACCGCGACCGCTGCTGGCGGCCCGGGTGCGCAGACCTGGCAGTTCGACGAGGCGTCCACCGCCGGCGGCGTGCTCACGCCGATCGCCTTGCAGCGGTCGGTCACGATCTACGCCCCGGACGGCGCCGGCACCGCCTCGACGCCGACGACGAACGTCGCGGCGTCGCAGACGGGGAACACCGTCGTCTTCACATACACCGTCGCGGCCGGCGACACGTCGAGCGGCGGGATCAAGCTCACGATCCCGGCGGGATGGAGCGCCCCGTCGACGACCTCGAGCGCCGCCGGCTTCACGACCTCGAACGCCGGCACGCTCACGGTCGGGGCCCGCGTGGTGACCGTCGCGAACGTGACGCTGACCGCCGGGTCGACGGTGACGATCACGTACGGCGACACGAGCCTGGGCGGGCCGGGCGCGACCGCGACCGCGGTTGTGGGTGTGCAGACCTGGCAGCTCCAGGACCGCGCGACCGCCGGCGGCGTCTTCACGAACCTCGGCTCCTCACCCTCGATCACGGTGAACGCCGCGAACGGCTCGGGCACGCTGACGGCGTCGACCGGCAACGTCTCCGCCTCGCAAACGGGCCAGACGATCACGTTCACGTACACGGCAGCCGCCGGCGGCATGGTCGGCGGCACCGTCGCCGTCACCGTGCCGACCGGATGGACCGCGCCCTCGATGACGCTGACCGATCCCGGCTACGCGACCGCGTCGACCGGCGCCGTCTCGACGAGTGCGCAGACGATCACCGTCAGCGGCGTCACGCTCGCCGCCGGCGGGACGATGACGATCGTCTACGGCGACACCGGCGGCGGCGGCCTGGGCGCGACTGCCACGGCCGCAACCGGCGCTCAGACGTGGCAGGGGCAGGAGCAGTCGACGCCCGTCGGCGCGCCTGCGAACCTTGGCGCGTCACCCTCGATCACCGTGTACGCGCCGGACGGCTCGGGAGCGGCGGCGGCCTCGATCGCGGTCGTCTCTGCGGGCCAGACGGGGAACACGGTCAAGATCACGTACACGGTGGCGACCGGCAACATGCTGGCCGGCTCGCTGACGGTCGATGTGCCGTCGGGCTGGACGCCGCCGTCGACGGTGGCTGGGCCGGGCTTCACGACGTCGAACTTCGGAACCGTCGCCGTCGCGGGGCAGACGATCACCGTCACCGGGATCACGCGCAACGCCGGGCAGACCGTCGTCGTCACCTACGGGTCCGGCGGGACGGCGACCGCCACGTCGACGACCGGAGACCAGACGTGGCAGGTGCAGCAGGCGTCCACCGCCGCAGGCGTTCTCACCTCGATCGGCGCACCGCCGGCGATCACGGTCTACGCAAGCGACGGCTCGGGCACCCTCGCTTCCGCCACGACCGACGTGTCCGCGTCGCAGGCCGGTCTGACGCTCACCTTCACGTACACGGCGGATACGGGCGGCATGAACGGCGGCACGATCACGCTCGTCGTCCCGGCCGGTTGGAGCGCGCCGTCGACGAACCCGGCCGCCGCCGGCTTCGCGACCGCCCCCAGCGGCGGGACGCTCACCGTAGCCGGCCGGACGATCACCGTCTCCACCCTCACGATCGGCGCCGGCGCGACCGCAACCATCGCCTACGGCGCCGGCACGGGCGCGACGGCGACGGCGACGACGGGCACACAGATCTGGCAGAGCCAGGAGCGCTCCACCGCCGCCGGAGTCCTGACGAGCCTCGGCTCATCGCCGTCGATCGCGGTCGACGCCGCCGACGGCACCGGGACGATGACGGTACCGCCCACGAACGCCGGCAACGGCTCGGCCGGGAACACGCTCACGTTCACGTACACCGCCGCGGCCGGCGGCATGGTGGACGGCACCATCACCGTCGCCGCCCCCGCCGGCTGGAGCGCGCCCTCCACAACCTGGACGGATCCCGGCTACGCGACCGCGTCGACCGGCGCCGTCTCGGCCCTGGGGCAGACGATCACCGTTGACGGCGTCACGCTCGCCGGCGGCGCGACGATGACGATCGTCTACGGCGACACGAGCGGCGGCGGCCCGGGTGCGACCGCGGGGACCACCGCCGGCGCGAACAGCTTCCAGACCCAGCAGGAGTCGACCGCGGGCGGCGCCCTCACGACGATCGGCGCCTCCCCTTCGGTGAACGTCTACGCGGCCGACGGCTCGGGGACGATGACGACGCCGACGGCGAACGTCGGCAACGGCTCGACGAGCACGATCATCTTCACGGTCAAGGCGGCCGCCGCCGGCGGCATCTCGAACGGCACGATCACGCTGACGGCGCCAAGCGACTGGCCGGCCCCGACGGCGGGGAACACGACGTCGTCGCTCGGTACGCGCAGCTATGCCGGACAGACGGTGACCGTTTCGGGGCTGACCCTCGCCGCGAATGCAACGTTCACGATCACGTACGGACCGGCGTCGGCTCCGACGAGCGGCGGAGCGGAGACGTGGTCGGCAGCGGAGGCCTCGACGGCAGCCGGCACGCTGACGGCGCTCGCCGTCTCCCCGTCGATCAACGTCTACGCGAGCGACGGCTCGGGCACGCTCTCCGTCATGCCCGCGACGGTCGGCTTCGCCTCGCCCGGCAACACGGAGACGTTCACATATGCCGCGGACTCGGGCGGAACGAGCAACGGCGCCGTGTGGGTCGTCGTGCCCGCAGGCTGGAGTGCGCCGAGCACGACGCCCGGCAACGCCGGGTTCACGGTCCCGAGCACCGGCACGGTCTCGATCGCGGCACGAACGATCAAGGTGACGGGCGTGACGCTGGCCGCCGGCGCGACGTTGACGATCACGTACGGGAGCGGAGCTCCAGGCGCGACCGCGCCGGCTGCCGCCGGGCCGGCGGTCTGGCAGACGCAGTCGAAGGCGGCGACGGGCGGGACGCTGACGAATCTCGGCAGCTCGCCGAGCATCGCGGTCGCGCCCGCGCCCGCGTCGGCGCTCACGTTCCCGGTCGCCGGCCTCTACGGCACCGCGTCGTGGACGGCCGGCTGCGCCGGCGCCGGCTTCTGCGGCACCGCGACCGACAACTCGGGCGCCGGCATCCAGAAGGTCGAGCTGGCGATCCAGCAGGGCTCGGGCAACTACTGGGACGGCAGCTCGTTCTCGAGCGCGACGCCGGTGTTCGTGCCGGCGTCCGGCGGCTCGAGCTGGTCGTACGCTTTCCCGGCGTCGAGCTTCCCCACCGACGGCTCGTACACCGTGCAGACGCGGGCGACCGACAACCTCAACGGCATCGAGACACCCGCCGCGACGACGTTCACGATCGACCAGACGCCGCCGAGCGCGTTCTCGCTGACTGCGCCGACCGCGGGACAGGCGATCCGCAACGGACAGACGGCGTCGGTGCCGGGCGGAACGCCGACCGACGCGAACGGAATCGCGGGCGTCGCGTTCAAGGCGTGCGCGGGCGCGGGTGCGTGCACGTTCGCGACCGCGACGGTGACGGTCGGTTCCTCCACCGTCTCGCCCTACTCGGCGACCTGGAGCTCACAGCCGGCGGACGGCCCGTACACCGTGGTCGCGCGCGCGACCGACAACGCCGGCAACACGACCGACGCGGCGGGAGTCGCAGTCACCGTCGACAACACGGCGCCCGTGCACGCGCTGACGACGGCGAGCAGCAGCGGCGCGTACCTCTCGGGTGGGACGGTGTACTACAAGGGCAACGCTGCCGGGAGCTTCGTGCTCGACGACGCGCTGACCGACGCCACCTCGGGCCCGGCAAACGTCGGCTACCCGGACATCGCAACCGCGGGCTGGACGCATACCGCCGAGACAACGACGAGCGGGCCGGCGTATGCGTCGAGCACGTTCTCGTGGACGGCGTCGCCCTCGACGCCGAGCGGCTACGTCGTCACCGGCCATGACGTCGCGGGCAACCCTGCCGCACTGCCGCTCCCGTTCGTGAGCGACACGACCGCGCCCGCCGGGGGCTCGATCTCGGTCGCAGGCGGTTACACGAACGTCGCCTCCGCAGCGATCGCGCTCGACGACGGCACGGACGCACAGAGCGGCGTCGACACCGTCTCGGCCGGAAGCGAGCTTCTCCAGCGCGCGAGCGCGACGCTCGCGGGCGGCGCGTGCGCAGGCTTCGGCTCCTTCACGACGATCGCCACGCACCCCGGCACGAGCGCGACCGACACGGGCGTGAGCTCCGGCAACTGCTACCGCTACCGCTACGTCGTCCTCGACAACGTCGGCAACTCCGTCACGTACACGAGCGGCACCACCGTCAAGGTCGACACCGACGCGCCGAGCGCCTTCTCGCTCGCCGTGCCCGCAGCCGGCTTCGTGGGGCCCAGTGCGACCGTCTCGGCGACGGCCGCCGACACCGGCGGCTCGGGAATCGCGCAGGTCGAGTTCCGCTACTGCACCGGCGCGAGCTGCTCCTTCGCCTCCGGGACGCCGATCGGCTCGCCGGTTCCCACCTCCGGCTTTGCCTCGCAGCCGTGGGATCTCTCGAGCTTGACGGACGGCGCGCAGTACACGGTGGTCGCACGCGCAACCGACGCCGCCGGCAACACGACCGACTCCGCGCCGACGACACTGACGCTCGACAAGAGCGCACCGACGACGACGGACGACGCGCCTGCGGGCTCGCAGTCCTCCACGGTGACGGTCACGCTCTCGGCCGGCGACGGCTCCGGCTCCGGCGTCGCCTCCACGAGCTACCGCGTCGACGGGGGCGGCTGGCAGACGGGCACGAGCGTCGTCATCGCCGCGCCCGCCGACCACTCGAACGACGGCCCGCACACGATCGATTACGACTCCGTCGACAACGTCGGCAACGTCGAGACCGTCCGCCACGCCTCCATCACGATCGACACGCAGCCTCCGAGCGGCGCGCCGGCCGACCCCGGCTCTGTCCTCTCCGGCACGGTCGTGTTGTCGGATCCGTCGCCGAGCGACCCCGGTGCCGGCGTCGCGTCGGTCGCGTTCCAGTACTCGCCGCACGGCGCCGGCACGTGGACGACGATCGGCACCGCGATCTCCGCGCCGTGGTCGACGCTCTTCGACACGACGACGGTCACCGACGGGCTCATCGACCTGCGCGAGGTGATCTTCGACGCCGCCGCTCCGGCGAACGTCACGACGATCGACCTGCCGGGTCCAAAGGTGGTCGACAACACCGCGCCGAGCTCCGCCGCGGTGACGGCGCCCGCCCCCGGCGCGTATGTCGGCGGCACGGTGACACTGACCGGCGCGGCCTCCGACGCGACGTCGGGCGTCGGCCAGATGGTGTTCAAGGTGAACGGGACGGTCGTCGGCGCGTCCTCCGGCACGCCCGCGTCGGTGAGCTGGGACTCGACCTCGACGCCGGACGGGCCCGTGTCCGTCACGGTCGAGGCGAAGGACGTCGCCGGCAACGGGCCGACCGTGTCCTCATCCCGCACGATCGTCGTCGACAACCACCCGCCGACCGTGACGCTCGGCAGCCCGGGCGTCGCGCTTCGCGGCACCGTCGCGCTCACAACGACGACGTCGGCCGACACGACGCAGGTCACGTACGAGCGCAGCCCGGCCGGCATCGGGACGTGGACGACGATCGCGGTGGAGAGCACGCCGCCCTTCACGGCGAACCTCGACACGACGGCGCTCGCGGACGGGCTCTACGACCTGCACGCGATCGCGACCGACGGCGCGCACGAAGTGACGTCGAACGTCGCCACCACCCGGGTCGACAACACCGCCCCGGCCGGCTCCGTGACGGCGCCGGCCGCCGGCGCGACGATCGGCGGGCCGAGTGTGACGCTGAAGGCGAGCCCGGCCGACGGCGGCTCCGGCGTCGCAGCGGTGCAGTTCCGCGTCGACGGCACGCCGGTGGGATCGTCCGCGTCGGCACCCTGGACCGTCGCCTGGGATCCGTCGTCGACGCCGAGCGGCGCGCACACGATCGACGCGGTGGTGACGGACGGCGCCGGCAACACATTCACGACCGCGGGCGTGCCCGTCACGGTCGACTCGACCCCGCCCAGCGTCGCGCTCTCCGACCCTGGCACGCCGCTGTCCGGCACGGTCACGCTTCAGGCGAGCTCACCGGACCTGGACACGGCGCGCGTCGAGTTCCAGATCAGCCCCGCCGGCGCGGGCACCTGGACGACGGTCGCGACCGACGCGACGCCGCCGACGCCGTATTCCGCCGCTTTCGACACGACCTCGGTCGCCGACGGCCTGTACGACTTCCGCGCGATCGCGCACGACGGTGTCGGCAACGTCTCGGTGCCGAGCGTCGTCACCGCGCGGCGCATCGACAACACGCCGCCGGCGTTTGTCTCCGCCTCGCCGGCCGACGGCGCCACGATCGGCAGCGCGAGCACCGTGGCGGTCACGGCGAGCGAGGCGCTCTCGGCCGTTGACGGCGCGACGCTCGACGGCGCGGTGACGGCCGCACCCGCGATCGCCGGTGCCACCGCGACGTTCGCCACCGGCTCGCTCGGCGACGGTCCACACACGCTCGCGGGCACGCTCGTCGACTTCGCCGGCAAGACGTCGTTCTTCACGACGCATCTCACCATCGTCAGCGGCCCGGCGCCGGCCGACTGGCCGTACGTCGAGATGAACGCGCTTCCGAACACGACCGCGACGCTGACCTCGACCGACGGCGGCGCCACGGTCACGACGCGCAACATGCCCTCGAGCCCGATCGACCATCTCGTCCTGCGCATCGATCCGAGCCTGGCAGCGGTGGTCGGCGGCGGCTTCGCCACCGGCGCCCTCGTCTACGACGTCACGTGCTACTGGTCGCAGACCGGCGTGGAGCTGCACTCCTTCACGTCGCCGCTCGAGCTCGTCCTCGCGACCGCCGACCCCACCCTGGTGCCGGCGACGTTCGAGAACGGCGCCTGGCAGCCGATCCCTGCGGTGCCGACGGCGGGAGTTCTGCCGCCCGGATGGAGCGACGGGTACTTCGCCGGAGCGGGCGGCATCCACGTCCTCACCACCCATCTCACCGAGTTCACGCTGCTGCACGACCGTTTCCCGCCGCCGCCGCCGCGCGACGTGAACGGCGTCGTCGCAGCCGACGGGCTGACGCTCCGCTGGGCGCCGGGCACCGACCCGAGCGGCACGATCGCCCAGGTGCAGCTCTACATCGACAATCGCTGGATCCAGAACTTCAACGCGACGCAGTACGAGACGAAGCTGGGCTCGATCGCGGCCGGCGATCCGCGCACCTTCATGTTCACGGAGACGGATCTCGCGGGGAACACGAGTGCTCCGACGGTCGGCCTCCGCGCGCTGCCGTTGCTCACGGGACGCACCGTCACCGCTGCGACGCAGGCGCTCGCAGCGTCGGGCTTCACGGCCGGGTCGGTCGCGCGCGTGGAGTCATCTGCACCGCTGGACACGGTCATCGCGCCGACCGACGTCGAGGTGCTGCCGCTCGGCTCGGCGATCGATCTCACCGTCTCGGCCGGACCGTTCGCGGCCGCCGCGGCCGTGTTCCGGCTCCAGGCGCTCGCGCCGAAGGTCTTCCGGCCGACGGAGCGGCGCACGATCGTCGCATCGGTCGCCGCTACGAGGCCCGGCACGGCGACCGTCGTGCTGCTCGACGCGCAGGGACACCGGCTGGCCTCGTGGCGGCCGCGGCTCCATGCCGGTCTGAATCATCCGCGGCTCCTGCTCGCGACGCGGATGCGCAGGATGCTCATCCACCGCCCCGGCTCGTACACCCTCTCGTGGTCGGCACGGTCGACGTTCAACGGCGACCGCGCGACCGCCCGCAGGCGAATGCTCGTCGTCGTCGAGCAGCGGCGCCACGCCCAGCGCTGAGGTTTACGCGAGTATCCAGCACGTGCACATGCAGGGCATGTCCGACCGGATCGACCGCTTCCAGCAGCAGCATCCCTTGCTGGGGTTTCCGCTGGCGGTCAGGCAGAAGTACTCCGACGACCAGGGCGGCTATCTCGCCGCGACGATCACGTACTACGGCTTCTTCTCGATCTTCCCATTGCTGCTCGTCTTCACGACCGCGCTCGGCTTCGCTCTCCGCGGTCACGCGCACCTCCAGCACCGGATCGTCACCTCGGCGCTCGGTCAGTTCCCCGTGATCGGCCACGAGCTGCAGGCGCACTCGCTCCAGGGCAGCGCGTTCGCGCTCGCGTTCGGCATCGTGGCTGCGCTCTGGGCGGGGATGGGCGCAATCCTCGCCGCGGAGAACGCGATGAACCAGCTGTGGGGAGTTCCCTTCACGCGCCGTCCCGACTTCCTGCGTGCCCGCCTCCGCGCGGTGCTTCTGCTGGGCGCACTCGGCAGCGGCGTGCTCGTGGCAACCGTGCTGGCCGCGGTCGGCACCATGGGCGGCCGGTACGGAATCGCGTGGAAGCTCGCCTCGATCCTCCTCTCGCTCCTGCTCGACTTCGGACTGTTCTGGGTCGGCTTCCGGGCGCTCACGGCGCACGACGTGTCGTGGTCGGACACGCGCGGCGGAGCGGCTGCCGCCGCGGCCGGCTACGAGGCGCTCCAGCTCGTAGGCGGCTACTACGTCGGCCACACGCTCAAGCACTCGACCAACGTCTACGGCACGTTCGCGCTCGTGATCGGGCTTCTCTCCTTCGTCTATCTGGCCGCCCACGTCACCCTGCTCGCGGCCGAGGGCAACGTCGTCGCCGCACGCCATCTGTGGCCGCGCAGCTTCTCGCTCGGCGGCGAGCAACCCGCCACGGCCGGCGACCGGGCCGCGCTCACCCAGCGCAGCAAGGTCGAGGAGCGTCGCCGCGATCAGGAGATCGACGTCAGCATTCCCGGCGACGACGAGCACATGCCCTGAACCGCGTCACCGGTCGGGGCAGCTGCCGCCCGGGCCGTCGAAGCGGTAGAGAAGCACGCCGCCGACGTCCCGCCGCACGGAGATCCGGTCGAGCGCGCCGGCCCAGAGCCTGCTCTTGCTCTTGTCCACGACGACGCTCGTGACGTGCCTTGCGTTGATGTAGGCGCTCAGCGTGCTCGCCTGATCCGCGGGTACCCCGCTGCCCAGCGCGACGTTCGCGAGCGGCTCAGGAGTGAGGAACGGCGTGGGCGGACCCGATGCGACGTAGCCGCCCGCCATCGTGAACCGGAATCCGCTCGCCACCTGCCAGAGGTCCGCGTCGCCCGTGTAGTCGACCGGCAGCGGCAGGATGTTCTCGCCCGGACTCAGGCAGCTCCGATAGCTGCTGTCGGTGAAGAACGGCGGCACGGAGAACGACTGCGCCCAGCCCGCGCCGGCGGGGTTCGGCACGATCGCGACGATCGCGAGCAGGGGCAGCAGCCACCGCAGTACGCCGCCCGGGCGCGCGGCCGTCCACAACGAGACCATCACGGCCGCCACGAGCGTCACGAACAGCGAGAGCCTGTCCGTGAGGATGTCGTCGAACAGCGGCAGATACGCCACGTGCACCCACGGCAGCGACAGGATGCCGTGGCCGTCGACCGTGAGCTCGGAGCCGAACGCTGCGAACACTGCGAGCAGGAAGGACATGACGAGCAGGCGCCCGACCGCGGTGTGCCGCCGCTTCCACGCGAACAGCGCAACGATGAGAAGCGTCGGCACTCCGAGATACGCCCCCTGCTCCGACTCGTTGCCCGGGAAGTTGCGCGCGATCGAGCCGGCCCAACCGTGAGCCGAGAGCACGAGTCTCGTCGGGACGACGAAGTTCAGCACGTCGGTGACGTAGTCCTGCGGCGGGTGCACCGCGGTCGACCGGAAGCCGGTGAGGAGGTAGTAGAGGAACGGCGCGGTCAGGACAGCGGCGAGCGCATACGAGCCCGCCACCGGAGCGGCGAGTGCGACGAGCCGGCGGCGCCGGTCCGGCACTACGGCGAGCGCGAGCGCGAGCGCGCAGACGAGTGCGAGCGTGACGGTGAAGGCGATCTCGGTCGAGAACAGGAGCTGGAGCGCGAGCAGCGGGCCGAGCCGAACGACGAGCCCGCGGGCGTTCAGCTCGCCCTGCACGAAGCGAAGCACGACGAGCGCGACGAGCGGCACGAGGAACACCGACGTGACCTGCATGTGCCCTTCCTCCTGGCCGAGCATGTAGCTCGAGAACCCGAACAGGTAGCCGCCCACGAGCGAGGGCCAGAACCGGCGCGTCAGATACCGGCAGAGCAGGAAGGCCGTCCACGCCGCCAGCGCCGGCATCAGCACCGCGGCCACGTTGTATGACGCGACCGCGCCGGCGGCCAGCGTCAACGGCGAGAACAGCAGCGCGAGTCCGGGCACCGTCGTCGTCCAGGTCAGGTTGACGCCGCTCGGCGCCCAGACCGCGTGCGACACGAACGGATTCTCACCGTGCAGGATCGCGTGCGGCCACCACGCGAACGACCAGATGAACACCTGCGGATCGGCCCCGATACCGGAGTAGTTCGGCCCCGGATGTGTCAGAAGCGGCAGCCCGAACAGGACGAACGCGACGGCCCCGTAGAGCACGAGCGCCGCAGTTCCACCGGGGCCGCGTTCCGAGAGATCGACTCGAAGCCGGGCGACGCGCATCGCGGCGAATCGTAGGTGTCGCTACCGCGCGGGCGAAGGCCCGGGCCCTGCGTCAGTGCTTGACGGCGGCGACGGCTGCCCTGACCTTGCTCAGGAGCCCCGCATCGCGACCGCCGTAGCTGACGAGGAGATTCCCGAGGCGCTGCTCGTAGGGGATCGCTGCGCAGACCGTGCAGAACCCGACTTTCGCGTGCGGGTCGAAGATCGTCACGAGCAGCGAGTCGCCTGCCACGCCGGGGTGCTTGTCGGAGAAGTACGTCGTTCCGCCGGCACCGCTGCGGCGAATCAGCACGATTCCCTGGGCGGCGAACGCCGGTCGTACCTCGGCGATCGTGTAGTGATCCTGTGTCGTCATGTCCACGGTCTTGCTCGTGACCGCCGGCTGATAGGTCGGCTTCGCAAAGACGAAGACGCCTGCAGTTCCGACGAGGGCAACGGCCACGGCGACGACGGCGACGGCATGACGGTAGATCCAGGGCACGCTTTGGGTATCGGTGCCTCGGCTGGAGGTCTTGAGCGGCTTCCCCGGTGAAGCGAGCGTGTCGCGCCACAGGCGGCACGCAAAGCGACGATGGGCCGTGAAGGATTCGAACCTTCGACCTTGGGATTAAGAGTCCCCTGCTCTACCAACTGAGCTAACGGCCCGAGCGAGCGGCGGCCATTCTAGCCCGTGCTGTGCGTAGGCTGGCCCACCGTGAAGGTGCTCTCCGTTGTCGGCAACCGGCCGCAGTTCATCAAGTCCGGGCCGGTGTCCGTCGCCCTCCGCGGGGCGGGGATCGACGAGGTCGTCCTCCATACGGGCCAGCACTGGGACCGGGAGCTGTCGGAGGTGTTCTTCGAGGAGCTCGGCCTGCCGGAGCCGGCGTACCGGCTCGACCTGCACACGGCCGACCCGGAGGCGATGCGGCCCGGGATCGCGGACGCCCTCGCGCGCGAGCGCCCGGACTGGGCGCTCGTCTACGGCGACACGAACTCGACGCTCGCCGGTGCGGAGGCAGCCGTCGACGCGGGAACGCCGGTCGCCCACGTCGAGGCAGGGCTCCGCAGCGGCGACCTCTCGATGCCGGAGGAGCACAACCGGATCGAGGTCGACCGGATCTCGTCGCTCCTGTTCTGCCCCGACGAGCGCTCGCGCATGACCCTCCTCGCGGAGGGCATCGCAGGACGGATCGAGGTCGTCGGCGACGTGATGGCGGACGCGTGCTTCCGCTTCGCGCCGATCGCACGCGAGCGCTCGAACATCGTGCGCTCGCTCGGGCTCGAGCCGGGCGCCTACGTCGTGGCCACGATCCACCGCGAGGCCAACGTGCGGCCGGAGCGGCTGGCACGGATCGTGGACGGGCTCGGCCGGATCCCCGAGCCGGTGCTGTTCCCGGCCCACCCGCGCACACGAGGCTGCCTCGGCCCGCTGCCGGCCAACGTCCGCCTGCTCGAGCCGCTCGGCTACCTCGACATGGCTGCCCTCGTCTCGCAGGCGCGCGTGCTCGTCACCGACTCCGGCGGGCTCCAGAAGGAGGCGTACTGGTACGGCGTGCCGTGCGTGACCGCGCGACCCTCGACCGAATGGAAGGACACGGTCGAGCTCGGCGCCAATGTCCTCGTCGACGACGATCCGGCCCGGCTCGCGCGGGCGGTGGCCGCGGCCCGGATGCCGGACGCCCGCCCGCCGTTGTACGGCGACGGGGACGCCTCGTCGAAGATCGCCGCGGTGCTCCGCGGTAGCCTTCCGCCGGCGTGAAGCCCGAGATCGCCATCGTCGGCGCCGGCTATGTCGGCGTCCCCCTCGCCCGGGTCTTCGCCGAGGCGGGCAGGCGCGTCGTGCTCGTGGACGTCGTCCAGGAGCGCGTCGACATGCTCAATCGCGGCGAGAGCTACATCGCGGACGTCCCGAGCGAGCTGCTCGCGACGCTCGTCGCGAATGGGCTCTCCGCGACGACCGACTTCGACATCCTGCGGGATGCCGACGCGATCCTCATCGCGCTGCCGACGCCGCTCTCGCGCCAGCGCGAGCCGGACCTCTCGATCGTGAAGAACGCTGTCGCGGAGATCGCAAAACGGCTCCGCAAGGGACACCTCGTCGTCCTCGAGTCGACGACGTACCCCGGAACGACGCGCGAGGAGGTCCTGCCCATCCTCGAGACGTCCGGCCTGAAGGCAGGCGAGGACTTCCACCTCGCGTTCTCGCCGGAGCGCGTCGACCCCGGTCGCACCGACTTCACGACGAAGAACGTGCCGAAGGTCGTCGGCGGCATCACTGCGGCCTCGACCGAGCGCGCGGCCGAGCTCTACGGCAGCGCGATCGACACGGTCCACCGCGTCTCGACGCCCGAGGCGGCCGAGCTGACGAAGCTGCTCGAGAACATCTTCCGCTCGGTCAACATCGCGCTCGTCAACGAGCTCGCGATGCTCTGCGACCGGATGGGCATCGACATCTGGGAGGTCGTGGACGCGGCGGCGACGAAGCCGTTCGGCTTCATGCCCTTCAGCCCGGGCCCCGGCCTCGGCGGGCACTGCATCCCGATCGACCCGTTCTACCTCACCTGGAAGGCACGCGAGTTCGGCTTCTACACCGAGTTCATCGAGCTCGCCGGCAAGGTGAACGAGGAGATGCCGTACTTCTGCCGCTCGCTCGTCTCGCAGGCGCTCAACCACGCGAAGCAGAAGTCGCTCAAGGGCTCGCAGGTGCTCATCCTCGGCGTCGCGTACAAGCCGGACATCGGGGACATGCGCGAGTCGCCGGCGCTGAAGCTCATCTCGCTCCTCCAGAACGCGGGCGCGACCGTTTCGTACCACGATCCGTACGTGGCGCAGTTCGCCGAGCACGGGCTCGAGATGGCATCCGTCCCGCTCGACCCCGCCGCGTACGACGCCGTCGTCATCGTCACCGACCACCGCTCGATCGACTACGACAAGCTCGTCGACGACGCGACACTCGTCGTCGACCTGCGCAACGCGACGGGCGCCAGGGGCACCGAGAGCGACAAGGTCTTCAAGTTGTGACCGCCATTGCCGTCGCCGGCCTCGGCTACTGGGGCCCGAACCTCGCGCGGAACTTCGACGACCTCGGCGCGCTCACGGCCCTCTGCGATCTCGACGCGGAGCTGCGCGAGCGGTTCGCCGCGCGCTATCCGCAAGCACGCATGTTCGCGGACTTCGACGAGCTGCTCGCCGACGACACCGTCGACGCCGTCGTGATCGCGACGCCGGTGCCCACCCACTACGACCTCGCGCGGCGCGCGCTCGAGGCCGGCAAGCACGTCCTCGTCGAGAAGCCCCCGGCGATGCGCGCGGCGGAGATCGACGAGCTCGTCGCGCTCGCGGCGGAACGCAACCTCGTGCTGATGCCCGGCCACCTGCTGCTCTATCACCCGGGCGTGCGCAAGCTGAAAGCGCTGATCGACTCCGGCGAGCTCGGCGAGGTGCTCTGCGTCTACGGCAACCGCCAGAACCTCGGCATCGTGCGCACGAACGAGAACGCCCTCTGGTCGCTCGGCGTCCACGACCTCTCGGTGATCCTCTACCTGCTCGACGAGGAGCCCGACGAGTGCGTTGCCCACGGCCGTGACTTCCTCACCGAGGGTGTCGAGGACGTCGTCTTCTGCTATCTCCGCTTTCCGAGCGGGAAGATCGCGCACATGCACCTGTCGTGGCTCGATCCGCACAAGATGCGGCGGATCACCGTCGTCGGCCGCGAGAAGATGGTCGTGTTCGACGACATGGAGCTCGAGCGCAAGGTGACGGTGTACGAGAAGGCGCCGTGGAAGCGCACCGACGTCTACGGGGAATGGCAGACCCGCTCCGGCGACATCTCGATCCCGAAGATTCCGACCGACGAGCCGCTCAAGCTCGAGTGCCAGGAGTTCCTGCACCTGATCGCGGGCGGAGGCGACCGGCGCAAGGTGGCGGAGGACGGCGCGCGCGTCGTGCGGGCGCTCGACCGGCTGACGGAGTCGCTGCGTGACCGCTGAGATCCACCCGAGCGCGACCGTCTATCCCGGCACGGTGCTCGGCGAAGGCGTGAAGGTGCTCGAGAACGCGGTGATCGGCAAGCAGCCGACCCTCTCGCCGCGCTCGACGGCGAAGCGGGAGCCGTTACCTCCCGCCACGATCGGCGACGGCACGATCGTCTCCACCGGCGCGATCGTCTTCGCCGGCGCGACGATCGGCGCGCGCGTGATCCTCGGCGACCAGTCGTGCGTGCGAGAGCGCGTACAGGTCGGCGACGACGTCGTCCTCGGCCGCGGCTCGCTGATCGAGAACGACTCGACCGTCGGGGCGCGTACGAAGATCCAGGCGCACGCGTACATCACCGCCTACTCGACGCTCGAGGACGATGTCTTCATCGCCCCCTGCGTCGTCACGACGAACGACAACTTCATGGGCCGCACCGAACGGCGGCACGAGCTGATCAAGGGCCCGACGATCAGGCGCGGCGCACGGGTGGGCGGCGGCGCCACCCTGCTCCCCGGGATCGAGATCGGCGAGGAGGCGTTTGTCGGCGCGGGCGCGGTCGTGACGAAGGACGTCGAGCCGCGGATGCTCGTCGTCGGCAATCCCGCGCGCGTCGTGCGGCTCGTCGCCGACGACGAGCTGCTCGAGAACCAGTCGAGCTAGGTGTAGTTCCTGAGAGCGTTGTTCCATC